>ERZ834798.63-NODE-63-length-126467-cov-7.974654_pt1 | contig 126467 bp, 165 predicted proteins | sample MGYA00519689_ERZ834798 | MGnify/ENA primary metagenome ERZ834798 (study PRJEB31850, sample SAMEA3708761) | human gut metagenome | biome: human gut; feature: human-associated habitat; material: faeces | place: China | collected 2014 ...
TCCTTAAGGTCAATTGCACCATAATATTTATCCTGTTCATCCACAACATAAATGGTAGAAATATTATCGTTTTCGCCAGCCTGACGAATCAGCTCTCTCATTGCCTGACGAATAGTTAAGTCATTGTGAATACAGATATAATTTGTGGTCATGCAGCTTCCGATCTCATCATCGTCATATGACCACAGCAGCTTGACATCCTCTGATGTCTCATGATCCAAACGTTTAACGATCTCAGCCTTTCTCGACTCGTCCATATCCTCGAGAACGTCAACGGCATCATCAGAGTCCATGTGAGATACGACATTTGCAGCCTTCTCTAATGAAAGCTCTTCCATGTACGGACCTGCATCATCAAGATATGCAAAAATCTCAGCAGTACGGTCTACACCAAGGATGCGATACAAACGCAGTCTCTCCTGAGGCGTCAGCTTTTCCAAAATCTCAGCAATATCATTGTCATGATAATCTGACAGGCGATCTTCCAGCTCTTTCTCACTTAATGAACTGGAGATAAGCGCTTCCAGCTCTTCAAGATGCTGGCTTTTGCTGTCATTAAATGTTTTCATTGTTTTGCCTCCTTATTTATCCAATTAATTTATTGTGATAAAAAAGGACAAAGTGTCTGCAGTGCAAACAGCAATACAAAACGATCAGTTTTTGGATAATTGCAGCATACTGCGGCTTTTCGCTGTATCGCAATCATTCACACTACAGTTTCTACTTCGCCCTATACTATCGCAACCATCCATAAAACTTCACCTCCGTTATTTCTAATTTATCGTTCCAATTTCCTCTTCGCTGAAAATTTCTTCTACATCAGCACAATTTATTTCTATTATTTCTCCATTATTTTGTTTTATCGAGAATGTATTTTTGTTTGAGTCTACTTCGTGCAGCGTACCTATAAAACACTTTCCATTTCTCAAAACTTTACATTTTTGTCCAATATAAATTGTATAATTAAAGTCATTATCTGAGCAATAATTAATAAAGCTTTCTCCGTTTATGAAGAATGTATCTACACTTCTGACCATATATTCTGTTTCTCCTTAAATCGTTAGTTTAAATTATTAATATCAGTATATTTTACCCAGATATATCTATCTACGGGAGTTATCTTATTCGCTGCATAACCAGTGATTCTAAGCTTTATTTTTTCGTCCCCGTCATTATAATCAACGACTTGCGCTTTAATTTCTACAATATCTCCAATCTGGATTTTATTAATCGGTTTTATAAAAAGTCGAACCATTCCTGTTCCTTTTTTACCTATGACAAAATTGTCATTTTTTTTATTGAAATTCAGTCCGCTTTGAAACATAGATGTTACGTCTCGCTTTGGAACTTCGTATTTATCTGCAATTTCTGCAATTTTATCTCGTTTCAATTCCGTAACAGTTTTACCTCTTTTCCACATAATATTGTCTCCTCCGCTAAATGTTAATCAAAATCATCTATGTAATAATCACTCTTATGTTCATTTAACCATCTCCGGATCCAAATATCCAATTCCAACCGCTGTAGCACGATTTCCATTTTCTAATTTACTTCGATATATTTAATTTGCGATACAGGAATCATATATTTAACTATTTTATCTTCCCCATAAAACAAAAATACATTATTAACATTTTCAATCGTTCCTTTTGTTGTAAGAACTCCACTGTCTGTAAAATGTATCGTATATTTAAACATTTATCATCCTCCATCTAGCCTATTTATATATGTATAAAAAAACCGTAAAAAGGTACAAAAAAAGGAATCCAAATACTGTTTTAATTTTCCAACTCGCTCTTATCTATATATCCTATTCCCAAACTCACTTATTTATATAATTGATACTTTTTTCCGATTTGATTGATTACAGTATCTTCCATCGGTCGAAAGCCAATACAGGTTAAGGTTCTTCCTACTCCATTTTCATCAACTTCTTCCGGAGTAAGTTCTGTCAGGCAGCAATCTTTTATAAGAAAAAAATCCTTTCCCTCTTCCATTCCAAGGTCTTCTGCCATTTTTATTGCTTTCATGAGTTGATTTTTATTTTTAGCTTCCAGTACCACCTTAGTGAAAATACCGTTAATCCAGTCTTCGTATAATCCTTTTTCCATCGTAAAGGATTCTACTTTATATTCCCCCGCAGCAGGTAAAACATGTTCTTTTAGCATATTTGTCAAAAATGCCATAGATGCATGAGATACCTGTCCTGACAGTTTTCCTGGGGATAAATTCAAATCTTTTCTTACAATAATAATCTGTTTATACATTCCCTATTCTCCTACCTATTTCAATCCATACACCCCATTATGAGATGCAACTATTACTTTTCTTTGGCAATTTCCGTATAAATAAATACGGTTCATTTTTTGTATTGACAAGTGGCATTCCCAATACATAATGCAAATTAAAATTCGGAAAGCTTTCAGTATCTGTGAATTTCCGAATGATATTAGATTCATTTATTACCACATGATTTTGTTTTGTAATATCTTTTATAAATTGCAGATATTCCTCTTTAGAGTCAAAAAGAGCAGAAATATTCTCCTTTTCTCCGTCACGTTTTACATAGATACAATCATGACTTACGATGCGGATATCTGAAATATGTTTATCATTCAATAATGTTATAAGCTTATCCATTTTCTTACCCTTTTAGATACTTTCGCCTGCCAAATTGTAATTTTTCTGTAAATACTGAAAAAATGCTTTTGTCTTTTCTAATGCTTCTTCTGGCGTATTCCCATATTGTATAACCGTTGTTGCAATTCCATCATATCCAACAACATGATAGGAACATACCCATTTAGGTTCGCCTTCCGGAATATTCGAATAATCTTTGCAGTTATACTTTATTTCATACTTTTCACAAGTCAATGACCACGGACTATTATTCCAAATTGCCCATTCTTTTAAAGTATTATTATCCAGCAATTTATCATTCTCATCATAAAAGCTTTCATAGTCATCTGTATAATATTTTTCCGGATAATGTCCTTCGGGGATATTACAATCATCATAAAAACATCCAGCTAAATACTTTTTCACTTTTTTACTCCTCTTGAATTAATTTCATTACTCTGAAATCATATACGTGTGCATATCCGTCTACACTACACTCCTTATTATTTTCATAGATTTTTGTAACATGTCCCGTCGCTAACTCTGCAGAAGCGTTTTTTCCACGCACATACACCACATGATCTCCAACATGCAATTCGTTTCCTTTACAGTCAAACATTTTCGTCCTCCATTTTTCCCTTTGTCTCGTAAAAATTTGTCATATTTTCTGTTTATGAACTTCTTGCATTTGTAGTGAAAATTTCAGTTTTCCACACATTATTCATTTGCATAATCAGCTTCATCTTTCAGATAATCCGTCAAATCCTCAACCGTAATTCCTGCTTCACTTTCTCTGTCGTACACTTCCAATTCTGCAATCACTGTTTCTAAACTGTCAAATCTTTTTAATGCGTTAATCAAATTTCTCATGTTCTTAACCTCCTAACTTTCAGTTTACCATGCTAATCTAAAGTTACCATTGACTCGTTTTTATATGAACCGTTTGCTCTTTTGCGAACAATATTGGCTTTTCTTGGTTCTCCTTGTTCTTCATAGGCTTCGATGATGAATTTTACATAAGAATCAAATTTTTTTCATTATGTTCATAGTGAGCAGATATTAAGTTACCTATCGTTGTCGCATTTATTGCCTTCATCACTATCTTCCTTCAATGCTAATTTTGCATATCCTAATGCAGATTCAGCTTTATATTCCTTAATTTCTACTTTATATCTGCCCATAGCCCCTCTATAAAACATAATAATTGGAACCAATATAGAAATTGCAGAATACATTTTCCAAAACATATCATGTGAAACATCGGTAATGTAGTTAGATAAAATCCAACCATTTTCCATGCAGACACAAACAAGTATCGTTGCAATCAAACATCCAGCCAGTAAATTTATCCCGTCTTTCATTATTAACATAATCGTACAGATAGTTTTTCTTATTTGTATATTCTTCATAACTAATCCTTTCCTATTAAATTAAATACTAATTATCCCAAGGATTTATCGAATCAATATATATTTCGGGATATGTCTCATTTATACTCTCAATGATTCTATTTACTTCATAAAATGCGTCATCGAGTTTATCTGCGGATACTTTGATGGTACACCAAGAATCTTTATCATTAATTTGCACCATAGGATATGCTTCGTTAATCTTTTCTATTATTTCACTTATTTCATTTTCCGGAGCTGCAATAGCACATCCTGTTTCAAAAGAATGATCATCTCTGCTATCATATAAATTTTCTAAATCCATAAGTCCTCCTTAATAACATAAATAATTTATTTTTCTCTTATTTATATATGTAAAAAAAAACTGTAAAAACACACAAAAAAAAGGAACTTTCCGTTCCTTTTTTTATCTTTTTTCTTTAATATTATATATTTATCTTGACTTTTTAAATCACACCGTCTCATTATCTAATTGCCAATCATGCATAAGCCACTCTTCGAATGCCTCGCCTGTAACATAACCACTAGAAACAGTAATTGGTCCTCTTTTTTCAATTTCCTCAATAATTTGTCCTGCAAACTTAATAGCCATACAATTGCCTTTCTAAAAAACAGATATTCATAGTTTATTCTTTCTGAAATTCAGCCATAGCAGAAGAATCATTGCCATTGTTTTCATGATAGATATTTTTGATATAATCTATCTCTTTTATAGTTTTCCAAGCTTCTTCGCTTTCTTTGGAAAATTCCTTATAATACGCCGCTGCAATACTACCTGCGATTGCAGCTTGTGTATCTGTATCCCAACCAAACTGGACTGCTTTCCAAATACAATCTTCGTAAGAATCACTATTCACAAAGCAACTGATTGCCATAGGTACTGTTGTTTGACAAACTGCAGGATTCCCTTGTACTTTTTCATAAGATTTCATTTGTTCCCATGATTTTACAGGAGAATATGGACTCTCATCATAATAACGATTTACATATTCTGCAATTTCCTTTTTGGTATATCCATGAAAAGCCATCCAGATACATACAGCTGTTACAACTGCACCTTTGATGCCTTCAGGATGATCATGTGTACATTCGGCACTATTATAAGCTTCTACAACAACCTGTATTGCACAATTATAAGTGCCTATCGGACCGACACGCATTGCACTCCCATTTCCACAACTCTGCGGTGGTATATTTGAATAAGCCCACATGAGAAACCTTGCACCATATCCACCTAATGGGTCTTTGTATTTTTTTGCATATTTTCGGTAAAGTGAGCCATAATCTTTTATATTCTGTATTGCATCTATGGTTGCACAGGTAAGGATCGTATCATCTGTACAGCTCAATGATATCTTGTAAATATCCTCTATTGGCATATCCTGACAATCTGATAAAGATGAAGCTTCGTAAGGTTGTCCTGCATAATCTCCAAGTGCAACTCCCTTTAATACGAGATTTATTCGTTGTTCTTTGGTAAGATTGCAATCTGAGTGTTTTTCTACATTTTGTGGCAGATAAATATCCGGATCAAAATGGTTTACATTTTCATCTATGATGCTATTTTCTTTATCTATATTTTCGTTTGTATTTTTATTTTTCTTTTTAAAAATATTTAAAAATCGATTCATTTTGTTTACCCCCTCATTGTTTGCATACATCTATTTATCCCCTTTCTTACCTGCAATTATTTTTCTTATTTATATATGTCAAAAAAATCCGTAAAATGAACAAAAAAGAGACATATAATATGTTTCTTTAAAGATTTTTATTATTCATATTCATTTTCTATATCATTGTCAACTTTACAATGATTTATGGTTCCGTCATCTAAATTAATATTAGAAACATCCGCACAAAAATGCCCATCTAAAAATTGTTTTACATCATCATAAATATATGCCCGTGGATCATTTAAAGCATGTTCAATGGGGTAAACCTTTTTATTATTTTTTGTTTTTTCAAATCCAGATAATAAAGCCGTTGTTGTTTCATTCACTAAATAATCCTCATTGCCTATAAAACTCCAACAGAAATTGTTTGCCGAATCTCTTCCAAGATAACAATATAAACTTCTCCATAAAGGGCCTGTATAATATAATTTTCCAGGTATTAAATCTTTTACGCTGACATACTCAGAGGTCTTTTTTATATTCGTAAAATCTATTTGCGGAGAATCTTCGGTTTTATTTTTATTGTACCATTCTTCAACTTCTTTTTCTTTATTTATATACATAAAGTCAGAAACAATTCTTGGCACATTTCTATATTTGACGAAACAATTGGCATCAATATTTTGGTCCATTATGTCATTAATCATTTGTACAATAGATGAAACTTGAATATTGTGATGAGCAAGATTTATTTTGTCTCCATTGCGTATAAAATACTCAGGATTATCAAATAAATATCCACACATTTTATAAAAAACATAATCATTGTGTTTATCAAGTCCTAAATACATAAGGATTCTATTATTATTTGTGGCATAAAAATATCCAGGTTTTAAATCTTTCTTTGTAAATTCTCCATCTCTATAAATCATAGGTGCATATTTATTTTGAATTTCCATAGTATAAGTTCCTTTCTTTTATTTATCTTTAATTACATTTTATATATGTATAAAAATCATAAAAAAATACATCAATTATATGGACTTAAAATAAAATTTTTGCGCAAAATATGACTGTACTATTGGGGATTACTACACTTCGTCCGACTGTTCACACAGTCGTTAAATATTTTCCTCTACATTGCTATTGGGGTATCATATTATTTTTATATAAGTTTTCTATAATATTATTTTAAATGGTAATTTCTAATATAATGCTTTGTCAAAAATATAAAACCACTTTACTATTTTTATGAATATGTAAAACCATTCCGGTATCTCTTTATAGAAATTGACAAAGCATAGGTAATCCCCAATAGCTTGTCCTATAATATACCTTTACATACAGGTGAACAAAAATGAGCGATTTTTTTTAATCTGTTTTGGGTTAAAAACGCCCTTTTTCTTGATGTATTTTAATGTTATTTGTTCACCTGTAAAAAGTCCTGTTCCCTGGCAGAGAAAAATCGTGAGAGCTTTCTGTACTTTAGTCATAAAAATAAGGGCTTATTACAGCCCCTATTTTTAATACTCTCTATCCTCTTCTTTAATAATTCCTCTGGAATTACTACTAATTTCTAAAAGTTTCTGACGCATTTCATTTTCAATTCTCTGTAAATCAGCTTCGGCAAGACGTCTCTTTTCTCTTCCCTCTTCCTGAATCTTCATCACATCATCCAACGTCGTCATCAAAGTCTGATTCGTAGATTTTAATGTTTCAATATCCACAATGCCACGCTCTGCTTCTTTTGCAGTTTCCACAGAAGCAATCTTTAAAGCCTCTGCATTTTTCTTTAATAACCCATTGGTCATATCAGATACTGCACGCTGCGCCTTTGCTGCATCTGACGCATGATCTAATCCAATTGCGATAACCATCTGACTCTTCCACAGAGGAATGGTATTAACCAATGTAGATTGAATCTTTTCAGACATTGTAATATCATTAGACTGAATCAATCTAATCTGCGGAGCCATCTGCAAGGAAATCGCTCTGGTCAGTTCCAGATCATAAATTTTCTTCTCAAATCTATCACACATAGCTGCGAAATCTTTTGCCGTCTGTGTATCTTCCGGTAACTTTGTACGTTCTGCTTTCTTTAACAGTTCAGATAATTCCACTGTTTTTGCATGTTCTAGTTTCTTTTTGCCAGCAAGGATATACATTGATAATTCTTTGAAATAGCTAAGATTTAACTCATACATCTTATCCAGCATATTTACATCTTTCATCAATGTAATTTGATGACTTTCCATTACCCCGGTAATTTTGCCGATATTCGTTTCTACCTTATCATATTTTGCCTTTAAATCTTTTAATCTGTCAGACTGTCTTTTAAAGATATAAAAAAATCCTTTATCCTCTTCATTAAACTCACGTAACTGCCCAACAACTCCAGTAAGTAATTCTCCGACTTCATCCAAATCCTTCGTTTTGATGGTATTCAACGCACTTTCGGAGAAATCTGCAATTTTCTTCTGACTACCTGCTCCATACTGCAGTATCATCTGCGTATTTGTTAAATCAATCTTTTCCGCAAATTCATTCACCTGTTTCTGTTCTTCCGCTGTAAGTTCCATTTCCGGTACTGCTTCAAGCTGTTCTGTACTCTTCCCCAAAACCACAGAAGTTTTTTCCATCACAGGATCTAAAGTAAGGTTAGGTGTAGTATCAAATCCATCAAACATCATGTCTTCCGTTCCCATAATTAAGCAATTTCCTTTCTAACATATTCAAAATCAATTTTACCATTGTTAATAATTACATTAATTTCTGTTACATTTTCTTCATCTGGTAAAGTAAACATCAAATCCATCATAGTTTTTTCTAAGATGGTCTTTAATCCTCTTGCACCGGTTTTATTTTTAAAGGCTTCCTCGGCAACGAATGAAATAGCTTCTTCTGTAAAATTAAGTTTTACACCATCCAACTCAATCAAATCGGTATACTGCTTAATAATACTATTTTCAGGCTCCACCAAAATACGTTTTAAATCATTTTCAGTAAGCTCCTGTAATTCCACTAAAATTGGGAATCTACCAATAAGTTCCGGGATCATGCCCTGTTTTACCAAAGTCTTTGCATCGATTGCCTGATGTTCCTTTGCTGCTTGGGGAGCTGCAGAAATCTCTGTCGCAAAACCCAATGTCTTTTTATGTGTTTCTTCTTTCATGGTAAGATTTTCAAAGGCTCCACCACAGATAAATAATACATTCGAAGTATCAAATGGGATATTTTCTACCTGTGGATGTTTTCTACCACCTTTTGGAGGTACATTTACAATAGATCCCTCTACAATCTTTAATAATGCCTGCTGCACTCCTTCCCCGGATACATCTCTGGTAATAGAAGTACTCTCTCCTTTTCTTGCGATTTTATCAATTTCATCAATATAGATAATACCATACTGAGCACGTTCTACATCATAATCTGCAGCCTGAATCAGTTTTAACAGGATATTTTCTACATCATCACCTACATATCCAGCTTCCGTTACCGTAGTTGCATCGGTAATCGCGAAAGGTACCTGTAAAATATTTGCCACAGTCCTTGCGAGTTCTGTCTTTCCAACACCGGTAGGTCCTACCATCATGATATTGCTTTTCTGAATATCTGTTCTGCCGCTGATAATCCTTTTATAATGATTATAGATACCAACAGAAAGTACCTTTTTTGCTTCTTCCTGACCAATTACATGACGGTCCAGTTCTGCTTTCATCTGGCTTGGAGTCATAATAGGAATCGTCTCTTCTTTGGCAGTATCATCTTCAAATGCCTCCCGAAGTGCAGAAACGTAAGACTGAAAGCATGTTTTACAAAGATAAGTTCCATCTGCACACTGTACACCATAATTATTTTCCGTAATTTCCTTGTTACATACAGAACATTTTGCTTTCTGTGCCATATTTTTCTCCTTTATACTTTAACATGTGTTTTCCTATTATTATATGTATAAAAAAACCGCTAAATTGATATAAAAAAGACACCTTTTTGTGGTGTCTTTTGGGATTATAAATCTTTCGTTAAGTCTTCTAAGTTTTTTATATGAATTTGTTCGTATTCTTTTAAAAGCTCTTCTGTTGCATCCACAGTTTCCTTTACAATTTTATAATCAAAGTCATCAAAAATATTAGATCTGCGATTATTAGGATTATAATACCTTGCCCCGTTATAATATCTTTGAATTTCTTTGCACATTTGTTGGAATTTATAATTAATTTGAAAATGTGGGATCCTCATTTTATTTATCTCTGTACAAATTTCAAGCAAATAATGAGTATCAAGTTCTTCTGGGATAATTCCACTTTCCTGTTCAATAATTGATTTTAATAGCATTTCAATTGCATTTACGCCTAAAGATAAAAGAAATGGATTTTGACTTTTTTCATTTTTTCTATATAATGCTAATGCTTTTTTAGCATAATCATACTGAGAACATAATTCTAAGGAAGCCATACTTTTACCTCCTCTTTTGAGGAAATATCATATGGATTGTATTCATAAGCAGAAATTAAAAATCCATTATTTTCATTTACAGGAAATAAACTATCAATTTTATGATAGTCTTCTCTTGTAAGTGCTACATCATTTTTAAAAGCGATATGATAGCGAATACTTGTATATGAATCGAATCCGCCACCTACATTTCTTTTTTTTGAGACGACATATATTTTGTCAATTTTATCCAAAAAAGTATTTTGAATCAGCTCAATACCTTCTTTTTCTTTATCAGTAAAATAATTCATAATTTGCATTGTTTATTCCTCACTTATTTTTCTACTTATATATGTCTAAAAAAACCGTAAATATACTCTTATTTTAACAAAAAAAAGAGGATTTTACCCCTCTTTTTTTAAGAAATTGAAAATAGAAAATCCACTACTTTCCTCTTCTGCTGTATCTTCTGTATGAAAGGATAATTGTCGCACACCAAACAGATTCAAGCCACAATTAATGGGTACATTTACAAATTCATCATCTGCATAAACTTGCAAATTTGTGGAAGTGTCATTATATAGATATCCATAATTAAACACATCTCCATTTTTGGGTAATTTCGAAGCATATACGACAATTTCTTTATCTGTGCGATCTAATAATGCTTTATCATTTGGAAAGCTTTCCAATTTTATATAAAAATATTGTGGGGTATCCGTAGAACTATACGTATCTCCCATTAATAATGTTTTATGATTTTTGAGACTTACCGAATATACCGGTTTACTTTCCTGTGAATAAGAAAAACTTGATTCGTCAGGATCTTTAGAATTTAGTTTGAAGAAATAGCTATCTTTACGGTCATTTACAAAATGATACGCATAATAATATGCAGAATTTTCTTCATTTTCCTTTGTTTCTGCTTTTAATTCATAACGATACATCTGATCTAATTCCAATGTACTTACGTTTAAAGGTTCCGCATATTCAGATTGAGATATCGGAATTGCATTTTCATATTCTGCGGTATTATCATCTAATATTTTTTGAATATCTTCCCCTGGCAGCGTACCAATGAGATTCCCATTTTTATCATAGACTTCTACCTTTTCTATTTCCTGTGGAGGTGTATCTCCATTTACCATAAGCTTTGAGATATCCAATTCTTCAAAATAAGCTTTCTTTTCTTCCAGTGTTTTTTTAGATAAAAGCTCTTTGACCCAATCTGCTGCGGAATCTTCATAATATTCCGGACCAAGCTTATCTATCACTTTCCAATTCAAATCAGCTTCTTCGTCATCGGATAAAGTATCATTCATAAAATGGTTTATATCTTCTTCGGAAAGACCAAGCTTTTCACACAACTTTACAAGATAGGCTTCCTGATCTTCAAATCCATTATTAGACATCATATCAGCCATTAAATAACTGGAAACTAAATTATTTAGCAAAGTCTCTTTATATGTTTTTATTGCTTCATCACTTAAATGTTTTGCTGTAATATCAAATCGGTAGAGATTCGAAAACTGACTGGATATGTTCTTCACCTGGTCATAGATTTCTTCTGTGGTATTATAAGTCATATATCCATCTTTGTTCGTCATAATGAGCTGGTAAACATCATTAACCATATCAGAACCAACATATTCATAAAGGGCATCAAAAGAATCCTTATTCCAGATTTTTACACTGATTGTCTGTGTCGGTATGGACTCTGTTTCTGTTTCTGTCTCTGCAATTTCCGTTTTTTGCGAAGATACATCTCTTCCACATCCGGAAAGACCAATTATCGTACATAATAATAAAGCAAATAACTTCTTTTTCATTAATAAATCCTCCTTATAGATTTTTATATATTATATTATGTCAAAAATAATTGGATATTTTGAAAATCAGAAAGGAAAACATAAAAATATCCGGGGTTTTACCCGGATATCTCTTTACACTCTCATATCAAAGTTAGCGCCAACACTATTTACTGAAGCTTCGGTAATCATTTTTACCTGACCGGCTGCTAAACTTTCTGTCGTTTTCATTGTTTTATCTAACATTTTGATGCCGACTGCGCTGCTGATATTATTCTGTGCCATACTCATTGATAGTCCTGCAATATCCATTTTTATGTTCTCCTTTTTTATACTTTATTTTATTATGTCAAAAAATTCCGCAATTCCCTGATTTTTTTCGCATATTTTTTGATTTATAAATTCCGGCATATTGGTACCTTTTACGTACTCTGCTTGTAATTCTTTTACAAAAGCGATTTTTTCCTCATATAACTGAATAAGTGTTACTTTTCTTTGCGGAGTGATAGTCTTACATTTATCTAAAATAGTCTGTATTTCAGTTATAGACGGCAATTTTGAAACATCTAACACCGAGAAATCACGAACATGCTGCAAACACTCCAATTCTGTTGTATATAGTCCATTTACTTTGGTATCTAATACTCCTTCCGGTAAAACGCCTTCTAGCTGTTCGGAACTGCCACTATCAAAAATCGGAGCAATATCAAAAATACGCATAGTAGTTGCATCCCGTAAAAATACAATATTATTCTCATGTCTGTCTCTATTCGTGATAATATAATCCACTAGACATTGCAGATCCATTTGTTTTCTTACTGTTCTCTGATCTGCTCCATAATTTGATGATAATTCAATTATCTTCTCCCATACATCTGGATGCTGCGTCATATTCCATTCTTCTAGTAAGTCATATGCAGATATAGCCTCTATCTTTTCATTTGTAAAGCATTCACAAATAACGCCAGCGATATCCCCATTCTTACGGTAAGCAAATGTATAAGGACAATAATTAGAATAACCTTGTTTTTGATAAATAAGAGACGCTATAATTTCCCTGGCAGCCAAAATATCATAGTTTACCGGATGTTTCTTACACAACATAATTTTATTGTCCAACTTATACCAAAATTTTTCTAACTGTCCACCTAATGTATTATTTTGTCCTTTATATCTATGATATTCATCTTGCACAGATATATAAACATCCAAGTTCTCTATTCTTTGTTTTATATCATTCCATGTTAATTGTTCTTCTTCTGATTCAAACCAATAGGTATCATCAAAAGAATAGCCATTATTTTCAAATAGCCATTGTCTTGCTGTTTTATCTCCGGATATATAGTGTTGATAATTGAAACGATTTATCGGAATTTGTCTATCAGCAATCCAGTTATCAAATAAAAAGCATCCATCTTCATTCAGGCAAAAATAATCATCTGTTTCAAAATCTACAAATTCTTCCTTGTAACCTTCCTTTACCAGTCGTTTCAATGGCAAAGGTAGTTCAGAAATGGTGTGTTTGTTTATAATACATTGATCTACACTTTTTGTTTGTATACTGAATATTGCGATATTTCTATTTTTATGCTTAAGTGTATAATTCATTTCTATATTTCCTTTTCCTGGTCTATGGAATTTTCCTTATCTACGCGAATCTGTTTTTCTGCATAATGAAAAAAGGTTTCTCTTCTTTTCTCTTTACATTTTTCTTTTTGCATTATTAATGCTTCCATCATATCTTGTTGTTCCATAAAAATCACCTCTTTATATATCATATCATATCCTATTTATATATGTCTAAAAAATATAAAAAAGACCCAAAAAAGGGTCTTTTAAATATTAATTATTCCCATGCATACTTTTCACGATTATCTCTTTCCCAGTCTGGTTTAAACTCCTCATCTTGTTTAACCATAGAGTGAGCAGTTTTCTTTTCGGAAGTGAATTCTTTGTGAATTTCATTAATCCGTTCCCATTCTTCATCTGTAATTTCATCAATAAGATCTACAAATGTATACTTTTCATAGACTGTCAAATCAGCCATTCCAGTTAAATATAATTCACGGACTATGCTTTCTGCCTGCTCTTTAGACTTGCAAAAAATTTCAAAATTAACATGATCTTCTTCACTTTCCTTATCCGTTTGTGCGGAAATAAGAGAAAGAATATTTGTTTTCTCTGGTAAAGACCAATCAAAAAAGTCTTCATCCTTTGCTGACGCTTCAACAACTTCTATTGCAAATAAAGCACCATCATTTTTTAATAATACTTTCATTGTACCCTCCCGCATTGTTTATGCTATATACTGTTTTACTACCATAGATGCAACCTTACCATCCAGAGCATCTCCAAATTTTGCCTTTACCGCTTTCATACAAACGCCCATATTCTTTTCCAAGTGCTCCCCGCGCAGGAAAGAAAGAATCTCTTCCGGTGTTGCCATTTTAGGTAAGATACTCTGTGCAATTTCCATACACTCTGCAATATCATCATATCTACTGGTACCAGGCTTACAAAATGCCTGCAAATCTGCGAGTTGCTTCATTTCCTTTTTTGCCGCATCATAAATATAGCCATCATTTACTGCTGCCAGGGACGCCTTTGCCAGCTTTTGTGCTGTTTCCAAAATGTTCTTATAGGTCTGGTACTTATTCGTCTTGCCGGTTTCCTTTTTCTCGATCATTGCTTCCTTGATCAGTGCTCTTAACTTCTGTTCCATTATCTTTCTCCTTTTTTAGCCATTTATTCTGTATTGATAACGCATAATATGCCATTGCATGATTGAGATCATAAGAGTTATCCATTATCTTTCTCCCTTACATGCACTCAAATTCAGAATTTCTTTCTCTGTCCAAATCTTCTTTTGCTTCTTCGAGCTGTTTCTTCAGTTTCTTATTTTTCTTTTTCAGCTTTTTATAATCATCCAGAATCTTACTGATTTCCTCAGTCGCCTGAATGTAGATTTCTTCCCTATCACTTGTAGCATCTCTCGCTACATCACACATATCATTCAAAATCTCTTTCAGTTTTTTGGTTTTCATAGCTTTTTTCTCTCCTTCTTCTTTTTCTACATGGTTGGAATTTCTTTTTTCATCAAAAATATGAGATACACGATTGACATAAATAGCTGATGTGTCCATCTCCCGTTTCCTTTTTGCTAACATTGGATTATAATATGGCATCATAATTTTTTCCTCCTATTTTTTTATGTATAAAAAAACCGTAAATAGGCAATAAAAAACACCACAATTTTTATTTTGTGATGTTTTTATTATTTGTTAGTATATTGTTATACCCGATACAATTTCTACAATAGCCTCGATATTTGTAAAAATCTTTTCAAACATTTCATAGGCGTGTTTATTGCAATCATACAAAAGTGTTGAATCATTCAAATACAACAGAAAGCAGTCCGCAAAATACTCATAATCGGTTTCTTCTGGTTCAGAGAAATAAAAAACTGGTATTTTAGGTAACTTTTTATGACCTATGTGTAGTCTTTTCCATTCTTCTGTATCAGAAATAAAACCTAAATATTCATCTAAAAAATGACCAATTTCATGACCTAAACCGTAATTTAATGCATCTTGGTGTGAATAGATATATATTGTTTTTTCATCTCTATCGGTAACACCATAGATTTCAAAGTTATATCCATATTTTTGTTCTAAATTCTCATTTGTTACAATGATATGCCAATCTTCTTTTTGAAATGCATTTAAAATAGCTGTTGGTACCTTATCGAGATATTTTCTAACTGCTGTATTTGCCTGACTTTCTGTTAAAAACCACTTTTTATCTCTACTATCGCTAAAAAGATAATCTTTAACCAGATTGTCTTTTGTATATTTTGGTACCATATGATATGTAATATTTGTAAAGTACATAATTACCCCTCCATTGTAACTATCAATAAAATACTCCCTAAGAGACTCGAACTCTTACGCCAAAGGCACTTGATCCTAAGTCAAGCATGTCTACCAATTCCATCAAGAGAGCATATGCGTGATCCGCAACAAGCCTTTAAGCTGGTAATTAGCCAGCCAAACCGGACGCACCGGCACGAGGATTTTAACCCCAGATCACGCCTATAACAGCTATTTTTGTCATAAGGTTGCAGTCCTAAGATGTTTCTGTGTGAGTGTTGCCTTCTCAGGTCTCTGACATATCCATATCTTGCGCATAATAAGGTTGTCAGTCCGATCTACATCTCAAACTCATGTGTGCTTACTTAGCTTTATGTGGTTCTTTCGATACCACGACACTATCTCGCTAGTCACTTTCGCTATTTGAACACTCGACTGCATCTTCAGCAGCATAGCCATAAGATTTGACATTCTTATGACCTCAGCATCTTGTACTTTGATGCCTTGGAAATTGCGGAGGAGGGACTCGAACCCTCGGCACTGGGGTATGAACCCAGCATGTTCGCCACTACACCACCCCGCGACATATTTTTTCATTTGACCGAACACCTAAACACACAAATTATTATTTATATGCTTAGGAATTAGGTCAAAAACTTTATACATCTGTTTTTAAGATGTAGAGCCGGTAGAGGGATTCGAACCCCCGGTCTCCTGATTACAAGGCAGGTGCATTACCAACTATGCTATACCGGCAAATAATATATAGTTACCGTAGGAGGTGCGTTCGTATTTGTTCCTATCTCTGTTTCGCAAAATTAACCGTCCCAAGGACTGTCTAATGCTTCGCGCCCATTTCACTATATATTAAACATCCCCTAATCTAAAGATTAGTGTATGTTTTACATATCCGTCCACTTATCTACCGCTTATGCAGATAGCGTGGACTACATTTTTTGTTCCAGCATCACTATTAGTTTATTTATGTGCTGTCGGAAGGAATTCCACCATTCCATAGATTTTCATCTCGAGGAGTCACGTACTTGCCCGCTTTTCAAACCTCTCCTCTATTCTCTGCAAGCCAGATACCGATATCACCTGAGTCGGAAGGGATAATCCTATTGATTACCAGTTCACCCTATCATACTGATAGGTAGTCCCCAATTACTTTTATACGGCGAAATTGGTAATAACCGAGGTATTTATAATGCGTCTCCCCTAACAGGCAAGAAATCTTGTCGTTAAAAAAAGACACAAAACTTTAGAAAGGAGGCATCTCCGCCATTGATTCATTTATGATACCCGTCAACAAAATATCATAAATTACTTGTGTCCTCGGAGCGCTGCGAAATCAGGACAAATGGTTATTTCGTGTTCGAAAGGTAATTATTAATGAACAAATACTAATGAGCCAATCAAGACCCGAGTGGACCTGTTGGGAATTGAACCCAAATCCAAACCATACATTGAAACTGTTCTACATGCTTATTTCATTTTTGTTTCCAGATACTGTCTAAATGAACAAACCTTGTATCATCGGGTAGCCAAATCATTTCATATGTAGTATTTGGACCAACATTCCCTACATATATATCCGCAATTTTTTACTAACCGGATACTGCGGAGCTACTGGTTAGCATTAGGAGTAGCTTACGCTACAGCTAAAAGTTCGCTATTGTCTGCGTCTAATTGTTTGGTGTCTGATTAAAGAGGTGTCCACCATCCTCTGCATGCTGTTTTTTCTCTGTGTGACCTGTCGAAACCTGTCAAGCCCCTATTATATTATCTGGGATATGGGCACCCACATTCTGCGGGTGCCCATCCCGATTCGCAATACAACGTCTTGTATCGCTTGCAGCCTTCCCATCTACTACTGCCATGTATCTCCATCTCATCCACTATTTATCTTGTCAGTACTAACGGCAATAAATAGCGAGACACCCCTAATCGGAGTGACACGACTCGAACGTGCGCCCTCTTGATCCCAAATCAAGCGGTCTACCAACTGACCTACACCCCGTTATCTTATATTTATATATGTACAAAAAAACCGTAAAACTTCATAAAAAATGAAAAAATATTTTTTATTTTTTACAGTAAGGAATACAATGCGGTAAGTGGGATTTGAACCCACACGGTATCACTACCAACAGGTTTTGAGTCTGCCTCGTCTGCCATTCCGACACTACCGCTTATATTTTATCCGTAACTAAGCGTGTTAGTACGATATCGCAGGGGACGGGATTCGAACCCAATCTAATAGTCATATTCTTTCTTGTTCAGAGTTTGTGTTTTCAGCTTATTCCTATTTCGGCTTAAATTATCACAAATCTTACTGAAGATACCGTTTGACCCTTTCTCAGATGCTCCTACTTATTATATTGACATTCAATCATAGGCAATCGTTTGTCAAATGTTGCATCACCCTGCATAATATTTTTATTTGTAGATTTTGATTGATTATGAAATATGCCGGTTCTCCCGATTAAACCATTTTTCAATTAAATGGTTTCGCATTCCATCTATTTTCACAGACTTCATTTGCTCCAGCCGGAACTCCTACCCTCAGAAACTATATCATTTCCAAGCTTTATAGTAGCCAACTATAGGTGATGTTATTTTATTGATCGTACTGTTTACATCCACATATTTCACAGTGTTTCAATTCATGTATTCAAGACAGAATACAAATGACTCGGACGGGATTCGAACCCGTGTTACCGCCGTGAAAGGGCGGTGTCTTAACCACTTGACTACCGAGCCAAATTATATATGTACTTGTATTATCGTTCATGTGGTCTAATAATACTCCCAACGTTTGACACCAGTATCGAACTGGACTTTAACCACACCAAACTAATCCCAAGAATTACGTTATTTCAATTCATGTATCTATTCAAGATACAGTACTGGTAGAGGGACTTGAACCCTCACTCTTTCGAATCGGAGCTTAAATCCGATGTGTCTGCCATTTCCACCATACCAGCTTGGCTCTCTGTATTTGCTAAAACAAATACATTGTAAATATTAACAAAGTTAATATTTGTGTGCTCTCACGATGTTACCATCATCGGGTTCAATTCATGCATTCTACCGAATGCAACTGGAATGGTGGGACTCGAACCCACAACCCTACGCTTAACAGGCGCATGCTCTACCATTGAGCTACAAACCAAAAATATATACCAATCTAAATTGGTGCGTGGGTAGAGGAGGAATCGAACCTCCGGTGTTTCTTCGTGGGGGATTTACAGTCCCTTGCCCTCGCCGCTAGGCATACCTACCCATAATTTAACTCTCCCAGTAGGACTCGGACCTACGACAACCTGATTAACAGTCAGGCGCTCTACCAACTGAGCTATAGGAGAAAATTTCTTACATCTATATATGTTTAAAAAAACCGTAAAATCTTATATTTTTTGAGATTTTTTTAAAAATTTCGGATTGCTCTGGAAATGTCTCTTTTTACCTGTGCAGTCTTCAAAGAATCTCTCTTATCGTAATTCTTTTTTCCTTTGCAGATGCCAACCAGTACTTTACATCTTCCAGTATCTTCTGCAAAATATACCTTCAAAGGGACTAAAGTAATTCCATCCTGTAAAACCTTTGATTCTAACTTTCTGATTTCCTGTTTATGTGCTAACAGTACTCTCTCTCTGTCTTCATCTACATCGAAAGTATTTGCAGTATTCCATTTGCTGATATGCATTCCACGGATCACTAATTCTCTATTCTGAATCTGACACCATGCTTCTTTAATAGAACACTGTCCATCTAAAAGACTTTTTACTTCATTTCCACGTAAGGAAATTCCACATTCCAGTGTATCTTCTACAAAATAGTCATATCTGGCTTTTCTGTTTTCAATTACCGGTGTCTTTGCTTTCATAATTATCCCTCATGTGATTATCTTTCTATATCTATATCTTTAATTTCAATTCATATATCTTAGGAGATGTAGAGCATATGACGGGATTTGAACCCGCAATTTCCTGCTTGGAAGGCAGGTGTCATAGCCAATTAGACCACATATGCAAAAAAGAGTTCCACTGTAGGATTTTTAGAACTCATAACAGATGTTTTGTTCCTACTTTTGTCATCTGTTTTTGTTAGATGTTTCTAACATCAACGATTATCGTGCCTTTTCCCAGACTTAGATATCCGTCTAATGTGCCATATGGGACTCGAACCCATGACACCCGGATTAAAAGTCCGGTGCTCTACCTACTGAGCTAATGGCACATATGTACATCCCATATGGGGATGTAATTTATTACTTTTTCTTACCCTTTACAGGAGCTTCCTCTTTCTTTGCCTGCGTGGGGCGCTTTTTCTTATCCTTTTTCTCAACACCCTCTACCACATGAATGGTCTCGAAAAATGACTTCATCTTTCCACAAGGTTTACAACTTACTCCCATATTGTTATCTCCTCTTTTTTTGTATTCCTGAAATAATGATTTTCAGTTAGCGGGGCTACCGGGATTCGAACCCGGGAATGCAGCAGTCAAAGTACTGTGTCTTACCGCTTGACGATAGCCCTATGTTATTTAATTAAATCGTGGGCCCTTGGGGACTCGAACCCCAGACCGTCCGGTTATGAGCCGGATGCTCTAACCAACTGAGCTAAGGGCCCAAATAGTTTTACATCTCACATCTATATATGTATAAAAAAACCGTAAAACGTTATGTTTTTTGGAAAAAATATTTATTTTTTTAGTCCCCCTATCAAAAATCGAATACGCTTTAAACTTTCTATTTATATATGTATAAAAAAACCGTAAGAAATGATATTTTTCTTAAAAAAATACTCTCCACTGAAAATTTTTATTTCCTGCAGAGAGTAACCTAATGGGCGTATATAATATTACGTAAACGGTTATTTTTACACACTACAAAAACAGGAAATATTCAATTGTTTCAGATTTCCGGGATAAAGATTATATTGTTTTTTTAATATTGTCTTCAACATCTCTGTTTCCTGTCCTTTCGTGTTTCTTTACTATCCAAGGGAGCAACGGAGGTTTGGCTGGGAACCATACTCTCGTCACTCCCCCGGTGTAAGAGGGGTTTGTATGAGACAAAAGTGTTTCACACATCTATATATGTCAAAAAAAATTTGAAAAATGGTCAAAAATAGAAATTTTTTTAAAAAATTTTTTATTTTTTTAAAAACCACAGGGAATTGCTACCCAATGGTCACCAAAAGTAAGTGTTTTTACAATCTCCATTGCAATATTTTTAGAAGAAAATAATTTACTTTCCGGTAAATTCTGCGTTAATCCATTTTCTCCCAAATATACTTTAGAACCAAATCGGTTGCCACGTAAGATCCATTTCTTGGCATCTTCTACTGATTTATACCGTTCTTTAAAATCAGACTTTAAAATCCATTCTTCTTTTATTTTGAATCTGCCATACTCTATCGCACGTTCAATGAGATATCTGGATTCGTCTTCTTTTATTATATTCGCAAATATCGCATTTTCATTGATACTATATGTCGTATCGCAATATTTGTAATCATACTTTTCATTTTGTAGTAACATTTTATCTTATCTCCTCTTGCCAATCTGAATTGAAGTTTTCTTGCCTGCCAGGGAAAAGGCGCCAGTTTTCCTGACGCCAGTTTTTAATCATACTCAATCTCACTATCTTTCTCAAATTCAGCAACTAATTCACTAGCAGTTTCTTTTACTAAATCCAAAAATTCCATTTCTGTTTCTGGAATATCTGCTAATGTTCCAAGTTTTTTTGAAAATAGTACATCATTTTTTTCGCTTTCGAATACCAGATTTGCTGTCAAACCATCATTGCTTATATTTATGATCGTTTGTAAATTACCATCGTCATATCTTGCTATTTCTGTAGGTAGCATTGTGGGATTATCCAAATAGAAATCATGAATATATGACATATCTGAATCATAATTTTTATAATTAGGTTTAAAATTTAATTTATTTCCAGATAATCGTATCATATCAATTTGGTTTTCTATTGGTTTAACTTCATAGAATTGTTCCAGATTTTTTTTTATTTCTAAAAGCGATGTATATTCTTCTGTAAAAATACAACCTGTAGATAAATTTACAACTCTATATTTATTGGTATTTGTATCTTTCATTACACATACTAACATTTCTAAGTTTGGTTTTTTTATTTTAAAAGAAATTCCTTGATAAATCATTATATTTCTCTCTCTTCCTCTATTTCGGTTTTTATGTCTACGTATTCCAAATTCGCATCTATGATTTTCCAATTTTTTTGTATAAAATCTATTGCTTCTTCCACAGAATTATATCGGTAAGATTGGACGCAGCCACCTGTTAAATTAGCGATACAATATTTTCTTTCTATTGTACTATTCCATTTTTTAGATCTATAAGCTGTATCCTCTAAAATACAAAATGTATTTAAGATTGGTTCACAAGAACTCAAAACTTTTACATCAACCTGAAATGGAACACCACATTTTATGTTATTCTCTTTCATCTTCCAATTCTCCGGATTCTAAAGCATCTGAAATAGCTTCTTTTAAGTCATAAATCGCATTTTCTTTTGCCCCGGCTAATACCGCTTCGATATTGCTTAAGGAATGGCCCATTGTAGCAACAAATACATTATTGATAATAGCCTTGGAGTGTGCATCCGGATAAGTCTCTTTTAAATAGCTGATACCTCGTGCTACTTCATCGATACCATTCTCTTCTTTATCGGACTCCCAGATTTCCTCTACTTTTGTTGCAAATTCAGACTCTTCCTGAGTTGCTTTGTATAATCCGCCATAAGACATTACCGTAGCAGATAAATCATATCCTGTCAGCATTTTAAAAGTATCATCCATTACTTTTCGATCATCTACCGGTGATTCCAGATAATCTCTTAATAATTGATTCATGGTAGATACAAAATCATGCCATCCAGAGGAAATACATTTATCTTCCTTCCATGCATAACAAATTGCCTGTGCTAATTCTTTGTCTGTAAAATTATTTTTTGTAATCATCTTTTCCTCCATTGCACTATCTTTCAATATCATCATTTTCCATGTTTTTATTATTTACAGTACACTGATATCCACGGTTTTCTAATTCTTGAATTAGTATTTCATCAGAAAAGTCATTGAGACCATAGATAATTTGAGGTTTTTCTTTTAACCAATATCCATTTTCAGAGATAAATCTATATCTCCAAATATCTTCATCTTCGCCTGAATAATTGAAACAACCGCTTTCTACATATGGCGATAAAACATCTAAAAATTGTTCAGTATATTCCTCATACCAATGAGAATTATCATCACTAAATATAATAGTGTCATTTTGGATTCTCCATTCAATTGAACCCTCTCCATAAATTCTTTCAATATCTGCGGTTAAGTTTTCGATGTTTGCATTTTGTTTTAATTTTGCTTTTCCTTTGCCTGATGCATAGTATCCCATATTTTTTTCTCCTTTTTATTAAAATAATGTAACTTCTTCTGTTTCCTCATTGGTTTCAAATCCATCCATCTCTACAGTTTCCGGATAGATACCTCCCTGATCCTGGCACTGTAACTGGATTTTATAGTTTTCACTACCATTTGATTTTGCTTTTTCGTATAATTCTTTTATAGTGATCATAATAGTAGTTCCTCTTCCTCTAAAATTTCTGCTTTTTGGATATTGTTCATTTGTTCTTTTGCCTGATAAGCTTTTTTATAATCATGATTTCTTAAAGCTTGTTGTCTAGCATCTTCCCAAATATCCATATCCATATGTAATTCATCTGGATCTTTGTAGTTATAAATCATAGCTAATCTCTTCCTCAAAATCCTTATTGTGCTGGTTATTACTATTTCGCTCCACTTCTTCGAGTTTGTTTAAATGTAATTGGATTACAGGAACAAATTTACATTCGGGATATTTTTCCATTAATTGAATCGCTTTTATATTGGAGTTGTACCAATTTGTTTTATTATCTTTGTTTTTTAATTCGTATTCTTTTCTTGACATTGGCATAATCAAGATATTATCTCCGCCATGTCCCATTGCTTTTATTTTTTCTCCGAATTTTTCTGCTCCGGCTTTTGTTGCAAAAGGTTCTGAATAAAATCGTTGTACTAATGGAGCAACTTTAGGAATCGTATGAAATTCTTCTACTGGCATCCAACACAAATCATTGTCATCAAAGATTATTGTTTTTAGTTCTATTTTTGTTTCAAATTGACCGCTATATGTAACCGAGTTTTCTTCAAAAATAAGACTATCGTAATATTCTTCTTCCGGATCAGCTTTGTATGGAATTTCATATGGTCTTTTATCTAAACCTTTGATAGCAAGAATTGCCTTATCCATATCGAATTCTCTTATCTGTTTATTTTCTTGTAATTGCTTTAATTCTTTTTTGACAAAATCTTCGAATGTCCCATTTTCAATATATTCAAATGTTCTATCCCAATCATGCCAATCCATAGCTGAATAAGTATCCACAAGTAAAAAATTACGTTTCATAATTATTCCAACTCCAGTTCTTCTTTCTCTGTCTCTATATTTCCCCAATATTTTTCTATAAAATTAAGCGCTGATGAAACAGATGAGAAACGTTGTGCAGACATAGTTCCGTTTGTAATATCTACGATGCCATAACGTTTTGTTAATTTTCTTGTAAAATTTCTTGTAAAAGCATGCATATCCTGTACAATACATTTTGTATGTTCTTGACCTTCTATGTTTACTTTAAATAATTCTCCTGCGTTCATAATATTTCCTCCATTGTATTGAGTGAATATCCTGTAATCTAAAAATTATTTCTATTTATATATGTAAAAAAAGACTACAAAAATGGTAAAAATTTGTAGTCTTTTAAAAATATTTTTTATAAAATTTACTGTATGTACTTAATCTTCTTTTAATCCAGTAATCTCAGAAAACCATTCTCTGTTTTCCTGTATAACGATAGGATATTCTTCAATTTCCCAAATGTTTCGAGTTACTACTTTCCCATGCGCTTCTTTTTCTTTTTGTACTTTATGACAATAAGTTCCCCATTTATTGTATTCCGGATAAATATCCCAGATAATATCATGTTCTATCCGTAGCTTCTCTTTTATCTGAGTGATATTCACATGATTTAACTCCCTGGCAGAATAGAAACAGTGACCTACCATCTCTACACTATTTCTAATTGCATCCTGCTGTCTCCAAATTACATTATTAATACAGTCCCATTCCGGCAAATTAAATACTCTTGCATCAAACTCTGCTTCATCGAATTTTTTTTGATAAACCGTTTTCATATCCTGAATTTCAGAATCTAAAACAGCTTCTCTGTAATGTTTATTGAAATATTTTGTTGCCTTCGCTGCGGAAATAGCTACAATCTTTTCAATTCTGCCTTTAAACCATGCTTCACTTACAATTCGATCACTATAAGTACAGATTAATGTAATTTCATCGCTCTGTGTATATCCAAGTACACAGCCCGGAATATCCTTACATAAACTCTGCATGGTGGCTTTCATTGCTTGTTCCATAATAGAATCAAATGGTTTCTTAAAATGTTTTGTAAAAGTATGAAATGCTTTTCCATCTACTCTGATAATAAATGGCATTTTAGGTACCAAATAGTGTTCATTTACAGATTCGTATGCTTTCATACGATTGCCTAAACTATCTTTTTTATACTGTTTACTCATGGCTAAATCTCCTCTGTCTGATTTACAATTTTTCCTTTTAGAATTTGTTCCATATACTCATGTATCATCTCTTCTGGAATCGGAAATCCTGCTGCCCCCGGATGACCTCCGCCACCATAATTTTCCTTTGCAAACATACCAACGTTAAAATCTTTCTTTACTCCTCGCATAGAGATTCCAGAACCATAGTTAATGATATACAAATCTTTTTCCGGATATTCCGTTTTCATTAATTCGAAAGTATCCTGTAAATAATCAGAGGTAATACACCATACGATATCTAATGTCGTATTATTTTCCAGTGTTAAAGTTGCCTCTTTAAAGGCGGTTTTAATATGTTCCAAATGGTCATCTAATTTCGTTTTCCAAATTTCTAACATAAACATATCTTTTTCGTTACATAATTCAAAGGAATTATAATTTTTTAATGCCCGCTGATACATTTCATCTACAAATACTCTCATTCCATAGATATCACACAGTTTATCCATATTGGAATATTTATCATTATCATTAAATAAATAATGCCAATCCCATGTATCATAAGCTGCGATTTGATGCACCAATTCATCTAAAAATGGTGTTGCATCCAATACATGATTAAAAATTAAATAGTCATACATAAGTGATGTACCGGAAGAATGTGCTTTAGACAAATTATTTCCATATCTATATGCGATTGTAGATTGCGAAAATAATGACACTTTTACAGTTGCCCAATCATAAGCATTTAACGCTAATGCTGTTTGATGATGATCCAATAATACGATTCTCATGTTATGTTTCTTTTTCAAATCATCAATTTCCTTCGCATTTTCCATACTGCAGGAAATATCATCAATCAAAATAACATCATATTCATGCGTTTCATTATTTTTTTGCACTGCTTCAAGAATACTATCACTCATTTTATTATTTGATAGATTTTTTACTGTCAAATTATCAAATCCGAGTCTGCAAAGAATTTCCGCCCCAGCAGCATCCATGTCAATATGAGTTAAAAGCAATATATTATCTGTTTTATTTACTTTATCGAGTTTTTTTAAAAGTTCCATGTTTGATTCCTTTACTTTACGCCAATAATATCTTTTTTTACACTTCCATCATCATATTTTCTGATACGTAAAACACCTGTAGCATCAGTTCCAATCTTATTTGCATATTTATCATAAGCGTTTGCATCTGAAATAATGTATGGCTTTCCATCATATTCGACTGTAATTTCATAAGTTGCCGGAATACCAACAAAATAATAGCCTTTTGTAGATGGATTATATCTTTGTACAAGATGCATATTTTCATGATAGGCATCAATCACTTTTACTTGTGTCTCAATGGTTTCTTCCTGTATGCATTTTGCACATCCTGTAAGTGTAAAGACTAAAATAGCCATCACCACAAAAGAATATAAAACTTTTCTTAATCTTCCCATTTATTACAAACCTCTTTTCTCATATCCTCTGGATATCCAATATAATGATTATCTACACCACAAATATGTACATAATCACCACTATCTTCATAAGTTTCTTTCACATACTGTTGTTTGCAAGTAAGACAATTCTTTTGTAATTGTGTCATATTATACCTCTATGTTTTAATTCATTCTTTATTTTCCTATACTACTTCGATGAAATAAGTCATCGTATGTTCGTCTGCTAAGGGAATGCTTGAAAATTTAAAGCATGTTAAACCGGGTCTTTCTCCATTTTCAGAAGATGTCTGATGATAAACATGCTTCCATCCCGATTTCTTATATTTCTTTCCAATTGCGTTTCTTACGCTTACTGGATATTCACCCCGAATAATTGCCTCTTCCCAAGGGTACCATCCGTGAAAAGATTTGATACTATTATCAATATCTTCTTCCAATTTTTCAAAATCTGCATCTTCAAGTTCCATTTTTTCTAAATCATTCGGTTTAATCATATATTTTTCCTCTCTCTTCCCACGCAGGCAAAGAATTACCAGAGTCGTAGGTTTTTTAATCCTTTATGGAAATAAAATTCACATTATAACTACTTCTTCCACTGATTTAAAGATTAGGTGGTAGTGTGATTTCCATTTTCTTTATTAAACTTGTCTTTTTTTGCAACTTCTGCAAGTTCCATGAAATTTGCAAAACTGGGGAATCCATCATATAAATCATATATAAAGTCCGTAATTTCCTTATCAACCCCATTTTTAGCCATTTGATCTTTGAAGTCATCATCTAATGGCATACAGCCAAATTTTGTTTTTTTAGTTCTCTTTTTATATTTCTTTCCATTGATTTTAATTGTTTCAATACAACCATAATCTGTAATCTTAATAGAATATTCCATGATTTATCTTACCTCCGAAAATGAAATATACCAGTCTCCATAAGAATTCATATAATAAAATCCATCTTTACAACTTAATCAATGTTGCATTATGATTTTTACATCATTTATTAGCTATAATTTCTTTTTTCATAATCTTTTCCTTATTTATTTCTTATAAAAAATTTATGTTTATAGCACCAACCCACAGATTGTAACCGGATTTTTGAAAAAGTCGCATCTTGCCTCCGTATGAAAGTCTTTTTCGACTAAATCATATTCAGATTTACAATCTTCAGAATCTGGATAACACTTCATTTTATCGTAGTTTGCGTGAATACAATATTTACATGCCATACATCTTTTTTTGACATATTATTTCTTTACTCCTTTATGATTTCTTTCAGCATCTCAATAGCAATCTCAATGCCGTCTGACATACCATTACAACGTTCTCCATACCAGTTATTACATTCTATGGCAAACATATCTGTTTCTAAGTTTTCCTGTGTCTGTTCCAGATTTTCAATCGTATTTTGTATTTTTGTCGTGAAATATTTTTCGTCTTTCATAATATACCCCTTTCTTTCGTTGATTTAGTGCGCCCATTCTTTGCCTGCTAAGGATGGTCTTTTTCTTTTTTATTGATTACTCCTCTTTTACACGATATGGACACCACTCTGGTACTTTCGGTAATTCCTTATCCCGTTCCACGTATTCGGCAATTTTCTTTTTATTGACACCACAGTAATAGTCAAAAGCATCTTCAAAGGAATCTGCCGTTATCGTTCTTTCTGTATAATAAAATGGACACTTATTACATTTTTCAATTTCTATTTGTATCTTTGCCATATTCATATGCTCCTTTATTTTGTTATAAGTATCATTTGGCCAGCATATCCATTATTTTGACATGTAATTGCACAATCTTCTAAAAGCCCAATATCTTCCAGAGAAAATAATAAGGTGCTTACATTGATTATGACTACGTTTAATGGATGTTTTCCCGCTTTTGTTTTTTCACTTAGCGTGTCGTAGATGAAATTACAAAACGCCGGAATTCCGATCGTAAAAGAATTGATATGATAATGATTTTCATCTTCATCAACCCTAATTCTCTTATCATAGTCATAGATGAGTGGCTGGCAATATGCCTGTAACGCCGCTATTACGATACTTTTATCTGCATTTCCTGAAATCCTTAACATACTTTTCATTTTTTGTGTATCTACCTCCGCAGTCTTTATAACACAAAGATTATATAGAGATGTTTTTAATCTCATTTAGTAGTTTGCTATTGTGTTGTAAATCCAAACTGGGTACTTTTCCATTTTCATATTTGGAAGGAATTACATGTTCTATTCCTACTAAATCACATAAAAGCTTAAAGTTTTCTATTCCAGTCAAAGTATAAAAAAATAATTTCTTTTTTCTTTCCTCATTCTGTCTTTTTGCATAACGTATGTTTACTCTATATGCAGGTATGCCATCAGAACCATCTTCCCTAAGTAGATAATCAATCAGAAAAATAGTATGTTTTTCTACATCTGCCATATAGGAATCCAGCTTTTCATCAAAATTCCATAAACAAATAGATTCTACATGAAGAGATAATTCTGCAATTTTATTTTTATAAATTTCCCTGTTTAGGTCTTCTGAATTAAATAACAAAATTTGTCTTACCGCAATATTGTTTTCCAAGTGTTCCTGTACAATCCAGTTTTTTAATTGTTCTGCAATACGTAATCCATTTTGTAGTATATCATCCACAATAACTATTTCATTCACTATTTTCTTTCCTTTCTGTTTACACGCTAATTCTTTTTTCTCTTGAGCGGAATATTTTATTGCTACTTTTCAGAAATTTTGATTCCAACATTTTCCAAAATTATATCCAGTGCATCATAAAACTATTTATTCTTTATAGAAATCAAACACCTGCTCTATTTTACTTTCACAAATGTCACATCCATAGCCCTGTGGATCATCAAAACCGTAATCATGATGACAATTCGTACAAATCCATCTGCCAAACATACAAGGATTATCCAATTCTATAATATCAATCAACTCAAAACAATCGATTCCACCGGCCACACATTTTACTGTAAGTTTGACGCCTTTCATTGTCTTTGCATTTTTTCTGAGTTTTTGTTTTAATTCCTTGTTCTTTATTTCTACGGTGGCATAATAACATTCTGTATCAATCACTTTATAAAGAATAACAAGCTTTACATTATCTACACCGCTAAAAAGCATTTGATACAAATCGCCTGTCAAAGTAATTTGTAATCCTTTAAAGGTATCCGTAAAAGACTGTAACATTGGACTATTTGCAAGTGCCATTTTATATTCCTCTGTTTGGGAAAGCGTGCCATAGTCCAAATTTGAATTATAAACAAATCTGATAGCGTCATCTAATGTTTTCATATATTACTCCTACTATTCATAAATTTTGATTCCAGCGTCTTCCAATGCCTTTTTTGCTTCCTCTTTGGTGAAAAAGATACTTTTCCCAATTTCGCTCAAATTATTATAACTTAATCTTGTTTTCCAAAGGTTACGACAGTTTTTGCAATGCTCCCCCATGCAGCCATTGGCAAATCTTTCGTATAATCTTTTTTCCCCTAATAGGCAAACTTCATATACTTCCGTGCCAAGATATTCTTTAATTATATCCAGTGCATCATAAATTTTTTTCATAATACTGTCTCCTTTTTTATAAATATCTGTTTTCGATTAGTAGTTCTGACAAAAGTGTTTTCATAGCAGATAATTGTGACATAATCATCTTAAGTTCCTGATCCGCTTTCTCCTGTTTTTGTTTTTTGATTTCTGCCAGGCGCTCTTTTTCTTCTTCCGTAAGAGAATTGTACCAATCGTCATAAAGTTTCTTTTTATACTCATGGATCATATCTATACCACAGATACAATACCAACGCTTTCTGACAAGCTCTGCATACCATGCCATATTTGATTACCTCATAAAATATTATCTATTACTATATGTCAAAAAAAACCGCTAAAAATAAGAAAAACCACTATTTTTTTATAGTGGTCTTTCTTTTAGTCTCTTTCTTCCTGGATTTCCTGATCTTTTTCTTCTTTACTTATTTTGAAACCATCGTAGCAGAATCCATAATCTTCAGATAACCAATCTGATATAGCATCAAGCCATGCACACTCATTGAATTCCCCGTCTTCCATATAATTTGCCTTATCAAACTCTTCCGGCAATTCGATTTCTTTTGGTAAAATGGCTAAGATTTCTTCGATTTCTTCCGGTGTTGAAATATTTGTGCCATCTGTTACGTCCCATTTAATATCATATATTTTCATCTTAATCTCTCCTATCTTTCTTCCATAGTATCTTGAGTGGCATCTAAATCATCTTTTTTAGAGGTATCACCATATTGTAAAGTATATAATGTATCATGTACGACTTCTGCCATTGTCTCAATATCTAGTTGTTTATTATATTTACAATTTTTTATATATTCTTGTATTTTAGCAATAAATGCTTCCTCTTTAAAATCTTTTTCATTAAAATCATCATAATTATATTTTTCAGCAAACGCATTTATAAAATCATTTACTGTTAAACAGAAAGAATAGCTTGGGTTTAATCCATTATCTATCTGAATGGCATTTATTAATTTTTCATAGCTATTACAAAACGTATTATATCCATTTTTTTCATTAAGATATCCTGCATTTTCGAGATATATAAGTGTGTTTTTTATTGCATCATTATATCCATGTTGATATCCTTCTTTACATCCAGCATTGTACATTTTTTCTAATTTATCTATGTCCATCTTGTTTTCTCCTAAATTTCCATATCGTCTAGGTCACATACATAAACTTTAAGACCTGTTAGCTTTCCGTCTTTCTTTATAAATTCTGTATTTGTATACTTATATCCTGTGGCATCCATCATTTTTTGAGTAGCTATTTTATCGTCTCTATTATTTATTTGCTGCTCATTGAAACATCCCACCAAAATACCTTTTCCTTTGATATATTCTTTATCTTGTGGTAAATAATTTTGTCCATCTTTGGAAATCACATATTCTCCCATAGTTTATAGCTCCATATCTTCCGTATCTAAAGTTACCGTATGTTTTTCATCCAATGCTTTATTCGGTATATTTTCATTGATTTGTCCTGCCTTTATGATTTTGATCGTACCTTCCAAAACCTCAACCGCTTTTCTTTGCTGGAATTCCTCCGTTATTGTGCCGTTTTTTTTCTCATACTCAGCAATACGCTTGTGCGTTTGTATTTTCTTTTTTAGTTGTTCTATAACCTTATCCAAATCATAAGCGGTTGGTTGTTTATCAATAACAGAAGCAATGCGTAAAAAATCTAAGCAATCCATGTCTTCGTTCTTTGAAATTGCTTTTTCTAAATCCGCTTTTAATTTATCCGTATCAATTGGTCTGCCCATATTATCTATCTATCTCCTTTGAAATTTTGTCTCTTATCTCTGCAATATCCTTTTTACTGCCATATAATAAAGTGTCATTTTCTATAAACTGTAACAAAAATGCGATATTATATTCTTTTACGGTTTCTATCGTATTCCTCATGGTATTGATCACACAATATCCAGCATCTTTATTTTGATAAATAGCTGTTGTCGGAGTCGCTACTTTTAAATCCCATCGTTTTTTATCCACTGTGAACATACATTTTGGAATTTTTCCATTCATTACTTTCACACAATCATTTTTATATTTATCGATAAAAGCCTGTAACTCCGGTTCTATAAATGTGACATCAAAATTATCCATATTACTATGTTTGATTTCTTTCATAATATATTTATCGATCAAATTTTCCGGATTATATTTTTTCTCATCCCATTTTGTTTTATATTCAGGGTGTAAATCATGTATTTCCACAGACATCTGCAAATTCTTAAATATAGGCAAAGAATCCTGTGTAATCTCATAATCTCCATAAAAGGTATAAGTCCTGTCTGTTGACGTCATGACAACACCTTTCCCAGGTTTATAAATATATAAATCATCACTATGGTAATTAAATTTTGCAATTAATCTCTGCATAAATCATTCTCCTGTCTGTATATTAAATCTTTATAGTTGTTAATTCTAATCAATTCTTTATATAAACATCCATCCGTTACAGTATCATCAATACATATCCCATCTTGAAATGTGCTAATGGTTACTATATTACTATAATCTTCATCTTTGTAGATATGAAGCACTAAATCCTTATTCTGACCAAATTCATATATTTCTAATTTTTCATTAGCTTTTAAATTATCACAATAATCTACAATTGTATCTATATCTGGTTTATTAAGTTTGTATATCATAATAATTCCTCCATTTTCATCTGTTATTATATGTATAAAAACATATAAAAAATGGTCAAAAAAAATAATCCAAAAGAAAAATAATTTCTTCTGGATCATTATATCTACCGATGTTAAGTCAATGTATTCCATTCTAAATGACGAAATTTCTGATTGTATCCTCTGGAACAGGAATCCTCTGATAGTTTTTGATGTCTAATTTTACGATTATATTCTCGTTTCCGACGTTTCATATCGAATTTACACTCTCGTTTATACCATGATTTATTATATACACTACGTCTCGATTTTGTCATACTCATATATAATACCTCTTTTAAAAATTTTACATATAATGAATAATATTATCAGTACCCATAGAGAGACTCGAACTCTCACGCTCTTCGCAACTGCTTCTAAGGCAGCCGTGTCTACCATTTCCACCATACGGGCATAATTTGGATGAAGGGATTTGAACCCTCAAGAATTGTTTCAACAGAGTTTGAGTCTGTCGCGTTTGCCAATTTCGCCACATCCAAATACACCCGGAGGGGATCGAACCCTCAAGCCTTGCGGCGTCGGATCTTAAATCCGATGTGTATTCCTAATTTCACCACGGGTGCATATGATTATAAATAAAGAGTAAGTGGGTAGGGTTGGACTCGAACCAACGTAGACCGAAGTCAACGGTTTTACAGACCGCTGTAATTGCCGCTATACGACCTACCCATAGGTGACCGACGAGAATTGAACCCGCAACCGGTGGAACCACAATCCACTGCTCTACCAATTGAGCTACAGCCACAGTACCTCTTGTGGGATTTGAACCCAACATCCGGAGATCGAGAGTCTCCTATCCTAACCATTAGACGAAAGAGGCATATGATCCCAACGGGACTTGAACCCGGTATCTCTGGCTTGAAAGGCCAGTGTCATAACCTTTAGACTATGGGACCGCTTTTATTTATTTTGTAACAATAATATTATCTATTGTTGTTTGAAAGATTTTAGCTAATACAACCAGATTATCGATTGTTGGCATTGCTACTCCCTGTTGCCATTTGTATATCGCCTGTGGAGTAGAAAATCCAAATACATCTTGTAAATCTCTCACAGTCATTCCAACTGCTTTTCTCATTGTTATAATATTTTGTCCTGTACTTTGCATATCAATTGTAGGCATTGTCATAATCCTTTCCATAAAAAATACCACCTGCCCGAATTAGGTAAGTGGTTACTTGGATTTGATTATGATCTATTTTTCCTAAATTGATCAATCCCAATGTATCATATCTACCTTATTCTGAGCATTACAAATAATACTGTTTTCATGCAGCAATAATTCGTGTTCGTATTCATAATGCTCATAAAGTCGATTAAACATTGTCTTATCCTTTCCCACATTTACTATGCGTTTTTTCTTTATCTTTACTTTTATTATATCACATTTTCAGAAAATATCATTATACTTGTAATATAATGGATGCTGATACAGCCTACTGGATATCTTGGGATACTTACATATCACTCCACAAACCAAATGCATAATGCATCAATGTAGGATTTTATCGATGATTCGAAGATTAACCGGCATATATTTTCTTTTTATTAGCATACACATTTACAATAGCTTGGTATTTTTATAACAAAAAGAATAATATATCATTGCCAAGACGATTGATGGGTTTATCCACCCAGAAGATGATTCAAAATTAAGCATTGTAAATTAACCATTCACCATTGAGCATTTAAAGCTTTTATCGATATCCTCGATATACATAATTTTCTTTAATAGCTTAAAAGGCTATTGCATTTTTCACGAATGCTTGTTTTATTCTTTAATTATTTATCCTATCCCAAAGAATTAAATGGAGGTATGTAACTTTAAGTTTTCGTATCATCATCCATATTTTATTTATCGCAGGACTGGATAAAATCCAGTCCCGCCACCGTAATCAATACGGCGATCACCTATTTTATGCCGGTACCTCAATCTTAGTAATACAGTTACTAATCTGCAGCTTCGCATCCACAGTTGCATCGAATTCCTCGATATACTGCTCCAGCTCTGCAATCTTCTTATCAAGTTCCAGAGGATCTACTAAGGATACTTCTCCACTCTTACGCATCGGTACTGCGATAGAATCATAATCCTCCGGCTTTACCGCAGACTTATCCTTTGCAGCAAAGGAAGTCATAACTACATTATCGATCTTCTTTTCCAGATCAGCATTCTTGCTATTCATACTGCCAACAGCAAGGTCTCTCTGATTCTTCATGGCACGCAGTAATGCCTTCTTGTATGCCAGGGAAGCCTTGGTATCGATAGCCTTTGCTACTGTCATGGTTTCACCACAGATATCTACGGTAGTTGCTGCATTGGAGGCTACAATCGCTGCCTTGATATTATCGCGTCTCTTGATCAGACTATCGATGGTATCATACGAAGACTGTGCCTCGGTCTTAAAATCTTCCTTAGTCTTAGACGGAGTTACCTTATTATCTACAGTCTTTGCATCCGCAATAAACTTTGCGGTCCTAATCGCACGATCAATTCTGGAATCCAGAGTCTTCAGTTCATTCAGTGCTTCTGTAACTAACATCTCAGTCATAGTTGTAGTCTTTGCCATATTCATACACTCCTCTTATCATTTTATACACATATCTTGGTTACATATCCTTATGTCAAAAAAAACCGTAAAAATATCAAAAAATGAAAATTATTTTTTTATTTTTTAAAAAATATTATTTTTTATAAATTTACTATGGTGAAACATACATTGGTTTCCGGTTATAAGTAACCAAACATCATAGAAATAAACATAACTAATAATACCACTGCTAAAATATTCATATTGTAATATTCTCCTTATTTTCCTATATCTATTTTCTCCAACTTATGAAAATATTTTCTTTTCTCTCGGCTTATAGCTAACACAAGGTTTTTCTAACACATTTCTATTTGTATCTATTTTTTTATCAAACATATAGCATTCAGTAAATCTGACATAACAATGTTCACAATTTTCACATCTCTGTTCTTTTTCAATATCATGGATAATTTCTGGATCTAAATCTGCAAGATCCATATCAGCTTCGTCCACAGAAGTAATCATACCAATGCATGTATCATGATCATGTTTGATTACCTGAATTTTAATAGATGGAGAAAAATCAACATCGATAACCCTTGCTAATGTCATATATGCATTAGTTACAGAATACTTTTTGTATGTTTTATCATTTCCTTTTACATAATCTCCAACCTTAAATTTTGACATTGTTTTTTACCCCGTTTGTGAATGTGATTTGTCTTACATTTATATATGTATAAAAAAACCGCGAAACATAAGATAAAATCAAAAATATTTTTGATTATTTATTATCCTTATATAAATTTCAGAGGCATTGTCAATTAATTAAAAGATTTTATTATAATTTTTCTCCAATTTTTTACAAATCTAATGCCATCTCTTCGAGCTGGCGTTCCCTGGCAGCAAGGTAATCATCAAGTATCTTCTTTTGTTCCGCTACCAAATCATATACCTGACAAAACTGTTCGAATGGAATCTCTACACTATATCTAGCTTGTGAATATGCCCGTCTAAATTCCATTAAAAATTTGTTTCTGATTTGACATTCTTCTGGAGTAGATGATTTATATAATGGCACAAATACACTAATCTTCTTTACCAATTTTACCAGATCATGGTCATTCGTAAGATATCCTTTTGGCAGCTTATAATCTGGGTTTAAATCCATCTGTATTTGTAAAAAGCCTTTATAAAATCGTTCCAATGTATTGGCTAATGCAGCATAGTCATCGGAGCAATATTCTATTGCGCCATTTTTTATCATACCAAGTCTTTTCCACATTGCATTAGCATGATTCAGATAAGGATAATCCTTTTCCTGCATGGGGGCACTTTCCGGTAAAATCATAGTAAAGTACCTGCCTTCCATACAGTATCTCCAGCAGGAGTGTCTGATCCATCAAATTCCGCAATTAACTCGATATTTATAGTATTTTCCCATGTCATTTCATAATCAGATAAAAATGTAATTACAGATTCCGGCAATTCTGTTTCATTGGAAAAGATGAGATACATATCAAATTTCTTTGTGACGCCACCATTTTCAATATTATAAGCAGGAATACGGATTTCCTGTAAAATATCCTTCACGTTTTCCGGAATAAGTGTAACTACTTCTGTTAATTTTCTTTTTTGATTTTCTGTCATATATAAATTCATAATAATATCTCCTATATTTTCTAAAATTTGTGAAAGTAATTTTGTGTCCATTCCTTAAAACAATTCGATAATATCCAATCCTTTTTCCAAATCGAAGTCGCTATATTTTTCAATATCTTCTTCTGTATGGATATCTTCAAGAATCTGTTTTAATTCACTGATATTATTCTGTAATCTGGTAATATCTTTTTCGAGTAACTGTAAACCTTCATACGTTTTTTGTTTTCTTTCCTCTATTGTCATTTAACATATCCCCCATAATATTTGATCACATTTATATATGTCAAAAAATTCCGTAAAAATAGATAAAACCCACAGAAAAAAATATCTGTGGGCTATTTTTAAAATTCGTCTCTGTTTTTTAACTCTGCTGCTGCACGTTCTCGTTCCAGTAGGAAATGTGCAATCGCTTTATCCCAATTTGCTTCATCGGATAAATTTTTATCTTTATTTTTTCCATAATACGTAAAAAGCTGCATTAATGCTCCGCTTCCCGCGGTACCATTTGTCAATTGTTCGTCCAGCTCATTTCGCCATTCTCCTAAAGGATCCATGTGCTCTCTGGATAAATATCTGTCCAATTGCCTAAATGCCTGTTGTAGCATTACTTCAATGGAATGCTGTCTGTACATTTCTTTTTTCAAAGCATCATAATCATTTTCTTTTCCGATTTCCGGTAAATGGTTTACTAATGTCATCCACATCCTCGTGCCAAATTCTTCTTCGGTCTTAATCTCTTTAAATGGGAATTTAAAGGGTCGTTCGATAATTCCACAAGGACCAAAAGATATACAAGGATATTTTGAATGTCTGCCTTCCAAGGGAATGTCTTCTGATTGTCTTTTTGCAAATGGAATTTTATAATATTCTTCTGCGGCTTTTCTATGATTATCATACATGGTTAATGATAAATTTTGAATAACCACTACGGATTCTGTGACCGGTTTTTTATCTTTGATGGTATAAAGATAAAAATTCTCGTGTTCTACATGTTCCCACATCATTCGAATACAATGATCCAAGCTTTCTTCATTGGAAAAATATCCTTTTATTCTAAAAGTTGGAAAATAGGTATTGGGATTTTGTCCTTCATACATCCCGCCACCAGGAACGAATTCTATATTGGGATCATTTTTTTCTTCATTCCATTTTTTAATGGTTGCGTACATCTTTCGTTCTTTATCTATTTCCGGAATAAATTGTAAACCATATTCGTGATTACATGCAGGTACGATTCCATTATCTATAAATAAAGCAAGATCTGGAAGACCATAAGAAAAAAAATGATCCATATCATTTTTCCAACTATCACCTACTTCATTATATGGTACTTTATAACGATCTAAAACTGACATATTTTTAATTCCTTTTTTCTTTTACTCTATATTGTTTTTTGTCTTTTGTCAACGGAAAACGGGGATTACTTTTTTAAGTATCTCCTTTTTTATTTTATATTTATCATAAACAGCAAAGCTGATTACAATCTATCTTTCTATTAATGATTGTTTTAATTGTTCATCTGTTAGGATATATTCTTTATATCCATTGATAAATTCTAATTCATAGGTATTTTGGAAGTTATTTCCAGATTTTTTTAGTGTTTCTATGTAATTTTCAAAGGTATGCAACATAACTGTATCTTTAATAAGTGTTTTCTCTATTTCTCCTTTTAATATGAAAACTGCAGTTGTATTTAAGTTATGTGATAAAGAAAAAAGTGTTTTATTATTTAAGTTTTTGAAGTTATTTTTTGTAAGAGGTAAGATTTTATTTTGTTTATTATTATATAAACCGAAATAGATATTATTTCCACTTACTTTACATAGCAAATAAATTTCACTTTGAGCTGTGTATGATACACCTATAACAATATGATTTTCACGTATTTCATTTAATGTTTTTTCTTCTCTTAATTGATGTTTAAAATCATTTATTTTACTACATACTTTTGCAAAGTCTTCTATACTAAAATTTTCCTTCGATATTTCGATTCCATTATAATAAAAGGAATCTTTTATATTCCTTAGTACAGAAGTATTATTTGGTAGAATCATAATTTCCTCCATACAATCTAATATTATCAATGATAATCGGCTGTACATTTTCGGAGATTTCTGCATTCGTGTATTTTGTTTTAATAGCAGGAATGTCAATTTTCCCTAAATCATCTAAAGTTGGAGTATATGCGGCTAAAATAACACTTCTGAGATAAATACGATTTCCTTCTTTATCTTCTTCTGTTAATTCCTCATCAAACACATGTGTTTTTACAGCTATTTTATACATATCCATAGGAATACTTACTTTAATACCATCCACATCAAATACTTTCATATTGTTATTTTCCATATATTTATACCTCTCTCTTTTCATGAGCAAAACATTTTAGGTTCCTACTATATTATGTATAAAAAAACCGTAAATGTAAATAAAAGAGAGAGGTAATTTTATTTTTATCAATATCCCCTATCTGTTTCTCGATTTTTTACAAACTCATTGATGATTCCTTCGAACTGGTCATTTTCTGTCTGGTTACAATCATGGTTATCAATAAATTCTTCGGCGATTTCTTTCGCATCTGCTTCGGAAATATCAATTCCCATATCCTCAGCATGATCTTTTGCATCCTGAATACGATTCATAAGATTCTGGTGTCTGTAGATGGCATTTAATAGATCGGTAGGTAAATTTTCTATCATTTGGGAAATTCTTACATCATCATCTTCATAATCTTCATAATTTCTACTGATACCAAGATTTCTCGCAAATTCATCCGCTAAAGTATCATAATCACTGCCATAGATCAAAGCTCCATCTGGATCTTCTTCTCTATCTGCATTGGGTAACATTTCGGCAGTAATGCCTTTATCTTCCAGAAAATCTTCAACTACATCCACCATACCACCTAAAAGTTCACAGGCATCCGGATAATTCTGTATTGGCAAATATGCAACTGTTTTATCTTCCGGTAACTCTACTACCTGCCAATGACACATATCTTCGCTATCATTACAGTAGCAGCAACTTCTTTCTCCTTCATAAGAACCATACTCGTCATCTGGAGTATCCCCATGCTCTGCATACTCTTTATGCATCTGCGCTACGGCTCTATCCACTCCACTAATTCCATCTTTATCTTCAAAGATTGTGGTGTTTATTTCTGTGCCATCTGACCAAATTAAAATTGCCTTCATTCTGTTATCTCCTCTTATTTATCTTTCGATATCTGATTCATTTTCTACTTCCTGAGTATTCTCGTTTTTTATGATTCCGTGTTCTTTTAGATATGTTTCTAATTGATATCGGTCTTCCATTAACTTGTCAACCATAGCGTATTCCTCCTCAAAGCTTTTAAGCATCATATTAATTGCTTTGGATGCATCTGACATCAATTTTGAAATATTATTTCTATGTTCATTGAATTGAGAAGCTGGTAAATTACTAACAGCTACAGAAGCACGTAACAATTCGTCTGAAAAATTTTTTGTTGCGTTAATATATCTTTCATAATCATCGTTTTGTGAAACTGTAGTGCGTTCCATTACTATATTATTTTTTTCCATTCTATTAGGTCCTTTCTTTCGTCAAAAACTTTAGTCACTATTTATATATGTCAAAAAATTTTCAAAAGATGGTCGATTTTCGTTGGAAATTTTTGCGCTTACAGTCATACCGTTTGGAATTACAAACTGATTACCGACTATTTCCATAGTCGTCAATATATCCTCTCATGGTTTTTAAATGCATCACTCCGACTCTTTCTTTTTTATGCATACCTATCATTTCGATTGCTCATACGACTCATCTGCTGTTCCACTGTATGCTATTTATATGTTATGCATTTGGAGTTCCTAAGTAAGTTGAAACAGCGTTGGTAATTCCAAACGACATGACTATAATATACCTTTACATACAGGCGAAAAAAAATGAGCGTCTTTTATTAATGTATGAACGCTCATTTTTGTCTATTTTTCGTTGTTTTGATTGATTTATTTTAATGTGTATTTTTTAGTCTTCTTATGCAATACTAAATAATGCGCACCTCCTGATCTGGGGTGCAATCCCCTGGTAGACAAAGAATCAACAAACATCAAATAGATTAGATTGTTTGGAATCCATATTTAGTACGTTACCAAAGAGTCCGTCCCTTTCCTGCGTGGGATGGGGTTCGGGGTTTCCCCGAGGTTTGTGCATAAAGAAAGCTTACAGAGATACTCCTGTAAGCTCGTATAAGCTTCATTTAGCCATTTATTTTGTTTTTACGTATCTTTCTCTATTTCCTTATCTAACTCCTGCAATAATTCAAACATATCATCACCTCTGAATTATTATAGCATATTACTTCTGACCTCACAAATGCATAATATACCACATAATATTACAATTTTTATCTTTCGAAATCATCAGATTCCTTTATATGCTCATATAAAAGTTCCATGATTTTATTATGAGTTTCGTCTGTTTTACGCAGTTGTTTGCAAAAATCTTTGCTGCGGCTATAATCACATATATTTTTCATAAGTAAACGCATTGCCAAATTATCCGCATCTAAATATTTATCCGGAGTATTTACCCAAAAAGCTTGACTAAAACGACTATCTTCTCTTTTTTCTTCTAAAAACTCCATATCTCGAAAAGTTCTGATTCCGACTTTTGCATAATTTGTCATCCGATTACTTAGAGATGCAGATCCCTGTTTTGGGCTATGTACATGAAATCGAAAAGTATATACATCGCCTTTATATTGAAAAGCTCCAAGGATATCTCCATATTGTGTTGATTTTGGGTTTAATCCGATAAAAGCATATAATACTTGGCATTCATTCGTGGATAAATCGTCTGGAATTTCTTCCATGAGTAAATGTTTCAGATCGTTTTTTTTCATATTTACAAATTCATTTATTTGTACATCTGTTAACCCCATTACAAATCCCTTTCCTCTTTTTGTGTAGATGTATATGCTCTTTGTCTTTCTCTGATATTTCTAAGCGTATCTACCTGTTTCAACAAATAAAGTGTTCTTCTATTTATTTCTCCATTTTGATAAGAAAGACTGGTAGCATCTCCATCAAATTCAGATGTCATAAACTCCTTTGCCCATTCTTTTGGACATTTTAAAATATCATCTTGCAGCTCATCTGCTAAGGTGTCTATGGATACAGAAACGTTATATAATTCCTGTTTTTCTCTGTTTATAATGATATAAGCATCGAAATCGCTTAATACCAGAGTAAAATCCGTGCCTTCCTCATTTACAAAGCATGCTCCGGCTCCATCTTCATAATAATGGATAAAAGCATTTACCATATCCAAAGGAACCGCAGTCAAATAACTGCCAGTCCCTTGGAATTCTCCTATTTTTATATCACACCATCCGTGTTTTGGATTTGAAATCATCTTTCTTCCTCTATTTCGTCTTCTGTATGTATTACTTCTTTTGTATTTTCGTCATACTCTGCTCTTGTGACAAAAGATACTTCAGCCTTTAATTTTCCTGATACATAATTTGTTACACGTTCTTTTACGTCATCTAACATTTCTGCTGTTAATGGAGTTGTAAATTCTCCTTGCATTTTTAAGTATCTGATTTCATTGTTTTCCATTTTGTGTGCTTTAAAATATAGCACATAATATCCAATAAGATCATTTTTCTTTTTTTCTACGTATATCCCTTTTTGTTTCTCTCTTAATTCTTTTAAGGTGTCGATATTTTCTAATAAATATCGTGTTTTATGTTTTTCTTCATCGTTTAATATCCAAATCAATCTTTTCTTTCGATCAATTTCATTCATATTTCTTAAAGTTTTAAGATCTTCGCTGAAATCAGATACCATAAATTCCCTTACCCATGCTTCCGGGCATTTTAAAATATCTTCCTGAAATTCATATGCAAGAGTATCTACAGAAACATTTTTAATAAGTTGCCGTTCAATAAGCTGCCGTTCCTTATTTTCTTTTATTTCTTTTAGTATATAAACTTTATCATTTTCTAGCATGAAATAGGTATCGTTTTTTATATAACTATATCCTGAGCCTGATTCATAGTAACTAATAAATGCCCTCGCTATATTTAAAGGGAGATCTGTAGTATCGCATAAATCTTCATAATCACCCATTTTTATATTACAATACCCATATTTCGGATTTGATATCATCTGTTTTCCTCCAAGTAAATAATACCATTTTTAGTAATATTAACAGAACTAACACGATAGAAAGACAATTCATAAAAAACATCTGAATTTAATTTATGTCTTTTTATGTATTTCTCATGTACGTGACCATGTATATTATAAGTACAATGATTTTTAATCATGTAATTTGTAATACCATATAGTCCAGCATGTGCATTTGGATATATATCATCTTCTATATCGTATTCTAATTTAGGGTTGCTATGTGTTATCAGAATATCTGCTTTTGGCATTTGTTCTGAAATATCATATGCTTGTTTTTGCGTAAGTAAATTACTATCATTTTTATATTTTACGCTTGCTTTTATCCCGGCAAATATAAGATTATAATCTGGTAATGTATAACTTGCATTATGCAGATTAATAATAGGCGTTACATTGCTCTCTTGCAGCCATTGGTTGATTTCTGAGAAATCATTACTATCATGATTTCCTACTATGCCAATTTTATATGGGATATTTTTAAATTGTGGATATGAAAATAATCTTTGCCAATCCGACCATCCAATATCTCCTAAGCAGATTAGCAAATCATAAGGTATATCTGTTTTAGGCAACTCTTCCTCGTTTAAATGGTTATGGGTATCTGCTATAATAAGTGTATGGATACTTTTATCGCCTAATTTTTCAAAAATATTCTCGCTTGTAATTTGGTCAGGTGATATAACTTCAGGGACGTTTTGCTGAGTATTTTCTTCCGAATTATTTACCTGTTTTTTTCTAAATAAATCCCAAAATTGAATCATCTATCTTCTTCCTCTCTATCATCCCATGTGTATGATTCTTCTTTCATACCTATAACATTTTCTTCATATTCTTCTTTGGTTACAAAAAATACTTCACACTCTTCCTGAAGGTGTTGTTCCATCATATTTTTTATATTAGAAACTAAATGATCCATTATTTCTTTTGTCGGTAAAATAGTAAAATCACTATTCCATTTAATATAATTGTCTGTATCAGATTCCAATGCGTGAATCTTAAAATACAACTGAAGGTAACCAATAAAATTTTTCATTATTTTTTCTCCTCACATTATTCTTTTATAGTTTTGTTCGATCTATTATATACTTCTATTATATACTTTTTCCATGTAGCATTTGTTTGCAATATTTAATGGATTTTCTGTAAGATAACCATTTTCTGTAAATAGTACTCTTGTTTTTAGTCTATCATCAATTAATACTGTCTGATAGGGATCGATTCCATATAATTCTTTACTACGAGCTACGATATTTGCCTTTAATTCTGGAGCAGACACCCCAAGGTAATCGTCAAATAAATCGCCACAAATATGTTGCAAATATTCCTGCTTCATCCTCAGTTCAATGCTATCACAACAATGTGTAAGTAGGATAATCATGTTATTTTGTTTCTGTTCTCGTAAATAATCACGTAAAGAATAGTTTAAATGGCCAATATTATTATAAGACATCCAATCTGTAATATTTACATCACTTAAAGTATGCACATCCCAGATAAAGATAGTATCATCAAAGTCTACGTAAATAATTTTATTTTTCATTTGTTTCGTATTCTCCCTTATCAATTTGAAAATCAGGTAATTTTGTTTTTACTATGTTTAATAATTCCTCTATTGGACCGTTCCAAAACAAAATCGGATAAGGAGCGCTATACCCATCATAATATTCTGCACGATATCTGATATCAAAAAGATAAGAGGTATCAATAATAGGCTGAAAATAGAAGTCAATATCCATGATTTCGCCCTTGACAACAGAGAAAAATGGAGTGTTCTTACAATGAGGAGAACTTTCTAATGCTTTTTCCAAATCATCTATCGTCTCTTCCATTTCTTCCAAAGTAGCCAAGCTACAAAGTTTCTCCACAATTTGTGTGAATAATTCCTCATCTTCTGTGTTTGCTAAACTATGCATAATACCTCCTAATGACCTTTTACTAGATTTGCAGCGCTATCCGGTGTTCCGAATAATAAATCTACAAAACAATCGACACTGGATCCAGAAAGGAATAAATGATTATAAAGGGTACAAAACTTTTCTCTTATCTCTGGATCCATTTTATTTAGTGATCTCTTTAATTTTTCATTCCCTTTATATTTGCAGTATTGTATTGTTTTTTCGATTAGATATCTATCCTTTTGGCTACACTCTGCGGATAGTCCATAGTTTTCCAGACGTTCCTGTGTTTTTCTATACTGGTGTAATAATTTTTCCATTTTACCCCTCTTTAATCCAACTCTGGATATTCACTATTCTCTTTTCTGCTCAGGATAAATGCAGGACAATAGTAATATCCGTTCCAACCTTTATAAACCTCCTTATTATCGCTCATAATAAGCATCAGGCTCATTTTTTACATGTCCCAAATCTTTTTCCATTTTATTGCCAATAATTTCTAGTTTAGATATATCAACATCATCTAATTTTCTGTAAGTATGAATATCAATACCGCCTGTATAAGCAATGAAATCGTTACTGAGTACCCATTGTAATTTTTTATCATCCCACAAAACAGCTTCGGGTTTTGCATTGTTTATTTCTGTACTTTGTAAAATATCATAAGCAAAAATAAATATTCCATTTCTGTCTCTTTTTCCTGTACACTGACAGAGTGTATTTTCAAAAACATCATATGACTTCAAAATAGTTCCACGGCCAGGGGCAATAGATTCATTTTTATAAATTACACTTCTACGTCGTGCTAAATCATAAACATAATAGCCCTCTACAAATTCTCTCGTTTCAATTGTAATTCCACGCCATAATCCTCTTCCATTTACAATATTAATATTCATAGTTTTTTTCCTCATTTTCTTTGTTTTTATTTTTATATCGTTTTGTAATATTTGTCAGAGTATCCAAAATCTCTTGCGTTAAACAATTCTTTTCGGAACGTTCTTCGCTATAAAGAAATAAGGCATCATCTAAAGCGGCATATCTTTCTGCATCTTCGCATAACATTTTTAATTCAGATAAGGAACATATTTTCTTATATTCCAACAGTTCCTCTGTCATTGTTTCCAAGAGTTTTGCTTCTTCTCTGGAAAAAGCCACACTATCTGGCATTGATTTTAGAATTTTTTGTTTTTCTCTTAAAAGTTCCTGTTCTTGTTGATTCATTTTATAATTCTCTCTCGTCTTTTTCTTTTTCGATTCCTGCAAATTCCAATACTTTATCTTTATCCAAAGTATAAATATGCGAAGACCAATCATCGTCTGATTGTGTTTTTTGTACTGCCAGGGGACAATTACATACAGCATCGAAATTCTTTTCCAGCCAGTCATATACATATTGGTTTAATCCATTCCAAATGTATTCGATATGGTCCGGTAATCCAAATATTTGTGCCATATTCTGTAATCCATGCTTTAAAATATCTGTGCCTATTCCCTTATTTTTATAACCTTCTTCTGTAAACCATGCCGGTATTACCCAAGTGTTTGTCTGATCTGCTTTTCTATATATTTTACAGTTACAGATTTCCTTATCACCGATTGCTGCGATACAGGAAATAGATTCGTTTTTAATATGTTTATAGTCATAATGAATATCATATTGCATGTCATAGTCCTCCATTTATATATGTAAAAAAAATCCGTAAAAGTCATCACTCTTACGGATTTATTACTCAATTATTTACTTTTTCTATCATTTTTTTTATTTTGAATGTATTGACTACGACTTCCTCTTCTTCCCTACTTTGGAAACATGCTAACATATCTTTTTTTGACACAATCGCCTTTTGTATATAGCCCATTTCGGAGCCTTTATCAAATCGATGTGCAAACCATGCTGCTTTTTCCAAATTAGTGGTCCAGGACAAGCCATATTGTTTTCTACTGATACCTACTCCTCTATACAGCTCCATCGTCTCCGGTAGAGCTTCCCATGCAGCATAATCCTTTTCGTCCATAAGAAATTTTTTGTCAGCATTGCGAAACCAGTTGACCAGTTCTCGTAAAGATACATTTACATCATCATTGGGATTTTCTGATGTTACCCAAATATCTCCAAATAACTCCGAAAAAGTCTGCTTAGTAAGGTATGGTTGTGCATATTTTAGAAAGGTTAGACGATATGCTTTGCTTGTAATATAAAACATGTTGCGTATTTCACTTTGCTCCAACCGTTGTAAAATAGCAGTTCGCCATTCTTCGAAATCTTCTGGATTTGTTAAATTCCATGTTTTGTCAATTTTATTATTGTTTATTTGTGGAGTATAAATAAAATCCGTAAATGGATGCGAACAGAAAACCGGAATTCTCTCATTCAGTGTAATTGGAACTGCGTCCATTAGCAGCTTTGCGATATTGTAGACTTCTTTTTGATTATCTGTTTCAGAAAATGTCATTTTCGCCATAAAAGTCACCTCACAAAAGATATGAAAACAGATAAGATATATTTTGTCAAGACCTTCCCCTAGCAGGCGATTATTAATTGACCATCAATTCAATAGGACTGCTTACAATAAACATCTAATCATTTTCCCTGTTCTTTGAACACTATCCATCATAATATTATCTCCCCGAAATTTCCTGTTCATTTAACTTTTTTGTAGTTACATCAATAAACTCATAAATGTTATATTTTCCGGATTCCAAATAATTTTTTGCTTCTTCAATAAAATTAAGATTCTGGTTTCTGCAATAGAGACTTAAATATCTAAAGTCATCATCTATTTCATCATGTGTTGCAGAGTCTCCTAATAGCTCCGGATATTTCTTTTCAATTTCTGTACGCAGATCATTAAGTGTACCCATCATAGATCTGGCAATCCAAGGTTCTACTGTTGTTATATCTAAAGAAAGATATTTTTCGTACCTTTCTATTGTTTCATCTATTGTAAGTTTCTTCATAAATTACCTCCCGCAAATAATATTTACTCTATTTATGTCAAAAAATAAGAAAAGAATACCTATGTGAAATGATATTCATCAGGTCTATTTAATAATTGACTCCATCTCGCTGAAATAAACTTAGCATATAATAATGGATCTAACCCATAGCAGCCAAGTGCATAAGCATCATTGACTTCCATCAAAACTGTATGAAGTGTCCCATTCTGTAAGACACATGCAATGTCAATACTGCAGGCAGTCGGTTTTGCTTCCCAAGTGTTAAAAGCATCTATGATTTTTTCTACTGTTTCATAATCATAATGGTATTTTAAATGATCTGTTTCACATCTGCCATAAGGCCTTAAATCCATGAGTTTTCCATAATAATAAAAGCCTCTCCACTCAGCTCTTACATCGATTGGAGTGCTAACCAGAATTTCATAATTTTCACTATGATTCCCACATCCAATCAAATCTTTAATAGATGAAATAATATGTCCGGTAAAAGCTTTATCTCTTTTAGGTTTTACAAAATATCCTGCAGACCATTTTTTCTCATCTGAGGCAAAATTATCCATATAATCAATCCAAATCTTTCTACCTAAAAATGGACTTAAAACATCAGGGTAATCCGGTAAATCCGGTATTACCCCAAATTTGTGAAAAATATCTTTACATTGATCAATATAATCTATTACAATATCTTCTTTGGTTACTGTATTGTAAATTTCGGATATTGTATGATATGGTACAATTTCTGCACCTAATTCTCTGAATCCATACATTGCTTGTGCAATATTATGATTATGTGGAATTTCCATTTGCATTCCATAATCATATTTTGTTTTTACATATACTTTTCCCATAATGACACCTTAATCATAATTCCATCTGTCATGGACTTTTTTATAAGCAGAGCCTTTCTGAAAATCAAATACATGATTCCTGATTCTGGAATTTGTTACCTTTTTTAATGGTCCTCTGTTCCAGCCACTAAATTTTTCATAATATACCGGATTTTCGGCATCATACTCTCTCGTTTTATTGCATGGTAAATAATTTCCGCCAGCTTTGCTACATCGTTTCATTCGCAACTTATGGATCGCATTTGCTCTGCGTCTTTTTCTCATGGCTTTTTTCTGATAATCTGTTGCAGTAAGAGTAAGCATATCTTTTTCCTTATCTTTATTATGAGACTCGGTACATTCCTTGGTTGCCAGGGAACATGTTCCAAAAATATATACTTTACCACCCGTTTTTTCACACCACATGAACTCCAAAGCATTTTCTTCCATATCTTTTCTGGTCATAGTACCAAAAACTTCATTTGGAATTCCATGCTTCTTTACATATGTATCATACATACACATGCGTCTTTCATAATCTTCTTTTCCATAAATACAATTCTTACAATCCATATTTTACCACCACAAATGCATATACCATTTTGCAAAAAGCTGTAAGCCTTCTTCAATTACTTGATTACGTCTCATTTCTTCTTTTTCATAATTCTCTCGAATTTCTGCTACCCAGTCTTCTTCTTTCATAATTACTTTATTGCTTGATCCATCCTCAAGCGGTTCGAATTCGACATATAATCCATTCGTATAATCATATTTTGGATTATAGAGCCACCAGTCATCACCGGCTATAATATACTCGAATGCCTGAATCATTTTATCTAAGGCGATATCCCATTTTTCTTCTGTATCCATTTCGCCAAAACCCGGATAACCCATTGTGTCTTTTTTGAACTGCTTTAGCCTTGGCAGGATAAATTCAGCCATTGTCCGATAAAGGTCCCAACATTCTTTTGGATTTATATAAGTTCCATGCTGCTTCTGCCATTTTTTACGTTTTCTAGCGTTCATGATTTGTGTCCTTTCCCGTGTCTTTTATTGTTGCGAACAGTTGCGTTACCTTTTGTTTTTTCTCATTCCATTTTTTAATTTCATCATCAATATCTCTTAAGATACGACCAAATTTTTCCTCGAATTCTTCCATTGTATAGAATTCTTCCGGACGAACTATCCAGGCGTATTTGTCATAATGTAAATCGCCTTTTTCATCTTTTGCTACCGTAATAATTTCTGTTTCAAGACTGCCATGATAGCTGATGTCTTCGCTTTCATATTTTTTTACGACTGTACCATAGATAATAGGCAATTCATTCCGGTTCAATAAGATATTTTCCCATTGATCTCGTAAAATGATTACTTGATCTCCGATTTTAGCTTCTGTTTTATGCATTCTATCTCTCCTCGAAAAAGTCTACACCGGTATCTTTTGATATATCTTTCGCATCGTTATTTACGACATCCAATTCCTGTACAGTTGCTTTTCGCATATTTTCCGGGGTATATTTTATCTGTTCTTCGATATTGACATAACATGCAGCATTTTTTAATAAATAATGAGCATACTGTTCTGGTTTTGTTTCTGGGGAACATATAATGTCAGCTTTTACAAGTTTTTGTATCATATCCAGGGTTTCCTCAAAAGGTTTGTGAATTGTTTTTGCTAACTGGTCTACTGTCATGGGGGTATATTTGATAAAAGCAGAAACCAGTTTTTCAAAATCAACAAGATCTACGCCTGCATTGAACACTTTGATATATATAGATTCTCTTTGTGCCATTTCATAAGGACTTAAGTACCCGGCAAGTCGTCCCATTGCAAAAATAATGCGTTCCTGTTCTGTTTCCAATGAGTTTTGAAATGCTCTTACGAATAAGGAATTGTCCTGAATATCCCCATTTTGCAAATTCTGATAAGTCCTCTCTACTTCTGTTCTTACTTTATCACTCTCTTCACTGTTTAAGGCGTCATACAATTCGCTATTTTTAAAGTGATACATTTTAAGGATATTTTTCATGTTTTTCTCCTTATAATAAATATCTCAATCCACTCAGATATTTTGTTTTCAGTTTCTCTGTCAATGTTTCTGTCTGCATTAGATGGTCTTTCATATCTGCAATCTTTACACGATATGCTAAATATCCAAAAACCTTATCCCCAGCAGCCGAACGAATTCGCTTGCAATAGTCATCATAATTCATATCCGCAGGTTTTGTCAGCAGATCCAAAGCATACATAATATCATCCGATAAGATGTCTTGGTTTTCATCCATGAATTTTGTATCTTCGATCAAATCATGCATAATAGCTAAAACGACTGCATCATTCTTATATTTCGCAACGATTAAATCATCCTGTTCAACGTAATCTGCTACTCGTAAGGCATGACGTAATCCTTTTTCATCATAGTATTTGTTTGCATAAGCCAGTGCGTTTGAAACTGTAAGATTTTTCATTTGTAATCTCCTCTGTGTGTTTATGATTTATAATGTATCCATGCTGCATACAAATCCATAGTACGGGCAAAAATATTAAATGCCGCAATCATATAACTGTGTTTTATGATCATATATATTCCACAAAATGCACAACAGGCAGCTAATATGATTAACATTTTAAATCTCTCATCTTTTTTCATTTTATACTTCCTCTTTCTTTGGAGAGATTGCTGTAATACGAATTCTTACATCTTTACAATCATCTTCCTCACTGTATGCGAGCATCTGGATTTCTTTTCCATTCTTAAGATCTTTAATATCGTTTTTGTTAAGCGTTAATGTTATCATTTTATCTTCCTCGATTTTTGTATCATTTTATGGGCTTTTTCCCGAATTTCTTGTTCTATTTTTCTATCATAAATTGGAGACCCACATTTTTCGCAATACGGTGTTTCGACTTCTAATTCAAAAGAATATCCATCCCCTTTATATTTTCTTATGGATTTTTTTAAGATCCAATTTTCGGAAACATTGCCACATTGAAAGCATCTTATCTTTTTCATATTTACCACAAATCCTCCGATATCATTTTCTTTCCAAATGCGCCTTCTCTTTCTCTTTCGTATATAATTTTTGCACAAAGCTGACCACACATTTTTGCATGCTCATAAGCTTCTTCCCTTGTGAGAAAATTATTATGATGATCGATAAATCCCTGTTCAATTTCATCATATCCATCTCGTGGTCCAAAGCCTAATTTTTCTAACTGGGTAAAAATATCCCCATGTCTTGCACCACATAAGATGACATCTTTCCCTGTTTTTTTGATATGATATTTAATTGCTGCTGCTAAAATCATCTTTTATCCTCACAGGTTTTTGTAGCTATATAGATTACCGGAATAAATAATCCCATTATAATATCATCTACAATGCTATCTCTGATTTGTCCGTTTATCAGTAATTCCAGTAACATCCACGCTATGCTATATCCAAGTGTAATGAAACCAGTTATGATAATTCTTTTTAATATTTTTTCTTTCTTATTCATATTTATCCTCTTTTATCATCTATTTTTATATGTATAAAAAAACCGTAAAACTCCGAAGAATTTTACAGTTTTTATTATTTTTTATTATAAGGAGAAAATGAAATCTGAAACTGTAATGTAGTATAGACTATTTCACATATAGCCTACACTGTTAGAAGGAAGATTTCATATAGCCTTATATGTTTTATAAATACGGAAAGCATCTGCAGTGTATTTACCTTATGGGGGGGTGATCAACATAGGAAATGAAAGTCGCGCTAGGCGACTGGAATGCAAATTTTATTTTCTTAAAGGAAATAAAAAATCTCCGAATGTTTATATTCGGAGATGGTTAAGGAACTGCAGATATAGCCGTAAATTATATCATATTTTATTTGCCAAGATATTTATAGGTATTCGCCCATAAATACCTCAAGGTTTGACGGAGTAATGCCATCGTTTACATCAAAGATGATATCCGCATCCTCTTTTGTATCGACAGGAATACCTCTCGCCTTAATATGCAAGCTGATCAAATCATAAAGATTTGGTTTCCGGATATTAACTACACCATAACAGGTCGCAGCCACACCGCTCAGATTGCTTTCCAGATTATTTCCAAAGTGGTTACATCTGACGCTATCTAAGGTCTGATTCATATCACACCAGATCATTTCCCTATTTACACAGTCAAAGATAACAGGGATGGCAATCGTACTGTTTGCAGTAAGATCCATTTTCTGTTCTACGGTCTTAGGCTCATAAATCTCTCCACTGCCCGCAGACTCTCTTCCCATCCAGCCAAACATTGCATGCGGTAAATCCTTGAAAGTCTGATTTGTAAAGCTATATACCTGATATACGACATATCTTGCCCCATATTTTACTACGGAGTCAATATCTACATCCAGGAATTCGCTTACACCATCCCCATTTACGGGACCACCATTTGTAATATCGCCGGAATGACAAGCCCGATACTTTCTACTTCTTAAATTGGTATATGAAATGTGTTCCATATAATTCCAATTTTCATCAAAAATGGCGGCAGACAAGTCAATATCTACACGATAATCGTCCCAGTCATTATTTTTATCGGTTGTATTCGTCCACCAGATAAATGCACGCAGAGTGTTAATATCCTCAGCAATGGGCAGTCTGGATCCACGGACAATTGTTTTTAAAGACTTACTTGCACTTCTCTGAGAAAAAGGTACAAGATAATTCTTAAATTCGGGAGAAAGATAGACTTTACCCATAAAATCTTTCTTACGATAAGCCTCAATCAGAGCATTCTCGCAAATAGATACAATCGCATTACAATAAGACTCTTCGATTTCCGGAAGAGTATTCTTAATGGAATGACATCTGGACAGATTTCCCTTGGGGAAAAAGACTCTGTTCTCATTCTCCTCGTTTCTATGTGCAAAATGTTCCTTTACCTGCAAAAGTACAGGGGTGGAGACATCACCTGCAATATCCTTAAAGGTATTTACTACCATATTCGGAATTTTTGCAGTTCTTAACAGGTAATCTAACTTTCTAGCCAGTTCGCCCGGTCTTTTCTTTAATAAAGCAAGTGCAGCTTCATAGTTTTCTGCATCCATAGCTTTGTTTACTTGACCACCAAAAGTTTCAATCTTCTCGCCAGTACGCAGTTTCTCGAACGCTTTAGTAGTTTTCGGGAATTGTTCCTTGCTATATTCAGCAGGATGCAGTCTTTCCCCTACTCTCAGCCAACGATTCTTATATCGCAGCATATCTTCTTCCAGATTGCCGCAGTTCTCCAAAAGTTCCATAAAAATACGTCTCTCTTTACGCTTAAAACTACGGAATTTGCAGTTGGTTGACAGACTTACATCCCCATCAGACATAGCAGTAACCAGACGCAACACATCGGTAGATGTCTTAAAATACTGCTGAATATCCCGTGCAACAGGAATTGCAGCGTTCTCTAAATAAACCTTGCAGATAACTGCAACGTTCTCCTTTAAGGGAATCTCATCAGGCATAGTAACATTCCCATATTCCATGATCCACTTCAGATCTGCTTTATCACTATCAGAGATAGAAGTCTTGGAAGCGCACAACAGGGTAAAGATATCATGTAATTCATCCTCTGCTGCCAGATGCAATACCTTTACATTTCCATCCTCGAATAATGGCAGTCTCTCACTCTTCTTTTCTGCTGGATATAAAGTACCACCGGAAATATAATGAATGACCGCATTCAAATAAAGTTCCGCTTCCTCCTTTTCCATAACAGACATTGGAAAGTTAGGATACATCGGATGATACGTCACATCAGCTCCTACCATATTTTTGATCATAGGAATCAATTCCAGATAAAAGTCTTCCAGACTCTTTTCAGGTAAAGTTTTCAGCACATCAATTACGTCTGCAGAAAAAGTATACCCGAGATTTTCGATGTTCTTTAATATGGTGGAAATAAAGGGAATATTGGGCTGAGTTGCCTCACCATTAGAAATGGTCAGTTTATTTCTTCTGCGTAATACAATTTCATTTAACATATCATAATCTCCTTAATGTGATTGATATTAGTGAACCAAAACAATTTATGCTTTTAAAAATGGAAGGAACTAATATCATAGCCTTAAGTTACTTATGGACTCAAAAGGAAAGAAAAGAATCTGTCATCCATTTTATTTATTATTTGCATTTAGAAGGAAGATTCTTTATAGCCTTTTTTGTTACATATCCTTATGTCAAAAAAAACCGTAAAAATATCAAAAAATCGAAAAATATTTTTATTTTTTTAAAAAATGTTTTGTGTCTTTATATTTTTTACTTTGATTTGTCCATTATCGTTATTATTCCATTTACATGGATTATAGATATCTGTAATTTTATTTTTTATAGTACTTAGTAAAATAAGAATAGGAATACTTAGATAACTGACTACGCAAACAAGCTCAAACATTACTTTTTCCTACATTTCGTTTTCATGGTCAAATTGTTTCTGTCGAACCTGTAATGCAAATTCAGCGCTATGCAAAACACTATCTAGTCGATCTTTATAATAAATCGTATTTTTGCTGTCATTTTTATTTAAGAGATTTGCATCCAAAAAGTCTTTTAACTTTTTCAGGTCTTCCGGAAATTCCGTCATATCCTGATTTTCCTGCAAATATCTTATCACAGCATTTTGTAATTCGATATGTCGATATGCAGTGACTCTATCTAACTCAAAATCCTGATAAATATCGGCAATTACTTTTTGTAAATATTCAGGCATAATTATTCTCCTTATTTGTTTTCGATTCGATATACCCTATCAAATCTTGGGTCCTGATCCACAAAATATAAATACTCTATTTGTGTGGGATATACTAAATATCCATCTTCCATATTCAGATGTTCCATAAATGCAGGAATAAATAAATATGATTGCATACGTCCAAACTGATGGGTATGATGGGTCAGATTTAATTTTTCCAATATTTCTGCATCGGATAATTCTAACAAATGTTGTGGTATTCTATTTGACAGAAACCCAGTCAGATAACTACAAACACTCTCTTCTGTTTCCTGAAATTCTTTCGGTACCACATTTTTTAATAATGCAGCTCCCCCTGGCAGAGGAAAAACATGGCGTACTAGACAGGAATAGAGACAAACTTCTAATTCTAATTCGCAAACACAGGTGTCATGATACAGCATTTTACATTTCATATTTTAGTTCCTCCTCTGTCACCTGAGCCGTCTTCCAGTCCTTTTCCTGCGCAGGGTGGTCTTTCTGTGCTTCTTGATTTAGATAGAACATCTCTGTACGAATCCGTTGTAATTCCCGATAGGTCGTTTTTAAATCGTCTTTTGCGATGCGTAACTGTCTTTCTGGTACTGAAAATTCTGCATAGACATCTTCTATGATTGCTTCTATTTCGTTTTGTAACGGTATATCAGGTATTTTATCGAGCATTGCAATCTGTTCGCTTCTGGAGGCTTTAAACGGCTTTGTGGAGGCATCATTTAATATTCCGTCAAATGCAAGACAGGAACCCTGATCAAATAATGGAGAAAATCTGGTAATTTCCAGACTCTTTGCATCTCTTTCGAATCCAAAATTCTTTAAATGTCTGTCTTTATTATGTAAAAGGAAATCAAAAAGGATCATTTTGTCTAAATTTTCCTTGAAGCCCATTTTGCTCATCTGCGTATATAAATCAAAGGGTTCCCCCATATGATCTTTTTGTAATTGTGCAGCAGTAATAAATTCACTACTATCCGGTACAAATGATTCGCAGGCACATACAGGAATATCTTCATCCGGTAATCTTGCGATTTTATATTGCACAACTGGAATTTCCATAAGATTTCCGATTCTTGAACCAACTACTTCATTTGCTGATAATAGATTACAATTACAGTCATTTCCGAAATCACCATATTTGTATAATACCGGTCCGTCTGAGGTATGTATCCATATTTTCTGTAATACACCATCTGTGTTTACATCCGGAACTGGCATAGGTTTACCTGCCTTTTTCTCTAACAAAATATAATCTGCGAGCTGGTTGCTAAATCCATTTTTCTGAAAACAGATATCTTCCCATTTTTCATTATCGGTTTCTTCCTTAAACCAATAATGATCTGTTAGAGATAAGCTACCAAATATTTGTGCTGCTTCCAAAATGCTGGTTTCAAAATAGGAAGTATATTGGTCCAAACATTGCCTATTAAATGGAATTGCTCTTTCCTTTTGCCAGTTTTCCATAAAAATAGATAGATTTCCACGATTTGCCTTTCTAGTACCCGGTGGTAATAAAATCTCATTATATATTTTTGTAACACGGATAATATGACCTAATTGCATAACTACATTAGCAACCGGTGTATTCTCATGCATCAACAGCATTTTGTTGTTCCTCTTTCGCTTTTTCTAATAATCGTTTTCCAAATGAACTTAGATGATAGTAAACAGATTGTCCGACAGTCCTCTTTATAAAGAATTTGGAATCTCTTTTTTCCAGCCATTTAATATAATTCTGCCAGGATATCGGAAGCTTATGTACTTCGATACTATTATCTCTTATTGTATTTAAACAGCAGATCATATCATTAGATATTGGTAGTGGCAGGATATTACGAATAGTAAAATCTTCTTTCTGATAGTTCCCTATTTGTTGCAGTAGTCGTAAGATACTGTCCATTTGTCCAAATAAATAATATCCAAAAAGATAGGCATATTTGTTTTTATAATCTTCTTTGCAATTATTTATCGTACAAAGTAACTCATCGATACATTTTAAAATGTCTGGTGTGATAATATCATGGTCATAAACAGATTTTGAGGCAATCTGAATAAGATCAAATACATAATCTTCCAGATTGTCTGTTCCAGAATCAATTGCCTGTTCTGTATTTTCTAATATTTCTTTTAGTGTCATTTTATTTCCTCCTGTCTTACTAATATATGTCAAAAAATTCCGTAAATATAGATAAAAATGGGTACAAAAAAACTCCGAAGTATTTACCTCGGAGTCTTTTATTACATCAAGACGATATTATGACAAAATACTGTAATATCAGCTTTTTTTGCGTAAACTTCGCCGCAGGAAATCGGGTTTTGTTTTTACGCAATTCTTGACACAACGCTTACGCAAATTAAGTAATAAATTACGATAATTCGCAATAAGTTATGATAGTTTACTCAAATGTGGATGTAGTATAAAATATCATCATAAACCTTTATAATTACAGTATTTGAAAGGTATATCTAACCCAAAAGTTGCCAAAGAATTACTTTCCCATCTGAGCGGCAACTTCTGCTGCGAAGTCTTCATTCTTCTTTTCCATGCCTTCGCCAACTTCGAAGCGAACAACCTTAGCGATGGTCAGAGCCTTGTTAACGCTCTCCAGATACTTAGCTACGGTCTGCTTGCCATCCTCAGCCTTAACGTAGGTCTGATCTAACAGGCAGATCTCCTTCAGCTGCTTGGATACACGACCGTCTGCCAGACCCTTGAAGATCTTGTCAGATACGATAGCGTCCTTGTCAGCCATAGCCAGCTCAGCCAGAGCAGCTGCAGCTTCTTTGGACAGAAAGTTGAACAGGTAATTCATGTTGCTCTTCTTCTCTTCGTAGATAGCCTTGTCCTCATCGCTCCATGCAGAACTGTTCATAGCCTTGTCGATCAGCTTGTTCAGAATGGGCTTAGGCAGGGATGCAGGATCGTTCAGAGCTGCGTCAACAGTGATCTCCTGTAACTTAGCCAGCTCTTCTGCGGAAATATCATTTCTGCTGATGTAGGTAGGATTCATAGCTGCTACCTGCATAGCGATGTTGGTCAGTGCTTCTCTTGCTGCGTCATCAGATGCGCCGTTAGCTGCAACGATAACACCGATACGTCCGCCACCATGGATGTAGGATACTGCTACATCTCCGGCTACCTTCTCGAAACGGCGAATGGACAGCTTCTCACCGATGGTAGCAGTCTTCTCTACCAGAACATCCTTAACGGTTGCGCCTTCGAAAGGAACTGCTAACAGTGCTTCGATATCTTCGCCATCCTTGCCACCCTGTAAATCGGAAGCAAGTGCTGCTGCATTAACAGCCTCTACGAAAGAAGTAAAGGTCTCGTTCTTTGCAACGAAGTCGGTCTCGGAGTTTACTTCGATTACGCAAGCGGTCTTGCCGTCTGCGGAGATAGCTGCACGAGCAACACCTTCTGCTGCGATACGGCTTGCTTTCTTCTCAGCCTTAGCCTGTCCGTTCTTTCTCAGGAACTCAACAGCTGCGTCCATATCTCCATTGGTCTCGTTCAGAGCCTTCTTACAATCCATCATACCAGCGCCGGTCATTTCACGGAGCTCTTTTACCATAGATGCGGTAATTGCCATTTTTTTATCCTCTCTTCTTAATTAATATATTATCCTCAAGAACCCAGACCGTAATGACAGGCATCGCAATCTGGGTTCCTATGCTTTTCTTATGGAATCGGATTATTCAGCGTCAGCTGCAACCTCTTCGATATCCTCAGCCTCGGTAGCAACGTCAGCGTCACTGTATACAGCTTCGCCCTGCTTTGCTTCGATCACAGCATCAGCCATCTTGGAAACGATCAGCTTAACGGCTCTGATAGCGTCATCATTACCGGGGATGATGTAATCCAGCTCTTCAGGATCACAGTTGGTATCACCGATACCAATCAGAGTGATGCCCAGTGCATGAGCTTCCTGTACGCAGATTCTCTCCTTCTTGGGATCTACAACGAAGATAGCGTCGGGAACTCTGGTCATGTTCTTGATACCGCCCAGGTTCTTCTCCAGCTTCTCCCATTCTTTCTTTAACTGAATAACTTCCTTCTTAGGCAGTACATCGAAAGTACCGTCCTGAGACATGGTCTCGATTGCATGCAGTCTTGCGATACGGGACTGGATGGTTCTGAAGTTGGTCAGCATACCACCCAACCATCTCTCGTTTACATAGTACATACCACAACGCTCAGCCTCAACCTTTACAGCGTCCTGTGCCTGCTTCTTGGTACCAACGAACAGAATAGTGCCACCCTGTGCGGCGATCTCGGATACTGCCTTGTAAGCCTCGTCAACCTTTACAACGGACTTCTGCAGGTCGATGATGTGGATACCGTTTCTCTCGGTGAAGATGTAAGGAGCCATCTTAGGGTTCCATCTTCTGGTCTGATGTCCAAAATGAACACCTGCTTCAAGTAACTGCTTCATAGAAATAACGCTCATGTCTTTACCTCCATTTGGTTAAAATCTTCCGCATTTCTTTTCTGCCGGGACGCGTTAAGAACCCGGTTAGCTCTGGCGAAGACCTCTGCATTTTGGCAGGAGCACCATCGTCAAATCGAAAGGCGTGTTTTTTGTCACAACAGTGCGATTATAACATAGGAAAACCCCTATGACAAGGGGTTTTTAATGTTTTCCTGTGATTATTTTAGCAATTTCCTCTTCGGAAGTCCCGGGAGCGATCTCATATGTGCCGGGATTGATACTGCGGCTGTAGCCGTTGTTGCATAAATAATTGTCAAATGCCTTTGCATTCTCCACCAGTCCGGCCTCATAGAGCCGTCTGCTGGCACTGCCGGAATCATCGCCTCTCTGGATTGTTATGCTGGCGGTCTGTGTCCGCTGTGGTGCTTCGGTTACTTCCTGCTCTGCGGTTGTCTCCGGTGCCGCCGTCTTCTCAGGCTCTGGCTCTGCTGTAGCTTCCGGTTCCTGAGTTGTCTCCGGTTCCGCCGTAGCCTGTGTCTCTGCGGGAACCGTGGTCTCCGGTTCCGCTTCTATATTGTTCTGTTCCTGTGTCTGTGTGGTTTCCTCCGGTGTGCCTTCCGTCGGCTGTTTTGCACTGTTTTGCAGTGCCGCCAGCGTCAATTCACTGCTGTCCACCATTCCAAGTTCTGCCGCACGCTCTCTGATCTGGTCATCCGTCATGATCTGGGATGTCTGATCCTGCCGGTTGGAAAAACTGATTCCCAGGATCAATGCCGTCACGATCATACCGATTCCGAGACCTCGCAGATAATATTTTAATTTCATCGATATCTCCGTCCTTAATTCACACGATTACTGTCAGGCCTTATATAGGTCGATCACAAGCTTTACTTCACCGACACCCAGCCCCAGTTCCTTGGCAATCGCCACTGTGGATTTGCCCTGTCTGTGCATTTCCAGAATCTTCTCGTTATTGTTCTGACCTTCTTCTGCGGTCTCCCCCATGAATCCGATCTCCGGGGAGCCGGACGGCTCTATCGTCTCTGCCGGTTCCTGTACTTCTGTCAGCTGTTCTTCCGTCACATTCTCCTTCTGTGTCTTCACGTTCTCTTCCGCTTTGACCTTAGCCTTGTCTTCTGCCGCCTTCACTGCCTTATCCATTTTGGATACGGTATCTTTGATATTGGCATGCTTATTGTTCAGCATATCGTATAAAAACATGGCTTCCTCATGGTTCTTGTGAATTTCCTGCAATACCGTATCGGAATATTCACTCACTGCCATGATCTTTTCATTAGTCAGACGTTCCAGGGAACGTTCCGCCTTCTCCAGCGCATCTTCCGAGGTCTCGTCCATTTTATCCTGCATCTGACTGCGAACTGTCTGCATTTCTTCTTCCATAAGACCTTTGATCTCTTCTTTTGCTGCTTCTTTATTGATTCCGCTTTCTTTTCCGGAAGGCAATAAAAAACTTCCTATAAATATTACGATTCCTGCGATCAGCAGAACCACTTCTAATATACCCATACTGCTTTTCCTTTGTATTCTCAGATCTTAATGTCAAATCCCTGATGCTGTTTCGTCACCACCACACCATCTTTTTCGGAATTTTCTTTTTTCCGGTGTTTACCACCGTTACCGGCATACTCATTCTTTCCTTTTTCCTTGGCATCATACTGCCCCGTATACCAGTCTGCATTATCACTGCTGTGCACTTCTCTGGTCCGCTGTTCACTCTGTTTCTGTGCATGCTCTCCCAGCGTCATCTGTTGAAATGCACCCTTATTGTCTTCATTCTGCTTCATCGTCGTGTAATCCTGCGTTCGCGGGATCGACGCAACCTCCAAAGATCCAAACGACATAAGACATTCCTCTTTTCTGCCATTTTCTGTTCCTGCAACAATCTGCTGCCGGTTACAGTGGTGTGGACTTCACATCTCCGTCAATGCGCTCGAACCGGCAATAATGATAGGTACTCTTCACCTGCATGGAAGAATCTCCGATGATGATCGTAGTACCCGGGTACACTTCTCCCCGTACCTGCACCATGGCCCGCTCCTGCGGATTGAATTCCAGCTGCAGTTCCTGCATACGCCGGTTCTTTTCCTCCAGACTCTTATTGAGTGTCTCCATGGAAGCTGCAGTGTTTCTGAGATAGTTGATCTGATCCGGTGTAAAACGGACTCCCTTGCTCTTTTTTTCTGCAAAATTCGCAAGGATCGGCTGCAGACTGCGGATATTCTTCACAATCTCGGAGACTTCCTTCTGCATCTTCATATATTCTGCCTTTTTCTCCGGATCCACACCAACTTCCACTACCGTCGGCGCTCCCAGCATTGCCCCCAGCGTCTTAACCTCTATCTTCTGTCCGGCACGTACATGACCGCCGGTGATAAATCCTCGCTTGCCGGTTACCTGGATCTCTGTTGCCGCTATCACATTGCTGTGCAGGATCGACTCCGTGCTGACATAGCCTCCGGCACTGGCTGTAGCATTCTCCAGGAATTTTGCCACAATATTGCCCCCAGCTTTCAGCGTACCCTTTGCCATACCATTCATTCCGCGGGCAATGATGATATTGCCCCCAGCCTCAATGTAGGCACCTTCCACGACACCGCTTATGATCACATTGCCGCCTGCCCGGATGACGAAATTGGAGGAAACATTGCCATTTACCTGTACGCTTCCCTCAAAATCAATATTTCCGGTAGACAAATCCACGTTTTCCACTTCGTAAACATCCGATACAAACACCTTTCCCTCTACCAGGGAAACATGTCCGTCTACCAGGGAAGTGAGTCTTCTCCGGTCTTCGGAAATCTCTATATTATGACCGAACTCCAGATGGGCTTTTTTCACCTGTCTGGGCCGGATCTTGGCACCCTGTACGGTAGTTCCGTACTCTCCCTCGTCCTCCGGAATGACCTCTGCCAGCAGCTGTCCCTTTTTACAGGGGTTGATCATGTTCAGATGGAAATAATCCACCGTTCCGTCATCTTTTAACGTCGGCTGTGCATGGACATCCGTATTAAAATAATATTTGATATAGGCGTCTGTGCCATGTCTGGGTTCTTTTCCCCGGGCCACTACCAGATCGGTGCAATAAATTCCGTCAGACATAAAATGATCCTGCAGAACACTCATCTGGATTCCATAGACAATATTCCGGAACCGGAGATCTTTGATCACACTGTCCATTGTTGCCCGTTTCCCGGTCTGTGAAGCCGGATAGAACCGTACGATTGCCTGCAAATTGTCCTCACTGACTTCTATACGACAGGATTCCTCGATTTCCGGACAATCCTTTCGTTCCAGAAAGCAGACCGCGTCTTCTTCTGCGAGTATCGCCTTTTTAATGGACATGGAATCATAAGGTATGGATTGTCTGTCCAGATAATCCATTACCTCCTGCAGTCTTACGTCCTCTCCTCCATCCTTGGGTTGGAAGATCTGTAATCCATAACCTCCCGGTGTTCTCACCACTTGAAAATAGCCATTCTGCATACGCCTTTTCCTCTGCCTTCCCATCCCGCATTCCATTACGGGTCAACGAGGTTCTACAAAAGTCCCATGTAGTCTCCCATTTTTGTCTTCATTTTCTGTAAAGCACGGGTATGTAGCTGGGATACCCTGGACTCCGACACCTCCAGAATGTTACTGATTTCCTTCAATGTCAGATCCTCATAATAATATAGCGTAACTACTTTCTTTTCCTTTTCCGTCAGAAGTTCCAGTGCTTCTCCCAGAACCTTGGTCAGTTCTTCTTTTTCCACACTTTCTTCCGGACCATCAAAACGTGCTGTCGTATGTCTGCTATAATCCTGTGAGACATCACTTCCCTGATCCATATACTCGTTCAGGGATATCAGGCCGGTGATCTTCATCTGTGACTGCCAGTCCAGATATTCCTCTGAAGAAATTCCCAGTCCCGCTGCAATGTCTTCATCCGTTGCACTGCGTCCCGTGGTCTGTTCCACTTCCTTGATGACCGCGTCGATCTTCTTCTGCCGTTGTCTTATCGTTCGGGGAATCCAATCCATTTTACGGATCTGGTCCAGAATGGCTCCCCGGATCCTCAGACTGGCATAAGTCTCGAACTTTACCTCTTTGAGGCAGTCGAACTTGTCAATGGCATCAATCAGTCCAAAAATCCCGTAACTGACCAGGTCTTCGTAATCCACATTATAGCCCAGATACATACTCAGCCGTCCCGCTACTGCCTTGACTAGCGGAGCATACTCCAGTATCAACTGTTCTCTGGTCTCCGGTCGTTTATTAGCAGCATATTCTTCTAATAACCTTTTCTTACCGGCTTCATCCATTCGAATCGCTTACACCCTTCTGCGCTGTGTCCTCTTGTGACCCAGCAGCTTCTTCCTCTTGTAAAGCCTTCTCTTTTTCTTCCTGCTCCTGTTTTGCCTTCTCTTCATTCTGTCTGTCGAACCGGTCCAGCAACAGCCGGATCACACTTCCCAGACAATAAAACAGCAGCATAACAGTAAAAAGTGCCACAAGACTTGCCAGTAACGAATAACTTCTCACCAGCGTTACGATCCAGGTACACGCACCTGCGATCAGCATCAAAAGCAATGGCATATTCTTTCTGTTCATAATTTACCCATCCGGTCATCCATCCTTAAATGATGGACTCACTCTTTCCTACCGCACGAATATGGAACTCTCCGGTCTCCGGATAAAAAGTTACGGTTCTTCCGTAATTCTTACCTGTATCCTGTGCCAAAATAGGAATACTGATCTCTTTCAGTTTCTTCTTCACAGCCTCCACGTTACGGTCCCCCACCTGCATCATGTCGTTTTTCCCCTGAAACGTGAACATAGTAGCCCCGCCAGCAATCTTGGCAACCATTCTCGCTTTTTTGGCTCCCAGCTTCTCCATCTGTCGTACCAGTTCATCGATTCCGGTATCTGCAAATTTTGCAATGTTCTGACTGCTGTTACGGATCGAAGTGCTGTCCGGCAGCATAATATGTGCCAGACCGCCTATTTTTGTCACCGGGTCGCGGATTGCGATTCCCACGCAGGAGCCCAGTCCCAGAGTTGTCACTCCATCTGGGCTTACACAGGTCTTCAGATCCGCCATCCCTACTTTAATAATCTCGCTCATTCTGCTCCCCTTCTTCTGCGCTCCTGAATCTATGCTACAGGTATTCCCAAAGATTTCAGGATCTTCGGGTAGGACTCAATATCGGGAACCAGAATAAAATATCCGTCGATCTCAACTTCATCGTAAAACTGAGACTGTATCAGCAAAATCTTGTCTCCCAATGTTCCGAATTCAATGGCTGGAACGCTGAGAATAGCTCCTGCCATGTCCAGGGTCAGAGACGGCGGGGTAGGAATGATCTTCAGATTCGTCAACGTGGACAGGGAATTCAGATAAGCTCCCGTGATAATATTGCCGATCTCCTGCATGGCAGAAAACTCGATTTCGGAAAAGCCTTCCTGCTGTACCATATCTCCCAGAATCTTATGCAGAAGATGCTTTGCACTGCCCTGTTCTACCAGAAACATCATGCTGCCGGTGATATCTCCTTCCACTCCCAGGAAGACACCGACCATTACCTGCTCTTCTCCTCCCATCAATGCTCCTACTTCGTTGAAATCCAAAAGCTTTACCTGCGGTACCTTCATATCTACCTTACAGTTCAGCATCTGGGAGAGTGCTGTCATAGCGTTGCCCGCTCCAATGTTGCCAATTTCTTTTAAAACGTCCAGATATGTTTCCGAAACTTTCTCTAAACTCAGATCTCCCATGGATCAGTCTCCTTTATGCATTTTCCTCCAATGTGATGGAATTCAGATCCAACAGAGAGATCAGTTCCCCATTGTGTTTGCCTACACCTGTAATAAAGCTCTTTTTGCTCTCGGCGGTATTCTGTGATAATTTCTCAATCTCACTGCTTCCCAGAGTCACTACTTCCCTTACTTCATCCACAATGATTCCTACACTGCCCTGCTGTTCCTGCTTCAGAATGATGATTCTGGTAGCACGGGTCAGTTCGTCTGCCTCCAGTCCCATCTTCACGCGAAGACTCATGACCGGCAGGACCTCACCACGCAGATTGATGACACCTTTTAAATATGCGGGTACCTTGGGCACTCTGGTGATATGCTGCATTCTTACAATATTGTCAATGTATCGGATATCGATACCGTACTGCTCATCTCCGAGGCGGATCACAATATACTGGAAAAAATCCTCCTCAACTTTACGCTCGTCTCCGGCCTTTAAAGTTTCTTTCATGCTAAGTTCTTCCATAACTGTCATCTCCCTCCTTACAGTAATGCGTTGGCATCCAGGATCAGTGCTACTTCGCCGTCACCAAGGATCGTTGCACCACTGATGAATTTGCACTGCTTGATGTATTTGCCAAGAGACTTTATAACGATCTCCTGCTGTCCGATCAGTTCGTCGATAACCAGACCTGCCATCTTATCGCCCTTCTTGACAATGACAACGATCAGGTTGTCCTCAGGGGATCTGGTACTCTCTACATCCAGTACCTCGGTCAGACGGATCAGAGGAATCACGGTTCCTCTCAAGTTGATCACTTCTTTGTTCTCTACCAGTTTGATATCGTTGGGAGAGATATCTTCGATCGTCTGGATGGATCCCAGAGAGATCGCATATTTTTCTCCTCCTACGACTACCATCAGTGCCTGGATAATTGCAAGGGTCAGAGGCAGTCGAATGGTCCAGGTACTTCCCTCTCCCCACTTGGATTTCACTTCCACTTCACCGCTTAAGGATTCGATCTTGGACTTAACAACATCCAGACCTACACCTCTGCCGGAAACGTCGGTCACCTTCTCAGAAGTAGAGAATCCAGGCTGGAACAGCAGGTTGATAATATCCTTCTCAGACATATTAGCAGCCTGCTCCGTGGTTACCAGATTACGCTCGATTGCTTTATTCTTAACGGCTTCTACATCAATACCGTTACCATCATCCCTTACTTCGATGACTACGTTATTACCATCCTGATAAGCATCCAGGAAGATAGATCCCTGTTCCGGCTTGCCACGCTGTGCACGTACCTCTGCGGATTCCAGACCATGGTCTGCGGAATTACGAAGCAGATGCATCAGAGGATCTCCGATCTCGTCTACTACGGTACGATCCAGTTCGGTCTCTTCACCACTCATATACAATTCCATCTTCTTGTCCAGCTTCTTGGACAGATCACGGATCATTCTGGGGAACTTCACAACAACGCTCTCAATAGGTACCATTCGTACCTTCATTACAGATTCATGAAGGTTCGTGGTTACGTTTTCCAGATACTCGATCTGCTCATTGAATGCGGAATTATTGCCCTGGTCATTGCTGGACGCAGCTACCAGAGAGTTCTTGGCAATGATCAGCTCACTTACCAGATTCATCAGGGAATCCAGTTTTTCAATATCTACACGCACGGTACGGTTGACGACCGGCTTATTGGCGGGCTTCTTTTCCGGTGCCTTGGCTGCGGCTACAGGCTTCTTTTCTTCCTTCTTGGGCTGTTCTGCAGCCTTGACCTCTGCCACTGCTTCCTTCTTCTCTTCTGCGGGTTCGATTGCTTCCTCTTCCGCATGGTAATTCTTGGTCTTCTCCAGTTCCAGTACCGCACCGGTTACCTGTGCGATCTCAGATACGCTCTCTGCGGACTTGATAATATCATCCAGAGAGTAATCAGACAGAACGATCAGTGTGAAGTCCTTGTCGAACTTCTCATCCTCTACATCCTGTGCGCTGGGCATGGATACGATGATCTCACCTTTTTCCTCCACTGCCTTGAATACCAGGAATGCTCTTGCGGCCTTCAGGATACAGCTTTCCTGTACCACTACATTGATGCCGTATACATTTTTACCCTGCTTCATAGCCTCTTTGATCACACGGATCTGGCTGTCATCAAAAGCAATGTCATTCCATTTTTCACCACCGTCTGCGCCGGATTCAGCTGCAGGTGCTGTGGCAGTGGGAGCCTCTTCCTTGGCAGCGGGAGCCTCCTCCGTCTTGCCACCGTTTAAAATATCATTCAGGGCCTTGATCAGATTCTCATTGTCGTTGGTTCCCTCATCAGAGGTCTCCTGAATATTGTTCTTGTACTCTTCCAGAGCATCCAGACACTGGAACAATACATCGATCATTTCCGGTTTTACTTTAATATTGCCGTTACGTACTTCCGAGAACACATTCTCCATGTCATGGGTCAGGTTCTGCATACGCTTGTAGCCCATGGTTCCTGCCATTCCTTTCAGGGAATGCGCGGCACGGAATATCTCATTGATATTGTCCATGTTTTCAGGATCTGACTCCAGTTCCAGAATCTGTGTGTTCAAGTTCTGCAGATGTTCATTTGTTTCATCCAGAAAAATTTCAAGATATTGGCTTACGTCCATCTCTTCCTCCATTCTGCCGGTCACGGTATTGCCGGAAACGGCATATATTGCTTGCTACTTTACTACTCCTACATGCAGTATGATCTCCTGGGCAATCTGATCTAACGGTACTACCTGATCTGCCAGCCCGGCTGCGATGATACTCTTAGGCATTCCAAATACTACGCTGGTATCCTGATCCTGTGCGATCACATAGGACTTTTTGGAAGCTTTCAGTTTCCCGATTCCTTCCGTTCCGTCCGCTCCCATTCCCGTCATAACGGCACAGACTACCGAATCAAAGCGGCTGGTCTGCAGGGACTCATACATATAATTGGCACAGGGTCTGACACCTTCCCTGTAAGGTTCCTCCGACAGATGCAGCGTATGGCGTCCAGCCGGAGATGTGACAACATTAAGGTGTTTGCCGCCCATTGCGATGTAGACCCATCCCTTTTTCAGTTCTTCTCCCTCTGCTGCTTCCTTTACATGAAGCTGGCTCAAATTATCCAGCCGTTCTGCAAGGGATGCTGTGAATCCCACAGGCATATGCTGTACTACCAGCACCGGTGCATCCAGATTCGCCGGCAATAAGGGAATCACCGACTGGAGAGATTTCGGGCCTCCTGTGGAACTGGCAATGGCTACGACCTTGCTGCCCGACACGCTGACCGGATGATGATTGATGATCTTCATCATCTCTTTTACCGTGCCTTTTTCCTCGGTAAGCTTCGCTTCCTCGGCAAATACCGGCAGTTTGCTGTTCGCTACCACATTCAGTGTCCGCAGGAATTCTCTGCGGAAATTCTCACCACGACAGTCTACTGCGCTGTCCGGCTTATGTACAAAATCCAACGCTCCCAGTTCCAGAGCATCCAGAGTGGTTCTGGCGCCTTCCTTCGTATCGGTGCTGGCCATCATCACACGGGCGGGAATCTTGTATTTACGCAGCTCCTGTAAAAGCTGCAGGCCGTTCATACGCGGCATATTCACATCCAGGACAACTGCGTCGTAACTGTTTCGGCTCAACAGATCGAATGCTTCCAATCCGTCTTTTGCCCGGTCAGCCACCTGGAACCTTATGTCAGTGTCTATTATATCACACAGCACTCTTCTCATGAGTGCAGAGTCATCAACAACCAGTATTTTTTTTGGCATTAGTCCAATCTCTCCTTTTTACGACTCTTACGCTCTTCTTCAAAAATAAAGCGGATGATTTCTTCTCTTGTATTTACGTCCAGGTTATAATACTGTACCCGGTGTTCGAACGTCCCCTTGCGTTTCTCCAGTTCTCTTACCGCCAGTACTTTGCCTACCACCTCGTACTTTTTCTGTTCTCCGTCTTTCACCAGATGATAACTGCACAGGATCAGACTGCCGGGTTCATATCGCTGGGTAGACACAAATCGCAGTCCTCCGCCGCTGATGTCCACGATCACGCTGTGTTTCAAAGGAAGTCCCGGCTGCAGTTCATAAGGAGAATTTTTCTCCAGTGCCTGGATCTCTTCTTCCTCCAGATTTCTGGCACACATATCCAGCGCGCAGCTGAAACGATAATATTCTCTTCTCTGATATTTCCGCAGATTGCTGGTCAGTTCCATGACCAGCACATATACGTTGTTGCTTTTGTACCGGTCTATGATCCTTGCAAAGCACTGGTAGAGGCTGTTCTCCTCGAAAAAGATCATGTCGTATTCCGAGTCCACCGGCAAAAGTATCAGTCTGGTCTGCTCCATGGGCATGGAGATCTCCAGAGTATCCTCCGACAGAATCTGCAGCACCCGGCTCTGGTACACCTTTGCCGTGCTTTCTGCTCCCTTTTCCTCCAACCCCCGCTGCAATGCGCGGAGCTCTATTTTCGATCCTTCTTCCACAAATCTGGATAACATAAGTTCATACCTCTCTTATCTGGACTGTTTTGTAGCTCCATTTCTCGTACCTATAATGTGAGAAAAAAATGCTGCCATTCCGCGCCTGGGCTGCTGCTCCTGCGCTGTATCGTCTTCTTTTTCGCACATTCTCTCTGCGATCCTCTGATAAGCCTGGCTTGCCTTTGCTCCCGGATTCTGTATGGATACGGGTACCTGCTGCATCACCGCCTGCATGACCTGAGGATCCTGAGGTACACATCCCATATAAGTCATGGGAATTTTCAGGTATCTGGTCACGACTGCATTCAGCTTGTCGAACAGTACCTGGCCTTCCTTGATATTACTTACCCGGTTGGCCACCATCATCACCTTCGTGAAATCCTCCTGGAATCTCGGATGTCTGTACAGTGCCTTCAGCAGAGAATAGGAATCCGTGATGGAAGTAGGCTCCGGTGTGGTCACCAGCAGCACTTCCCCGCTGGCCACCAGAAATTCCAACACACTGTCAGAGATTCCCGCTCCGGTATCCACGATAATGATATCCGTCAGGGCATCCAGCTCCGCCAGATTCTGTATGATACAGGTCAGGGCATCTTTTCCCAGATTGGCCATCCCGGCAATTCCCGAACCACCAGAAATAAATCCCACTTCCATAGGGCCCCAGGTAATGATATCACTGATGCTCTTGCCCTCGTAAACCAGATCACACAGGTTGTGCTTCGGTATTGCTCCGAACATGATCTCGATGTTCGCCAGCCCGAAATCCGCATCCAGAATGATCACCCGTTTGCCCATTTTGCGGAATTGAATTGCCAGATTGATGGACATATTGGATTTTCCCACGCCACCCTTGCCGGAAGTAACGGTAATGACTCTTGCAGTAGGTCGTATTTGGTTATTTGCTTTAATGATCCTTAGCTGTTCCGCCTGATCCATTTTTCTGCGCCTTTCTGTAAAAGCTTTACTCCTTGCCTCCAAGGATCTGTTTCACCGTCTTCTGTGGGTTGAATATTTCCATGTCATCCGGAACGTTTTGACCACAGGTCACATATGCGATCGGTGCATCCGTATAAAGCTTTATGTTCAGCAGATTCCCCACTGCTTCTGTTTCATCCAACTTTGTAAAAATCAACTCAAACTTTGCGATCTTTCCGTAACAGTCTGCGATCTTCTGGAGATCCCTGTATTTTGTGGTAGCACTTAATACCAGAAATACCTGATAGTCCTCCGGTCTCTTCAGTCCACCCACCATTTCCTTCATTTTCTCCAACTGTTCCGCATTCTGGTGCGATCTCCCCGCTGTATCGATAAAAATATAATCACAGTCCCAGTAATCATCAATGGCGGTCTGCAACTCCTCCGGTGTATAGATCACGCGGAAAGGTGTCTCCAGAATATTGGCATAGGTCCGCAGCTGCTCCGCTGCCGCAATACGATAGGTATCTGCCGTAAGGAGAGCCACCTTTTTCTTGTCTTCCACACAATATTTTCCTGCCAGTTTGGCGATGGTAGTCGTCTTACCCACACCGGTAGGTCCGATGAACCATACGATTCTCGGTCCATCCTCCGCCGGAGTGATTCCTTCGGATTTTCCGAATTTCAACACCATCTTCTGATAAATATTCGCCAGTAGATAATCAAAGGGAAGATCCGCTTTCTTTGTCTTGGAAGCATCCTCCAGAATACTGTTGACATATTTTTCATCCATCTCATTATCCAGCATTTTGTTATACAGCAGACGGATGAACTTATCCTGCTCCGGATTCTGCTCGTCCTCTTTTTCTTCCTGCTTTTCCACTGCCGCTTCCGCTTCACTGTCCAAAGCTTCTTTCTGTGCTTCCGCTGCCTTCTCCGTATTTGCAGCTACCGGTCTGCTGTTTAACTGACTTTCCAAAAGCGTCTGCAGACTATCCAGCTTTTTTTCTATATTTTCCGTGCTGTTTTTCATCGATACCGTCTTAGCCGTACCTACACCTGCCCCGGAAGCTTCCGTACGATTCAGACTGTTTACCGCAGATCTCTGGGGGGACTCATCCTCCAGCGCAGCGGTCACCTCGATCTGCTTCGGTGACAGAAAGGAGAACAGCCCTTTCTTTTTCACTTCACGGACATTCATGATCACCAGTCCGTTTCCCAATTCTTTTTTCGCAGCCTCTGTTGCCTCTGCTTCTGTTTTCCCGGTAAATTTCTTAATTATCATACTGTTCCTCGTTCCTGTGTCGGTTCAATGCGCTTAATATCTTAAGCTGTGACCATACCCACAGACTGTAATTCCACATTCGATTCTACTTCGTTGTAAGACACTACGACCAGATCCGGATAATAATCTTCGGTCAGCCGCTTGAAATACATTCTTACGATCGGTGATGTCATGATAATGGGGGTCTTTCCCATGTTTTCCAGCTTTTTGATCTCTTCTCCCACCGCATTGAGAATTGCTTTGCTTCTGGCGGGATCCAGATTCAGGAAAGCTCCTGTCTCTGTCTGTTTTACGCTTCCCATGACTTCCTGCTCGATCTTTGGATCCAGCGTCAGCACACTGGTAGTCTCGTGGGAAGGGAAATACTTGGTGGAGATTGCTCTCTTTAAGCTCTGTCTCACATACTCCGTCAGGATATCGGTATCCCTTGTCGTCGGTGCATAATCCGCCAGAGTCTCCAGAATCGTCAGCAGATCCCGGATGGAGATTCCCTCCCGTAACAGATTCTGCAATACTTTCTGGATCTCGCCCAGTCCCAACAACTTTGGTACCAGCTCGTCCACCAGAGAAGGATTGTTCTCTTTTACATTGTTGATAAGGTTCTGTACATCCTGTCTGGTCAGCAGCTCCGCAATGTGCTGGCGGATGATCTCCGTCAGATGCGTAGCGATGATGGAAGGGGGATCTACTACCGTGTAGCCCAGGCTCTCCGCCCGCTCTCTCTGACCTTCCGTGATCCAGATAGCCGGCAGATGGAAGGAAGGCTCGAACGTGGGGATACCCGTAATCTCCTCTTCCACATAACCGGGATTCATTGCCATATAATGGTCAAACAGGATTTCTCCCTCACTGACCTGAATACCTTTGATCTTGATGATATACTGATTCGGATTCAGCTGAATATTATCACGCAAACGGATAATAGGCACCACCGTACCAAGTTCCAGCGCGATCTGTCTTCGGATCATAACCACACGATCCAACAGGTCACCACCCTGGTTCACATCCGCCAGAGGAATAATACCGTAACCGAATTCCAGCTCGATGGGATCCACCTGCAACAGACTGTTGACATTTTCCGGCTGCCGGATCTCCTCCGCCGCAGCTTCCTCGCTGTCTACCTCCTGCTCGATCTGGGCTGCTTCTATCGTACCCTCGATATTTCTTGCCACGATGATAAACACCAGTCCCAGTCCCACGAACAGGATCGTATTCAGTTCCGTCACAAATCCCAGAATTGCCAGCATGGCTCCCACCAGGTACAGACCCTTGGGTACACCGAACAACTGGCTTACCAGTGTCGTACCGAAGTCAGCATCCTTGCTTCCCTTGGTCACCAGAATACCGGTGGACAGTGAGATCAGCAGGGAGGGGATCTGGCTTACCAGACCGTCACCGATAGTCAGGATAGCGTATTTATTCAGAGCACTGGTGATATCCATGCCCTGCCTCGTCATTCCCATGATGATACCGCCCACAATATTGATGGTGGTGATCAGCAGACCCGCAACCGCATCTCCTTTTACGTATTTTACAGCACCATCCATGGAACCGAAAAAGCTTGCCTCTTCCTGGATTTTCTCTCTTCTCTTCTTTGCTTCCGCATCTGTAATGGCTCCGGTGTTCAGATCCGCATCAATAGCCATCTGCTTACCGGGCATTGCATCCAGGGTAAATCTCGCTGTTACTTCAGATACACGCTCTGAACCTTTGTTGATGACCATAAACTGGATCAGGATCAGAATGATGAAGATAATGACACCGATGACCAGATCACCGCCACCTACGAACTCACCGAAAGTTTCCACGACATTACCTGCATTGCCGTCTCTCAGGATCAGACGGGTGGATGAGGTATTCAGCGCAATACGGAAGATCGTGGTAAACAGCAGCATCGTAGGGAAGAAGGACATATCCAGAACTTCCTTACTGAACATTGTAGCAAACAGGATCGTCAGTGCCACGGAAATATTAATAGCTAATAAAACGTCCAGAAGCCAGGAGGGAATCGGCACGATAAACATGATAATGGCCGCCATAATATAGATTGCTACCGCCACATCCGCTTTTTTCATTTTCATCTGTGCCTGACCTCCTTTCTCTTTTTGTGTATTTTCATCTTTTTCTAATATTTATGATTCTTCTTTATACTTTCCCCTGCAGATGATATACAAACGCCAGGACTTCTGCTACCGCCTGGTACAGTTCCGGCGGCACCGCCTGTCCCACATCCACGTTTGCATACAGCATTCTGGCAAGTGGTTTGTTTTCTACGATTTCTATCTGATGCTCCCTGGCGATCTCTTTGATCTTCGCTGCCAGATAATCCTCACCTTTTGCAATCACAATAGGGGCATCCGCCACCTCCGGATCGTATTTGATCGCTACAGCATAATGGGTGGGGTTCGTGATGACCACATCCGCCTGGGGCAGATTCTGCATCATTCTGCGCCGGGAAGCTTCCTGCATCTTCTGACGGATACGGCCCTTAATCTGCGGATCACCTTCCTGTTGCTTGTACTCTTCCTTGATCTCCTGCTTGGTCATTCGCATGTCTTTGCTGAATTTATACTTCTGGTAGATAAAGTCAGCAGCGGCGATGATCATATAGACCAGCGACACCCGGATCCCCAGATCTGTCACTATTTCACCAATCAATGCAATAGACTGCATCAGATCCATATCATACAATGAAAACAGCAGAGGCCATTTATCCTTCAGATAATTATAACATATGTAAGTGATCAATCCAATCTTCAGAATGGACTTGATCAGTTCCACCAACGCATTGACAGAAAAAATTCTTTTGAAGCCCGAAAGCGGGTTCAATTTACTGAACTTGGGCTGTAGCGGTTTTCCCGTAGGCTTCCAGCCCACCTGTATTACATCGCTCAAAAATGCCACCACTAATCCAAGCAAAAGGATCGGTGCCATAATGATGATGGCTTGTAAAAGCATCTGCCGGAATGCGACTGCGGTATCCTGCTGTGGCATGTTACCGTGCCAGAAAGTCACCACCTCGGGAATTCTCCCGTAAATGACGCTGAACACATTTATAAACTGATACCCCATGTGTCCCACCCATATTTTCAATACCAGAAATACCGTCAGCAGACCCAGCCCGTTGGCAATCTCACGGCTTTTGGCAACCTGACCTTCTTTTCTGGCATCAGACAGCTTTTTCTCGGTAGCAGGCTCTGTCTTCTCTCCGCCCTGTCCTTCTGCTGCGAAGAATTGCAGATCATATTCCAGGATCACATCATACCTCCGATAAAAGATACTACCATCTTTTTCATTTCCTGATAGACAAAATCTGCAGCCCCCGGAAGCATCCCGGTGGTAAGGAACATCGCCGTCAGTCCCGCCAGAACCTTCAGCTGAATACCTACTGCAAACATATTCATCTGGGGAGATACCTTGGCCAGCACTCCCAGGATTGCATTCAGAAGCAATATCACACAAAAAATCGGCAATACAATACGAAAGCCGATCAGGATATAATCACTCATAAATTCTGTCATGGACTGCAGCAGACTGTCTGCGTGGAACACTACCCCGTTCACCGGGATCAATGTAAAACTATCTGCCAAAGCTCCGAAGAGATACCGGTACATTCCGGAAGCGATCAGCATCAGCATAAAAGAATACTGATACAAGACACCGGTAATGCTGGTAGTCTCTTTCGTAGCCGGATCCAGTAACGTAGCCATGGACAGGCCTGTCTCCATGTCAGCAATGGAACCGGCAAAATTCACGACTGCCATACAGATATTGGCCCCGAAACCGATCAGTAGCCCGGCAATTGCCTCTTTCATGACGATCACCGCATATTCCATCACAGTGTCAACCACTACCGCATCCACCGGCGTCAGCGTCTCATATAGCAGCCACGCCGTAAAAAAGCTGATGCCGATCCGGATTCTGGCCGGGGTATCATTCATCCCGAAATAAGGTGCTATATATACAAAGCAGGATACTCTTACGAATATCAGCAGAAAATATTCAAGATCATATATTGAAAAAGAAAGATCTACCATATTTCTTCCCGTCACCTATGTACATACTGGCTGAAACTTGACCACAATTGCACCGTGTACTCCACCATCGTGTTCATCATCCAGTGTCCGATAACCATCAGACATAAAAAGATGGCAACGATCTTCGGTACAAAGGTCAGTGTCTGCTCCTGAATGGAAGTCACCGTCTGGAAAATACTGATGACCAGACCAACAACCAGGGATACCAGCAACACCGGCAGGGATACCTTGATGATCACATATAACGCATTATTCGTCATTTCCGATACTGCATCTATCGTCATAGCAAAACCTCATCTTACGAATCTAATAAAATGTCTGTACCAGTTGCCCTATGATCAGTGCCCAACCGTCTGCCAGTACGAACAGCAGGATCTTAAAGGGCATGGAGATCGTCGTCGGCGGCAGCATCATCATACCCATACTCATCAGAGTGGATGCCACTACCATATCAATTACAATAAAAGGAATATAGATCGTAAAGCCGATCCAGAACGCAGTTCGCAGTTCGCTGATCATAAAGCTGGGAACCAGCACGGAATTCGGAATATCCTCCAGGGTTCCGTCCCACTCCTGTCCTGCGATATCCATGAACAGTTCCACATCCTTCACCTGAGTCTGTGGATACATAAATTCCCGTAAGGGTGCCATGCCTTTTTCCAGAGCCTCATCCTGATCGATCGTGCCCTCCTCAAAAGGCTGGATTGCTTCCTCATTGATCCTCGTGATCGTAGGCTCCATAATGAAAAATGTCAGGATCAATGCCAGTCCGATCAGGATCTGGTTCGGCGGTGCCGTCTGGGTATTCAGTGCAGACCTGGTAAAATGCAGCACGATGATGATCCTCGTAAAAGAGGTCATCATGATAATAATGGTCGGTGCCAGTGCGATCAGCGTCAGAGTGATCAGAATCCGAAGCGCACCGTTGATCTGTCCGTTACCGTTATTGTAGGTAATGCTGACAGTATTCGCCGTATTCAGCTGTCCTACCTCTTCCGGGGTCGTGGCTGTTCCCGCCGGATTGATCACCGTGGAAACTTCCGTATCTCCCGTCAGATGACGCTCCGATGCCTGCACCTTTACCGGCATACAAATACACAATATGCCTACCGTGACCAGCAGGCATACCATATAGATAATCGTCTTTAATTTTATACTTGCATCAATGATCTTTCTCTTCATTCTCTTTCTTCGCCGCACGTTCCAATAATTCCCGGAACCCGGAAGTACTTTCCAATGTAGTCTTACCTTTAAGTTGTTCCGCAGGAATCTGTCCCAGGGCTGTTACGGTATCCTTGCAGACCGCAATGGCAAAATAAGACTCACCGATCCGGACCAGCTGAATGTATTTGTTATTCGCGATCCGAACGGTCTCTCTCACTTCAATATTGCCTGCCGCTCCCTGTTGTTTCTGGTATCCTGCGATCCATTTCGTTACCAATGCGGTTACCGCCAGTACTGCCACAAAGATGAACAATACTGTAATGAACTGGGCATAACTGTCTGCTTTTCCGGTAAGTATGATCATTAACCCACTACCTTTTTCACAGCTTCAATAACACGTTCTGCCTGAAAAGGTTTTACAATGAAATCTTTGGCACCGGCCTGGATAGACTCGATAACCATTGCCTGCTGGCCCATTGCAGAACACATGATAACCTTAGCGCCACCGTCTAACTTCTTGATCTCCTTCAGTGCCTGGATGCCGTCCATCTCAGGCATGGTGATGTCCATCAGAACCAGATCGGGATTCACTTCCTTGAACTTCTCCACTGCCTTCATTCCGTTCTCTGCTTCTCCTGCAACATTGTAACCGTTCTTGGTCAGAATGTCCTTAATCATCATTCTCATGAACGCTGCATCATCGCAGATCAAAATATTCTTTGCCATTTAATTTTCCTCCATTTGTTTGGTCTATTCTCTGTTTTATTTAATAATTTCCGTAATACGGACGCCAAAGCTTTCTTCAATTACAACAACTTCACCCTTGGCTACAAATTTTCCGTTTACCAGAACATCGATCGGTTCTCCTGCAATACGATCCAGCTCAATGATCGTACCCGGTGAGAACTCCAGAATCTCGGAAATGGATTTCGTCGTTCTGCCAAGCTCTACGGTAACTTCCAAAGGGACATCTTTGATCAGACCAATATTTTCCTGTCCGGAAAGTCCCATGCTGTCATTTGAGAAGCTCTGGAACTGTGCAGGCTGCACATTGACATTCTGCTGCGGCATTCCCATATTGCCCATCTGGTTCATCATGCCCATGCCATTCATCTGTTGCATTCCCATGTTCCCCATCTGCTGCATTCCCATCTGAGGCATACCATTCATCCCCATCTGGTTCATGCTATTCATGTCCATGCCAGGCATCTGATTCATACCCATGCCACCCGTCTGGTTCATGCCATTCATCTGGTTCATGCCGTTCATCTGTGGCATTCCCATGTTGCCCATCTGATTCATGCCATTCATATGATTCATAGCCATGGGATCCGGTTGCTGCATATTCATCTGAGTCATATTGTTTGCGCCGGCATTCATCTGTCCTGCATTGTTCTGCGGAGCTGCTGCGGGAGCAGGTATGCTTTCCGGCTGAGTTGCTGCCTGATCGTTGCTTTCTCCCAGGCTTCCCATCTGGGTATTGATAAAGGTCTCTACCAGTTTACGGGCAAAATCGATGGGATACAACTGCATGATAGAACTGTCTACCAGATCATCGATCTGCATACGGAATGCGATTTTTACAAAGGTTCCTCCTAAAAACGGAGATATTTCCTTGCCATCCTTTACCTCTGTCAGATCAAAAAGAGAAGACTCAGGCGGGCTGATATCAATTACCGTCTGCAACAGTGTGGAAAGGGAAGTCGCTGCGGAGCCCATCATCTGGTTCATCGCCTCGGAAATTGCACTCAGATGCAGTTCTCCCAGCTCTCCATCTGTATTCGTACCGTCACCGCCCATCATCAGGTCAGTGATAACTTTTACATCATGTTCTTTTAATACCAGAATATTGGTACCGTCCAGTCCCTGGGTATATTTGATCTGAATAAATACACAGGGCTTTTCATAGGCGTCCAGCAGGTTTTTCCATGTAGCCAGCGTAACCACAGGAGTTGTAATATTTACTTTGCGGTTTACCAGTGAATATAGGGTTGTGGCAGAGGATCCCATACTGATATTGGCCACCTCGCCAATCGCATCCTTCTCTACATCCGTCAGTTCCTCTCCGTCACTGACAACGGGTGCTGCGTTCTCCGCAGCTTCATTCTCATTATTATAATTTTCAGCCGTACTGTTCTCCGGTGCCGGATCTGCTGCCGCATCACCGCCATCCGCGGTATCCGACAGATCCATACCTTGCAGCAGGGCATTTATCTCATCCTGAGATAACATCCCATCCATCGTTACTCCTCCTCTCTGATCACCGATGTGATCTGAACAGCATACGAATCTCTATCCGTACCGGGCAGTGCCGTGAACTTTTTAATATTGCCCACATACACATTCATGTCGGTATCGACTCTGGAATCCAGCCGGATACAGTCGCCCACCTGCAGATTCAGGAAATCATTCACCGAAATGGTGCTCCTTCCCAGCACTGCCTTGATCGGAATATCTACTCTCCGGATCATGGACTCAATGTACTCCTCGTAGTGTTCATCGTGATTCTCCTGCATTGTGGAGAACCAGTATTTGGTGTTCAGTTTATCCATCACATCTTCCAGTGTAAAGAAAGGAAGACAGATATTTACCATTCCTTCGACATCCCCGATTTTCATATTCAGGGTAACAATAGCGATCATATCGCTGGGAGCAATTACCTGTGCGAACTGGGGATTCGTCTCCAACCGGCTTAACACCGGTGAGATCTCAACAACGTTTTTCCAGGGTTCACGCATCAGCTGCGTAAACATGACCAAAAGCTTCTGTAAGATTGTCAGCTCTATATCGGAAAAATCTCTGCTCTTTTCCAATGGTTGGCCGCTGCCTCCCAGCATACGATCCAGCATGGTATAACATAGATTGGTTGCAATTTCTATAATAATATTGCCGTTGAGTGGTGCAAAATTAACAATTCCAAGCACCGACGGATTCGAAAGTGCGTTGGAGAACTCACTGAAAGTAACCGTTTCCGAACTTGCTACCGATACCTGCACGTTCTTGCGCAGATATACCGGAAGGTTCGTAGAGATCAGTCGGCTGTAATGCTCGAATATGATCTCCAGGGTTCGTAAATGTTCTTTGGAGAATTTGGTAGGGCGGCTGAAGTCATAGTTTTTGACCTGCTTCTCGTCCTCCCCCTGGATCTGGTCTACATCCAGGTCTCCCTCAGACAACTGTTTCAGAAGATTATCAATTTCACTTTGTGAAAGTATATCACTCACAGGCCCTCACCTCCTGTCATCTTATTTTCCCGCTTCATCAGCCGAATTTCACTCCGCTGATTGCGACCTTATAGATGAAGTCGGATTGGAATAGATCCTGAACAGACTTCAGAATCTCCTCTTTTAAGCCTTCCATATCCTCTCTGCACTCATCCTCTGTATGTGCGGAAACGGTAGCCGTGATAGCATCCTTGATCAGGTTCTCATAGCTTGCCAGCGTGTCACTGCTGCCATAGGTCTTATAATCCTTATGCTTCTTGTTGATAGACAAAGATACATCAAACATGATGTAATCCTGTTTTGCTCCTGCTTCGCTCTTCAGAGGAATTGTCATGGAGTCTGCAATATTATATACCTCTGTATCGGTAAGGGCAACATTCGTTGTTTCTTCATCCCCCGGAACGGTAAGTTCCAGATTCATGGCAGTGGTAATATTGTCTACCAGTTGTGCGGTCTTCTTATTCGTACCCACAATGCTCACAAGCATGACGCTGGTCAACACAATGTTCACCACCAGCAGTGCCAGAATCAATACTGTCATCAGATTTTTCTTCATTGGTCTTATGCTTCCTTTCCCTCTCCACACTAATAGGTTGTGGATGGATTATAGATTCTGATCTCTACACGCCGGTTCTTGCTGCGCCCCTCTTCTGTGGAGTTATCAGCTACCGGTACACGGTCACCCATCCCTGCGTGTCTCAGATCAGATGGATCCAGAGAGGTAGTCTCTGTCAGATAATAGAACACGGAAAGTGCTCTGGCGCTGCTCAATTCTTCATTATCGGCAAACCTCGCACTGTGAATAGGGACATTATCTGTATGTCCTTCGATTTCTATGGTGGAATTACTTCCGTAACGTTCCAGGATCACTCCCACCTTGTCCAGAACTGCCTTAGCCTGATCCTTCAGGCTGTCACTTCCGGAATCAAACAACAGCGCTCCCTTCATAGATAACTGCACATATTGTGCCGTAAATGACACACTGACCTGATCTGCAAGGCTGTCCTCCACCAGAGCTTCCTGTACTGTTTCCGCCAGTTCTTCGTTGCTCTCCAGATTTTTCTCATTCAGTGCCTCTTCCAAAGCTTCTGCGTTGTCATATTTCTCATAATTATCAGAATCCGTCTCACTGTCTGCGTTTCTTCCGGCATTACTGATATACTCATCCAGATCATTCAACTGGCTGACGCCGTTGCTGATCAGAATACCCTCACCGATTGCCGTGGATCCGGCATTGAAAATGCTAAAAGTGCTGTTCGACATAGCTGCTGCCATTTCGCTGTACTTGGTTGCATCTATCGAAGACATGGAAAACAACATAACAAAGAAGCACAGCAGCAAGTTCATCAGGTCACTGAATGTGGTCATCCATGCCGGGGATCCAGCAGGTGGATCTTCAGGCTTACGTTTTGCCATTATGCTTCACCCCCTGCTTCCTCTTCACCATCTGCACTTGTTCTGTCCTTCGGAGGAAGGAATGACTTCAGTTTTTCTTCGATGACACGGGGATTTTCACCAGCCTGTATGGATAAAAGCCCCTCAATCATAACTTCCTTCTGCTGCATTTCCACAGCATTATCTGCTTTTAATTTATTGGAAACAGGCGTACAAATCCAGTTTGCCAGCAAGGATCCGTACAATGTAGTAATCAACGCCACTGCCATTGCAGGTCCCAGTGTGGACGGATCGTCCATGTGATACAACATATCTACCAGACCGATCAGGGTACCGATCATACCCCAGGCAGGGCCCATGGCCGCCAGTGTATCCCAGAAACCGATCGTCTCTTTATGTCTTCCCTCTACACTTACCAGTTCTGTCTCCATGATGGCACGTACCAGTTCGGGATCGGTACCATCGACGATCAGAAGAATTCCCTTTTTCAGGAAAGGTTCCTCCAGATCCGTTGCTGCTTCTTCCAGAGACAGCAGACCTTCCTTACGTGCCACATTGGAAAGCTCTATGATCTTGCCGATCATCTCGGAAGTATTCAGTGCCGGTGCCTTGAAGATCAGAGTAAAGGATTTCAGACCCGCTATGTAATTCTGTAAGCTCATGGACATGAGGGTACAGGAGAAAGCTCCACCGAATGTAATAATTGCAGAAGCCGGATCCAGATATTCTCTGAATCCTCCGACACCCGCAGAGCTTATGATACCAAATACCAACATGAATAACGCTAATAATATTCCTGCTAAAGATGCTATATCCACTTAAATCACCTGGCATTCTGCAAATTATTTTGCAAAAATATCCTTTCTGTATAATATTACAAGATTTTTTATTTCTTGTCTACTTTCTTTTACAATTATTTTCCTGCCTGTGGTGAGAGTCAGCACCGTATCAGGGGTCTCTTCTACCAGTTCGATCAGATCCGGATTCACCAACACCTTGACCCCATTGATCTTCGTAACTTCTATCATACTGTTTTCTCCTTCCCCATTCATTGTTCAATATCTTCTGTAGTTTATGACTTTTACCACATTCTCCAATTTTGTTATAGTACTTTTTTCCCTTGATCTTTTATACATACAAAAGGGACAGGTAGCATTCCTATCCCCTTTATACGTATATTGCATTTTTAACGTTTTATTAACGCTTCAGATTGGTCAGTTCTTCCAACAAAGTATCGGATACGGTAATGATACGGCTGTTGGCCTGGAAACCTCTCTGAGTGGTGATCATCTCAGTAAACTCGGAAGACAGGTCTACATTACTCATCTCCAGCTGACCGGTGGACATGTATCCACCGCCTGCGGTGATGTCTACGCCGATACCATCGAACTCACCGGAGTTCAGGGTTGCAGAGTAAAGGTTGTCTCCCTCTTTCTCCAGACCGGAGGCATTGGCAAATGCTGCGGTAGCAATCTGGCCTAACAGTTTGGTCATACCGTTGTCATAGCTTGCGTAAATCATACCATCCTTCTGGATGGATACACCGATCATATCTCCCAGACGACGTCCGTCACCACTGGTGGCACCGATGGTGGAAGTACCCTTGTTATCGTAGTTGGTGCATTCGGACAGGTCGATGGTAATATCGGAGAAGTTGCCACCTAACTGTGAAAATGCTGCATTAATGCCCAAGTTTGTAGTAGAACCGCCGACACTTTCCAGTTTAGCGGTGTCTTTATTGAATACCACAGTAGTTCCTTCAAAATAACGACCTTCCATGGTAATAGCACTGCCGTCTGCCGGAAGCAGCTGATCTCCGGTACCAGATCTCATATTGCCAAGCAGCTGCTGCATGGTAAGCTGTTGCGTTGTGTCTGTAGGGCTGGTAATATACAAATTCAAAAATTCATTGGTAGATCCCTCATATCCATAAGCTGCTGCAATGGCATCCAAAGCCTCCTGCTGTTCCTTTGCTGCTGTAGCATTGTTTGAAGTATCAATCAGGCTTCCATCAGCATTAAAAATTTTCGTCAGGTCAGCTATATCTTTGGTTCCATCCTTTGTTTTCAGCATCGTTCCATCCCACTTGTAGGCATCGGTATTCAATGTCACCTTAGTCTCCATCTTCTGCTGGGTACGGTTTCCGAAATCCAGTGCGGAAATATCGATCTCTGCTCCGGTGGAATCCAGCAGTTTCGTCAGTTCCATACTATAAACATTGGTGTTCGGTTCGCCAGACTGTTTAAAGGTAAATTTTGCAGTATAACTGTAACCTCTCGCATCGAAGAAGTTCAGGTTTACGGTCTTACCGTTGGCACTGGTCACATCCTTATCGTTCTCATCCAGAATACCGGAAATATTTGCCTGTGTGGTAGCCTCAGGAGGATATGTCATATTTGCTGTACTCATAATACGCAGTGCGGTTACGGTATCCTGCTTGATGTTACCTGTGGTCTTATCCACGCCCCATCCCATGACGTTGTAACCGGTACTGGTCATTGCCAGGTTGCCGGCGCCATCTACATAGAAAGAACCGTCTCTGGTAAAAAAGTTCTCGGAGCCGTTGCTGACTACGAAGAAATTGTCTCCGGTGATCATGATATCAAAGGGGTTGCCAGTAGACTGTGCGGAACCCTGTGTGGTAATGGCAGTGTTGATAGCTCCTGCCTTAACGCCCAGACCGATCTGCTTGGCATTGGTACCGCCGACACCAGTGGTAGCGTTGGCACCACTGGCCTTCTGTGTGGTCTGGCTCATCAGTTCACTGAAAGTCATGGAACTGGATTTGTAAGCTGTTGTGTTGACGTTGGCAATATTATTACCGATTACGTCCATTCTGGTCTGGTGTGTCTTAAGTCCTGCCACGCCAGAATACAATGATCTCATCATAGTGCTTTGTTCCTCCTGTATTGGAACCGTGCTCCCTCTCTGTCATTCAAGGGAGCATGACCTCCATCCCTGGTCCGGTCTACATAATAACGGCTCCGTTAATATTTGTAAATACGTTTTCTTCGGTTTCTCTGCTGTTCATGGCAGTCACCACGGTCTTATTGGGTACATTCACAATAAAGGCCAAGTCATCCACGATCACCAGAGAATCCCTGATTCCCTTCTGTCCCGCTTTTCTTGCTCCGTCATTCAAGCGTTCCAGCTGTGCGTCTGTCAGCTCAATGCCTCTGTTTTCCAGCCGTACGGCGGCATGCTTGGAGAATTTCAGATCCTGCGTTCCGGAAACATTCTGTTCCTGGCTTTTGTTCTGTAGGATCTCCTGGAAAGATACCAGATTTTCCTGTGCTGCTTTTACGGTCTTGCGGCTGCTGTTTAAGTACTGATTTGCCAACTGGTCAATGGACAGAAAACTGTTGTTCTGAATATCCATATCCATCTGCCCCTCTGCGTCAGCTGCTTACTGCATTATACGCTCTCTGTGCTGTCAGTTTCTTCTGACTCATCCTTGCTCTCGGTATCCTTCTTTTCTTCTGCTTCTTCGGCAGCTTTGCGGATCTCCTTGAGACGTTCAATGTACTTATTCAAGCTGTTCACGGTATCTTTTGCCAGGAAGGATTTCTCGTAATCAGTCATATCGTTGTATTCCTTCTCCAGATCATCAATGGTCTTGCCATCACTGGAATCAATGCCGTTTACATTAGGAAGCTTGTTCAGCTTTACGGTAAAGTTGTAAGCCTTGTTGTACGCATTCAGATAATCCGTATCCACTACGGAATCCAGATCATCAATGGAGTACTTCTTTTCGTTGATATAAAGGTAAGCTTTGTTGTTCTCGTAGGACACATAATCCACTTTTCCCTGCACCAGTTTGGTATCGCCGGAGGATGTGGTGGTCTTGATATAGACCTCCTTGCCTACCAGAGAACTTGCTCTCTGCAGATCCATACTGTTGGACATATTCTGCATCTGCTCTACCTGTGAGAACTGTGCATACTGTGCTATGTATTCCGTATTGGACGTAGGCTCCAGAGGATCCTGATATTTCATCTGTGCTACCAGAAGCTGTAAAAATGCTTCCTTGTCCATTCCGCTGCTGGACTTTGCAGCTTTACTCACGGAAGTCTGGGATGCGGTCTCTACGATCTTACCGTTTTCCACGGGTGCAACCAATGCCATTTCCTTTTTCTCCTTTCGTTATTTATTATGCGGTAAAATCCACCGTATTGCCGTTCGCCGACATCATATCTGCTGCGATCCGGTCTTCTTCGGTCTGAGGCTCTTCTTCTGCAAATGCTGCGTTCAGATTGATCCTGCGGGTACGCTTTCTACCTGCACCCGTTTCATTTGCCGTATTACTGTTATTGCCTCTTCCCTGCTCCAGATTCTGTTCGAACTGGTGGGTCTGAACGGTAACTTCAATAGCTTCTACCTTGACACCCTGCTCTGCAAAGTTTTCCTTCAGCTGTACCATCTGACTTTCCAGTGCTGCCTTGACTGTTTCATTCTGTGCAATGAAATTGGCCGTAACCACACCGTTTCTGGATGCCATCTGTATATGCAGAGTTCCCAGGCTCTGGGGATGAAGCTGCATTTCCAGTTCAGAGCTGTCCGCCTTGACGGATACTTTCATATAATCCATGATCTGACGCATAATGTCCTGCGTATCTGCGGTTCTTGCTTCTTCTGTCTGTGCCGTCTGCTGTAACTGTGCCAGGAAATTGTCTTCCTTCAGATTCTGTAATAACAGATTGCCATGCTGTCCACCGTCGTTGTGTTCCTGTCTGCTGCCGGAATCTTCGGTCTTGTTCTCCTGTGCGTTCTGTACGGGAACTTTTTCCCCGCTGTCAGGTACCTGTGTCACGGTTGCTTCTGTGGTATCCACAGTAGATTCTTCCGTAGTAACGGCCACATTCTTTGTTTTATCTGTTTCCACGGTGATCACCGGTTCCGCCACAGTTTCCTGTGTGATCTGTGTTACCGCTTCCTGCCATTTTTCAGGAGATAGCTGTAACTCTTCCTGCGCCTGCCCTGTCAGTTCCTTCTGCAGATCCATAATTCCTTTTACATCATTGTACAGATTCTCATCCGTCAGTAATGCGAACGAATCCTGTGCTCCGCTGACTGCCATCAGCAATTCATTCAGTTTCCCGGGATCTGTCAGATCCACTTCTGTCATTCCCAGATCTTCCATGGTGGCCTGCAGTTCTTCTTCACTGACGGAAAATGTATCCGTGATCTGTTGGATCAGGTTCTGTACCACCGTTCCCACAACTTCCTGAACTTTCTCCAGATCCTTTGCATCCAGGCTGTCATCTTCCATCGTCTTGTTTCCATCAGAGACATCCGCTACATTGTCGCGTTGTCTGCCGCCGGCTCTCAAAGATTCACCACGTCTGACATCGTTCCGTCCCGCCTGGGTGCGGTCCCCGTCGGCTGCATTAGTTGTCTGGGCATTGCTCTGGGTCTTATTCCATACCGCCTGGAAGCTGGTTCCCGCATTCTGCTTCGCTGCTGTGACCATATCCGGTATCTGCACATTGCCGCTGTTACCGACACCTTTAATTGTCGTTCCTGCCATAACTCCTCCTTTCCCAGGCCCCTTTTACCACCTTATGACGGTCTATGACCTGTAATTATACTACAAATCATGTATCGGATCTTTTCTGCTTTTTCTTAAGATTCCGGATCCATAATTTTAGTAATCTTTGCCGCTACTTCTGAATTCATAGCTCCCAGGATGGCACCTCTGTCATCCGCACTCATGACCTTCAGAATTCTGGCTGCCAGATCCAGATTGTTCGTCATCTGTTCAAAAATTGCCGCTGCCTGCTTCGGCTTCATGGCTGAATAAGCGGCCGCATAATCCTGCACTTCCTGACTCTCCTGCAGCTGAGTCACTACCTGTTTGTAAATATATTCCGCAGTGGCCGGATCCATGGACTCATAATATTTCTTATATTCTTCCGCTCCGGGTCCCTTATCGGAATAAACGACCTCGTCATAGAATTCCTTCTGAATCCGTTGGAATTCCACCTGCTGATTTTCGAATTCCTTCAGCCTGAGAACTTCGGCTTTCAGCTGATCCAGTTCTTCGTCCTTGGCGGAAGATGCATTCTGTATCTGCTCCAGCTGTAGTTCCAGACTCTTGATCTGATCCACCGCATCCTGTAAGCTGGTATAGCCGCCGTAAGCACCGGAATTCGTTGTCTCAGTCACAGAGTTGCCGGGAAGAATCCGGTTAAGTACCGGAACATCCTTTAAGATCGGTGTTACTACCGAGCTTCCAAAGCCGCCGATATCCAGCTTGATGATTACACAGATCACAGCAAGCCACAATGCCACGATCAGGATCGTGGCCCCGAAGGTCAAAAGGCTGTTCCCCTCATTCCCGTCCTCCAGTTCATCTTCCTGTTTGGCAATTTCCCTTGCCCGGCGCTTTGCTTCTTTTCGCTGGGCCTGCTGTTCTTTCTTTAAATTTTTTTTCTCTTCCACCAGCTGTTTTCTCTCGTTATCCGCTGCGTTTTCTTCCGGAGTTTTTTCTCTTGCCATACTAAACCTCATGCCTTTCCATCACCTGCCGGCTTTTCGCCCCGCATCCCCGTTCTAGCGGTTCTTCTGTCCGTAGGTGTAACTGGTCAGTTCATCAATTGCTTTACTTTCCGCATGGTTTTCTTCCTGCAGAAAAGCCTCAAATGCCTTCTCCCGCAGTGTCTCATGCATCTTTCTTTCCTTCATGGCCTCTGCCATCCGTTCTCTGGCAGCTTCCACATTTTCCTTTGCTTTTTCCACCCGGATTGCCTGCGTTGCCACAATGCTGTCCATTTTCAAAAGTGCTTCCTTGTTCTCTTCAATGGCCCGCAGATCCAGCTTTCCTTTTAACAGCCCCGCAGATTGCTCTTCATACTCTCTTCTGCGTTCTTTCAAGCGCTCCAGATGTTCTGTTTCCACATTCAGAGCCGCCTGCGCCGTTCCGAATTCCTGTTTCGCCTGTGTTTCCATTTTTTCTTTGATATTCAGGATGTTTTGCAGAGAATATCTGAATCTCGCCATTTATCTCACCCCTGATCTGCGAACAGCTCTTCCAGCATCTGTACGGTCTCTTCAAAGGTAAATTTTTCATCCGTACCCTGGCATAGGAAGCCGTTCACAGCATCGATTCTGGAGATTGCATAATCAATATTCGGGTTGCTGCCCTTTTTGTATGCACCGATATTGATCAGATCCTCCGCCTCATTATAGGTTGCCAGTACATTTTTCAGCTTGTTGGCTGCCTGTTTGTGTTCCCTGGTGGCGATCTGGCTCATGCATCGGGAAATGCTCTGCAAAATATCGATAGCCGGGTAATGGTTCTTATGTCCCAGCTTTCTGTCCAACATAATATGACCGTCCAGAATGCTTCGGGCGGTATCTGTAATGGGCTCGTTAAAATCATCGCCGTCTACCAGAACTGTATACAATCCGGTAATAGAGCCTACTGCGGCTCTTCCGGCTCTCTCTAACAGCTTCGGCATCTCCGAGTACACACTGGGAGGATATCCTCTGGTCACCGGCGGTTCTCCGCTGGCCAGTCCAATCTCCCGCTGGGCCATGGAAAAACGGGTCAGGGAGTCCATCATCAGCAGGACATCCTTGCCCTGATCTCTGAAATATTCCGCGATAGCGGTAGCTGTCTTGGCCGCCTTGTTACGCTCCAGAGCCGGCCGGTCGGAGGTTGCCACAACCACAACAGATCTGCGCATACCTTCTTCACCCAGATCTCTCTCAATAAATTCCCGTACCTCTCTGCCTCGCTCGCCGATCAGTGCTATGACATTGATATCCGCTTTGGTATTGCGGGCGAACATACCCATCAGGGTGGATTTGCCCACACCAGAGCCGGCAAAGATACCAATTCTCTGACCTTTTCCTACCGTGATCATGCCGTCTACCGCCTTGACTCCCAACGGCAGTACCTGATCGATAATAGTTCTGGACATAGGATCGGGAGGTGCTGCCTCTACCGGATAGGCGGCTCCATTGATCATTTCGCCGTCAATAGGCACGCCCAGTCCGTTCACCGTCTTGCCCAGCAGTTTGTCGTTTACCGTGACCTTCAGGGGATCTCCGGTATTTTCCACCACACATCCCAATCCGATACCATCTACGGAATCATAGGGCATAAGCAGTGTCTTCTTGTCACGGAAGCCTACCACTTCTGCCATGATGGGCCTTGCCCCTTCCGCATCCGGAAGGATCCGGCACAGATCCCCCAGTTTGGAATCCGGTCCGGCGGACTCTATGGTCAGACCTACCACATTGACCACTTTCCCCAGCTTACGGTAAAAACTCTTTTCTGCCATTTTATTATATTTTTCAAAATCAATGTTCTTAATGACCATTTATCAGCCTTCGTAGGATAATAATTTTAGTTTCTGACGCAGTTCCGACAGTTGAGTCCCCAGTCCACAATCAAAAATGCCGCTTTCGGTCTCGATCATGCACTCACCTTTGCCCAGGGTCATGTCCTCAACGATCTCCACCGTACTGTTCGGTGCAGTTGCCCCTGCCATGATCTGCTTTTTCTGCATGCTGACATAGGGATAATCTTCTTTGGAAACATGTACGAGAAAGCTCCGGTTGTCCTCTGTTTTTCTCATGGTAGCAGAAATCAGATAGCAGAGCACTTCTCTGTAAGAATGCAGATCCACATCAAAAATATGCTCGTAAATACCCGTAATGGTATCTACGAACTGGGGCTCCAGTTCATCCATTCTCTTCTGATATTCCGCATCCAGTCCGGCAGCTTTTTTCTGATATTCCGCTGCTCTCTGGGCCTCTGCGCGTTCAGCCTCCGCTTTTGCTTCCTGCTGTCCCTGCCTTCTGGCCTGCTCCAGTGCGTCTGCTTTCTGTGCTTCTGCCTGTGCTCTGGCATCCGCCAGAATGCTCTCAGCCTTTGCTTTGGCACCCTCTATGATCTTCTGAGCCTCTGCTTCGGCTTCCTCTTTTAATTTCTGCAGATCTTCTCCGGCCTTGATCACATTGCCGGAAGTCTGCGGATTCTCTTCGCCATCCCCGGTGTCCGTCACCAGTGCCTCTACTTTATCTGCCGCCAGTCCGGAGATAAATCCGGTTCCTTCGTCCTGCTGCATTTTGGCAGCCAGTTCCCGGATCCTTTTCGCTACCAGATCGTTGGTATCGATCACCCGGGCATCTTCTTCCACAAGCTGTGTAAATCCCCGTTTTAAAAGATTACTAGACAACGATCTCGTCACCTCCACCTCTGGAAATGATGATCTCTCCGGAATCCTCCAGCTTACGGATAATATTGACGATCTTCTGCTGTGCTTCTTCTACATCCTTCATACGAACAGGACCCATGAATTCCATATCTTCCTTGATCATAACAACCAGACGTTTGGACAGGTTGTTGAAGATAGCATTCTGTACCTGCTCGTTGGCACCCTTCAGTGCTACTGCCAGATCGTTGTTGTCCACGTCACGCAGCACACGCTGAATTGCCTTGTCGTCCAGGAGCAGTATGTCCTCGAAAACGAACATCTTTTTTCGGATCTCGTCTGCCAGTTCGGGCTCTTCGATCTCCAGAGTCTCCATGATATGTTTCTCGGTACCACGGTCTACAGTATTCAGGATATCCACCACTGCATCCACACCACCGATAATGGTGTAGTCCTGATTCACCAGACTTGCCAGCTTGGACTCCAGTACTTTTTCCACTTCCTTGATGACATCCGGACTGGTACGATCCATGACTGCAATACGTCTGGCTACCTCTGCCTGGCTGTCGGGTGGCAATGCGGAAATGATCAACGCCGCCTGGCTGGGTGACAGATAAGACAGAATCAGAGCAATGGTCTGCGGATGCTCGTCCTGAATGAAGTTGATCAGCTGGCTGGCATCCGTCTTACGCACAAACTCGAAGGGCCTTACCTGTAAAGATGCAGTCAGCTTGCCGATGACATCCATAGCCTTGTCGGAACCCAGTGCCTTTTCCAACAGTTCCTTTGCGTAGTTGATACCACCCTCGGCAATATACTGCTGTGCCAGACACACTTCGTAAAATTCGTTGATCACTTCTTCTTTGACCTGAGGAGTCACACTTCTGGTATTGGCGATTTCCAGGGTCAGTTCTTCGATTTCTTCTTCTTTTAAGTGTTTAAAAATTCCGGCGGATCTCTCCGGTCCCAGAGAGATCAGGAGGATTGCAGCTTTCTGCAGTCCCGATATTCCACCTTCTGCTTTTGTCCTTGCCATAGTTACTCCGTTTCTTAGTTCCAGTCCTCGTTCAGCCAGTTACGCAACAATGCCGCTGCGGATTCCGGATTCTCATCTACGAATTTTTCAATCATCTTACGTGTCTCAGACTTAGATTCCACATCAATATCTTCCAGCTCTGCTTCAGGGGTAGACTGCAGCATATTCTCCACAGATACCTCTTCCTCCTGCTGTACCGCCTGTCTGGTACGCATGCTGTGCAATATCACAAATGCCAACAGTCCCAGGATCAACAGCAGCATAAGCACGCTCAACACATTCTGTGCCGTAACCGGGCTGCTTTCCTTATCGTAAAAAATAGGACTTTCGTAAGCAATAATCGTAATATTACTCTCATTGATACCGGTGGCATTGGCTACCAGGCTGTACATATCCTGATCAACTGTCATCTTGGTATCTGCGCTGTTCTGGGATTTGTATTCATCCCAGGTAGTGCCATCCAGAAGCCCCTGTCGTTTTACATCCTCATAATGAATTTCTTTATAAGTAATTGCTGCAATAGATATGGAGGAATTAGTGTAGTTGATTCCTCCTGCCGGTGTCACAGTATCCTTAATAGACTCATTCGGCAGATAATCCCGGCTGGTTTCGGAAGTAGAGGAAGAACTGTTGCTGCTGTCCGGAGATACATAGGTAGTCTTTCCGCTCTCCCCGTTGGAAGTTGTCCCCGGTACACCGCCGCCGTCATTGGTATTCTCGCTCTCATAAGTCTCCTCATGGGAAAGCATACCTTCATCTCTGCCGGAGTTTGCATAATACTCTTTTACGGTCTCCTTATAATCAGAGAAATCCATGCTCAGGTGGCTGGTAACGGCCGCATCATTATACTGTTTTGTTCCCAGCAGTACCTTCTTGACCTGATTGGCAATCATGGATTCCGCCTGATTCTGCAGCTCCTGCATAGAATTAGCGATTCCTGCGGTAGAATAATCATCTCCACCTGCAAACAGCAGGTTGGAATCTGTATCCATAATAGTGATATTCGCCGTAGTATCGTTGCGCAGCCAGGTAGCCACACATTTTGCCAGTGCCGCAGCATTGGCGGAGGTAAAGGTGCCGTCCAGTTCCAGTTGGATGAAGGCAGACGCCTCTTCCTTCTGTGCTGCCAGAGTTCCGTTATCTTTCGGGAAACTCAGATGTACCTTGGCTGATTTTACTGCGCTCTGTGCTTCTATGGTCTGTGTTATGTATTTTTCCAGATAGGAATTGTAAAGTCTCTCTTTGTCAGTGGCGGTCGTAGACATACTACCGCCCAGATAATCATTCAAATCTAACGCATCCGGTACATATCCTGCGGAACCCAGTGCCAGGTTTGCCGCACTCTGTTGGCTGCTCTCTACATCGATCTTCAGTCCGTCATTGGATTCTTTATGTGCAATTCCCGCACTGTCCAGAGTATCTATGATCTCCGAAGCCTGTGATGTTGTCTCACAGGTGATCAGCCGTACATACTGTGGCTTACTCATAACGTACATGATGATTGCAAATGCAAATATCACAACCGCCGCCGCTCCAATGATGATGCTCTTCTGCCTGGTGGTGAATTTGTTCCACCATTCCAGTATTTTTGCAGGTATTTCTTTTAATTTGTCTGCCATTGCAGCTCTCTCCTCTTACGTCAAGAATAAAAATACTTCTTTAGATCTGGATCTGCATCAGTTCCTTGTATGCTTCCATCACCTTATCGCGGATGGCTACGGTATACTGCAATGCAGTCGAAGCCTTATCCATAGCAATAGTAAGGTCGTGGGTGTTGTCGGTCTCACCCAATGCAAATCGTATCTTCTCATTCTCGGCATCCGAGAGATAACTGTTGGTGATCTTCACATTGTCGATTGCTGTATTCAGAAAAGTTTCGAACATAGTGCCTTCTGCCTTTTTCTCCTTCTCCGCCAGCATTCCGGTCAGAGAAGTGGGAGATACTGTGGCAGTACCGTTTACACTGTTCAAAGCTGTAATTGCTGAAATATCCATTTTAATAAACCATGTCCTTCCTCACATATATTCCGGCGCCGCTATCCGGAGCCCGGTAATAAAGACCCGTCAGCTTACTGACCGATCTCCAGTCCTTTTAATGCCATGGACTTGCTGGCGCCAAATGCCGTAGAATTGGCTTCATAGGATCTGCTGGCATCGATCAGATCCGTCATTTCCTGAACAATATTTACATTCGGATATGTCACATAGCCGTTCTCATCCGCATCGGGATGGGAAGGATCGTATACCATATTCATCTCCGTAGTAGTATCTTCAAAGATCTGGCTTACCTTCACGCCGCTGCCGGTATAACTGCTACTCACATTGTGCAGCACCTGACTGAAAGTCTGCTGCTGCCCCTTCTGCTGGAAAGTAACGATCTTGCGGCGATAGGGGGTGCCATCCTCGGTTCTTGTAGTACTGGCATTGGCAACGTTTTCGGAGATTACGTCCATACGAAGTCTCTGGGCAGTAAGTCCCGATGCCGTAACATCAAATGCTGAAAACATACTCATACGCTAATTCCTCACTTCATCACTGTCTTTAAATTAGTAAATTCCTGATTAATGCTGCTGATCAGTCCCTGGTATTTCAGCTGATTCTCCGCCAGCATTACATTTTCATTTTCAATATCCACGTTATTGCCATCCAGGCGATAGGAATAATTGGCATAGTCCACGTAAGCCCTGCCCCGCAGTCGGCTCAGATCCACATTGGCCACCTTATCATCCATGGACTCATATCTGTTATTGCCAAGAGCCTGCTGCAATACCGATTCGAAAGCCACATCCTGCCTCTTGTAGCCCGGAGTATCCACATTGGCGATATTATTGGAAATGGCTTCGTTCCGCTGCCAGGCTGCGTCCGCTGCCCGGTCCAGAACATTGATATAATCAAATGCGTTTGTCTGTATCATATTACCTCACATTCCGCGGTCTTCTGACAAGAGCACCCAAAAACCGCTTTCTACCATATACCCATTTTATTTTATTATAAAGTATTTCGACAAAAACACAATAGTAAAATAAACTCACACAGAATAAATATAAAGAAAAAAGACTATTTTTCGCAATAGTCTCTTCTTCCTAAATTTTTCTTATTCTTGCAAATTCTTACATTTTTCATTTAATTTCTGCCGTTCTGACGCTTCAGTTCCTCGATCTCATCGAATACGGCATCATTCAAAACTTTAATATAGGTTCCTTTCATACCGGAGGAACGGGATTCAATCACACCGGCACTTTCGAACTTCCGCAGGGCATTGACGATCACAGATCTGGTGATACCGACTCTGTCGGCGATCTTGCTGGCCACCAGGATTCCCTCCATGCCGTTCAGTTCGTCGAAAATATGGGTGATGGCTTCCATCTCTGAGAAAGAAAGAGTGCTGACTGCAGATTTTACGACAGCCACCTTACGGCTCTCCTCCGCACTCTCTTCATTCACAGCCCGCAACATTTCCAGTCCCACCACTGTGGTACCATATTCGCAAAGGATAATATCATCAATATCATACTGTTCATTGCATTTGTAAATGAAGAGGGTTCCCAAACGCTCTCCGGCAATCTCGATCGGAGTGATGATCGCCTGAAATTTTCTCGTATCGGTATTTTCAAAGCCAAGAGTCTCCAGGTTGACGTTCTCTTTCGTGGATAATACGCCCAGCAGTCTCTCGTTTAACATCGGATCAATAAATCCACCGATATTGTCATCCAGCAGTTCTGTGATCGGCTCAATTCCATCGGATTTTCCTACGCCGAGGACCTTTCCTTTCCGGCTGATCACCAGTACATTGGAATTCAGAATTTCCCGCATCACCTTACAGATATCGCTGAATACCACTTTGCTGGAGTTATTGTTGTGTAATAATTTCCCGATTTTACGTGTTTTGTCCAACAGTTGTACGCTACTCATCTATTTCCCTCCGTCTACACATACTAAGAAACTACCAGATGTTATGCACATTGTAGCACATGCAATTTCAGATTACAATGAAAATAGCGTTAATTTATGAGAAAATTCTGACAGTATATAAAACTACTTCTCTTCCGTCGGTTTATTTTTCACATAGCCGCACTGTTCGTCCATGCAGACCAGTTTGTTGCCTTTTTCCAGCAGCAACTTGCCACAGCGGGGACACTTCTCTCCCGAAGGCTTCTGCCATACCATGAAATCACACTCCGGATTATCGATACAGCCATAATATTTTCTGCCTTTTTTGGTCTTTTTCATGACAATATCCTTGCCGCACTTGGGGCAGGCTACACCGATCTTTTCAAAATAAGGCTTGGTATTACGGCATTCCGGGAATCCAGGACATGCCAGGAATCTGCCGTGGGGTCCGTATTTGATCACCATTCGTCTGCCGCACAGTTCACAGACCTCATCGGATTCCTCGTCCGCAATGGTCACCTCTGCCAGGTCCTTCTCCGCTTTTTTTACTGCTTCATCCAGATCAGGATAGAAATTGGACACGATGGTCTTCCATTTTACCGTGCCTTCTTCCACACCATCCAACAGAGCCTCCATGTTGGCCGTGAAATTCACATCCACGATGGAGGGGAATGCTTCCTTCATCATATTGTTGACCACTTCCCCCAGTTCCGTAACGTAGAGATTGCGGTTCTCCTTGGCAATATATCTCCTGGCAAGGATGGTGGTAATGGTAGGCGCATAGGTACTGGGACGTCCGATGCCCAGTTCTTCCATAGCACGCACCAGACTGGCTTCGGTGTAATGTGCAGGGGGTTGGGTAAAATGCTGTTTCGGATCAAAGCTCTGGAATTCCAGCACGCTGTTCTCGTCCAGATTACCGCCGAGCACATTTTCTTCTTCCTTATCATCTTCCTGGGTGTAGACGCTCATGAATCCATCAAAACGCATTCTGGAAGCTGCCAGAGTAAAAATCTGGTCCTTTGCCTGAATCTTCACAGAAGTGGTATCATACTGTGCAGCACTCATGCGGCTTGCCACAAATCGTTTCCAAATCAGCTGATACAGACGGAACAGATCCCTGGGAAGCTGCTCCTTGATAGCAATAGGCATCCGGTTCAGATCCGTGGGACGGATAGCTTCGTGGGCATCCTGAATCTTCTGGCTGTTCTTCTTCTCCGTTGCTGCAGCGGTCTTGTATTTTTCACCGTAATGAACATCAATAAATTCCGCTGCCTGTGTCTCCGCCTCTTCGGATACACGGGTAGAATCGGTACGCAGGTAGGTGATCAGACCAACAGTGCCCTCTCCCTTGATATCCACACCTTCATATAACTGCTGTGCCAGACGCATAGTCTTCTGGGTAGAGAAATTTAATACCTTGCTGGCTTCCTGCTGCAATGTGGAAGTCGTAAAGGGAAGCGGCGCTTTTTTCACACGTTCGCCGTGACGCACTTCTTTTACTTCGAATTTTGCGCCATTCAGGGAATCCATAATGCTGTCTGCCTGTTCCTTGCTGGTAATTCCCTGTTTTTTTTCGGTGGTACCGTAATATTTTGCACAAATAGGCTTCTTCTCGCCTTTTACTTTCAGATTCACATCCAGAGACCAATACTCTTCCGGAATAAATGCGTTGATCTCGTCCTCTCTGTCACAAATGATACGGAGTGCCACAGACTGTACACGGCCGGCACTTAAGCCTCTCTTGATCTTTGCCCACAGAAGTGGGGAGATCCGATAGCCCACCATGCGGTCCAGCATACGTCTTGCCTGCTGGGCATCCACCAGATTCATATCGATCTCCCTGGCGTTTTTCAGAGATTCCTTTACCGCATTCTTGGTGATCTCATTGAAGGTAATACGATATACTTTTTTGTTTTCCAGTTTCAAGGCATAATACAGATGCCAGGAAATAGCTTCTCCTTCACGGTCCGGGTCGGTTGCGAGATAAATCTTATCTGCCTTTTTTACTTCTTTGCGCAAAGAAGCAAGAAGGTCTCCCTTTCCGCGGATGGTAATATATTTCGGTTCATAATCATGTTCCGGATCAAACCCCAGCTGACTCTTGGGCAGGTCTCTCACATGCCCCTGGCTGGCCATAACTTCATAATTTGCTCCCAAAAACTTTTTGATTGTCTTCACCTTGGCCGGTGACTCTACAATTACTAAATATTTTGCCATATGCACTCCCATCTATCCGTCTGTCTACGGACCTACGGCATCCGGTTCCCGCCTCTTTGCCGTATTTTCCCCTGCTTTGAGTAATCGTGAACCACTATACAACAAAAAAATGGGAATGGCAAGAAGATTTTTCATTTGCCCAGCCCCAGACAGTATAAAAAAAGAGCCAAAAAGCAATTTTCTATGCTTTCCGACACTTTTCAGGGTTGGGCTATTCTATTAAAGAATAAGCAGCTGATAGGGGAATCGAACCCCTGTTTTCGCCGTGAGAGGGCGACGTCTTAACCGCTTGACCAATCAGCCACAAAAACAGTACTTGCATAGTATAATCGAGTTGTCGAAAAAATGCAAGCACTTTTTTTAAAAATTTTTAGGCCAGCTCAGCCCACGGCCATTCGCAAAAGCGGCTGGCCGGACTACAGCTCAGCCCACGGCCAATTCATAAAAGCGGCTGGCCGGACTACAGCTCAGCCCACGGCCATTCGCAAAAGCGTCTGCTACGCAGTCGACGCCGCTTGCGCGGCTCATCTTTTGCTTCATGGATTGGGCGCTCCGCTCATGGGCTAGCCAAAACGGTGCTTTGTGTGCAAGCACCCACGCCCCCGTTTCGGCTGTCCCATGGCTGAGCTGTTACACCAGGTCAAATATACTGATCTGATTGGACTCCGGGAGGTCGCCCAATAATCCCAGGGAATCCATCAGGTCGATGATGGTCTTGGAGACTTTGGTTCTCTGGCGGAAATCATCTTTAGACAGGAAGGGGCCGTCTTTTGCCGCTTCCACGATGGCATCCGCCGCCTTCTCTCCCAGTCCGTCGATACTGTTTAAGGAAGGCATTAATTTGCCATCCACGATCTGGAAGGATCTGGACTGGGCTCTAAAGATATCAATTGGCTCGAATTCAAAGCCTCGTGCATACATTTCCTGCACGATACGCATATCACCCATGGCATCCTTCTCCTTATTGGAAAGCGTATCCTGTCGCTTTTTGTAATCCACCATAACGCTCTCCAAGTGCTTCTGTCCCTGACACATAATTTCATAAGAAAATGCCTTGGCACGAATACTGAAAAACGCTCCGTAATAGGCTAACGGATAATGGATCTTACAATATGCAATACGCCATGCCATCATAACGTATGCCGCCGCATGGGCCTTCGGGAACATGTACTCGATCTTCTGACAGGATTCAATATACCACTGGGGTACATTGTGGGCCAGCATGTCTTCTTTCCACTCTTCCCACATGGCGCATCTGCCCTTCGCCACCATGCCTTTACGCACGGCCTCCATGATCTTGAAGGACTTCTCCGATTCCACACCCATCTGGATCAGATACAGCATGATATCGTCACGGGTACAGATGGCGGTGGAAATCGTTGCCACGCCGCTCATGATCAGATCCTGTGCATTTCCCAGCCATACGTTGGTACCGTGGGACAGGCCGGAAATACGCACCAGATCGGAAAATGCCTTGGGCTTGGCATCGATAACCATCTGCATGGCGAAATCGGTACCAAACTCCGGGATACCCAATGCCCCCAGCTTTGTTCCGCCGATCTGCTCCGGAGTAATGCCCAGCGCATCCGTATTCTGGAACAGACTCATGACATCCTGTCCGTCTAAGGGAATCGTCAGAGGATCTCTCCCTGTCAGGTCCTGAAGCATACGGATCATGGTAGGATCATCGTGTCCCAGAATATCCAGCTTCAACAGGTTATGGTCAATGGAATGGTAATCAAAGTGTGTGGTTATGGTATCCGTGGTCATATCGTTGGCGGGATGCTGCACCGGGGTGAAGGAGTTGATATCCTGTCCTAAGGGCAGTACGACGATTCCGCCGGGATGCTGACCGGTACTGCGTCGTACTCCGGTACATCCGGAAGCAATACGGTCAATCTCACTGGTCCGCTTGTGAATGCCACGTTCTTCAAAATAATTCTTCACGTAACCGAAGGCCGTCTTATCCGCCAGGGTTGCAATGGTTCCGGCACGGAAGGTCTGTCCCGCGCCGAAGATAACCTCAGTATATTTATGAGCCTTGGACTGGTACTCACCGGAGAAATTCAGGTCGATATCCGGCTCCTTGTCTCCCTTGAATCCCAGGAACGTCTCAAAAGGAATATCAAATCCGTCTTTATGGAGCTTTTCTCCGCACACCGGGCACAGCTTGTCCGGCATATCGATTCCCGCCTTACCGGCATAGGCCTTAACCTCATCACTGTCAAAGTCCACATAATGGCATTTGCTGCAATAATAATGAGGGCTTAAGGGGTTGACCTCCGTGATTCCCGCCATGGTCGCCACAAAGGAGCTTCCTACGGATCCACGGGAGCCTACCAGGTATCCATCCTCCACCGACTTCCATACCAGCTTCTGCGCAATGATGTACATTACGGCAAATCCGTTCTTGATAATGGAGTTCAATTCCTTCTCCAGTCTTGCCTCTACGATCTGAGGCAGATCTGGTCCGTAAATTTCATGGGCTCTGTTATAACAGATCTCCGTCAGTGTCTTATCACTGTCGGGAATGACCGGAGGACATTTGTCCGGGCGCACCGGTGCAATAGTCTCGATCATGTCTGCAATCATATTGGTATTGGTAATAACGATTTCTTCCGCCTTATCACTTCCCAGATAAGAGAATTCTTCCAGCATCTCTTCCGTGGTATGTAAATACAATGGTGCCTGATCATCCGCATCATCGAATCCTCGTCCCGCCATGATGATACGGCGGTAGACCTCATCCTCTGGATCCAGGAAATGCACATCACAGGTAGCCACTACCGGCTTGTGGAACTGTTCTCCCAGGGACACGATCTTCCGGTTGATATTCTGAATATCCTCAATGGAATTTACATTCCGTACACGTTCCGAAGCGATCATGAATTTGTTGTTGCCGCAGGGCTGGATCTCCAGATAGTCATAGAATTTCACCAGTCTGGCAATCTGGGCATCCGACTGTCCGTCCAACAGTGCCCGGTACAGTTCTCCCGCCTCGCAGGCACTTCCCAGTATCAGTCCTTCTCTGTACTTCATCACCAGACTCTTGGGAATCCGGGGATGTTTGTTAAAATAGGTCAGATGCGACTGGGACACCAGACGATACAGGTTGATACGCCCCAGATCATTTTTCGCCAGAATAATGGCATGGTAAGAGGGCATCTTCTTCACGGCATCCACACTGGAAGCTCCCAGTGCATTGACTTCCGTCAGATTATGAATGTCCTGCTCTTCCAGCATTTTAATAAATTTCACGAAAATATGGGCCGTGCACTCCGCATCATCCACGGCTCTGTGATGATTCTCCAGGGAAATCCCCAGGGTCTTGGCCACCGCATCCAGCGTATGCTTCGACTGGTTCTTCAAAAGTACTCTGGAAATGCCCACGGTATCCACATAGGTAAACTCCTGCGGATAGCCCAGTCTTCTGCAATTCTCCATAATGAAACTCATATCAAAGCTGGCATTGTGAGCCACCATGATACAGCCTTCACAGAACTGCAGAAACTGCGGCAGGATCACGTCGATCTGAGGGGAATCCATGACATCCTCATCCCGGATACTGGTCAGCTTTTCGATCTCGAAGGGAATGGGCACATCCGGATTGACAAAGGTGGAAAAACGATCCACGATCTCTCCACCGGATACCTTTACCGCACCGATCTCGATAATGCGGTTGTTGACCGGGGAAAATCCCGTGGTCTCGATATCGAATACCACATAATCCTCATGCAGACTCTGTCCCTTATCATTCGTCACTATCTCTTTCAGATCATCCACCAGATAGGCTTCCACACCGTAAATGATCTTGAAGAAATCCTGCTTGTCCGGATTCTCGTCTCCGGCTTCTTTCCGCTTGCCTTTTTCCGCTTTCCACAGGTCATCCCAGACATGGTTTGCATCGGTAAAACTCTGTACCACGCCGTGATCCGTGATGGCAATGGCCCGATGTCCCCATTTGTAGGCGCGCTTTACAATGTCCTTGGCCTCGGAGACACCGTCCATATCACTCATCTTTGTATGACAGTGCAGCTCCACACGCTTTCTGGCGGAGGTATCCATTCTCGTATTGGTAAAATCAGGGATCTTCTTGATTCCCGCAATGGAACCGATGGCCAGCTCGTGGTCGAACTTATCCATCATACAGATTCCCTTGACCTTTAAGAAAGCTCCCGGCTTGATGTCCCCGGTCACTTCCTTCACCTGCTCGGTACGCACGAACATCTTGATGGTCATGGTATCGGTAAAATCAGAGATATTGAAAATAATAATCGTCTTCTCGTTCTTGATGTCACGGGTATCCACGGACAGTACCTTACCGCGGATGACCACCTCACCCATCTCTCCGATGAGTTCCTCAATCTTCATGGCCTCTTCTTCGAAATCACGCCCGTAGATGACATCCGGATTGTCTGATCTCTTCAACGCACCTTTTTCAAAGTTACCACTCTTACGAAACTCGCCCTTTTTGAATTCTCCACGCTTGAATTCACCGCGGCTGCCACCCTGAAAGCTCTTGGTCACGCCACCGGCATTCTCGGTCTTCGGCTTTTGTGCGGTCTCTGCAGCCTTGCCGGTTTCCGGATCCTGTGCTGTACTTTGCCCGCTTCCTTCCGCCGATGCAGTCTGCTCTCCTTCTTCTCTTCTGCCTTTCGTACGACTGTAAATGGCATCCACCTTCAGACGGATCTTTGCTTCCTCTTCCTCCTGGAAACGCCCGGTCTCTTTTTCCACATAAACCGTATGGATCTTCACGGAGAATCCACAACGTTCCACCAGGATCTTCTCCAGAATCTGCAGGATCTCCCCTTCCATACTGTGATTTAATACCGTATCTTCCAGCGTTAAAAGCATTTCATTTTCCGAAGGATACTCGATTTTCGCCGTCTTCAGGGCATTATACTGGATATGGCTGTACTCCCGGAATTCCTCCAGAATACTTTCCTTATAAATATCCATCAGCTTTTCCGGATTGTACTGGGAAGACAATTCGAACTTTTCGTATATTTTCACTGTCAGGTTGGCCTGAGGGAACAGCTGCTTCTTGATCTCCTGTTCCGTGGTCCAGATGTCCGCTTTCTGGATCAGGCGGGTACTTTTTAAGTACACCCGAAGAAAGTCTCTGCGTTTTGTCGCCGAGACTCTCTCCACTTCTGTCTGCCCCATCAGGTCACGAATGTCCGTATTCAACTGTAACGAAGGAAATACCTCAAAAAACGGTTTACTCATTTATTTTAACTCCAATGATCCAATTCCTCTTTCAAGGCGGGGAGCAGCTGATCCTCCGGAAGCTTTTTTACGATCTCGCCATGCTTGATCAGCAGACCTTCTCCGATACCGCCCGCAACTCCCAGATCCGCTTCTTTTGCTTCTCCGGGGCCGTTTACCACGCAGCCCATGACAGCCACTTTGATATCCAGCGGGTAATCCTCTACCATTTTCTCCACTTTAGTGGCCAGATCGATCAGATTGATCTGGGTTCTTCCACAGGTGGGACAGGATACGACCTCAATGCCGCCCTTGCGCAATCCTAATGTACGCAGGATCAGCTTTGCGGATTTGATCTCCTCTACGGGATCTCCTGTCAGGGATACCCGGATGGTGTCACCGATGCCCTGGCTTAAGATCAGGGACAGACCGATGGCTGACTTGATATTACCACTGTTCACAGTACCGGATTCGGTAATGCCCACATGCAGAGGGTACACCGTACGGCCTGCCAGCAGTTCATGGGCTTTCACGCACATCAGCACATCCGAAGATTTGATACTGATGACCAGATTGTCATATCCCAGATCTTCGATCATGTGTACCTTGTCCAGTGCGCTCTCCACAATACCTTCCGCAGTCACTCCACCGTATTTTTCCACCAGCGGCTTCTCCAGGGAACCGCTGTTCACTCCCACACGGATCGGGATATTCCTCTCTTTTGCTGCATCTACCACAGCCTTTACCCGCTCCGGATTTCCGATATTCCCAGGATTGATGCGGATCTTGTCGGCACCGTTCTCAATGGCTGCCAGTGCCATACGGTAGTCAAAATGGATATCCGCCACTAAAGGAATGTGGATCTGCTTCTTGATCTCCCGGATAGCTGCTGCCGCCTCCAGCGTCGGTACTGTGCAGCGGATGATCTCACAGCCTGCCCTCTCCAGACGCAGGATCTGCTCTACGGTTGCCTTCACATCCTCGGTCTTCGTATTGGTCATGGACTGGATGGCGATAGGATTGCCGCCGCCGATCTTCCGGTCTCCGATCTGTATTACTTTGGTATGCATTCTGTAAGTATCTTTATCGTTCATAAGGGCACCTGACCTTTCTCGTCATTCTCATATGTCTATTACTATACCCCTTTTCCGAAAGCCTTGTCAATTCGCAGAAGTGCTGAAATGTCCCGGACTGTTCTGTCTGGCATATCCCAAAAGTTCCAGTTCCATCAGTGCCCGGTTCAGTGCGGAAATGTCCGTATATTCTCCCTTCTCCCAAAGTTCCTGCAACAGCGTCTCCGATGTCTTTGGCACAGGTTCCAGACATTCCAAGATCTTTTGCAGGGATTCTTTGGGCAATTTTACTTTTGACGTATTTCTGCCGGTTTCCCTATTATTTTTCCGCCTGTTCTTTCCTCCGGAGCCATCTGCGGAAAGTCCCTGTTTTTCCTCCCAGCTCCGCAAAAAATCCTCTGCAAAACTCTCCGGAGATAAAAACACTCCCGCTCCCTGCGTCAGCAGATGATTGCAGCCGTCACTGAGCCTGTCCGTAAGCCTGCCCGGCACCACATAGACGTCCCTGCCCTGTTCCAGTGCCATATCCACCGTGATCAACGTCCCGCTCTTCTGTCTGGCCTCAATGACGATCAGAGCATCCGACAGTCCGCTGACAATACGGTTTCTTGGTGGAAAATACTGGGGCAGCGGCTTTGTTCCCGGCGTATAGGTGGAGAGCAATCCCCCTTTTTCCAACAGTTCTTCATACAATCTTCGATTCTGTGCGGGATAACAGATATCCACTCCGCATCCCAGCACACCATAGGAAGTTCCTCCCGCAGATAACGCTGCCTGCTGGCTGATCCCGTCAATCCCCCGGGCCATTCCGCTGATGACCTGTATTCCCGCTCTTCCCAGATACTGTCCCAGTTCCTCGGCCACATATCTGCCGTATTCCGAACACTCTCTGGCACCGATGACCGCCACCGCCGGTTCGTTCTCATCCGGCAGTTTTCCCCGGTAAAAAATGCCGTAAGGCGGATCCGGAATTTCTGCCAGTTTCCCGGGAAATCCTTTCTCCTCCCGCAAAAGAAAGTGGATCTGTTGTTCCGAAAGCTGTCCATATTCCCGTTCCCACTCTCCGCTTTTCTTCTGCCGTTCCAAGGCTTCCGCCGCAGAATTGCCCACGCACTCCCTCCATTCCTCTGTCTCCGCCTCATATACCGCCCGGGGTGACCCGAAGCGTGCAAGCAGCCGTTCTGCCCGCACGCCCCCGATTGTATAGGTGCTGCACAAAAAATATGCATATTTTCTCTCTTCCTCCGCCATAAACATACCTGTCCCTTTCCCTGTTTTCACACAGCCCGCACGTTTTCCGTTATTTTCGTACCGGCCCCTTTTTCTTGCCGCACACTTAATGTACCCGGTTCCGGCACACAATTAATTCCAATACGTCTCCGAAGGTCGATAACACGCCGCCTCCAGCAAATGTTCCCCCGTGATCTCTTCCCGGTCCTCCAAATCAGCTATCGTTCGGGCAGTTTTGAGAATCCGGTGATAAACTCTGGCACTGAGCTGCAGCGTACGATACAGCTGTTCCATGACTTTCTGACCCTCCTCTCCCAACGGGCAATATTCTTCCACCTGTGCAGACCGGATGTCCCCATTGAAACGGCAATCCGTTCCTGCAAAACGCTCCGCCTGCCGTTCTCTTGCATGCCGGATCTGCCGCTTCATATCTTCACTGCTTTTTTCCGTTTTCGTTTTCTGCAGATGTAGAATATCCACGGGATGCAGTTCCACACATAGATCAATCCGGTCTAAAATCGGTCCCGATATCTTTCCCAGATATTTCTCGATCTGGGGCTGGGTACAGCGGCATTTATTCCGGTCCGGATAATACCCGCATGGACAGGGATTCATAGCCGCCACCAGAATAAAGTCCGACGGATAAGTGACCATCCCGGCACTTCTGGCGATCTGCACTTTACGCTCCTCCATAGGCTGTCGCATGCCATCCAGCACGTTTTTCCGGAATTCCGGAAGCTCGTCCAGAAACAGTACACCCCGATGGGCCAGCGATACCATACCAGGTCTTGGGATGCCGCTTCCCCCGCCGATCAGTGCTGCCTGTGTCACAGTATGGTGTGGTGCATAAAAAGGCCTCCTTGTGATCAGTGCCTGTCCCGGCGGCAGAAGTCCCGCCACACTGAAGATTCCTGTCACCTCCAGACTTTCTTTCAGTGTCAGAGGCGGCAGGATTCCGGGGATTCGCCCGGCGACCATGGATTTTCCCACCCCGGGCGGCCCTATCATCAACAGATTGTGGAATCCCGCCGCAGCGATCTCGGCACCCCGTTTAGCATTCTCCTGTCCCGCCACTTCCCGGAAATCTCCCGTATCCTGTCCGGTTCCTTCCCTTAGCAAGTCCTCCGCCCGGATCCTCGGCTGATACACTTTTTCAGTTTCCAGCTCCGGATGGTTCAGTGCCGCCAGCAGATCGTTCAGACAGTTCACACCCCAGACCGTGATCCCCGGTATCACCGCAGCCTCCATGGCATTTTCTCCGGGCACCACCACCCTTCGGATACCGCTTTTTGCCGCCTCCTGAACAATGGGAAGTACACCCTTCACCTTCTTGATCTCCCCATTCAGGCCCAGTTCTCCCAAAAACAATGTATCCTGCAGCGCTTTCTCCGGTACCAGTTCCATATCCCGCAAAAGTCCCACAGCTATAGGCAGATCAAAGGCGGTACCATCTTTACGTCGACCTGCCGGAGCCAGATTTACTGTGATATGTGCCGGTGGGATCTGGAAACCGGAATTTTTCATGGCCACACTCACCCTCTCCCGGGATTCCTTCACCTCACTCCCCAGCGACCCCACCAGCTGAAACGATGGTAGTCCCCCTGCCAGATCCACTTCCACGCGGACCAGATATGCCTGCAGACCATAGACTGCAGCCGAACAAACTGTAGTAAACATAAAATACCTCCTTTAAAATGTTTTATTTATTATGGAAATAACAGTGAAACAAAACAGAAACAGATAAAACGAATGAATCTGACAAAAATAATCAGACTTAACAAAACAATTCATACAATGGGTAATCATAAGAGCCCGCAAAAGGGCAGTGAAACTACCGGAATCTTCTTAGAATTAATATCAGAAATTTTAAATGAAAACGTCTTTTGGTGAAAAATCCTCCGGAACCTCACTACAGATTCACAAAACCGTACGCTTTTCGCTGCGTCGTCTGGTCTGCTCCTATATAGCCGGTTCCGGATCATTCCTTTAAATTTTATTTTCCATGCTGTCGGGATCCTGAGCGAACTGGATCGCATGTTCCCTGTCGATCTTGCCTTCAAAATACAACTGAACAATAGCCTCATCCATGGTGATCATACCCAGTTTCCGGTTGGTCTGCATGACGCTGGCCAGCTGGTGGGATTTGCCCTCACGGATCAGGTTGCGGACCGCATGATTGGCATGCATGACCTCAAAAGCTGCCACACGGTGCTTGCCGTCCGCTGTCGGGATCAGCTGCTGGGATATGACTGCTTCCAGTGTGTTGGACAGCTGGACACGGATCTGTTGCTGCTGATGTGGTGGGAAGACATCGATCACACGGTCTACGGTGCTGGCTGCACCGATCGTATGCAGGGTGGACAATACCAGATGTCCGGTCTCCGCTGCCGTAATAGCTACACTGATGGTCTCGAAGTCACGCATCTCTCCGACCAGAATGACATCGGGATCTTCACGGAGTGCCGCTCTTAAAGCATTGGCATAATTATTGGAATCTATGCCGATCTCACGCTGGTTGACCATGGACATCTTATGCTGATGCAGATACTCGATAGGGTCCTCCAGAGTGATGACATGGGCATCTCTGTTGTTGTTGATCTTGTCGATGATGGCGGCAAGCGTCGTGGATTTACCGCTTCCGGTAGGTCCGGTGACCAGTACCAGACCACGTTTGCGCTGATACAGTTCCACCACGGATTCCGGTACACCCAGCTCTTCCGGAGAAGGCACCACGGTTCCTACCAGTCGGAACGCCAGAGCCACGGAACCTCTCTGCTTGTAGGCATTGACACGGTAACGTCCGCAGTTGGGAATAGAGAAAGACATATCGTATTCTCCCCGTTCCTCAAAACGTTCTCTCTGCACTTCCGTCATGATATTGACTAGTACTTCCAGCGTGTCTGCCGGAAGCATCCTGGGATAATCCATGGTGATCAGATTGCCGTTTACACGCATTTTGGGTGGGATACCTACCGTCAGATGTACATCACTTGCTCCCGCTTCCTTGGCGGCTCTGAGTATTTCTTCGATTGTTGGCATAATTGCTCCTCACTATTTATTGAATATGTACCGGTTGTCCATGGTCTTCATGACATCCACGATCTGGATGTCCTCATTCCCGGGAAGGGACAGATCCAGGATACTGTTATCGCGGAAGCTTACCACTGTCGGCCGCAGTACATTTTCTTCATTTTCATTCAATACCAGTGCTTTCTCTCCCGTACTGAGTTCCACGCTGGCACCGGGCGGAAGGATATTGATGGAACGGATCAATGCCCGTACCGTCTCCGGATCATATACCTCCGGGTGCTCCAGAAGTTCCTGAAGAGCCTTCACCTCAGACTGTGCCGTTCCCTGTAATGTCATGGCCGTGATCTCATCATAACGGTTCGCCACCAGCAATACATTGGCTCCGGCCAGCATTTTATACCTGCTCTTCTCTCCGTCTTCCGGGAACAGGTCCAACTGTTTTCTGGCTGCCTGTTGGCAGATCCTGCGGATGCCGGATCCGTCGGTGGCAAAAGCCTCCTCGATGATACCGTAGGCCTCTTCCTGCGTCTCGCAGTTCCGCAGCATATCCTCTCTGGTATAAGGTGCCCCGTAATACACGTCATCATGTTTTTTCACTTTTCCCATATCGTGAAGGATGGCAGCACATACGGTATGATACTGTTCTTCCCGTCTGATATTCATCACATGGGTAACCATGGCACAGAGTATTGCCACGTTCAGGGAATGTCTGGAGAAATAATCCTCCCGGCTTCTCAGATTCTGGTAGAAATTGATTTTCTCATCCAAGTGTCCGTAATTGCGGATGACCATATCTGCGATGGACTGGGTACGGTTCTGCTTTCTGGTCTTCAGGATACGATCCTGTTCCTCTTCGATGGCACTGACCGCCTGAATCTGAAACCGTTCGAACTCCAGGTCCTCCTGAGTCAGGGGTGGAAGCGGTTCTGCCGGTTCCAGTACATAGACACCGATCAATCCGAAATTACGAATACTTTCTATTGCCTGTAATGACAAAAGGGAATTTCTGTCAAACAAAAGAATACTCTTCTTATTATAAACAGGTCTTGCCAGACGCATTCCCGTCTTCAAGTCTTCCGTTCTTACAAAATGCATCCCTGTCCCCCCTTATCTTTAGTCACTTATAGAAATAAATATATCACAGTGTTCTTTAATTGACAAGGTGATGTTTAGTCCTCACGCAGAGCCTCCGCCAGCTTATGCAATGCTCTTTTTTCCATGCGTGAGACATAGCTTCTGGAAATTCCGAGGACATCTCCCACCTCCTGCTGTGTGTGTTCTTTACAGCCCAGGATCCCATAACGCATCACCAGAATCCGATACTCCCGCTCCGTAAGACAGTGGTCCAGAGCCAGGAACAGGCGCCTGATATTTCTGTCAAGTTCCAGATCCTCCACCACGTCCTTCTGCTTCTCTTCGATCACGTCCAACAGATGGATGGCATTTCCTTCCTTATCCTGTCCGATAGGTTCATACAGGGAGACTTCCCTGGAAAGTTTTTTGCGGCTGCGCAGCATCATCAGAAGTTCGTTATCAATGCATCTGCAGGCATAGGTAGCCAGTCTTCCTTTTCCTGAGTCAAAAGAATTCACTGCTTTGATCAGTCCGATACATCCGATAGAGATCAGGTCCTCCATGTCCTCCTCAACATTCTGGTATTTTTTGGCAATGTGTGCCACCAGGCGCAGATTCCTCTCCACCAGGATCTCCCTGGCCTGTCTGGATTCTTCCACGGTACCTTCCCTAAGCAAGCGGATATAATACGCTTCTTCTCCTGCGGTTAATGGCTGCTGAAAGGTCTTCAAAAAATCCCTCCGTGGACAGTTGCTTATGATAGTTTATGTGATTTTCTGTCCACAAGTGCCTGTCAGTCTCCCACGTTCCTCAGAATAAAAACTGCGCCATCACGTAATTGCTCAGATCCAGTCCTCTCTTTGTCAGTGCCAGAAACCGGTCTTTTTTCTGGTTCTCTTTCCTCTCCGTAACGGTCAAAAGACCATCCGCCACATTCCGGGCGATCACTTCTCCGTAGACTTCCTCCACAGTCCTGCCGTATTGTTCTGCAAAATCCACACAGGATACTCCTCTTGTCAGCCGCAGTCCCAGAAACATGGTCTCCTCCATCCGGTCCTGTACCGTCAGTGTCTGCTCCTCTTCCCTGCTTTCCAGCGGATGTGCCAGATAAGCTCCCAGACTCTTTTCGTTCTGAAACCGCACATTATCGATAAGGGATGCCGCACCGATACCGAATCCCAGGTAATCCCTGCGGATCCAATAGCCCACATTATGTCTGCATTCATAACCATCCCTGGCATAGTTGGAAATCTCATACCGATGGAACCCATACTTTGCCAGCACCTCTATGGTCTCCTCATACATGGCACGCTCCGTCTCTTCCTCCGGCAAGGGCAATTCTCCCCTCTCTGCCATGGCCGCAAAAGGGGTTCCCTCCTCCACGATTAGGCTGTAGGCAGAGATATGCTGCGGCATGGGTTCTAAGTGCAGCACCTTTTCCAGCGTGTCCCGATAGCTTGCAAGCGTCTGTCCCGGCAGTCCGCTCATGATATCCACATTGATATTCGTAAATCCTGCCTCCACAGCCTCCCGGTACACCTGGCAGAAACCTTCAAAATCATGGATCCTGCCCAGATTTTTCAGTTCTTCTGCCTGGGCAGACTGCATACCGATACTGAGACGGTTGATTCCTGCCGTGTAAAAATTCCGAAGTTTCTCTGCGCTGGCCGTCCCCGGATTCACCTCCATGGTGATCTCCGCGTCCTGTGCCATTGCGAACTGCTCTCTGATACAGTCCATCAACTGCCCGATCTGTTCCCCGGACAACAACGACGGCGTACCTCCTCCGATAAATATACTGGTCACGGTACGGTCACTGTAATCTTTTGCTCTTCCCCCGATCTCTGCAAAAAGTGCAGCCATATAGGCTTCCCTTGTCTGCTCCGTGGCAGGGGCAGACAGGAAATCACAATAGCTGCACTTTCTTACGCAAAAGGGAATATGAATGTATAATTCCAGTTCCTTTTTATTCATATTGCTCCTTCAATTACTTCATCAGTTTTTATCATCCAGCTTCAGAACACTCATAAATGCCTTCTGCGGGATCTCTACATTGCCGAACTGACGCATACGCTTTTTACCCTCTTTCTGCTTCTCCAACAGCTTCTTCTTACGGGTAATATCACCGCCGTAACATTTCGCCAGCACATCCTTACGCATGGCCTTTACCGTTTCTCTGGCAATGACCTTGCCGCCGATGGCTGCCTGGATAGGAATCTCGAAGAGGTGTCTGGGAATCTCGTCCTTCAGCTTTTCACACATCCTACGTCCTCTCTCGTAAGCGGAATCTGCACAGACGATGAAGGACAGGGCATCCACTTCCTCGCGGTTGATCAGAATGTCCAGCTTCACCAGATTCGATCTCTCGTAACCCTTCAGATCGTAATCAAAAGATGCGTAACCACGGGAACGGGATTTTAAAGCATCAAAGAAATCATAAATGATCTCGTTCAGGGGCAGTTCGTATTTCAACAACGCTCTGGTGCCCTCGATGTATTCCATGCCGAGGTATTTGCCGCGGCGCTCCTGACACAGTTCCATGATGGAACCGATAAATTCGGAAGTCACCATGATCTCTGCATTTACCACCGGTTCTTCCATATATTCGATCTCGGAGGGATCCGGCAGATTGGAAGGATTGGTCAACTCAATTACTTCCCCATTGGTCTTATGCACCTTATAGACAACGCCGGGGGCGGTAGTCACCAGATCCAGATTGTACTCTCTCTCCAGTCGTTCCTGAATGATCTCCAGATGCAGCAGTCCCAGAAATCCGCACCGGAAGCCAAATCCCAGTGCCACAGAAGTCTCCGGTTCATAGAACAGGGACGCATCGTTCAACTGTAACTTCTCCAGCGCATCTCTCAGATCCGGGTACTTGGAACCGTCTGCGGGATATAATCCACAATATACCATGGACTGTACCTTTTTATAACCGGGCAGAGGTTCTGCGCAGGGATTGTTGTCGTCCGTTACGGTATCACCCACTGCTGTATCTTTTACATTCTTGATGGAAGCCGTGATGTAGCCTACCATTCCGGCAGAAAGCTCGTCACAGGGGATAAACTGTCCCGCTCCGAAATAACCGACCTCCACGACCTCTTCCTTCGCTCCGGTAGCCATCATGCGGATCATGGTACCCTTTTTCACTGTGCCTTCCATGACACGGCAGAAAATGATAACACCCTTATAGGAATCATATACAGAGTCAAAGATCAGTGCCTGTAAAGGGTTGTCCGGATTCCCCTTGGGGGATGGGATCTTTTTCACGATCTGCTCTAAGACTTCCTCAATACCGATGCCGTTTTTCGCAGAGATCAGCGGAGCATCCTGTGCCTCGATACCGATGACGTCCTCGATCTCTTCAATGACTCTCTGGGGATCTGCGCTGGGCAGATCGATCTTGTTGATGACCGGGAAAACATCCAGATCATGATCCAGTGCCAGATAGACATTGGCCAGTGTCTGTGCCTCAATGCCCTGTGCCGCATCCACCACCAGAATGGCGCCGTCGCAGGCCGCCAGAGAACGGCTGACCTCATAATTGAAATCCACATGGCCCGGAGTATCGATGAGGTTGAAAATGTATTCCTCTCCGTCCTGTGCTTTATATACGGTACGCACGGCCTGTGCCTTGATGGTAATGCCACGCTCTCTCTCCAGGTCCATATTGTCCAGGACCTGTGCCTGCATCTCTCTGCTGGTGAGCAGACCGGTCTTCTCAATGATACGGTCCGCCAGGGTGGATTTGCCGTGATCTATGTGTGCCACAATACAAAAATTGCGGATTTTGCTCTGATCTATTACTGCCATACTACTGTCCTTTCCTGACATATTCTTGCATCTAACGATTGTAGCATAAATTCCGCATTCTTGTCTATGATTTTACTTCGATTCGTTGTCTTATCCTGCTTTTATGTATCGCTACTCTCCCTTAAGCACCATATCCAGAATATGTGCCAGAGGATCACAGGCATTTATGGCCTCCTCCACAGTATTGTTCTGGGCTCCCAGTTCCACCAGAAGTGTCCGGGGACGCAGATGCATATTGTAGCGGTAGCCCTTCAGATAGATCCTGCGGGTCAGTCCCGGGTAATACTCCGCCGCCTTCAACTGCATCTGAAAAGAAAACGCCAGATTGGCCTCCTGGTTCTCGTTGGCCAGGTAGTCAATATCTCCCGTCTTGCGGGTCCTGCTCAGACCGTTAAAGAACATAAATCTTGCCGTGGGTCTCCCTTGAATATCCGTCACCAGCTTTGTCTCTTCCGCCACCTCATCCCGGTGCAGATCGATGATCACCTGGATAGAGGGATTCTCCGCAAGGATCTGTTCCACTGCCGGAAGTGCCCGGGAATACGCATTGTCTCTGGTCTCCACATCATATTGACCGGTATTGTGCAGCACCCGGTAACCATATTGTTCTGTCAGGATCTTGGTCAGACACTCTCCCACTCCCACGATACCGGTGTTCACATCTCCAGGAACCGAATCCGCAAAAGCCTCCTGGGAATGGGTGTGATAGATCAGGATCTGTGGTCCGTCACCTTCCTGTGGCAACGTCATATCCATTCCCAGCAGTTTTTCCACGGATAACTGATCACTGCCTGCCATGGTATTGGCATCTATGGCATAAAAATTCCGTACCAGTGTCTCATAATCCGCAAGCTGTGTGCGGTCAATCTGCACCTGTTGTACCGCCGGACGAAAATTGCTCAATGCAGTCCCGGCTGTCGCCTCCACACTCTCCGGGATAAGGGCCGTCTGCTGCGTTTCCTCCGGCTGCGGAAGGAGAAGTTCTTCGCTGATCAGATCTTCGGTGGTCAGGGTCCGGCAGGTAGTCTCATCCTCCTCCGGATTCTGTGTCCCCTGCTGCTCCACAATACCATAGCCTAATAGCGGTACTACTTCCCACATATTCTGCTGCAGCAGTAATCCGGTACTGCCGCTTTCTCCTGACAAAGCTTCGGAACAGGCAAATACCGGAAACTCATTTTCTCCCCGATCCGCCATCAAAAGCCCACAGACAACTGTCAGCAAAAACAGTGCGATCCGCCAGACAGTATTTTTCGGATTCTTCACGGTCCGCGCTCTCCTTCCGCACTTTTTTTTGTTACGACAGTTCAGCCCGCGTCAGTCGCAAAGTCGCCTTGACCTGCTCTTACGTCACTTCGTGACTACCTTTGCTCGTAATCCGGTGCTCAACTCATGAACTGTTACCCTATATATATGCAGTTACGCCCAGTTTTTTTCCATGGCAATATTGATTCCCTCGGAGACCGTGTAGCTGACCCGTTTGATCACAGAATCGATATCCTTTCCGGTCATATACATATTGTTCAGTTCTGCAAAAGCCATGCGGTGCTGTCCCATATATTTGACCGCATCGAACTCCTTTTCCCCGCTCATCAGCTTCTCCAGTGCATCTCCCACAATCGTGGCGGCATCCACCACCGTGGGGATCCCGATGGCAATTACCGGTACGCCCAGGGTCTCTTCGGTCAGGGCATTGCGGTGATTGCCCACGCCGGAGCCGGGCTGAATGCCGGTATTGGTGATCTGGATCGTACGGTTCAATCTTCTGGTGCTGCGGGCCGCCAGCGCATCCACCACGATCAGCACATCCGGTTGCGTCTCCTTCACCACACCGCTTATGATTTCTGCCGTCTCCATACCGGTCTTCGCCATTACCCCCGGCTCAATACTGCTGACCAGATTCATACGGGTACAGTTGTAGGCTGCTTTGCCGTAGGCTCTGACCACGTGTCTGGTGATCAGCAGATTGTCCACCACCTGCGGTCCCAGAGCGTCTGCCGTCACTTCCCGGTTTCCCAGCCCCACGATCAATACCGACAGTTCCTCCGCTTCCCCGGGCATCATTTTCAAAAGTTCCTCCGCTAACGCCTCCGAGATCTCCCTGTGGTAATCGTCATCCGGTTCCACCATGGCCGGTGCCTCCATGGTCACATAGACACCCATGGGCTTTCCCAGTGTTTTTTCCGCATTTTTCGTATCGATGGTCACCTTGGTAATGCGGATATCCGTCTCTTCCTCATAGTGCTCGTCCACCGACACACCCCGCAGTTTGCTTTCCTCTTCATTGACACTTTCTCTTGCCTCCAGAGCCAGGTCTGTTCTGATCTGAAAAGTTTCCATTTTTTCACCCTCTGTCTGCCCTTCTTATCAATACATTTTTTACAAAAATCCGCAAAATATGTATTGACAAAAGCTCCCAGATTGTCTAAACTACAATAGTATGTTTACGTTAGTCTTCCGTGTCTGGCTAAAGTGAAACATTTCTTGTAAATTATAATTTTATTGTATACATTATGGAGGTGTACGACTTGGCTAACATTAAATCTGCAAAAAAGAGAATTTTAGTATCCCGCACAAGAGCTGACAGAAACAAAGCTATCAGATCCGGCGTTAAGACCGCTATCAAGAAGGTATACGCTGCAATCGAAACCGGTGACAAGGAAGCAGCTAAGGCTGAATTAACCGCTGCTACCAAGACCATCGAGATGGCTACTTCTAAGGGCGTTTACCACAAGAACAACGCTGCAAGAAAGGTTTCCCGTCTGAGCAAAGCTGTCAACGGAATGGCTTAATTTTTCTTGCACTGGTACAGAATTTAAGACATACAAAAGCGCCTATACCGTCATGTAGGTGCTTTTTTTGTGCCCTTTTTCAAATGTCACTTCTTGCTGCCTCATTCCAGGCAGATCCGGCTGACTGTCTTCCGCCCGTTTCATATACTTTATACACCATCTCGCTTAAAAGCTCGATGGTGTACATTTGCCAAATACCGATTCTTGTGCAAGCACAAATCTGTACCTGGCTCATCGTATACACAAAAAAGGACCTCTGCACAGTACACTATGCAGTGATCCTTTCTTATTTTATATCTTATATTCTTATGCCTTGCGTTCTTACAGCTTACTGCTGTGCTACATCCTTCATGGAGAAGCTGATTCTGCCCATCTTATCCTTACCCAGGCATACTACAGTCACTACATCGCCCAGAGTCAGAACATCTTCTACACGGTTGATTCTCTCCTTGGCGATCTTGGAGATGTGTACCATGCCTTCCTTGCCGGGTGCGAACTCGATGAATGCACCGAACTCCTTGATGCTGACTACCTTACCCTTGAAGATCTGGCCCTCTTCGAAATCGGTGGTGATGATCTTCACCATCTCCAGAGCCTTATCCATCATTTCCTTGTCAGTACCGCAGATAGATACCTTACCATCATCGGTGATATCGATCTTCACACCGGTACGGGCAATGATCTCATTGATGGTCTTACCACGCTGTCCTACTACATCACCGATTCTGTCGGGATCGATCTGAATGGAGATGATCTTGGGAGCGTACTTGCCAACCTCTGTTCTGGGAGCAGAGATAGCGGGCTTCATGCAGGTATCCATGATGAACAGTCTTGCATCACGGCATCTTGCAATAGCGCCTTCTACGATAGGTCTGGTCAGACCGTGGATCTTAATATCCATCTGGATCGCGGTAATACCTTCGGTAGTACCGGTTACCTTAAAGTCCATATCTCCGAAGAAGTCTTCCAGTCCCTGGATATCGGTCAGCAGAACGAAATCGTCATCGGTCTCGCCGGTTACCAGACCACAGGAAATACCTGCTACCATCTTCTTGATGGGTACGCCTGCTGCCATCAGGGACATGCAGGAAGCACAGGTGGATGCCATGGAGGTAGATCCGTTGGATTCAAAAGTCTCAGATACGGTACGAATTGCATAAGGGAACTCGTCCTCACTGGGCAGTACGGGGATCAGGGCTCTCTCAGCCAGAGCGCCGTGACCGATCTCACGTCTTCCGGGTCCGCGGGAAGGCTTGGTCTCACCTACGGAATAGGAAGGGAAGTTATAGTGATGCATATATCTCTTGCTTACTTCGTTCTCATCCAAGCCATCGATCTTCTGCTGCTCGGACAGAGGTGCCAGAGTACATACGTTACAGATCTGGGTCTGTCCACGGGTGAACATAGCGGAACCATGTACACGGGGGATGATGTCTACTTCTGCTGCCAGAGGACGGATCTGGGTGATTGCACGTCCATCGGGACGCTTGTGATCTTTCAGGATCATCTTACGAACGGTCTTCTTCTCATACTGGTATACTGCCTCACCTAAGATAGCCAGCCACTCTTCGTTCTCAGCGAAAGCCTCGGTCAGCCTGTCGGTGATCACACGGATATTCTCCTCACGGGTCTGCTTATCATCGGTGAATACAGCTTCTTCCATCTCAGCGGGAGATACGATCTTCTTCATCTCCTCGAACATTTCAGCGGGCACTGCACAGCTGGTGTACTCATGCTTCTTCTTGCCTACTTCTGCTACAATCTTGTCGATGAAAGCAATGATGGTCTGGTTCACTTCGTGAGCCTTATAAATTGCTTCGATCATGGTTGCTTCAGGAATCTCGTTCGCTCCTGCCTCGATCATGATCACCTTTTCTCTGGTGGAAGCAACGGTCAGGTTCAGATCACCTTTCTTCCACTGCTCCTGGCTGGGATTGATGATGAACTCGCCATCGATCATGCCTACCTGGGTCATAGCGCAGGGGCCATCGAAAGGAATATCGGAAATGCAGGTAGCGATAGCTGCACCGATCATAGCCACCAACTCCGGACGACACTCGGGATCCACGCTCATTACCATGTTGTTCAGGGTTACATCATTACGGTAATCCTTGGGGAACAGGGGACGCATGGGTCTGTCGATGACACGGCTGGTCAGAATAGCATTCTCACTTGCCTTGCCTTCTCTCTTGTTGAAACCGCCGGGGATCTTACCCACAGCGTACATCTTCTCTTCATACTCTACACTCAGAGGGAAGAAATCGATACCGTCTCTGGGCTTCTCGGAAGCGGTTGCGGTACAGAGAACAGTGGTATCACCATAGTGCATGAATGCACATCCGTTTGCCTGCTTACCTACACGGTTGATATCAACCACCAGAGGTCTGCCTGCAAGATCCATCTTGTAACTTTGATACATAAATTCCTCCTATCCATCGTACTGTGACTGTTATCTTTGGTGCCACGCTACGATATGAATTATTATTCTACGGGCTGGAGGATTACCGAAACTACTGAAAATTCCATGTTGCTCCCATGATCCGCAACATAATCTTTTCAGCGGTCTCGGGGCTCACTTCCATCCCGTGTGTTACCTTTTCAGGCGCGGTGAATTAGATTTTCACCGTGCATATGCATGTAATGAGAAACAAGAGAAGCGGAGCGCCGATGTAATCGGCAGACCCCGCTCACCAGTCAGCATTATTTTCTTAAGCCAAGCTTCTCGATTAATGCACGATATCTCTCGATATCCTTCTTCTTCAGGTACTCCAGAAGACCACGTCTCTGACCTACCATCTTCAGCATACCACGACGAGAATGATGATCCTTGGGGTTCTCCTTCAGATGCTCGGTAAGCTCCTGGATTCTTGCAGTCAGGACCGCTACCTGTACCTCAGGTGAACCGGTGTCACCGGGGGTTCTTGCATACTCGTTCATGATGGCTGTTTTCTTTTCCTTAGAAATCATTTCTTTTTCCTCCTGTTTTTTAAACGCCAGATACCAAGACTAAGGTCGGAGTGTCCGTAATCTGGGCATCGGCTAATCATACTGTTTCAATATATCATAGTTTCTATCGGTTGTAAATATATTTTTCTATTTTCTTGCGGCCCGCTTCTGTACCTTTTCCTCGTACATCCGGCTGTCTGCAATTTTTACATAATCTGCAAAAGACAGTGCGGATTCCGGATCCGTCACGACAGTTCCGATACTCATGGACAACGGGAACGGAAGCTTCTGGGCTTTTCCCTCCGCCTCCAGTGTTCTGCGGATGCGCAGCACCAGTTCTCTGGAAATCTCATCGGACTGGTAACTCTGGATCAGGACGAATTCATCACCGCCGGTTCTGGCCGGCACAGCGTCCCGGCTGCTACACTGCATCAATGCTCTGGCTGCAGCGCAGATGGCCATATCCCCATACTCGTGTCCGAAGGTGTCATTGATGTATTTCAGACGATCCAGATCCACGAACAAGATCAGAAGTTTGCGTTTGTTCAGACCGGAAATACGGAAGGACTCCTCTCCCAGCTGTTGGTAGCCCATACGGTTATACATACCTGTCAGCGTATCCATAATATACAGGGAAGACAGCTTGCGGTTCATATAGGCCAACATTTCTTTTTTGTGAAGGTTCTCCATGGAGCGGGTCAGTGCGTTCATGATCTGGAACAGGTACTGTTTCTCCATCAGGTATACCGCATTACGGATAGCTACATAGCCAACGGTACGCTCTCCGAAATGTAACGGCAGGAACAAAAAGTCCTGTCCCGGCTTCGGATAATCGAAGGTCGGGAAGATGCCATCCACTTCCTGTCTGTCCAGATCCAGTCTCTGGTCCCTCTCGTAGGCAAAGGTCATCTGCATCTGTCTCGGATAACCATGAAAGGAAAATCCCTCGTCCGAAGGGGTGGCATCCAGATGAATACTCTTCTCCGTTTCTTTTTTATAGGCATTGAGGTGATCGTCCAGCACCAGATACATGGCATCGCATTTCAGGGACGGAATGCACTGGGGAATGCAGTACATCATTTCCTCTACGGTATTGCACTGCATCATCTCTGCCTCCATGGACAGGACTTCCTCGTCGAATTCCTCACTTTCCACGCTGTACATGATCTGATCCTTCAGATGGGCTCTGGCATCCCTGCTGCTTCCTTTGCCGCAGCCACAGCTCTCCTGCCACAGCATCTCAGTATTGGTGAAATTGTACCGGGGGACACTTTCTCCCGCCCAGATTTTCAGGAGAATATCCATTCCCTTGTATGCAGCTTCCTCTCTGATATGTCCCACAGTGGTAATACTCGGCGTGTAAAATCCGGCCTTGTCGAAGTTGTCAAAGCCTGTGATACGGAAGTCCTTCGGTGCCGTAAATCCCATCTGGGCCGCCGCTTCGCATACCGCTACAGCCACATTATCATTGATACAGATAATAGCATCCGGCAGCTCTTTGTGAGTATCCCACAGATGCCTGTAGCCTTCCAATCCGCTCTTGTAGTCAAAAGAGCCGTACCAGATGTCATTCTTATCTATTTTGATCTTGTGTTCTTTGGCATAGTCAAGCATTCCCTGCAGTCGGCAGCTGCTCTCATAATTGCTGTCAGCCCCCACCAGCAGCCAGAATTTTTTGCAGTTATGCACCTCATGCATATGTGCGATCACCTGCTTCATGGCAGAATAATTGTCAATACCCACATAATAAAAATCTTCCAGCTCGTTGGCAATAGAGACTACCGGAAGGTGCGACTGCTTCGCCTTGTGGATCACTTCCGCCAGCACTGCCGGAGAGCTGATATTGTTCAATTCCAGAATAATGCCGTCGAACTCTGACAGATCCGGAAGGTTAAAAATATTATATTCTGCCCTGTTGTACCCAGCATCTCTGCTCCAGTTGCCAGTACTGTTAAAAATATATAAATTTACTTCTTCGTCCCTCTCTTTGATTCTCTGCAAAATACCTGCCGGCCAGGCATAGGTAAACAACCTTCTCCAGCCATCGGTGATCAAAGCTACTTTCCGCATATTCCTCACCCATTTTCGTCTCTGTACGAAGCCCCCTTTTTTCCTGTCAGGGACCGCTGATGTATACAAAAATAGTATCATACTTCCCTGGGAAACGCAATTGTAAAAGAAAGATCCTGCGCATATCTTCGAATAATCAAGCAGGCTGTCTCCTACTCGATTTGTACACAAAAAAGCATTGCCCCGCCCTTTTGCGAAAGCAATGCTTTTTATCAGTCGTGAATGACACGGACACATTTCACAGGTGTACGATACTTATAGCTGCTGATCTTGATACCGGTCTTCGGGCTGCTGGCGTGAATTACCTGTCCTCCACCGATATAAATAGCTACGTGATTAATATTACCCTTGCCGTTACCATAGAATACCAGATCACCGGGCTTTAGCTCGGATGCACTGATCTTGGTGCCCTCATTGGCCTGTGCTCTGGAGGAATGGCTCAGGGTAATGCCGTATTTCTTGAATACGCTGAGAACGAAACCGGAGCAGTCCGCACCCTTGGTAAGGCTGGTGCCTCCCCAGACATAAGGGTTACCTATGAACTGTTTTGCATATTCTACCAGATCTACGCGGACATCGGATACCCCCTGTCCGTAGAGAAGCTCTGTCATGGTGATGGCGGTATCCAGCTTTTCTTCCACTGTGACATAATCTTGGGATACATAAGCATCTTCGCCATCAATAGAAATCTTCACCCAGCCGTCGGAACCGGTCTCCACATACTCCATCTCTTCTCCCTGTCCCACCTGAGTCACGATCTCACTGGTGGTATTGGGCTCCTGACGTACATTCAGGCCATCGGTATTGGCAATGGCTACCGTATGAACCAGTTCCATGGCTCGGATTCTGGCTTCCGGTCCAGTCAGCAGGAATTCCTTGCTGACATAACCTTCCACTTCACCGGACTTGATATGTGCCCAGTCATCTACGGTCTCGACCACTTCACAGGCCGCATCCTTGGGAAGCTTACCTACCAGCTTACCGTCTGTGGAAGATACCGCTCTCACATTCAGATTACCGGATTCCACATTGGCCACACCGATATTGGTATAGCCCCAGGAAGCTCCCTGGGCATCCTGTGCGATCTGGATGTATTCCTCCAGTGTACGCTCCGTCTCCAGGACAGAAGCCACACCGCCGGATGCCATGAGGACACTGCTTTCTGCAGCGGAAGCGGAAAGCGGTGCCGCCAGCATACACAATGCCAGGCCGGTGGCTACGATCTTTACTTGTTTTTCTCTTGTATGTTTTATCATAAATTCTTCTTTAAAATCCTTTTACAAATATATTACAGAATTGTTACATCACAAGTCTGATTATACCTGTCTGCAGGCTTCCTGTCAACCCATGGAAAAATTTTCCACTACTGTTTCCCGCCGTCGCTCCTTCCTCCGTAAAACGAAAAACCGGCGTATGAGTGTCTGTCTGCACCCGATACGCCGGATCTCTTGTTCCAGGAATGGAACTTGTTATTTTATCTTCTATGGCCACCGCCGCCATGGCTGACACCGCTGCTGCTCCTATGACTTCCTCCGTGACCGCCGCTGTGTCCGCTGCTGTGTCCGCTACTGCTACTGCTGGTCTCGATCCTGCGGGTCACCACGTTCTTACGCAGATACTGGTCTCTGGTATTGTTGATCTTGGGCTTTTTGCCATCAAGATACTGATTGACCGTAGTAGTATCCTTTGCTTTTCTCTGATGCAGGTTCACTGCGGCATAGATCAGTGCAACGACAAGACCTGTCAGGATCCAGGGAGTAAATGTCATAGGCATGCTTTCCTGGCTCTCCTCCATGGTCCGGGTCACATAACTGATACAATTCTTATACGCTTTGTAGGGACTTTCGTCTATATAGTCATCCACTGCATACAGCGCCTGGTCGATCTCATAATCACCGAAATAATCATAGACGCTTCCACAGGTGGACAACCAGCTTCCCTTCTGTCCTTCATAAGAATTATCCAACAACAGGACTCCGTTGCCATGTACCTTGTTATAGCCGAAATTATTGTAATCATAGAAATTATCCGCCAGATTCCTCATGGCTGTACTCCAGTCGGTACTGCCGACTTCCTTCGCATGAAATGCCTCCGCAAGACCCGGATTTTGCAGATCATACTCTACGGATTCGGAGATCGTTACGATCACGATGTCCGCCTGGATCTTTTCCTCACACTCTGCTATATATTCCCGCAGGCTCTGCTCCTCTTCGTCTGTCAGCATATCCGCATAGTCAAACACACGCTCTGTGGGATCCTGGCTGTTGCCCCGGACAGTCTTCGGTGTAAGCAGATGAACGACTGCCACTCCTATGGTGATCACCGCCAATATGCCGGCAATAATGAACCATACCTTAAAATATTTGAGGTACCGTCTCAGTGCCTCTCTCTTAATATCTTTTTCCATTGTCCCGTTATCCTTCCCTCATAATTTCTACACCAGACTGGCGATTGCATTCACCATGCATAGAATTGCCGCCAGTGTCACACCAAGTGTTCCCGCATAAGCCCACACCTTTGCTTTGGAAATCGGTGCAGTACCTACCAGTTTACCGGTCTGTCCGTTTACATAGAAAGGATATTCTTTGCCTTTGTAGCTATAGTCATACTTCCATACTGGCAGGAGACCATAACTTACAGAACTGTCCGTCACGTTGATGTTTTCTCCCATTTTGCGGACACTGGAATATCCAGAATAGCTGTCATGCAGCATCTTCTGTGCATCCTCCTGCATCTTGGCTTTGGCACGGCTCTCCACCAGATCGGAAGTCATATTGTAGCGTTCACTATGAAATCCAGACAGATATTCTGGCTTAAACTCCTGCAGTTCCTTGTAATCAAAGGGCTCCATCAGATCCATGACATCATCCGGCATTCCCACGGAAGCATCCACAGGAATCTTCACAAAATCAATGTCCATATCACGGACAATATCATAATATGAGGTCTCGGTATACTGTGTATTGCCGGTCGTCCAGCTGCGCACCTTGGTACCTTCACCGTGGAACGTGCAGTTGGTATTGTAATCGTAGAACCAGAACGGTACATAATCACCGTAAATACCGTTCATTCTTACTTCCGACAGAAAATCCGTCGGTGCAAAAATACATTTCTCAAATTTATCACGGATCAGCTTCTTGCAGACTTCCTTGCCCATACGGAAGGGAATCAGCATATGCGGTGTGTAGGCCCCGGAAATCTGATCATCCACGATCACATAATTGTCGCAATAAGGACACTGTGTAGCGGAGGTGTTTACCGTCATGGGAATCTCGCCACCACAGTTGGGACATACCTTTGTCACCTTTTTCTGCGCAGCACCCTCGGCTGCTACCATTCTGCTGACCGGCTGTCCGGCTCCCGCTGCCTGGACCGTTCCTTCCGCAGTGCCGTTTTCCTCACCGCTTGTCTCGATCACGCCGTCCTCGCGTTCTTCGCTGTCCTCACTCTCACAGAAAGGACAGAACATCTTCTTTCTCTCCGGGCTGTAAACTACATTACCGCCGCAGTTTTTACATCTAAAGATCATTTTACCCCTCGCCTTCTGCCTTTTACGACATTTTTCTTCGTAGAACCTTTTTTATCTTACCATAGATTCCATCGTATTTCCATATCGTAAAATACACATAATATTTTCTTATCGTTCGTTTACCATGATTGTCTCATGCTTTCATCAGGTCTGCGTAATCTTCCAGCAGGAATCGGTGATAGATCACATGGCACCCTTCATCCCGAAAACAATAACAGTAGGGATCTCCCATTTCCTCCGGGAAACGGATCATGACATCAAAGTCCTCGCCCCGCATCTCTTCCACATAAATATTCTCACTGTACCGCAAAAATAACTGTCGGATATTCTCCATCTTACAGTCATGCTGCCCGATCAGGCGGATCAGTTCATAGATAAATCCCTTCTCTGCAAAATGCTCATGGACATAAGCACTGCCTTCCTCCGGAATACAGAGGCAGAAACGGTCTCCCTTACGGCTCACAGCCAGTTTTCCAAGCTTTATTGTCATGCTCTCCGGCTGTCCGGCCAGTGTAACTTCCATCTGTTCCGCCGTATCCTGTGTACCCAGCAAGTGATTCAGTGTAGATAACGGATAATACAGGCGGATTTTCTCTCTGCGGAAGCCTAATTTTGCCTGTTCCTCCAGAACCACATCCATGAGGTTTTTTTCTAATTTTTCAAATGTCATTTTCTTTTTCCTATAATTTCCCATAATCTGTCAAAAATCATAACCACCGGCTGAGCCGGTGGTTTGTTCTGCCCCTATAAGGGGCTGTTA
>ERZ834798.96-NODE-96-length-107112-cov-4.684925_pt1 | contig 107112 bp, 123 predicted proteins | sample MGYA00519689_ERZ834798 | MGnify/ENA primary metagenome ERZ834798 (study PRJEB31850, sample SAMEA3708761) | human gut metagenome | biome: human gut; feature: human-associated habitat; material: faeces | place: China | collected 2014 ...
TAGGCCACGGCCGCTGTAGAGGTGGTATGGAATCCTTGTCATTTATGACGAGGAGGATGTCAAAAAAAGCATGTCTTTTGAACGCATAACACATTGAATATCCTGAAGAGAACAAAAAATGCCCTGTGGACCGTTAATAATAAAAGGTCGGGGTTGGAGGCACTAAGTGGTTACGTTTAACTTTTTGATTTTTAGAGCCACTGAGAAAGACCTCATAGATCTGCTTACCCAAGAGGAGTACGGAATTCTATTGTGTACGGTATAATCACGTACAAAATATGAGGTGGTAGAACATGACAACGACTGCACTTGAAAGATGTGACATCCGATTAAGTTCGGAGGATAAAGCCTTTCTTCAATTGGCCGCTTCTTTAGACGGAATTTCCTTATCTGCTTTTATAAGAAAAGCCGCTATCTCAGCTGCGAAAGACACCATAAGCAAAAATGATCGCTATGTTCTTTCCGGTAGAGAAGTAAGGGAATTATTTTCTGTACTCGACAACGGTTTTGTTCCGAATAAGAGACTTCAAGAGGCCATGACAATTGCAGAGCAGATTGAGAAAAACGGAGCTTTGAATGCTGGTTTTTGAAAAACTTGAACCAGCCGCTCATAACAGACAACAGTTTTCCTGCGGAAATGAGGAACTTGACGTTTTTTTGAAAAAATACGCAGCACAAAATCAAAGAATTGGTCAATCAACAACTCACGTTTTGGTTAACACAGAAAGAAGAGAAGAAATTTTAGGGTTCATCACGTTATGCTCTTCAGCACTTTCCATTGAGGACTTGAATCCTTCTGATCTGAGGCGTCTTCCCCGTTATCCCATCCCAGCAATAAAGATTGCTCGGCTCGCAGTTTCATCAAGGTTTCAAGGTAATAAAGTTGGCTCAGCTCTTTTAGGTCACGCTGTTCGAAGTGCACTAAAAGTTAGAGAGGATATTGGGGTGCGGGCTTTGATAGTGGATGCAAAAACACCGGAAGTGGCCAGTTTTTACACAAAGTTCGGTTTTAAGAAGACTCAAAATTCCCCTCTGTATCTTTATCTCTTTGTATGACAGTTAGCGCCGATTTTTGCTCGTATTAGAGTAAATTTTTTAACGGGCGGCTAATTTCTCTCATTTCTTCGGGCTGGATTATGCCTTTTCTAATTAACCTCTAATGAATAATTTATTGAATTTATAACAATAAGGAAGTAGGGTCATATTGAAAGGACGAATTAAACAAATGAGGGAGCTTGCCTGAATGAAGTTGATTAGAACCAAAAACCGGCGGCGCAGAAAACCAACGAAATAGCCAAAATTGTGTTTATCAGCTTTGTGTGATTGGCAAATAATCTCGAAGCGACAGATCCAAATCCAGACCAAACCAAATTACAGCTTGTTCCAGCGATCGCGATGAAGATCGCAAACGCTGCAAGCGCTTCTGTACTTTGATAGTACGGAAGAACAAACATTTGGATGGAGACGATGGCCGACACCATTACTTTTACGTTTACAAACTGAAGTAACAAACCAGAGAGATACGCTTGTCCTTTTTTCGGCTCAACGGCTTTTGTGTCGTAGGTGCTTCTCAAAATCTTTACGGCAAGCCAGATGAGATAAATCGTTCCCAGCACCAACATGGGTAAACGAATTTCAGGAATCCATTCGTTTAACTTTGCGCAAAAGAAGGCGCACAGAAGGGTAATGATGCAAAACCCGGTGAGGACGCCGGCATTGAAATAAAGCGTTTTTCTGAAGCCGACCTTGAGTCCCAAAGACATCGACATGATGTTGTTGGGTCCCGGTGTGATGGACGTTACAAATGTATAAAGCAAAAAGGATGGCAAGGAAAACATGGTTGAGGTCTGTATTTTTGTGTGCCCACTTATGCTCAAAATTATACTGAGACAATTTATCGAACTCCTATACTCGGAACATTTTTGATATGGGAGGAACCATGAGCGACAGATTAAGTTATGCAGAAAAAGAAGAACTTCCGACATCTGTATACGGATTGCCCGAAAGACGCGAATACCCGATGCCTGATGCGGCACACGTCAGAGCAGCTGAAGCTTATTTCAGATATTGCCCTGAAGAATTGAAACCCGAATTGGCTCGTGCAATTTTGAAGAGAGCAAAGGAATTCGGTGTTGATGTCGAGAGCCCGACCGTCCTTCAGTATGCTGAGGAATGATCGTTAATTTAGATCAGAGAGAAGGATTTTTTTGTGGCTGTCATTGAGCAACACCTTATAGTTATCAATTAAAACTTCGGCGCTGAGAAGTCGACCCAGCGCCGAGTTATTCTATTAAGTTTTCCCTTTTCAAGCAGGAAAAATAAAAAAAGCAAGCGGCGATCTCCAAACATGCAGTGTTGACTGCGACGCGGTTGGCATTGATCTCCAGGAGGCCTACTTATCGTGACAAGATGAACATTTTTTTAGTTCGTAGTTATGATGGCATGAATAGCAAGCCTCAAGGGATGCCTGATCGTCTTTATATCCTTTAGGAGGGGGCATTGTATGCACTTGATGGCAGTTTGTACATTCCGTCACCTCGCCGTTCGGATCATTGTGGGGCAGGAATACATGCGGGTTTACCGGGCCTGTATCACTTTCAACCTGGATGTTTTTATTCACTAACTCGCTAAATGTTAGACCATGACAAGCCAAACATTGCTCCTTGGTTATTTGTTGTTGTGCGTTTTGCGCAGAAACCGGCCCTGCAAATGTTAGTCCGAGGATAAGACTCAAAAAAAAGAGGAGTGGACGTTTTTTCATGGTATTCAGGCGGGGAAACCCCGCCTTTTCTCATTGGATTAGTTATTAGTCAAATGCTCTGCAGCAATTTGTCCGACGATCATAGAACCGGTGACACCTCCACCGATACCACCGGCGCTTTCGCCCGCAGCGTAAAGTCCGGGGATAGGTTGTAAGTCAATATCAATGACCTGACCGTCGCCATTTATTGCCAATCCGGCGGAAATGTTATGGACTGCTAGTACACATCTGACCGCATGGAACGGAGCTTTCTCGATCTTCTTTGTCATTGTTGCAGCCGGTCTGCCAAAATCGCTGTCAGCCTTCGTATCGACAACGCTCCACGGTCTGAGCAAGGTTAGGCTGATTGGTTAATTTTCCGAGTTCATCTAAGGTGTTTGCATCAAAAGCTAAACCTTCTTCACAAACCGGTGGTTTGGTACTCCAGCGATATTTCTTTGCCGTTGCGTCGTCAAAAATCGTCCAAATAAGCTGATCCGGCTGAGCCAAGGCTAAGTCATAGAAGTTATATCCCGTGCCCAGATCCCATTTGTCAACTTCCTGAACAAAGCGATCACCGTTTTTATTGGTGAAAATAATTTGATTCCATCGGTTTCCTGCAACATCTAATCCAGGCGCACCATAGGGTGAATTAAGAGGGAAGTTATAATGGATCGTTCCAAACTTTCGACGGAAATTACTATGTGGGCGATTGCCGTCTCGAACCATAAAGCCACCTGCCTTCACGCCGACTTTGATCGCACTGCCATCCTGGAAGACGAAAGGCTCTCCGGTTGCAATCATGTTTTTTGTCATTCTGGCATCAAAGAGCATGCGCATCGGCACGTTTCCTTTGAAGCCGCCGCCAGCGAGAACCACCCCCTTTGTTGCCCGGACCTTTAAGATTTTTCCATCCGGACTGAGTACTTCAACACCGATAACACGGCCGTTAGCATCTTTAATAACAGAAGTTACTTTATGTTCAAGATATATTCTTCCGCCTTTGCTCTCAAAATATTCCTTCAGCGGAAGCATCAAGCCGGCACCGGTCACGTATCCGTCTTTGTTCGGGGGAATCATGTTTCTTCCTTCTCCTCCGTCCTTCCACCACACATGGTGCCACATACCTGGATGCTGTGAATCAACTCCTGCTGTTGTAAGGCCGGGGCGGAATTTAACTCCATGGTTAATGGCCCAGTCTTCAAATGCGGCAGTACGTTCGACTTTCTTAACCAGGAGTTCCTGGTTTCCCATGCGTTCCGCTCTGCTTAAATCTTCATTAGGATTTGTCAGTCTCTTGTAGTATTGTTCAACAGAATCCTGAATTCCCGCAGCTTTTTGGGAACGTGTTCCGCCTTCAAGCTTCAAGATTCCGGCGCTGATGACCCCGCAGCCGCCGTAATTTTTTCCCTTTTCAAAAATTAATACTTTTGCATTGTTGTCAATAGCGGTCACTGCTGCACCCATTCCAGCAGGGCCGGAACCAGCAACTACGATCTCAGTGCTAAGGTCCCAGGCAGAGGGCAGAGTAGTATTAGCGAAGACTGCTTCTGCAACACCACCTAGGCCCGCGACTGCCGTCAATGATGAAGTTTTTAAGAATGATCGACGTGTTGTCATATGTTTTTCTCCTTAGAGGCATTGGCTCGTTTCTGATCTGAGCACGGGCTCTATTCTTAGCGTTTGTTCTTTTTTCATCTATAGGATAAGTTCGGTCGGGACTTGCATTTATTGCAAGTAAACGGTGTTAAATTTTTGTTAGAGTTCTCGCCCCAAAACGACGAATATCGCTACAAATTTCTTGCCAAAGGAAAACTTCATCATGAACAAACTCGACAACTTAAACAGGTGGAAAATTTTTCTTTCTCTGGCGAATACAAGAAATTTCCAGGTTACCGCTGATTATTTTGAAAGTGATCTTTCTACGATCACACGGAACCTAGACACATTAGAAAAAGCGTTAGGTCAGAAGTTAGTCTTTAGAAAAACGAGACCCTTAGAACTTACCGAGTTTGGAAAAAAAGCCCAGCAGCTGATGAGTCCGCATCTCAGGAAACATCAGCAAATTATTTCGGAGCTGGTATCAGTTAACTATTTATTTGAGGGTGAGATTAGGGTTTCTGTCGCTCAAGGTCTTTCACTTTATATGGTTAAGTTGATTACAGAGTTTAGAAAGTACCACCCTAAGGTCGTTTTTAAATTGGCAGGCCACGGTTCTATAGCTGATATCGAAAATAATCTCGCAGATATCGCCTGTGTAACGGGAAAAATATCTTCACCCGAGATCTTTTTCATCCCGAGAGGTAAGGTGACATATGCTTCAATAGCAGCGCCGTCTTATATTAAGAGAAATCCTGTATCTAATGATCCTGCACAGTTAAAAGAGCATAGGATTTATCAGTATGACGGTGAAAATCGAACCAGTCCCAGTGCATTAATAAGGGGTGAAGAACGTTTTCTGATCTCAGGCGAAAATGTATTGTTGTCCGCTGATATTTTGACCATAAAGAAGGCCGTTTTAGATGGTGCGGGTCTCTGTCTTGATATGCCGCTCCCTTTATGCAAAGCGGAACTAAAGAAAGGGGAGTTAGTTAAAATTTTGCCTGATTGGCATGTTGGAGAACAACCTACATTTATCGCCATTCATCAAAATTTGCTGACCTCGAGAAAACACAGAACATTTGCATATTGGCTTAGGGATAAATTAGTGGAAATTGACTGTTGAATTTTTGGTCCCGCCGGAAGTTTATATCTGACGAAACATTTACCGTGCGTGGACTCCTTTCAGTGAAATTGTGGGGACAGAAAATCATTTTGGTAAATAAAGAAAGCATACGGCAAATGTCAGCAAGTGCTTCAGAGGATAGGAGCATCACTTGTTATTGGTAATATCGTTCATCGCGGGTATGATTGAGCGAAGCGATTCTAGCTTTCGCTTTATAGCTTCCAGAGCTTTTCTCCCAAAGACCAAGTGTTATGAGTACGCGTTTGAACAAACCTGTTGTCGCTTTTATGTATGACTTTGACGGAACTTTGTCGCCTGGAAATATGCAGGAGTATGGCTTCCTGGATAAGTTAGGCGAGAGTAGTACGGAATTCTGGAGAAAATCCAATGAAGAGGCGAGGAAGTTCGAGATGGATCCGATTTCCGCTTACATGCACTTGATGATCAAGGAAACGGAAAGCAGGGCCCTCAACATTAGTAAGGAAAACCTCATCAAGCTCGGGCAAACTGTGGAGTTGTTTCCCGGCGTTGAAACTTGGTTCAAGCGAATTAATGAATGCGCTCACACCAAAGGCTTAAAAGTCGAGCACTTTATTATCTCTTCGGGTCTGAAGGAAATCATCGAAGGAACACCGATCGCTAAAGAGTTCAGAAAAATTTTTGCATCGGCCTTCATTTTTGATGCTTATGGAAAGCCGATTTGGCCGGCGCAGATAGTGAATTTCACGACTAAGACGCAATATATTTTCCGTATCAACAAGGATTCATTAGATTTAGCGGACGTCAAGAAAGTAAATCAATACATTCCGCAAGATGAACGGCGCGTACCTTTCAGAAGGATGGTGTACTTCGGAGACGGTGATACGGATGTACCCTGCATGAAGCTCGTTAAGGCAGAGGGCGGATTTTCTATCGCTGTTTATCCGGCGCGAAAGAAAGAGAAGGCCGGTCAGCTTCTCGCAGACAATCGTTGTTCTTACATTGCACCGACGGATTACTCTCCTGATACGAAAGTAGAAAAACTGGCCTTCGGCATCATTGACTTGATCGCCGCTCAGGAGAACCTCAACAAGCTCGCTGAAAAGTAATTCCGAGCGAAGAAAAGACAAGGCTTTCACGTTTGCCTTGTCCTTTAGCACTGACAGTGGCTTTGCCAACGGACGTTGGCATAAGTCCATACCAACTCTTTAGAGTTCGTTTTTTTCTTTTAGATAGATTTTGAGCTTTTCGACAACTTCCACGTCAGCCGGAAGCCAAGCAACGGAATCCAACTCATCCGGTTTTAACCATTTTGCGTCTTCGTGCTCAATCAGCTCGATGGTTCCTTTAGTAATGACCGAGATGAAGCAGTGCATTGTCAAGTGGAAGTTCGGATAGTCGTATTCAACAGTATGAAGAAACTTTTCGGGTCGAATTTCTACATTGAGCTCTTCCTCGATTTCGCGAACAATTGCATGTTCGGCTGTTTCTCCGGCTTCCATCTTTCCGCCCGGGAACTCCCATCCGTCCTTAAAGTCACCATATCCTCGCTGTGTAGCGAGGATCTTTCCATCGTGATGAATAATGGCAGCAACAACTTCAATAGTTTTCATCATTAGCTCTCTGTAATGTATTCGTAGATGTCCCGACGAACATTTGACTCTAATCGATAGCGAACTTTGAATGCCGAGAGTTTTCCACCCGTGCCATCTCGTTTCGGCACAGCGACGGGTTCAGGGTCTCCTGCAGCATTCATCTCTCCCAAGAAATAGAAAGTCTTGGTCTCCGAGTCATTTTTGTTCTTCCTCACGAAAAGCAAAATTTTAGTGTTTTTATACTCAGGTTGTTTTCTGAAGATGATTTCGGCATCTTTACTGTCAACCTTTCGATTAGTTTTCGAAAGTGCGATTAAGTATTCTTCATTTTCGAAGTGGTCTTCGTAGGCAATGGCATCATCTTCCTTGTTGTAGTTCACCAGAACCGGAAGCGTATTTGTTTCATCGTCATATCTATAGCCGCCGATAATTTGCGCGCTGATGTATTTAGACCAATTCAGAAGGCGGGGAATGTCCTCATAGGAGTATTTCTCATTCAACGTTAAGTCCATGCAGCGATAACGTTTGGAATAACGAAGATCATATCTCTGGTAAATAAACGCAATAAGATCATTAAGTTGCACTATGAAATCAGAAGAGGTTTCATCGTTTAATGCTCGATTGAAGGCGTCTGCGATTCGGAAATCTTCCGTCCCGATTGGTTCAACAAATACAACGTCTTTGTTTCTCTCTTTTTGGTCCCCTGTTAAGTTGAACTGATTCGACAAGTTCAAAACGATATTTTTCAACAAGTCGTCGGACGCATCGATGCCAAAGCGCTTAAGAAGTTGTTCCTTGAAGAAGTCCGCATTGGTGTTTTTATTATTAATGATGGACTCGATTAACAATGCCTCCGCAACTCTCTTACCATTCCCGAATCGTCCAGAAAGATAGCTGAGCATTTTGGCTTGCAGAGGAGACAGTTTGCCTGTGTAGTCTTTTTCGTATTTTGCTAAGAAACCATAGTAAGAGGAACCGTAGTGTGCCCATTTTTTCTCAAAAAACTTCACAGCATCGATACCGTTGTGCGGGTAAAAATCAACGAGGTTCGGAATTCTCCCGAGTTTGTTCTTAATTGCTTGGTAGGATGTGCGCAAAAGTTCAACAGTGTTGGTGCGGGCATTATCGATAGATTCAAGGACACGATCGCGGACGACTTTTTCAAACTCAACCGTTGAGGCTCCCGGGATGACTTTTGTTCCGAGCATCACAAGCTTGCGCATACTGTCTTTGTCATAAGAGTTGTCTCCTGACAGAGCTACAGGAATCAAGTAGTTTTTCTCATAATTCGCAATGAAGTCGAGAATCACTACGTACTCTTTGCCAGCAGCTTTGCGAAGTCCTCGTCCGAGCTGTTGGGTAAAAATGATCGGACTTTGTGTCGGTCTTAAGAAAATGACTTGATTGATTTCAGGAATGTCGACGCCTTCATTGAAAATGTCGACGGTTAGGATGTAGTCCAACGCTTGGGGACCGTCAGCGCCGGCCAATCGATCAACTGCGGCGAGGCGTGCTTCAGGTTTTGAATCCCCAGTGAGATAAGTGGTACGAAGGTTGTGTTGGTTTAATTTCTCTGATAATACCTTTGCTTCATCAACGCTGGAACAAAAAATCAAACCTTTGACGCGTTCTCCTGAGAATTTAAATTCTTCGGCTTTTTGTAAGACATGTTTGACACGTTCATCAGAAGTCAGATAGGCAAAGTTTGAGAAGTCCTTTTGTTCCTCATTATTAATTTTGAGATCGCTGATACCGTGATAATGGAACGGGCAGAGTAGGTTGTAATCCAACGCATCCTTCAGGCGGATTTCGTATGCGATTTGATGGTTGAATATCTTAAAAACGTCTTTGTCATCCGTGCGTTCCGGGGTTGCAGTCATTCCTAACCAAAATTCCGGCTGGAAATGCGCCATGATTTTGTCGTAGCTATTGGCTCCGCTTCTGTGGGCTTCGTCAATGATGATGAAATCAAAGGCGTCTGGTGCAAAATCCTTAAGAATGCGGTCTAGAGAAAGCGTTTGGATGGTAGAGAAGAGAAACGTACACTCCTTGTCTTTATGATTCCCGGAGAGCAGGCCGTAGGTTTGCCCATGCTCAGAGCCTATGACTCTTGCAAAACTATTCTTAGCTTGAATGGCGATTTGTTCACGGTGGACGACAAATAAGACTTTTTTGATCGGTCGCTTATGATGCTCAGGCCTTTTTTGTTCCATTAAATGCTTAACAGAGAAGGCAGCAGCGTAAGTTTTACCCGTTCCAGTTGCAGAAATTAATAAAGCACGGTTTTGACCGGAATGATAAATTTCGTCTAACTTCTTAATAAAAGATTCCTGCATTTTGTTGGGCTTGAGCTCAACCTTCTGAGGCAAAGAGGAAACGTAGGCTTTTGCCTTGCGTTGTAAATCTTTTAGAGTTTTTCTTTCTTGTTCATATTCCTCGATGACTTCTTCCAAGGGGAAGGAGAGAGGATCGTTCCATAATTTTTCGAACTCTTTTTTGATGAGGAAGACCATCTCACCTTCAAACGTGGATACGAATTTGACGTTCCATTCTTGGTTCGTTGTTAATGCGTTCTGGGTGAGGTTCGAACTACCGATAATGACGTTACATTGAGAAGAATGATTAAAAATGAAGGACTTAACGTGAAAGCCTGATCCTTCTTTGCAGCGATACATTCGAACGTCAATATTCTCGAATTTTGCAAGTCCTTTTAATGCGCTAGGTTCGGAAAAGAGGTTGTAGTCGGTGGTGAGAATTCGACCTTTTATACCTTTTTCTTTGAGTTCCAAGAGCGTTTGGGTGAGTAGATTTACTCCGCCGTCCGTGATAAAAGCAACGCTGATATCAAAGGATTCGCAACCGCGAAGTTCGTCAAGAATATCGCATATAACTTTTTGAATGTTTCCGGCTGAAAATTGACCAGAATTGATTAGGAACTTGGAGCGGTATTTTTCTGAAGAATCGTGTTTCTTGCAAATGAATGAGGTTTGAAGACTCTCCTGCAAATCTTCTATATTCAGCTTGTGATCCATGACTTTTCTACTACATCCGGTTTTTCTTTGAATATACCCGGAACGTCTCACATTTGAGTAAAAAAGAACTGATTCCGTGAAATGAAAGTAGAACAAATACTCACAAATGAGCTACTCAGAACTTCGAATCTCGGTAGAAACCCTGTATAAAAGAAAGGTGTTCACTTTTATAGGAGGACATCACATGAAAATTAGAAATGTCGCTTTTATTGCAGCTTTGATCGGATGGATAGCCCTCGCGGTTTACTACGTCACTCCGTCGGAGTCGGCGGTAGCAAAAGAAATTGAAACCGCACCAAAGACGGTCGGCGAAACTTTAAGTGCAATCGCTCAAAGTTTGAAACATGAAGGCGAAGAAAAAAGAAAGCAACTGAGAATGGATGAAGGAAAACAGGCTCCAAACCCAACTCCTTCTGCTAAAGAGCTTCCAAAAGAAGCGAAAAAAAATCCTTCAAACCAAAAGTAACTGAAAACGAGGGCGGCATTCCGGCCTGAAGGTTTTCTGAGACTCTTTCAACTCAAACTTGGAAATTAATGAGAACGAATATTATTTATTTCTTCAATCGAAGTGATTATAATTCTCAACAAATGGTACAAGGAGCCTCGAAATGTACAAAACGACAGTTGTTGTGGACGGAATGCATTGCTCTATGTGTGAGTCTCAGGTTAAGTCTCTGGTCATGAAAATTTTGCCGGACGCTAAACTTTCTGCTTCACATAGAAAAGGAACGCTGACAGTTGAAGGCAGCTTTATTCCCAGCGGTAATCTTCTTAGAAAAGCGCTGAAAGACGGCGGCTATGAAGTCAAAGACATTTCGACCGAAAAAATTGAGAAAAAACCTGGTTTGTTCTCGTCTTTGTTCCATGCCTTGAAATCAGCCTGAAAACGAAAGAATTCTTCTGAGCCGCTTATATGTCCAAGTTTGAAGATCAAAGGCAAACTTCTTTCTTTGAGTTTTCGTTTTGCTCTTGAACCATGGTCCAGAGCCCCCATAGCGTTGAGAGGCAGAAACAAGCCTCAAGGCAAATTCCGCCCCAACTCTGGACATAGATGTTGTGAATCAGCCAGAGAACGGATCCCCCCAATAATCCGAGTCGTAACTTGATTCCGTCGAATCGAAACAACGACAGCGTCAGCACGACGCTTGCTGTCAACGGAAGAATATCTACTGTAGACCGCGAAAGCGCTAAAGCCATCGCAGCGCTGATGATGATTAGTGCGGCGGCGCAGAGCAGGGATCGCGTATAGATCGACAACGAGATTCGGGCGAGCGCGATCACACAAGATATGACTGCCGTCGGGAGTCCGAGCAACGCAAAATGAATCCCATAAAGCACGGTGTGGATGATTAAACCCTGCTTTAACCGTAAATCAGACTTCTGCAGCATGGCTATGATGGCTGCAGCTGCCGCCAGCCATCCCGCCATCTGAGCGAGATCCATGTCACGCCTCTTCTAAGATCGGAGAGATTTTGTCTCTCAGCTTCTCTAATTTTTCTACGATTTCTTCAATACTGTACTTCTTAAGAACTCGGTCTTTGACCGCGACAATGCCGACCGCCATCACGGGCATTTTTCTGCCCAAGAAGACGGGAACCGCAATGGCAAGAACGCCTTGATCCCATTCCTCATCGTGAATGCCGTAGCCTTTTTCGAGAGAATCCTTCAGAGCAACTCTTACCTCGTCAGGATTCACTTTGGTTTTGTCCTGGAACTTGATGTGAGAGCGCTTTAGTTCTGTTTCTAAAAGATCTTCATCTTGGTATGCCCAAAGGATTTTTCCGGCCGCAGAAGCGTGAATCGGAAAGGCAAAACCCGGGTGTAGGCCGGTTGTTTCAATCGGTTGGGAGAAACCGACAAGGGAGATGAGTCGGCCTCTTAATTGAACCAAATAAACCGTCTCAGCTAATTCGTCAGCCAGCTGATCGAAATACTTTTCAACGGAAGCAAATTTTTGGGCATTCCTGTCTGCAATGGTTCCGAGCTCGGTCATGCGTTTGGTCAAACGCTGTCTGCCTCGGCCGTTTGTGGCTTCGATCATCCCGACTCTTCGCATTTCTGCAAGCAGTTTGTAGGCAGTTGAGGTGGGAATGCCGAGCGCCGCTACGATATCCATCAGCAAAACGCCTTCTTTGGAAGTAGAAAGCAGCTCGAGCACTTCAACAATTCGATCCAGTCTGAATTGTCGGTTTTCTTGGGATGGAACTTCAGACATTTCAATTAATGGTCAGGAAACAATTAATTATAACGGTCGACCTGGTTTACTCGATACAGGGTTTGATCCAATAAAAATTTCCGTTAAAGAATTTTAATATTCGTTTTCAGATGTTAAATTCTCTCTAAGAGAGAAAATAAAACTCGACAAAGAGAATGTAGTGAACTTAAAGGAGAAATCATGCAATCTCACCTCATCTCAAGAAGAAGTCTCATCAAAAGTTCTCTGTTCGGCCTGGCATGCAGTGCAGCTCCGGCTATCCGCGCGGCAGAGAAGGACGAATGGTCCGAAACCTATGACGTGGCCATCATCGGCAGCGGCTTTGCCGGTTTGGCGGCTGCTTACAGTGCTTTAGAAAACGGCGTCAAATCCGTTCTAGTGCTGGAAAAGATGAATGTTTTTGGGGGCAATTCCTGCATTAACGGCGGACAGATTTCCTTGGCTGGAAGCGGTCTTCAAAAGAGTAAGGGCATTAAGGACAGCCCGAAGCTTATGGAAGAGGATATGCTGCGAGTAGGGCAGCGCCTAAATCATCCGGCTTTGGTTAAAGCAGTGGTTAAAGAGTCTCCCTCCTGCTACGACATGATGGTCAAATGCGGCGTGAAGTTCGCTGACCAGGTGATCCGACTTGGCGGCCACAGTGCTCCGAGAACCATCTTCGCAGAAAATTATTCCGGCGGCGGCATCTGCGTTCCGATGCACAACTGGCTGAAGGAACGCGGCGTTGAATTCAGAAATAAGAGTTTCTGCAGTGCAGTTCTTACGGATAAAGACGGCGTTGTCCGAGGTGTCGAAGTCGAAGGTCAATATGACTTCGACAAGAAGACGCACAAGAACACCTACAAAGTTCAGGCAGTCAAAGGCGTGATTTTTGCGACAGGCGGATGGGGCGCAGACAATGAATTTATTTCTGCTTCTACACCTCAGTACTCCACACTCGAAAGTACAAGCCAGAAGGGCGCCACTTCAGAATCCGTTCGTATGCTTCTCGGTCTCGGTGCAATGCCGGTTCTTTTAGATATTTATCAGGTCGGTCCCTGGGCAACTCCCGATGAATTTGGCGCCGGCGCAGCTTCGATTTTTGCCGACTATATCTTCGCTGAAGGCATCATGGTAGATGCAAGAAACGGCAAGCGCTTTGTTAATGAATTAGCTTCACGTAGAGAACGCTCGGAAGCTGAAATGAAATGCGTCGACCAGCAGGGTAAACCGGTTATGCCGTTCGGATTCTGTTCCGAAAAAACGACGGTCAATCGTCCGGGATTCAAGGCAAGCTTCAGAGAAGGCACGGTTAAGAAGTTTGACACCGTCGAAGCGCTCGCCAAATTCTACGGCGCTCCGCTTGAGCCGCTGAAACAGCAGATCGCCGAATGGAACAAGATGGTGGCAGCAGGTAAAGACGAGCTCTTCGGCCGTCCCCTGGATAAGAGAGTTGAACTCAAGGCTCCGTTCTATGCGATGAGATTCTGGCCGAAACTTCACTACTGCATGGGCGGCATCGGCATTAACGATCAGGCTCAAGTGATCAGCACGAAGACCTGCAAACCCATTCCTCGTCTCTATGCAGCCGGCGAAATTACCGGTGGTGTCCACGGCTTGGACCGTTTAGGCAGCTGTTCTTCTACTGACTGCCTGGCTATGGGCCGCATCGCCGGAAGATCTGTCGCAGCTAACCTTTAAGAGAGAAAAAATCATGAAATACATCGTGTTATCTATGGCGGCCGCTTTCTCAATCCTCCTCAACCCCGCCTTCGCACAAAACCAAGCCATGTCCGGATCAATGGCTCGTCTCCACGCTAATATTCAATGCGCTCAATGCCATAACAACATACAGCCAATGCAGGCTCCTCAGGACACTACTTGTATCCAGTGCCACGGAAAATCTTCTTCCATCCAGCTTCCTGCTAACGTCAATGAGAAGAACTATCACAACTCTCCGCATTACGGAGACACCGTAAGTTGCCTTGAATGCCATAGAGAGCATCAGCCTCAGCAGAATCTTTGCAAGAACTGCCATGTCATTAAGTAATCGGAGCCAGTAAATGAAAAAACTTCATCTTTTAGTGTTATCTATTGGTATGGCTACCGGTTTCGCGGCTATGGCCGAACCGGCGGTGACAATGTACGGCATTCTTGACGGAGGCCTCACCGTCAGCAAACTGCAGCATCAATCTGCCAAAGTCCAAATGACGAACGGTAACTGGCTGAGCAATCGCTGGGGCTTGATGGGCCAGGAAGAACTCGGCGGCGGAAACAGTGTGTTTTTCAAACTTGAGCAGGGCTTCAATCTCAGCAACGGTTCCGAGGCTACTGCTGGAAAGGCATTTAATCGAGAAACGGCTTTAGGTCTGAGCGGTGACTGGGGCAAATTAGGCTTCGGTCGCTTCGGCGGACTTTCCTCTGACTGTGGAACTTTCAGCATATTGGGTGGTGCGGCATATTCCACTTCGTTCTCAACGATCGGCAATATGTACGGAGCTTTCTATTTAACCGAGCGTTACAACAATTCAATAGCTTATGTCACACCGGCTTTCGGAGGTCTGCAAGGACATTTGATGTACTCAAACGGAACAGATGCCGATGAAGAAAAGTGGTCGCACAATTCTCATTACTACGGAGCCGGACTGACCTACAACAAAGACAAACTTTCCATTGATGTTATCTATGAACTGCTGGATCATAAGGGCGCGGCAGACCAGAACAAGACTCGTCTTCTGAATCTCGGTGCTTCATACGATTTCGCAGCCTTCAAATTATTCGGTGCGTATGAATTTGCACAGCATGCTGCTTTGCCCGGAATTGAATTTGCTGAAGAAAAGATGGCAGAAGCCTACAACGCTGGCAAAGCGAATAATTACCACGCATTTTCTCTGTCAACTTCGGTGAAAGCCTTTGGCGCAGAATTTATGGTTCAAGGCCAGTATGTTTTCGGAAAGAACAAGAATTCCGGAAAACTTGAAGAAGGCTGGGATAAAAAATTCAATGCCTACAGCATCGGCGCTGGATATTTGTATAACTTCTCGAAGAGAACACTCGTTTACGTCCAGGGGGCATGGGGTAAGGCTCATAAAGCTTTAAATCAAGCGCCCGGATTGAGTGGATGGAATACTTCGGTGGGTTTAATGCATAAGTTCTGATTTTTTCTTAAGAAACATCTTTTCAGTCTGAATTCCCGCTTCTCGATAACAGAAATCGGGGCGGGAATTTTTGTTTCCAACAGTTCGGAACCTTAGATTTCAGCCTCATGCTCACACCAATCAATCTGCATTTCATCAAGTAAACTGAGATCAGAGCGAATTCTCAAATAGTATTTATCTAAATCCAGGGGGGCGTCTGTATGCGCAAAAATCAGCTCGGAATCACTCGAATGAATCTAGAGCACCTCAAAACGTTTCACGTAGTTGCCAGTCTCGGCAGTTTTACGGAAGCGGCTAAGGCGCTTTATATGACGCAGCCCGCTGTATCTCAGCAGATTCAAGGCATTGAGCATGCACTTCGCAATCCTCTTTTCGATCGAAGTAAACGTCAGATTCGCCTGACTGCTAAGGGCAAAATCTTATTTAGTTATACCCAGAAACTCTTTGGAATTTTTCGCGAAATCGAAAATGTTTTCAGTGACTTAAACCACCTATTGACGGGAGAGCTCACTATCGCTGCCAGCGCGGTCATGGGTAACTATTTTCTCTCTTCCTTTATTGCTGAGTTTTATAAAAAATACCCTCTGATTTCCATTCGTCTGGAAATGGGAGATTCTGCCTACGTTACGCACCTTGTAGAAGAGGGGCTTGCGGACGTGGCTTTAAGTCGCCACGTAAGAAATCTCAAACACTGCAAGCAGAAGCTGCTTATCAAAGAGCCGTACATTTGTGTCTGTGGACCATCCTCGCCCCTAGCCGCATTGAAAAGGCCGCTTTCTGCAAAAGAATCTGCGGAAAATTATCTTGTCATGCGTCAAAAAGGAAGTCGTATGCGTTCCAAGCTCGAGGAGTGGTTTAAAAGTGTCGGAGTTTATGAATTCCTCTCGACGCCTGTTATTGAAGTTAATAGTCTTGAAAGCTCTAAACAACTAATTGCGCGGGGTTTCGGTGCAGCGGCTTTTCCATCAATAGCGGTCAGACAGGAATTAAAACGAGAATCGCTGATTATGCTTTCGGTAGAAAATTTTTCTGTTACAGCGGATTATTTTCTTGGCTACAACGATAAACGTGAACTTTCTCCGGCAGCTTTCGAATTTATCTCCCTCCTTACTGAGAGCATGAAGCCAAAAGATCAAATTTGAGTTGTACTTATAAGAATTTCTTATGGGAAGCATATGATTTGATAATTTTTAATTTTGCCGCCTAAAGCTCAGAATTTACTCGTAGCTTTTAATCGCTGAGTTTAAAAATCAAGGAGTTTTAAAGTGGCAAAAGAAATAGAAAGAAAATTTCTCGTCATGGGCGACGGATGGCGTGAAAACGCAGTCGGCACTCATTACCGCCAAGGTTATCTGAACAGCGTTAAGGAACGCACAGTTCGCATCAGAACAATCAATGACAAGGCTTTCCTTACGGTTAAAGGATTGACGGTCGGCTGCACACGCCTTGAGTTTGAATATTCAATTCCATATGACGATTGCGTCAAGATGCTCGATGAGCTTGCAGAAAAACCGATTATCGAAAAAACCCGCTACAAGATTCCGGCCGGGAACGGCCTTACATGGGAAATAGACGAATTCCACGGGGTTAATGAAGGTTTGATCGTAGCTGAAATAGAAGTTCCCTCCGAAGATACATCCTTCGAGAAACCTGACTGGCTTGGCGAAGAGGTCTCTTCAGATCCTCGTTATTTCAATTCCAACCTCGTCTCTCATCCTTACACCACATGGAATAAGTAGGTAATCAAATGACAAATCCATACGACAAAAATAAAGCAATTAGTGCTGATGAAGCTGCCAAAATCATTCCCCGCGCTGAATTCCGCGTCTTTGGAAAGAACATTATTGCCGGCGTTCAGGAGCATATGTGGAAATGTAAAGCGACCCTTTACGCAGCTCGCGTAATGCCGGAAGAGATCTATTTCCTCTCTCGACGTACCAACGAAGCCAATGTCAAAGTTCGCGACGGTCTGCTTGACATTAAGACTAAAGTCGGAGAAACACCGGAGGGCTATGAAATCTTTCAGCCTCGCGGCAAATTTAAATTCCCAGTTAAACGGGAAGAGTTGGGCGAAATCCTCAAGCATCTCGAAGTTGCGCTTGAACTGACAAAAGACGTTTACAGCCTTGAGGAGTTCATAGAGATGGCCAAAGAGAATTCAGAACTAGCCGTCGTTCGTGTGGAAAAGAAACGCTATGGTTTCTCAGTTGAAGGGATTATTTGCGAATATGCTCAGGTTTGGTTCAATGGCGCAATGGTAGAGACAGCCTGCTGCGAAAGCGAGAATTATGAAGGCATGAAAAAGGCGACGCAGGCTCTGGGAATTTCAGAGCTTCCCAACACAAACTATCTGAAAGCGGCTAAACAAGTTCTTGGTATGAACTAAAGCTTTATTGGAATTAACCGGAACGGCGGTTTTAAGCAGCCGCCGTAAAAACTATGACAACAAGCACCGTCCAAACCAATTACGACCCTCTGGATTTAAACAGCTACTCTCTAAATCGGCTTCCAAAGAAAAAGCTCACTAAAACCGGGGCATTTTTTAAGAAATGGGGACTACCGATTGCTGCAATTCTGTTCTTTGTCCTTGCGTATGTCGTACAAATTCCCATTCTGAATCAGAAACAAGAGATAATGTTTGCCCTTTTTGCAACAGCTCTTTTTCTTTGGATCAGCGAGGCGCTGCCGAACTACGTTACCTCAATGCTTTTAATCTGCGGCCTTGTGCTGACAGGAATTTTAAAAGCGAAACCGGCAATGGCAACCTTGGGGGATCCGGTTATCTGGCTAAACGTTTCAGCATTTGTTCTTGCAAGCGCTTTAGTGAAGACACAACTAGTTAAGCGAGTAGCGCTTTGGCTGATTCTTCGTTTTGGACGAAATGCCTCAGCAATCTTTCTGACTTTTCTTGGTATTAACGTTCTTTTGGCTGCGTTTGTAAACGCCACAGCAGCGAAAGCTGCGCTTATGATGCCGCTTTTCATGGTCATCTCTGCTGTTTACGGTGCTCCGGGGACTGATACAACGAATAACTTCTCTCGAAATTTGGTACTTTACAACTTAGTCATGATCAACGCCAGCTGCAACGCGTTTATGACTGGTTCCGGTGCCAACCTTCTTGCAATCGCTTTGCTCGCGGGAGCCGGATGCACGATTTACTATTTTGATTGGCTAATGGCCGGCCTTCCGCTTGTTATTGGATTTGGAATTATCGGGTACGGACTCGGCATGCGATTTATCTTTCCCGTATCCGAAGAAGACAAACAGCCGAAGCTGCAGGGCGGCATGGAATCCCTTCAAAAGGCATATGAGGAGCTCGGGCCGTTCAAGATGGACGAGCTAAAGGCAATCGCTATCTTCGGTTTGGTACTTTTAGTTTGGGCCACGGATAAAATTCACGGCATCAATGCAACAGTTGTGGCTATGACTGGCGCCGTCATTATGCTTGCACCACAGTTCAAATTGCTAAATTGGAACGATGTTGATATCCCTTGGCATCTAATGATCTTCTCCGCGGGAGCTTATGCGCTTGGGGCAGGACTCACAGCTACTAAATTGATGGACACTCTCACCAAAGCTATGATGGACGGGTTAGGACTGGCTTCTATGAGCTATTTCAGTCTGTATGCTCTTCTGACCGGCATCTTTATCGCAAGTCACTTCATTTTCCAAAGCAAGAACATGAGGACGATTATTTTCATGCCGATAGTTATTGGTATTGCGCAGGAATTAAAGATCGATATTCTTTCGTTAGCGATTCCTGTGGCACTCTGCATTAACGTTTGCTGGAGCCTCCCGTTTAATGCTAAACCGAACGCAATGCTTTACGGTACAAATAAATATACGATGGGCGAATCTTTCTACTATGGCTTCGTTATGTCTTTTCTCTACTGGCTGGGTTTGATGCTTGCCGGAGCAACTTATTTTAAATGGCTCGGCATCACTCCCGGATTCTTCTAACGAAATAGTGATACGCTGTGCCGCAAAGTTTCCCAAGACTTTGCGGCACGATGTTTTTCCATCCTCTTTAGTCGGTTTATTTTGCAGGAGAACTCATGCTCATAGACGCGATTAAGCAGCACGGCAAAAAACAAATCGAAGTTAAGCAAAAAATCCGCATCACAGATAAAACTAAAAAACTCAAGTACCGGGTTGACACATTCTTTATTTTTCCCGGCGCGCTTCAAATCACGGAAAATAATTTCAAAAAAGAAGAGTTCAAACATAATCTGAAGTGCTACCTTAGTCTGAGTGAGCAAAGCCCTAGTCTGGATGGTCTCCTCAAGGAACTTGTTGCTCGGAGAATATCTTCAGGCAAAGAGGAGAAATTTGATGATTTCTTCAAACGCTTCTGTCTCAAATATAAAACTGCACTTCAAGAGAGCAGCCGCTCTTTGATGGAGAAACAAGAACTGTCCGCGGAAGAAACTGAAACTTTTCTGCAGACTGTCTATAAGCTGCTTGATGAGTTTAGAAACATAAAGTTCTCACAAGAAAATTCAGAACGAGAGGTTCGGCAGCTCGATAAACTTGACGAATATCTCACTGTGGTGACCGCATTCTGCCTTAAAGATCTCAATGAAGTCTGCATCGGTGAGCCGAGAAACAAAATATTGTCTTTTTGGCAGGAAGTTGAGAAATACCGCGCAAGCCGCTTTCCGGTTAAATCAATCGAAGGAGAGAGTAAGGAATCGGCATTCTTGATGCGATGGTCCTTTCTGAAAAAATTTGTTCAGAGTTCTCTTTTTCTTGACATTCGTTATAAGCAAGGTGCTCCCTTACTTACGCATTCTATTTACGGATCAGCGGCGGCACTATCGATGCTTTTTGCGACGGTGGTGGCATTCTTCTATCAAGACAGATATGGGTCTTTGAGCCGGAATTTATTCTTCGCTCTCGTGATTGCCTACATATTCAAAGACCGCTTTAAGGAAATTGTTAGGGATTGGCTCTCCAATGTGATATTTAGAAGATGGATTCCAGATAGAAGGCTATTTATTTTTATGGGTAAGAAGAAAGTTGGGTGCGCAAAGGAAAATTTCGGCTTTGTGTCTCTTAAAGAGCTTCCCATTGGCAGCAAGGATATTTTCCAAGGGGATAACTGTTTGTTATCGGAAAACTTCCAGCATTCTGAGCTGACGCCATATGCTTGTGATTCCATTTTTCGCTATAGCCGAGAGATTACACTCTCAGCTTCAGAATTCCCCGAAGAAGCTTGTCTCATTGATATTATTCGTTTCAATGTCTCTGAATTTCTTCATAACTTGGGAGCAACTTCGGAAGAGCTTCCTTTTTTCTGCGAGAATGGGAAAAGTCCGAAAGGGGAGAAGCTATATAACATATATCTTTTTCGATCATTTTGCATTGGAGAAAAAAGCGACTCAGAAGTAATTAAAGTTACCGTGAATGCTAAAGCAGTCAGACGCATCACTATCGTTAAGTCCTTTGAAAATGGAATGTCTGTCTTGGAAAACCGTGGCAAATTTATCTATACCTAGCGTTTGTTGGAGCTGATACGCGAAGACTCACTCAAGCAATACTTTTTTCACATTTTCTCTAGCATTGTGCAGCAACGTTCACTGAACAAAAATGCTCCGACTTTTGAGCCGGAGCATCACCTCATCGAGTTAATCTAACCAGATACTCGATTTTTCGGCGGAGAAAACATTACTTCTTAGTAACCGGATAGATGACCTTGTTAATCTCTTGTACTGTCTGAACCGGCATCTGCCAGGGATTGGAGCCTTTAACACCGGATGCAAACGTCAAATCAATACCAAAAAGGCCGCCGGCTAAACGAGTGATTCTTCCTTCCTGCCCACTGGCAGAAGCAATGACCGGATATGCAGGGTTCTTCGTTCTAAATTCAAGTGTTCCATTGAGGAAACGGAGAACATCGGCTTGAGAATTGGGTTTCACCACGATTTTGGCGACATCGCCGCCAGCATCAATTTCCTTTTTGAGAATGTTAGCAATTTCTTCGCTGCTCGGAGTACCTTTCAAATCATGATAGGCAACGACAACAGGGACTCCGTTTAAATCCTTTTTGAGATTTTTAATAGTGTCTGCCCCATACACCAATTCGACGTCAATCAGGTTAGGTAGTTTGAGAGCTGCGGCCTTCTTGTAAAAATCAAACTTCGGTTTTTGACCAACTTTTTTGAAACCTCTTTCCTCCGCGACACGGACTGTCAGAAGAATCGGTGTGTCGCCGATAATATTACGAATTGCTTGGAGAGCTTCAATGGCTTTATCGGTATCTTCAATGAAGTCCCAATAATCGGCGCGAACTTCAACCATGTCCGGATTCAGAGCTTTTACTGTTTTCGCTTCTGCTTTGATGGCTTTAAGATTTTTGCCTACAAGGGGAGAACAAATAACGGGCTGTTCACCGCCAAGAAGAGTTGGACCGGCTTGGATCGGGTGGGTAGGCATAGGGCGAACAAAATCTGCAGCATAGGCAGAAAGTGCGAATGCGGGAACGAGAAGAGCGGCTGCGATAAGGGAAAGTTTGGCTTTTTGCATCTTATGGACTCCTAATAGAATTTAAAACTGAGATTGATTGATCTCGTATGGAAGTATTTTGAGATTTGAAGGCTTTTTCTGATACCCCCGAATGGGTGGAAAAAACAAAAATGATTGAACAACCTCAGAGTCAAGGATTTTTTGTCGAATTTTTCGTTTTCTTTTTGGCGGAGAAAGGAGTGGTCGGCAAACTGATTTTTGTCGTTGGATTATTTTTCTCTCAGCCTTTAGTAGTTCAAGCGAATGCTGCAAGTGCGCCGATAGAAATTTCGCAGCCTTCTTTGACAATAGGTATCCCTGATACGCTTGTCAATCCCAAAGACGTTATCGAACTTCAAAAAATGCTCTCCGAGCTCAGGCGAAGTCTTCCCAAATATCACGTAGCAACCATAACATTTTCAGCTGCTGATGGTCTTGATGCCTTGAGAAAAGACAAACCGGATTTTATTTTGGCTCCGACAGGTTTCTTTGCCACGATAGACGGTTCTCCGGCACAAAATACCTACAAAATTGCTACTCGAATCAATCTCAAGAGCGGTGACCCTGAACAGTCTGTCGGTGCAGCGCTCGCTGTGTTGAATGACAGAAAAGAACTCGTATCTCTTGCTGATCTGCAACATAAAACAGCGCAGAGCGGTCTTCCGAATACGATTGACAGCTGGCTGAGCGTTCGCAATGAATTGAAGAAAAATCATTATGATGATGAACACTTTTTTTCGAAGATATCCTTCAGCAATAACGCATATCCTGACGTACTAAGCGCACTGCTTAATAAAAAAGCAGATGTCGGAATTATTCCTGCCTGTCTTCTGGAAAACCTTGAAGAACAAGGTCTGATTAAGAAGGGATTGATTCGAATTGTTCATCAAAAGAAAGACTCTCCGCTTGACTGTAGGCATTCAACAGATCTATTTCCGGATATCAGCCTGTGGGCGGCGGAGGGTACGCCGCGAGAAGAAGTGAAAGACCTGACGATTGCGTTGTATAAAACGGGCGGAGATTTGAGTCGCCAGTGGGTGCCAAATGTTAGTGAACGCCGGATCATGGAATTGTTTGAGCGATTGAAAGAAGGACCTTACCGGTATCTTCGAGATATTACGCCGGCTGCATTGTATGAACGGCATAAAGGAGCCGTTTGGTTTGTGTTCCTTTTGTTCGTATTTTTGCTGTTGAATGAGCTCCGTTTGAATGTTCTTATTAAAAGACGTACGGCAATGCTTGCCAATGCTCTTTTGGAAAAAGACAATTTTGAAGCTAAAGCCATCAAAGTCAGAAAAGCGCTGAATGCTTACGAGAAACGTTCTATTGTGCAGCAGATGAGCGGCATGATTGCCCACGAACTCAGCTCTCCGTTAGGAAGTATTAGAACCTATGTGACGCTGCTGAAGATGGAGGGCTCGTCCAAAATACCTTTTTCCAAAGAAGTAAAACAAAAAGCACTCAATGGTATTGAAGAGCAAGTTTTAACTATGTCAAAAATCATTGACCGTGTGAGGGGGTACGCTAAAAATAATTATTCACGCCAGGAGGATTGTGATCTAGCTCTGCTGCTTAAGAAGTCAGCCGGTTCTTTGATCGCCGAGCGCGGAAGACAATTGGAAAATCAGATTGTTTTTGATTGGTCCGTCCGCACATACTACCCGATAAAAGGGAATGCTTTGGAGCTGCAAATTCTTTTTTTGAACCTTCTTAGGAATGCGGCTGATGCGTTATCTGACGACGTTAGCGGCACGATTCACGTTAAGATATCAAAAGACGCAAGAGCAGAACAATGGCTGTGTGAAATCGAAAATCCAGCGTCTCAAATGTCTCAGTCTCAGCTTGAAATGATTAATGAGAAAAGTTATTCCGTCTCTACAAAAACGACTGGTCTTGGGATTGGTTTGAGTATTTGCCGCGGAATTTGTGATCGTCATGGAGCATCGTTAAGTTTTCAATTAGCTGACAAAAAATTGAAAGCTGCATTAAGGTTCGACATCTTGCCGGAAGGTCAGTCTGCTCAAATAGGAGGATAGAAAGTTTATGTCCGAAATTTCTCCGCTGGTTCGTTTAGTTGATGATGACGACGCGTTCAGGGAGAGCCAAAAGCTCTTTTTATCTATGTGCGGGTATGAGGTGAAAGACTGGGCTGATCCGGTTCGCTTTTTGGAAGAAGACGATCCCCGCGTCCCTGGTTGTCTTGTGCTCGATATAAGAATGCCTGAGATGACGGGCCTTGAATTGCAGCGAGCGCTTTACGTACGAGGCAATAAGTTACCCATTATCTTTTTGACGGGTCACGGAGATATCGAAACGGCCGTATATACCATGAAATATGGGGCTGTAGATTTTTTCGAAAAACGCGGTGATCCTCTCAAACTTCGAGACTCTGTTTCCAAGGCTTGCGAAAGATCTCGTCAATACTGGAGGCAGAAAAAAGAAGAGGAAAAGTTTGAAGAAACCTTCAATTCTTTGACGAACCGGGAAAAAGATGTCATTGTGCTCGCAGCCAAAGGGGCGAGCAATCGGGAAATTGCTGATCAACTGGGAATCGGACAAGAAACAGTAAAAATGCATTGTTCAAACGCATACGGTAAGCTAGGGGTGAGATCTCGGTTAGAAGCTTATCAATGGCTTCAGAAAGTGCCCGGAGACGTTTTTAAGGAGAAGGCTCCATGATTTCCAGAAGGAGTTTAATTACTTATTTTCCTCTTTGCGTTTCATCAGCTTACTTGCCTAAAGCCTTCCCGGAAGAGCTTGAATGGGACGTGATCGTTGTCGGCAGCGGGATGGCAGGTCTCTGTGCCGCGTTGTCTGCCAAGGAAAATGGTGCAGAAAAAGTCTTGATTTTAGAAAAAGGACCTTTAATCGGAGGACACACCCTTTTTTCCAGCGGGACAATTTCAGCCATGATTAGAGGGGATAAACGACGTAGTAAAGGACTTCGAGACAGCGTCGAGCTTTTCGTCAAAGATGCCTATGAATTAGGTGAAAGAAAAGGAAATCTTGAAATTTTGGAACAAATCGCCCTTCATTCGGAAGAGGGATTGGATTGGTTAGAGGCGAAGGGTGTGGTTTTCGGAGAACCTTTTCAGGCTAAATCCGGCTTGCGCGCACGTGGGTTTACTATGCCGGGAAATTCAGCAGGCAGAAGTTATGTCATGATTTTGAATCATGCTCGTGTGCAGGAGAATATCCCGCTTTTTCTTGAGCATCGACTTCTAGCGCTAATCCCAATCGCTGAGGGCTGGTCTGTGTTGGCTGACACTCCAGAGGGGGATAAAACTTTTAGAACCAAGTCGTTGGTTTTGGCAACCGGCGGTTCGACTGCTAATGTTTTTAGGCGTCTCGACTATGATCGTCGCCTTGGAATCAATTTAAAAACCAGTGCTAATCCGTGGGGAAATAATTGGGACGGTGCAGACGGAGATGCATTAGATATCGGAGAGAAAATCGGTTTAAAAGTTACTCAGGGGAACGGGTATCAGATTGTTCCTTTTTGGGGCGGTCGGGTTCTTGACTATGCTGGAGGCGACATTTATTTAAATGCTGAGGGAGAAAGATTTGTCGATGAAAATCTTCCATGGCATAAGATCGTAGAGGTCATTTTGGAATGGCCGAAAACTGAATTCACTGTCATTACAGATACGCAGTCCGAGAAAGGAGCGACTCTTGGAGTCAAACTACTGAGCGGAATTGTTAAGAAAGCCTCTTCTATCCGTGAGGTGGCGGTAGGGATGGGAATTCCGGAAGAAAAGCTTCGTAAAACTTTAGATGAATATAACCAATCTGTCGAAGCCGGGAGAGATAAATTCGGTAAAACGGTATTTACCCAGCGGATTGAAAAACCTCCGTTCTATTGGGGAAAAGAAAATATTTATGTCCATACGAGTCTGGACGGACTGAAGACTGATGAAGAGGCTCGTGTTCTTGACAAGGACGGCAGAGTAGTTCTCGGTTTATTTGCGGCCGGAGAGGTTGTGGGAGGTGTTTTTGGTAAAGACAGGATCGGCGGAGGCTCGTTGGCAAATTGCTTAGTAATGGGTCGCATCAGCGGTAGAAATGCAGCTCGATCTTAAGGTTTATTCCGTTTTCGGGATAAGACATAAAAAGACCTTGTGTGGATCTCACAAGGTCTTCCAGGACGGTAGAGGAACTCTTATTTAATTTGATCAGCAATACGGTCTGCTGCAAATTTACCGCTGGTTAATGCCCAACCGACATTGGCACCGGCAGGAGAATCATCTCCCATTGTGCCCCCGACCAATTCACCGGCAGCGTATAGATTTCCGATCGTACTGCCATCCTTGCGAACGACATTGAGTTTATCGTTAGTGACTAAGCCGCCCATCGTAGTAGCGAATCTAGGTTTCTGCTCTACGATGTAATAAGGTCCGTGAGAAGAGATTTCGCTCTTCATGTATTGGAGGGGACGGTTAAAGTCAGCGTCTTTCTTGGTTTTTACGAATTCGTTGTAACGAGCAACGGTCTTAGCAAGATTTTCAGCATTGATCCCCGCTTTCTTAGCAGCTTGTTCGAGCGTAGCGCCTTTAACAAAGAGAGGAGACGACTTTCCGTCTTGTGCTAAATACTTATCAGCGTCTTCGTGGGAAACACCTGTTTCGGGAAGGCGTTTGTAAAAACCTTTCCAAGAGCCTTCATCCATAAATACGTAGGCCTGTTTGTTGGAGGTTTCCATCATCGGGTCCAAGATATGGCGATTGCTCGCTTTTTCATTGACAAATCGCTTCCCGTTAACGTCTACTAGGATTCCTGAGTGGTCGAAGGCACCGACGTTGGCATAAATCGTGGATTTTGCTTTTCCGGGAGAGACTTCGATACCGTTTGGATAACGTTTTCCATACTGCATCAGCTGGGTCTTAGCGCCTAAAGACAAGGCCATTTGATGTCCGTCGCCGGTTGAAGAGACAGGCCCATAGTACAGGGCACTCTTGACCGGTTCGGAAAGCATTTCTTTGTTATTTCCGAATCCGCCGGTTGTCAGCAGAGTGGCCTTTGAAGTGATAGTGTAAGTCACGCCATTATTATCGACAGCGCGCACCCCTGTGACATTCCCTTTGTCGTCTGTCAAAAGTTTTTGTACACGTGTGTTGTAAAGAACATTGGCACCGTTCTCGCTGATCACTTTCTTAAGGTGCTGAGCCATCGTCTTGGCTCCCCCTTGGAATTCCAGCGCGCGTCGATGCGAATACTCCGCAAGATAAGGCAAATCATTTGGAATGAATTTCACTCCGACTTTGTCATGCAGCCAATCGATTGTTTGTCCAACATTATGGGCGTACAAAGACAGCATGCGTTTGTCATTAAGATTATGCCCGTTGGCAAGGAAGTCCTTCATCATGGATTCCGGACTGTCTTTGGTTGAACCAAATTGTTTCTGAAGTTTTGATCCCTGAGCAACGACTTGGCCTCCCGAAATCGCGGCAGCTCCGCCGATGTAAGGCATTTTTTCAACGAGGACTACTTTTAATCCCCTCATTCTGCCTTCGATCGTAGCGGCCATTCCGGATCCGCCTCCTCCGACAACAACCATATCTGCTGACAATTTTTCTTCTTTGGTTTGTTTTTTAGTGATTACCGGGATGAGTTGGTCGGGCTTTACGCCTGCTTGTTCAATGCATTTATTTACCGCAGAGAAAATAGCCTTGGAAGTTATCGAAGCTCCTGCAATGCCGTCGATCTTAGTTGACTGCGCATTAAGAATCTTTTTCGGAAGCTCGGAAGCTGCTACAGTGCCAATTCCTTCGGTTTCCGTTTGCTTAACGATCCGAATGGAATCGATTTTATGCTCTGAAAAGGTTGTTTTGACTACAACGGGGCCGTGAATTCCATCGGCAGAAGCCTCATAAGTCCCAGCTCTAAAAGTGACATCAGAAGCTTGGACAACCAAAGGAAGTGCGGCTAGAAGGGCAGAAGTGAGTAAAAGTTTTTTCATGTGAAAACCTCTTGATAGACAATAGTCAGTCTAGTGAGGCAGCCAGCTGATCGATACCCCTGTACGGGGGAGGAAAAGAGAATTTCTTCTTTATTTTTTATGAACTTTGGCTTTGGCAACTTCGGAAAACAAAAGAGGATTCAGAGAAGAGCGGCTCCTAAACTCTATAGCTAGGCGGCAGATATAAGCCAAACTCGAGAAGAGAGTTTTTGTCAGCAGGCAGCAAGAAATCCTATTTGATGTCTCAAAGAAAGAATTTGTTCGATTTAAATCCCTTACTCTTTAACCTTATTTGCTTTTTTGCGACATATTTGTCAGTTTTATTAGAATAAACGTTGATTTAGAAGCAATATCATTATTAGAATTTGAAAATACCATTTAAATAATCAAGATATGTAGTGAAACGATTTTTTCTTCCTGAACGATGCAATCTTACCTAGCGTGCAATCATTGGGAAAACGGCAGGCAGAATCATTGATTCGTCTGTCGATTTTTTTTTACAACTCACTTTTTGTTGAAATAAGATTACTCAAGTTCGCGCCGATGATTTGAATTATGCGATGGCTAGAAAAACTCGTAGCGGACAATGACCTATCGCCGTCTAACCCGAGTTCAGGAAGGCCTCTTCAGTAAAATATCTCCGCTTAATTGCCTCTTACTTGATTGGAAATATTGAATGCGTACCTTAGGAAATATTATTTGGAACATCCCATTTCTAGGCTTTGTTACGGCGGCTCTCGTTTTTCTGATTGGCCTTTTGTTTGTTGTTACGATCATCGCAGCGCCGATCGGTCTAGGTCTCATCCAGTATTCGAAATTTTTGCTCCTGCCGTTTTCCTATGACATGGTTTCTAAATCTGAGATAGACGGCGATGCGAATAAAAATATCCTTTGGCAAACTTATGGATTTATTCTGAAGACAGTCTACGTCATCTTCTTAGGTATCCCGATGGTCATACTCTCTCTGGTACAGATTGTCTGCTGTTTTTGCAGCATTATCGGTATTCCGGTTGCCATTGTGATGGCTAAATCGCTTGGAACTCTGCTTCAGCCGGTCGGTAAAGTTTGCGTTGATCATTCTGTTGCGCAAGCGCTGCTTGTTGAGCAAGGAAGAAGCCAGCTGGCTAACAGGAACAAAATTGAGCAGCAGTGATCCGAGTATTCATCGACTATGGGGCCTGAGCAGCCGACGGTTCCTTAAATTTCCCGGCTCCCTGAATAGTTGTCTTTACTGAATTGCCGTTAATAATTATCTCCGGATCTTGTATCCAACTTGCAATAAATACGTCGCAAAGGCTACTGCAGCCACGCCTGAGATCGTTACAACGGACAGGCTGATCCATGGATTGAAGTCGCTTTGGGAGAAAAAACCGTACCGAAATCCGTCAATGATGTAGAAGAACGGATTAAATCTCGATAAAGTCTGGAAAATCGGGGGCAGCTGGTTAATCGAATAGAAGACACCTGAAAGGAAGGTTAGCGGCAGAATAACAAAACTTTGAAAAGCTCCGACCTGATCAAACTTATCTGCCCATAATCCGCAGATGAGGCCCAAAGACCCCATAAGAGCGGCGCCCATAAACCCAAAGACCAAAATCCAGAGAAGGTGGTCCATCGGCGGGGGAGACCAAAGGAACGAAGCAAGCAGAACACCTGCACCGACAATTAAGGCGCGCACAATAGAAGCGCCTATCATTGCCAATGAAAGCTCCCAGCCGGCAAAGGGCGGGAGCTGGATAAAAATCAGACTACCCATAATTTTCGAAGACAGCATTGAAGAAGAACTGTTTCCGAAAGCGTTCTGCAGCATTGTCATCATTACAAGACCGGGAACAAGGAAGTGCAGGTAATTCACACCGTCAAAGGTCGGCATTTTGCCCGCCAGGACCTGTCCGAACACCAATAGATAAAGGAGTCCCATAAGCACCGGTGCAAAAATCGTCTGAAGCGCAATTTTTTTAAATCGGAGAATCTCTTTTTCCAACAATGTCAGGAAGGATGCTCCAGGTCGGTAAGGCTGCGGTTTTATTTTGAAATTCATTTTGATGTAATTCTCATGAAGACTTCTTCTAAGTTGGCTTTACCGATTTCCAAGCCCTCCGGCTCTAAACCGCGCTTATGCAGCTCGTCGAGAAGAGTTCTTAGAGCTTCGGGATTGTCATAATTAAGACAATAGAAACCGTCTTGCAGTTTCTCGACTTGAATCGGAAAATCCTCTGGCAGCGGTCTTGAAAGCGTAAAAACGACACGATCTTTGGAATATTCCTTCAGAAGATCGCGTGTGTTTTCCAAAGCCGCAATGCGTCCGTGATTGAGCATGGCGACGTTTCTGCATAGTCTTTCCGCTTCTTCAAGGTAATGCGTTGTCAAAATAATCGTGTGACCTTTACGATTGAGTTCTTCCATAAAGGTCCACAGCGAATGACGAAGATTGATGTCGACGCCGGCCGTCGGTTCATCTAAAACGATCAGAGGAGGTTTGTGTACAAGAGCTTGAGCAATTAAGACACGTCTTTTCATACCTCCGGACAAGCGCATAACGCTTTCTTTCTTTTTATCGGCTAAATCCAGGACCTCGAGCAGTTCATTGAGCCATTTGTCGTTGTGACGCAGACCGAAATATCCGCTTTGCAGTCTTAATGTCTCCCAAACACTCAAGAAAGGATCAAAAGTAATTTCTTGAGGAACAATGCCGATCGCCATCTTGAATTGCTGCCAGTCCCTGCGAATGTCAAAACCAAGAACAGATACATCTCCGCTGTCGGGGGTTACCGTCTTGGCTAAAACGCCGATCAAAGTGCTCTTGCCAGCGCCGTTAGGTCCGAGCAAGCCGAAAAAATCACCTTGTTCAATCGAAAAGCTGACATCTGAAAGTGCTTTTTTCTGATTTTTACCGGCGTGAAAACTCTTTGAAATGCCGGCAATTCGAAGTGCAGGAATACTGAAATCAGCCACTGAAATTTCCTCTTTAAATTGCTTCACTAAACATAATTATTTTTATGAACAACGAGTTAACTCGACGGAGTAATTGGTTATCAAAAATTTATTTGTATCGGGAGTTTTTAAATTTTTATACATTTTGAGGGTTAAAACTCGGGTAAACGATAATAATAATCGTTTGTATTAAAATTGTCTTAGCGCTAAATTTATTCAAATGATAATCATTATCAATACGATATTTTAGCATTATGCAAGCACAACACACTGACCGAGAGAAAGCAGTCCCGATGTTTAATGCTTTCCAGAGAAGAGTGCCGGACGACATCAGTCGTTGGTTGGCCAAAGTTTCTGAGAATCCGATTGTCGAAGCGTTTCCGGAAAAGATTGATATCCATCCGGGGATGGACAGCTCCATGCTCCTGCCTACGGAAATGCCGGAGGTGCTTTCCGAACTCGTTTCTAAACCTCGTACACGCCGAACCATTGCCTATATCAACGTTCCCTACTGCGAAACTCGCTGCTTGTATTGCTTGTTCTATATCAAGCCGTATCGAAACAAAGAAGAAAGCAACGCTTTTGCCGATACTTTAATCAAAGAACTTCAGCTTTGGTCAGACAAACCGGTGCAAAAGGGTGAGCCCGTACACGCTGTATATTTCGGCGGCGGTACGCCTACTGCTTTGGAAGCTTGTGATATTGAAAGAATCATCAAAGCCGTTCGCCGCTATCTTCCGCTCGCCAATGACTGCGAAATCACTTATGAAGGGCGTTTGTCCGGTTTTGGAACCGACAAAATGGAAGCCGCTTTGGCCGGGGGCGCCAACCGTTTCTCTTTGGGGGTCCAGAGTTTTGATACGAAGATTCGTCAGGCTGTCGGCCGCCGCTCAGATAAGGAAACCTTGATTCGCCAGCTCGAGAAACTGATGAGCTATGATCAGGCGGCTGTCGTGATTGATTTGATTTACGGCTTTCCGTTCCAGACCTTGGAAACTTGGAAAGAAGACTTACGGATAGGCCGAGAACTCAACCTTGACGGTATCGACTGCTACCAGCTCCGCGTGTTTGAGAAGTCTCCTCTTTATAAATATATTCAGAACGGCAAACTTCCTCCCGGACCGGATCATGAACTTCGCGCTGCGATGTTCCAGGAAGCCGTGCAAAGTATGCATGAAGCAGGCTGGAAGCGCCTTTCCATCTCCCATTGGGCTTCAAACACCCGTGAACGAAATTTTTATAACTACTATGCAAAGACCCGTACCAATTGTTTAGCTTTCGGTCCCGGCGCCGGCGGCAACTTAAGCGGTTACGGCTTCATGCAGCACCGTCAGCCGGATGCTTGGGCCAAGGCTGTCGAAAGCGGTGTCAAACCAATTGCCATGATGACCAAACCGCCTCTGTTCTGGGAACTGGGACGTGCGGTCGCTGAGCAGCTTGAATTGAATTTCTTTAACCCTTCCCGACTGGCTCACGAGTTTTCTGAGAAGTTTGCAACTTTGTGGAATCCATTGATCGACAACTGGACTGAAGCAGGGCTCCTGGCACCCGTCGGAAACCGTTTTGAACTGACGGTTCCCGGTCAATTCTGGCAGGGCCGCATGACTCAGCACATCCTCGACTACTTCAAATCTCAGACAAAATGACCACTAATCTTACTTTCAAATTGACGGCTGCAGCCGCATTGACTTTTTGCTCGCTCGCACTTCAGGCCGAAGAAACTGTTCAGACTTCTGAAGTGACGGTAACCGCCGGCCGCGTGGAACAGCAGCTTCTCGAAGTTCCAATGGCTGTGACGGTTGTGACTAACCAGGAAATCCAGGAATCTGCCGCCCGCAACGTAGGCGAGCTCCTGGAAGACATTCCGGGCGTCATGGTCAATAACGCCGGTTCTCAGGGCTTAAAGCGCGTTTCCATCCGCGGAGAGGATACCTTCAGAACCCTGACTCTTATTGATGGCCAGAAGATTTCCGAACAGAAATCCATGTCCGGCGCCTCGATTCTGATCGATCCGAGTTCTATTGAGCGCATTGAAGTGATCAAAGGGCCGGCTTCCGTGCTTTACGGTTCGGATGCTCTGGGTGGCGTGGTGAACATCATCACGAAGAAGGGTTCTAAGAAACCTTTTGAAGCTGAGGGTTCTGTGGCCTGGAACGGCGCCGGGCACGGCTGGGCGGAAACTATTTCTCTTGGCGGGACCTACAAAGGTTTAAATTACCATTTGGACGCCGGTTATCAGAGCCACGGAAACATCAAGACTCCGCTCGGATACCAGAAAGGTACAGACTTCCGTCAGAAGAATGCTTCTGCTTTCTTGAGCTACGACTTCAATGAGCATTTCACTGTCGGTCTGCGTGCGGATACTTTTGACAGCGACATCAATTCCTCTAGCTGGGAATACGAACAAGACCCGAACAGCGAGTTCTTTGTTCGCATTCCGAAGTGGAAGCGAGACAAGGTTGCACTCTTTGCAGAAGGCAAGAACCTTAACGAATACCTGACCCGTCTGCGTTGGGACGGCTATTGGCAGAAGAACCATAAGAACATGAGAAATTATGTTTCCCTTTCACCCATGCCGCGTGCGAAGGTTATAACTGATTCACTTGCTGACAACCGTATCAAAACTTACGGTACAAGTCTTCAGGCTGACTGGCAGTTGGGTGAATCCAATTTCCTGATTACCGGATATGAATTTGTTCAGGATCAGTTGGAAGCCGATACCGAGGCTCGCTCTTCCATGTCTATGGGACCGATGACAATGAGCAATAAACAAACCCATCGTTACAACAAAGGCAAAGAGACTACAAATGCAATTTTTGCGTCCATGGAAACAACTTTGCCGATGGATTTCACGCTTAATTACGGCGTTCGATATACATGGGTTGAGTCTAAGCTCAATAAGGCTTCCGCAAGCGTCAACGGTTATGATTCAAAAGGCCGCTACAAAAACCACGACGACGGTTCAGCAGGAAAGACAGGCAGTGACAGAAACAGTCGTCCCGTCTTTAACCTTAGCCTAAACTGGACTGGTCTTCCTGATACTTCGCTGAGAGCCGGTTGGTCTCAGGGCTTCCGTGTCCCGAATCTTCAGGAAAAGTACCTTATGAATAACATGGGCGGCGGTACCATCATTGGCAATCCTGACCTTAAGCCGGAGAAGTCTAACAATTTTGAGGTTGGGGCTCGTTATGCAGGAAGTGCAGTTGAGGCAGATTTTTCTCTGTTCTATAACCTTGCGGATGATTACATCTCGACCGTACACAAAGACAGCAGAGAATACACTTACTTGAACGCAGATAAGGCTAAGACCTTCGGTGCTGAACTTTCCGTGAACTTTAAGCCCACGGACCATATCTTCCCGTATGCCAGCATGACTTGGCTGCGAAGAAAAACAGAATGGGGCAGCGGTGTCTCTACCTACGATTCCGGGGTTGCGGGGTTCACAGCTCGCTACGGCGTGAAGACAGAGCTTGAAGTCTTTAACGGCCGGTGGAATACCGATACGTACCTCAGAAGCAAGACGGCATCCAAGTCCTATTCGCCATCTACCAATGAGACGACCCGCGTTGCCGGTTATACAACGCTTAACTTTGCGACAACTTATCACTTCGGCCCGCAGAAGCGCTACATGGTCAGTGCCGAGGCTATCAACATTACCAATCAACTTTATTCCTACGGCGATTCGATCTACGAACCGGGACGGCACTTCAACTTCAAGCTGAGCGCTAAGTATTAAGAAGTAATACGGATTCATTTCAACGGAAATCAACATGACGGAAATGGTATTGGAGAGAAAGGAGGGGCAGTCTTGGCTCAGAAGGTTCGGTGACCGCTGGGGTGCTCGTGACCTCGTGGTGATCGGGGTTTTTGCCGCGACCGCAAAACTCTCTACGGTTTTAATCGCTATGGTGGGCGGAGGAATGAATCCGGTCAGCCTTCTGCTTAAAAATGTGGTGTTCACTACATTGCTTGTGATCATGCTCTACAAAGTTAGACAGCCGGGAACTCTGACTCTCTTTGTAATCGTGAGCGCGCTGGTGAACTTCCTGCTTTTGGGCGGAAACGTCACACTTATTCCGGCGATGCTGGCGGCTGCACTTGTTTCCGAAGTCGTGATGAAGTTCGTTAAAAGCTTCGGTTGGAAAGGTGCCGTGTTCTGGGGTGTCGGCTGCTTTGACTTCCTTTCCAAAGGATTGTCTCTTGCAGTTTCCTATCTCATGATGCGCGAATCTCCCGCTTTGATGGCAGTAGTTCTTCCGATCGTTTTAATCGGTTATGCCGGTTCTTTGCTCGGTCTTTACACGGGCTGCCGTTCTATGAAGGAATTAAGGCATGCAGGCATCGTCCGCTTCTAAGTTTGATGTTTTAACGCAGCTGGATGTTCGCAGCAAAATGCTCATTGCCGCATTAGCGGCTGTGATGACGATTGCGCTTTCTTCTCTGAATTCGCAGCTGCTGCTTTTTACAACGTCGCTGCTTTATCTATTTGCGCTCGGTCGATACAAATTAATTTTTGTGAGCTATGCTGCCTCGCTTCTGATGATGGCGCTGTCCGTGGGATTTGCCTCTGTGTTGGCTTTGTTCATTCCTTCCATGGGTAAAAGTCTGGAACTGAGTTCTCTGTGTATTCCGTTCCTGAGAGCCCTGACAGTGATGAACACGATTTTGCCGATGGCTTTTACTGGAAGACTACAGAATATTCTTAACGGTCTTCAGCAGCTGAAGCTCCCGTTCATTATTTATCTTCCGGCCGCTGTGATTATTCGTTTTATTCCGACGTTTGCCGGCGATGTGAAGCAGATCTGGGAGTCTTTGAAGATAAGAGGTTTCAAGATCAATCCTTGGCAGTGTACGATTCATCCGATTCGTACGACGCGTCTTTTGTTTACGCCGCTTCTCTTCAGAGCGCTCAAAACCAGCGACGAGTTGGGCATTGCAGCTGAACTCAAAGGTCTTCATGCCGGGAGTAATTCGGGTTCTATGCAGAGAAGGAGATTCGGAAAGCATGACATCGCAGCCATTACCCTTGTTCTCTTAATCTGTACGGGAGCGGTTTTACTTCAAATTTACTTTCCTACCGACATTAAGGCGGCAATGAGATGATTGAACTGAAAAACGTCACTTATCGTTATCCGTTCTCTGACAGAAACGCGCTTGAAGATATTTCTTTGAAGGTTCGTCCCGGTGAAGCAGTGCTTTGCACGGGTGTCTCCGGGTGCGGCAAATCTACCTTAATCCGTCTGATTAACGGTCTTTGCCCGCATTATTTCGGAGGAGAACTTCAAGGAACCGTTCGTGTTGCAGGTCAAGACAACCAAAAACTCAAACTGCATGAAATCAGCAGCCGAGTCGGTACGTTGTTCCAAAACCCTGAAACGCAGTTTTTTGCGCTCGGTGTAGAAGAAGAGATGGCTTTCAAACCCGAATCCCGAGGAATGCCTCCCGATAAAATCCGAGAGCTCATTGCTAAAACTTCTCAGCGTTTCGGTCTGAATTCCGTTTTAAAAAATACGATCCACGAACTTTCTCAGGGACAAAAACAGAAGGTCGGTCTGGCTTCCTTAATGATGGAACCGCTGCAGGTGCTGATTCTGGATGAACCGACAGGAAACCTCGATCCGGAATCTACGATGGATTTGGCCGAGGAGATTCTGCGGTTAAAAGAGAAGGGCGTTGCCGTCCTGATTGTCGACCATCGCTTGTACTGGTTAAAAGACGTGGCTGACCGCGTCTGCGTGATGGAAAAAGGAAGAATCGTCCAGGAGGGCACTTTTGATGATCTCAGCGACGAAGTCCGAGAACGCTACGGATTAAGGAAAGTCGATGTTGAAGATAAAAGACACGAACTTCCGTCGTTGTCCGAGGGCAAAGAAACCGTAATGAAGGTCTCGGATCTTTCGTTTGCTTACCCGAGAAAGCCGAAGATTTTTAACGGCACCGACCTGGAACTGCGCAAAGGTATAACAGGACTTTTCGGCCCGAACGGTACCGGCAAAACGACTTTGGCCCGGATTCTCACAGGTTTAAATAAACCAACCCAAGGGACACTAGAAATAAGAGGCAAGAAGGTCAAACCTCAGGAATGCCTTAAGCATGTCGCGGTGGTCCTCCAGAACGCAGACCATCAGCTGTATATGCGGACGGTTTTTGATGAGCTTCTGACAAGTCTGGAAGCCGCAGGCTGCCGAGGGGGTAAGCAAGCCGCCGAGGAGCTGCTGCAGCTTTTTGATCTGACAGAACTCCGAGACCGTCATCCGCATTCCCTCTCCGGCGGCCAGCAGCAAAGGCTAGTGATTGCCTGCGCGTTTGCCAAAAAACCGGATGTCATCATTTTGGATGAACCGACAAGCGGCTTAGACGGCGCAAATCTTCATCGAATTGCCGGCGCCCTGCGGCAGCTTTCTGACGAAGGCAAAGCCGTGCTTGTCATTACTCATGACCTGGAGCTCGTGGACATGGTGTGCGACAGCGCCATCAGACTCCCGCTTCAAAAAACAAATCTTTCAGCAACTTTTCAAATAAATTAATCGGTAAACCTATGACAACAATCGTTGAACAGCAGAACAAAATTAATGAACTTTTAAACGGCGGCCGTCCCGTAACATTGGAGACGATTGCCCAGGCGCTCTCCGTAACAGCGCAGGAAGCGGCTCATCTCCTGCCGGAAGGTTCCGCCACCTTTGCTCCGGGTTCCGATTTTGAAAGCGTTTGGGCTGCGATCGCCGAATGGGAAAAAATTACTTTCATCGTGACTGCACACGGCAACGTCATCGAAGTTGAAACCAAACTCGTGACAGGCAAAGCTGCGATGGGCTACTACAATCTGATGGGAGGCAAGAGCCCGCTTCAAGGTCACTTTAAGTACGGCGACATTTCCGAGATCGGCTTTGTGACGATGCCGTTCATGGGCCGTGAAAGTCACTTCGCCGCTTTCTTTACAACTTCCGGCGAAGTTGCTTACTCCATGTACGTCGGCCGCGAAAAACACAAGTTAATTGAAAGCGCCAAAGAAAAATTCCTTGCCCTCCAGCAGAAGTACAAAGCTTAATGAGAGGAAGAGAATGAAAGTTTTAGTCGCATACGCCACCGTTACCGGAAACACTGAGGTCATTGCCCGCGCCATTGCTTCCGCAATTCCCGGCGCCGATCTCAAAAAACTGCCCGCTGATGTTAATCCTCACGATTACGACTTCATCTTTGCCGGTTTCTGGTGCGATAAAGGTACGCCTGACGAAGTTTGGCAGGCTTTCCAGAAAGAGGCTAAAGCCAAACCGATCGCTTACTTCGGAACTATGGGCGGTGATCCCAACAGCGAGCGAGGACAGGCTTGGGTCAATAAAGTTGCCGGTCTTTTCCCGTGCGAGAACTTCAAGGGTCTTCGCGTTTGGCAGGGCAAGATCGATCCGAAGATCTTGGCTGCTATGGCGAAGATGCCCGGAGCAAAACCGATGACGCCGGAGCGCCAGGCCCGATTGGATGAAGCCGCCAAGCATCCGACAGCCGAAGATCAGGCTCAAGCCGGAGCTTGGGCTTTAGAGTTTCTTGAAAACTTTCGAATGACAAATAAACATGGACTTTAAAGAGATTTATAACCTGATCGGATTCGCCGGTATCGCATTGGTGATTATCGGAGTCTTTGCGCTTTACATCACCGTTTGGAACTTTCTCTATCTGAGGGGCGTGCTTTCCAGATTTAAGAAGCATTTCCGCGGAATGAACAAAGTGACGCCGGAACGCGTTCGCCGATATTTCGGAGAGAGCACTAATCCGCTGGAATGCATTGTGCGAGACATTTTCATGACGCACGGCGCTCACTCCGATGACATTCGTGCCGAAGTCGCTTATTTGTTCCACAAGCATTTCAAACCTGTGAACAATGCCTTGACTTGGCTCAAGCTAATTTCTGCAGTCTCTCCGCTGCTGGGTCTTTTAGGTACGGTCATTGGCATGGTGACAGTTTTCCGCACAATCTCTGAAAATGTTTCTCCTGATCCGACGATGCTGGCGGGCGGTATTTGGACTGCCCTCATCACAACGGTGATGGGTTTGGTTGTCGCCATTCCTGCGCTCATGGCTTATTACTACCTGATGCTCAAAGTTAAAGAACTTCGAATTGAAGCCGTGGAATACAGCTACCGAGCTTTAAATATCCGCCGCGAACCTTGCCGCTGTGCTCAGAGACCGGAAGAAGACCAGCAGAAAGCAGCCTGAGATTTGAGAGAAAGACATGTTTGACGAACTCGAAGAAGAACCTCGGGTGGATTTGACGCCACTTATTGACGTGATTTTCATGCTGGTCATCTTTTTTGTGATGACTATGACATTCAGCAAACCTGTACTGGATGTTGTACTGCCGGCGGCCCAGAACTCCGAGGTTAAGAAGAAGGCGGCAGAACTCGTGATGAGCGTGAAGCCGGACGGAAAATATTTCTTTAATGATCAGGAGATCCTCAAGGAAGATCTTCCGCGTTTCCTCTCTGAACATCCTGAAGGCACGCTCAACCTGATGGTAGACGAGAAAGCCCCGTTTGAGTCCTTTGTTTACTTGGCCGATCTTGCCAAGGTCAACAGAGAAGGCCGTTTCGTGATCAGTACTAAAGCAGCACCTAAGAATTAAGATGTTTAGTCCTAAACGCAAAGACAATGAATTACTCAAGGCCAAACGGCTTTCCAAAGCCGCTTTGGTTGCCTTTGCCTGCGCGTTTGCTTGGGCAGGCTGCACGATTAAAACAGATGCTCCGCAGATCGTTCATCAGCCGCGGATCATTGAGTTGAGTTTTGCTCAGATTCAGGAGATCCAGCCGGAAGAAACGCCGGAAATCATTCCGGAACCTCAGCCACAGCCGGTCATCGAAGAATCTAAAAAACTTCTTACAGATGAATCGGACTTTAAAGTTGAACCTGAAAAGGTTGTAGAAGAGAAACTTCCTGAATCTGAAGCAGAACCGGTACCTCCGCCGCCTATACCGGTTGAACAGCCTAAACCGAAGAAGGTGGAACCGGAAAAACCGAAACCTAAAGCCGTAGAGAAACCGAAACCCGTTAAGAAGCCAAAAGAAACCAAGGCAGAAAAGAAAGAATCCACGACTCAAAAAGCTTCAGAATCTGCCGAAGCGAAAGCGGCTGCAGCTGCACATGCCGCTGCAGAACAAACAGTTAAAAAGAAAAGTATCACTGCAATGCTGGTGAGTTTGGTTGAAAAACACAAGCGTTATCCGAAAGCAGCGAGAAGGGCGGGAATAGAAGGCGTCGTTTTAGGGGAATTTACGGTCGACTCAAGCGGTAAAGTTACCGGCGCCTCAGTCATTAAGAAATCGGGAAAGGGCTCCTTAGATTCAGCTTCTCAGGAGTTGAGTAATCGAATCATCGGGACGGCATTTAATGTTCCGAATTCAGGAATGAAGATTCAGGTTCCGATTCGATACAGCTTGGATTGATAAAGTGGGTAACTTGAAAGACGGTCGAAGTAGTGTGCCTCGGCCGTCATTCTTTTTTTTCGTAATTTGCCAGTTTTGGGAAATTGCGTATAATTCAATTCTCTTTCGGAAGGGTGGCAGAGCGGTTGAATGCAGCAGTCTTGAAAACTGTCGATGAGTGATCCTCATCCGTGGGTTCGAATCCCACCTCTTCCGCCATTTTTATGTCCGCAAAGAACCTCTCTGAACCTCTCAGAGCTTTTTAAATCCATAAAACCAAATAGTTACCGGGATTCATCCATTTGCGTTTGGACCTCCGTGAACCTCCATGAATGGCCCATAAACATCAAATGGTCGGTACACATGGTGGTACACTTTTTCGAAATTCTATTCTTTGTGTACCACAACCATGGCAAAGCTCCGTACCACCGATGTTCTCAAACTTCCCGACGGCTTCCACGCTGACGAAAACGGACTGTACTTATATGTGCGTGGAAACTCACGTACTTGGGTTTACCGAGGAACGCTTAACGGCAAAAGGGTAAAACGCGGTTTAGGTTCTGCCAGACTTATTTCTCTTGCTCAAGCGCGCCAAAAGGCTTTGGAGTTCAAACAAGCCGGAGTTCAGGAAACGGTAAAGAGCGTAAAGTTCCAAGACTTCTATTTAGATGCCGTGGAACACGCAGCCAAACTGAAGCAGTGGAAAAACAAAAAGTCGAAGTCTCAGTGGATCAGTACGATTAAGACCTACGCGCTCCCCGTGATCGGGGCCAAGTCGGTTAAGTCGGTCACTTCCGAGGACATCCGCAAGATCATCGACCCCATTTATGAAACCAAGACGGAAACCGCTTCTCGGCTGGTCGGAAGACTAAAGAACGTTTTCGACTATGCACAAGTCTGCGGACTGCATCAGGGGCCTAACCCGGCAATGTGGGTCGGAAACCTCGATCAGTTCTTTGCCCCGAAAGCAAAAGTGGCCTCGGTCAAACACCACAAGTCATTATCTTGGAGGGAGCTGCCGGTTGTGTTTAAGGCTCTTTGGGAAACCGGAGGAGTTGGAGCTCTGTCCGTTATGTTCGGGGTGCTTACTGCTTCCAGAGTAAATGAATTTGTGCCTGCTCAGTGGAGCGAGATAGACATAGAAAATAAGGTGTGGATGATGCCCGCTGGTCGAAGAAAAGATCAGAAGCTCTTTCCTCACAGAGTGCCGTTAAACGACAAAATCTTAATGGTATTAGAGAGGCTGCCGACGAGAGAAGGGAATGTGTTCCCCGCATGGAGCGGGCCGAAGCATCAAAATAAGGAAACACCTCGGAAGACACTGCATGACTTGGGGCTAGATGTGACAATGCACGGAATGCGCTCCACGTTCAGAGACTGGGCGGCAGAGACCGGGCAGGACTATGCAGCAAGCGAGAAGGCGCTCTCTCATGCAGTGGGAACTGAAGTGACCCAAGCTTACCTTAGAACAGATATGCTGGAGAAGCGCCGAGGGATTATGCAGGCTTGGGCCGACTGGTGTTTCAGTGAGATATGTCGTCAGTAACGACATAAAAGAAAAATGTGTCGATGTTTTTGAGTTTCATCGACACATTACGATCAAAGGGAAGCTAAGCGCTCAGCGGCGTTTTTCTTGGCAACGAGCTTGCGGCAAATGCCTTCGAGAAGAGCGTTGATGTCTTCTTCAAAATAAAGCTTGTCTTTACCAAAGCCCATCGTACCGATAATCTTGCCTTCGTCTTCAAGGCGCTTGAACGTGGAAAGAGAGATGCGAAGCATCTCCATCGCTTCCTTTCGTGTGACAAGCTTCTTAGGCATGTTATTTCCTCTCTAAGCGTTCAATTTCAAAGTTCACGACGGTCTCTAAGTTCTGCCAGAAAGTCTTTGGCCGGTCGCCCGGATCTTCATGGGGAGCTTCGTCGTTAAGCTCTACGCCCGGGTAGTAAGCTGCACGGATAAATTCGTTGTCGATGTTTTCGCAGAAAAGCTGGAAAAGAGAAAGATCAATAATGAAGTGCTCAACTCTATCGTTAAGGTAAAAGCGAGCCTTTTTCAGATCAGTAAGCTTGGACTCCTTTTCAGTCTTTCCGGCATAAAGCTTTTTACCGGCACGAAGGACGTATTTCAGTGCGTCCTTTTGCGGACCGTACATCCGTCTGAAAACCACATGGGGCTCGACCCAGAAACGGTTTTCAACATAGTGCTTCGGGTGATTAACTTCATCGTATTTTTCCACGGTTATTCTCCTTAACAAGTGACTTCGTATTCTTTGATGTAGCGGTCAAACGGGTTCTCCCGAGGCTCCTTATATGGCGCAGCAGGAACAAAAACCGGACGTGTCATTGATGGCTTCAGGTCTCCGAGCATTCCTATAAAGTCCTTGAAGTCGTTTACAGGGATCTCTTGCACGAGGTCGGGGCTTCCTTTTATTCTCACTGTCAAGACGACATTTTTAGAACCCGCTTGGACAGAGATCGAAAGCTCCATATTGTCTACAGCTAATTCGATTGCTTTTCTTGTCGGCATTTCATTTCCTCTAAAAGTAGTGGGATCGCTTCATAAAGTTCTTCGAGCTGCTCTGCGGTTAAGTAAACGAATTGAGAAGCGAAACAAGACTTTCCTCCGTCTACATCGACCACGAAGAGGTCAGGCTCATAAAGTACGCTCTTCCTCTTGTCGGGGTTCGGGATGAAGATGGAGAACGATCCTCCGTCTTCATATTCGCTGGAATCTTTCCAGCTGAAAAAATCATTCGAGTCTGTCATCTCTCTTCCTTAACAGAGCATCTACCTCAGCTCGATGCTTTGCTTTTTCTGCTTTGCGTTTTGCTGCGTAGGCTTTTTCTTCCTCAATTCGTTCCAGCTGACGTTTGACTTTTTCTTCCATAAACTTGTCGATGTCTTTTTTGAACTCCGGAGTTTGAGAAGCGAAGTATTCAAACTGCTTGGCAAGGATGAAAACATCAGCCATTTCCTTAGTGGCTAATCTAAAAGCCGTACTCCACTTGGCGTCAAAGTATTTGTCGGCGTCCTGATGTTCATGCGAAAGCTCTGAATAAACAATGCATTTATGGACAGCAGCTGAGAGCTCAGCAGCTTCTTCGGCAAACTTAATCATTTGCACATTCGGACCGTAATGCTTGGCGATGGTTTCAATATCAGTTTTTAGTTTCGAGTCCATGTTTGTAACCTTTGAAAAATTCGCTGACATTGGGTGCTCCGAGTTCTACGAGCCTGCCAGCGTTTAGCTCATAGACGTATCCGTAGTTTTTAAATTCCCTTGCGTGGCGAGTGACAATTCCTGCTGCCACGAGTTGATTGACCGAGCGTCTGAAAGACTCGCGGGCAAAGTGAGTTCTAGCAACCAAACGTCCGGCGGAAACTCTCATCCGAAGATTTACGGAGTAAAGAAAGAAGAAAAGCAAAATCTTCGTGTTGGCCGAGAAGTGGGGAACACTCAGGCACCATTCCGGCAAAGTATTGATGACTGTCATTTAAAAGCCTTGGTACATGCGGATGGCCGTGAGCCCGCTTGGCAGAAGGGCCGTTAGCGCAAAAAGCCCAAGCGCCCAGAAAAACGCTATGGTTACTGCTCTTTTTTGGCTAGATGAGATAGCGTCAGCGGAACCGGCGATTGAAATCACAAGAAAGAAAGCCGCCACAGCGCCCAAACAAATTCTGATTGCAGAAGCGCTTCCCGCGTAATAAGCGAGCCACCAAGGAAGATTGATTTCTGTCATGTCATTCTCCTTTAGCTTTTCATTATCATTTCAACGAGGCGATCCCACGTTTCTTTAGAAACGTCTCTGATTTCATAAGTGCGCTTGCGGGTCTCAACTATCAGAATCTCCTCTTCTTTCCATTCAATGGCTTCTATATAGTTGCTATTGAATATGAAGTTTTTGATTCGAATTATGTTTTTCATCTTTCCCTCCTAAACTGCCACAGGGGCTTTGATTGCCGGGTGATACTTGTAGTTGTAGACAGTGATGTCTTCGAACTCGTAGTCCCACGGATACTCGTGCTGACGGCCGAACTGAATAAACGCTTGCTGCGGGTAGGGAGTGCGGGAAAGCTGGAGCTTTACCTGCTCGATGTGGTTCTCGTAGATGTGAACGTCTCCGCCCGTCCAAACGAACTCGCCCGGCTTAACACCTAGACAGTCGGCAAAAATAGCTGTCAGGATGGCGTAAGAAGTAATGTTGAAGGGGAGCCCTAAAAACGCGTCGCAGCTTCTTTGGTAGAGTTGGCAGGAAAGCTCCTCGTTGTTGTTCAGATAAAACTGGAATAAGCAGTGACATGGTGGAAGCGCCATCTGAGGCAGCTGAAGAGGGTTCCACGCCACAACCAAGTGACGGCGGGATGTCGGGTTTGTCTTAAGACTGTCAAACACTCGCCGGATCTGGTCGGCAGACTCTGTCATAGAAAACTTCGCTCTTTCATCCTCGTCGTAATACATACCGCAGCGCAGGACTTCGCCGGTTTTGATCTTTCCTTTTTTAGTACAGATCGTGGCAACCGTTCCGACAGCAGAGAACTCACGCCACTGAGCTCCGTAGATAGGCCCGAGGTCTCCGTCCTCACGGGCCCATTCATCCCAGATAGTGACTCCTCTTTCTTTAAGGTACTCGTTGTTGGTCTTGCCTTTGAGCATCCAGAGAAGCTCGTGAATGACGGACTTCAGATGGACACGTTTCGTGGTAACAATCGGGAGATACTTGCGCATATCAAAGCGCATCTGGCAGCCGAAGATGGCTCGGGTACCGACGCCTGTGCGGTCGTCTCTGTGTTCACCTTCCTTGAGGATTTTGTCTAAGAGTTCTAAATATTGTTTCATTTTTTAGCCGAAGTTGATGGTGTAGATCAATGCGATAACGAATGTCAGAGTCGCGATGAGAATGGAGAAAGCCATTCCCCCTTTAGTACGTGCAACGGCGAGTATTGCCAAATACATGATTAAGCCGCCTATGAATGTGGCTAACCGCGCAAACTCAATAATGGTTTTTAAAAGAAGTTCCATAGTTATCCTTAAAGTGCGAGGGGAGAGATTCGAACTCTCAATTTCCGAGCGGATTGCGTTTCAAACTCGCTCCATGTCCTCGGTGTTTCGCCTTCCTAACAGCCCTCGCTTAAATTCCCAAGGCGGAGAATGGAGAAGGATTCTGGTTTCGCTTCATCTCGTCGATGGTCTTTTGAATCCTCGCCAAATCTGCCTTTCTGCGGCGGAGTCTTTTTGCCTCCTTAATCCTTTCCTCAAGGGCATACTCCGCGTCTTTTCGTTTAATCAGTTCTACTTTTTTCTCGTATGTGTGGAGAGTTGAAAAAGCAATTTCCTTTTTCATGTAATCCAAGAGCACTTCGACATTGGCTGCGAGCTCTATCAGCCCCGGCTCCCGCAGCCAATTCAATCTGGCATCGGTTGGGATCAGATCCCTAATTACTCCCAGATACTCTCTGATTTCCGAGTTACTTGGTTCCGGTGAGCTTGATGTCGTCTCTGTCATCTAAGAGCCTCTTAAGAGTGAACCAGTCGCAGCGGATCTGTGTCTTCGCCAGCTTGGGGATGCCGCGAGTGATCGTGGCTTTTTCGTTCTTCTTCCAAAGAAGCCCCATCTGGAAAAGATCAGCTTCCAGCTTCTTAAGGTCGTGGCGGTTTGCCAAGCACCACTGGTTGAGCATCTTACGATCAACAATGAAGAGGCCGATATTTACATCCTGAATACTCTTATCACCGACGATCATTCTGGCGATGTATTTCTTCAGAGGAACTCTGTCTGCGTCATCCGGCGGAACTTCTTCGTATCTGCGAGTAGCAAGAATCTGCTCGCTGTTATCCTGAATGAACGAGAAGAGAATTTCGTCGGCGGTCATCTCATTAGTTTCTCTAGATGCCACGCAGAGACTGATTACAGCTTCTTTGGCGAACTCAATCAACTCTTTGATGTCGAACTTGCAAACTCCCAACTCCCGCATGATCTTTGCTGCCGTGATCGTCGTGACCATGTGCCAGCGGTAGAAGCGATATTTCGGCTCCACACCTAAGAACTTGTTGTCCATGATCTCTTTCAGAGTGTCCGCCATCATCTGCCTGACATGCGTCAGGTTGTCCATGATGTAGCTGATGTAAAGCGGTCCGACAACACCCGAGTTGGCCTCCATCTTGGAAAGCGCTGCGGTCACTTCCAGCGGGTCAAGCGTGGGAATACCGTAGTTGTCCACACGGATCTCGAAGATACGCATAGCCTCAGCATCCGACGTGCCGTTTTGCGAGAGACGGTCGATCAAACAAGAGTTGCCGGTCAAACCCACCTGAGTACACCAAGTGGCCGTGTCCGCGAAGCCCACACCGCCCACGTCTTTATTGACCTGCAAGCGGTTGCGGTCGCCTCCGTTGGAAACCACATAGGCAAGGTTGGAGAGTTCGCCTGATTTAATGTTGGTGATCTCGTCGATCAGGATCGGCAGAGACTGCATGACACCAAGGAACGCAGTTCTTGCGTTCGGCGTGGCACCTTGCTCGCCCTTAATCGTCAATTTTTCGGCATTGCCGAAAGCATAAAGCCCGGCAGTAAAGGCAGATGTCTTGCCTCGGCCGGATGTCACACCTGTCAAAGCACACGGGATGCCCTTGTAAAGCGCGTCTTCCACGAGCCCTGCAAGCGGAGCACCCCAAAGCGAAGCAATCGCATACTGCATGGGCTCCATGCCCTTGCGGGCGTAGATGGAGTTGAGCGCCTCGGCGTACTTCGTAGGATCGCCCTCGGCCCCTACCTTAAAGAGTGCTGCCTTGGTTCTGGCATGTCCTCTTAACACCACCTTGGCATCGACTTCGTGGGGCTTGTAGAGTTTCTCTCCCAGAAGGAATGCCTGCTTATCGTCTTGCCAACCGAAGCTCGTAAAAGAGCGCGTCAGATCGACGGTGCGACGCAGTGAGTTCATTGAATCTCTCAGATAGCCTGTCATCACTTGTTCACTTCCTTTATTCGTTGAAGGAGCAATTTCATTTTTTCCTAACTCTTGCAGCAGGGTCACACCGCCAACCGAGATCGCTTTACAAGAAACATAAAACTCTCTCTTTGCTCCGAAGGGTTCGTAGAGCACAGCCTTGCAGACATAAGAGCCGTCGATCTCCCGGATGCGGGAGACGAGGTAGAAGCGGTAGGGCGTGAACGGAAACGCAGTTTCTCCGTCTTTGCTCTTAAGCACTTTGACCATCACTTCGTTCTGTGAGTCCCAGAAGTAGCCCTCCGGGTGGACCTCATTTGTGAGCGGAAGTGCCGGTCTTTCTTCCTCGGGAACTTCCAAGGGAGGTTCCTCGACGGGTTCCACGACCACGCGGCCCGCAGTCAGCGGAGTTGCACACTTGTTCTTGCAGTCCTTGCAAAGTTCAGGACAGAGTGACCTGAAAGTTTCGCACTTGGTGGGCGCAGAGTTCCACGTGTCAAAACGAGTAGCAACATCAGTGTTGGAGTGACCCGTTTCGGATCTTTTGGCAGACCACTTAAACGCAGTTTCTCTACCATCCTTGCAGAACGTCAAAATGCCTATGGCGCTCCGCCAAGCGTCGTAACTCAGGTCGCCTTGCGTCTCTCTGAACCGGTGCATCACCTGACAGTTGTCGGCAACTTTGTTTGCGTCGTACTCGTAGTTGTCAGAAAAATGGCTTAATTCCGAGTTGTCCGCTGAGTTGCCGAGCAAGTATGAAGGTAATTCACCTAGTTCAAACTCTTCTCCGGTGAGAGACGCAAGGACGGTCTTAACTTTCTCTCTGAAATCAGCATGGGAAATCGGTATGTAGGGCACGCCCGTCCACTTAACTTCCTTGCTGCTTCCGTGCTTCCTGTTATGTGTCCCCACGGGGCGCAGAATCGAGGCCGAGTCCGCTGTCCGGCTGGGGTCCGTAATAATGCCAAGCTCGCTAAAGAGCCTCTTTAGGAGCAGTGCGGTTTGTGTCCATTGCGAAGCCTCAATCTCTTCCGTCAGCACCCAGTAAGCGTGAACCCCGTAACCGGAGCTTATTACCAGAGGCATTGGCAGGCCTGTCTTCTCTTTAAAAACCAGAAGTGCCTTAACCGCATCTTTCTGCGTGGCGTAGCCAATTCCTTTCTCTGCCTTGTCCTGACCACAATCTAGGTCAAGCCAAAACGACTTACAGTATGCCGCGTTCCTTTGGGATCGGGAAAACTTTTCTCCGGGAGTCGGTTTCTTATAGCTTGCACAAGCGTGGTAGACCGTTCTTGCTGCATCCAGATGTACGATTTTTTCAGACATCTGCTCAAGCGTTTCGCATTGGAAATGCTCGAAAATCAGACGAGGTTTTTCACCTTCGTCGGCAACATTCCTCGGAGCTGCAATGACATACAAACCGTTTCGGGGCAGAACGGCCCTCAAAAATTCGATTGTATTCATTGAGAACCTCAAAAATTTGGCCCGGTTTTTGTCCAGAACCGGGAAACTGGCTTACCTTCGGCCTAACGGAGGTATTAGAACTTGAAGTCTTCCAAGCCGGGGACTTCATCGGAAGAAGCAATCTGTGTGACTTCTTCCTTCTTCGTCTCTACGACTTCTTTGACAACTTCAGGTGTGATCTTGCCCGTGGCAACAGCGGCTTCCACGGGAGAAACTTTGGGCTTGTCGGCAGGCGCGGGAGTCGGAGCAGCCGTCGGAGCAACACCGTTTTTGACAGCCTCTTCATAGGCTTTCAGGTGCTCCAGCACATCGGGAGTTTCACCCGTGATCGCCATAACGGTCGGGTCATTGTGCTCTTCCTGCACCAGACGGAACTGGTCTTCGTCGAGGAAGCCGACAGGCTCAAACACGAGCTTCTGAGCGGTCTCGTTCGGGTCGAACTTAATGCGTGTAACAGCGGCCATGTAGGGCACATTATGCTTCGTGAGCTTGGCGCCATAGTCGCCCAGAGCCTTAATGGATGTGGGCGGAACACGCAGCAGCATGGTTTCTTTGAGAGAGCCTCTCGGAGCGATTGCCAAGCGGACTGCATCACGGCAGGCTTTGCCCTTACCGGCGATGCCCTTGGCGTCTACTGCGGAGCCCCAAGCGTTCTTAGGGCAGGTCTTGCAGCAGGCACTCTGAGGCTGAGCACAACCCTGATCAGGGATGATACCTGTGGAAGAGAAGCAGATCGGAGTCTGGGCTTCTTCATTGTCAGCATTATACGTGCCGGAGTAGTAGGCCTTGGCCGTGAACTTCGGAACACGAACGAGAACCACGTCAATGTACTGAGCGGTGGAGCTCGGGTCCAGCGGATTCATCACCACTTTCTTTTCATCGCCGCGAATGACAGTAAAACGCTTGCCGTTCAAGGACAGAACAGGGAAGGACAAAGAAGCGTGGGCGGTAATATCGCCGTTTAAAGCTTCAACGTTTGTCTGAGCGAGGTAAGCGGGAAGGGGTGCGGATGCAAAAATAGAAACGTCATTAGCCATTATCTTCTCCAGTTAGGCCTTACGGAAATTGAGCGTGATTTCTTCATTGTAATCGACGCCCGGTGGCAGAACACCGCGTCCTGTCTTGTACTCTTCTACAGCAGACTTGAGCGGGCGAACTTCCAAAAGTTCAAACATGTTGTTGTCTTTAACAAAGTCCATGAAGGCTGCTTTGTCAGGACAGGAAATTTTTACTCGGGTAGAACGATAAGCAGTACCGGATTCAGTCTTGTAAGACTGCACGCCGTCGATGGCCATTTTGTTGAGAATCGCAGATTCCAGCTTGGCGATATTGGCGTTAATCGGAGCCATCTCTTCTTTGAAGGCCGCCTCTTTAGCAGCCTTTTCTTCCTTACACTTACGAAGGAAACCGATTGCTTCTTGAATTGTACACATATCATTTCCTGTTTTTAATAAGTTGCATTCTATACTTCAAACTGTTTAATTACAACTACTAGTAGTTTCACGCATGAGGTCAAGTAAAGTTCCTTGCAGGCTTTGACGGTTCTTAAGTCGTTCATAAACCATTTCTTCGTACTTCGTAGAGACGATGTGAACGATGACCGTTGTATGCTTCTGGCCGGGGCGTCTGACGCGGGCGCAAGCCTGCTGATATGTCTCGTTGGAATAAACAGGCCCAAACCAAATAATGGTTGTAGCTGCTGTCAGTGTTAGACCGTGGGACATCGCTGTCGGGTTTGCCACGAGCACTTTCGGATCATCGGTGCGCTGGAAAAGAGCAAATATTCTGTCTCGGTCCTCCTTCGAAGTAGAGCCGTCGATTACTTCGTTGGTCACTTCGTTATCAGTTAAGAATTTGGAAACTCTTTGTAAAGCTGCTGTAAAGGGGATGAACACGATGCACTTGCCCTCAGAGGCCTCAATCGTCTCCATGAGCACTTCCAAGCGCTTTGCGATGGGATACTCGACCACGGTGTCGTTATCGCCGTAGAGCGAGCCCAAAGCGATCTGCATGAGCTTGGAAGCCTTGATAGCTTCGTTGCTTGCCGTTATGTCTCCTTCTTCGAATTGCACCTGAAGCGAAGAGAGCATCGCCTTATAAGCCTTCTGCTGAGGTGCAGAAAGTTCCGCTTCCTTGGTGAGGAACACCTGCGGAGGAAGATCCAAACACTCGTCGATACTGAAACGCACAGCGGGCTGCATGACACGGTGAACATAAGCAGCAGAATCAGGCTTAGGCAGCCATTTGAACTGGTTGACCTGCGTCATTACCTGATTGCGGAAGCTGTTGTAATAGAGCGGGCAGTCCTTATTATTCGGCGTTACCAACCGAATCTGAGCGTAAGCATCAGCAGGGGAGTTCGGGATCGGAGAACCTGTCAGTCCCCAGACGCGGCGCGGCGTCTGCTTGTTACAGATAGTGTTCAATGCCTTCCAGCGGTCGGTCGTTTTCGTGCGCATAAGCGCCAGCTCGTCGATCACGATGAGATCAATGTCTCTCCGGGCAGCCAGTTCATCAACGATGATCTTGGCGCCATCCGTGTTAATAAGGTAAATGTCCGCCGGATCTTTGAGAAGCTTCAGGCGTTTATCTTTCGTGCCGTAGAGCACGTTGACCTTGTACTGCGGGAAGCTGAAAAAAGCCTCATCAGCCCACGTTCTTTCCAAGGTGGAAAGCGGGCAGACAACGAGCATGGAACGAACCTGACCGCACTTTTTCAAGTAGTCGTAGGCCCACAGCGTTGTGATTGTTTTGCCAAGGCCCATGCTGTTAAGGATGAAGCAGCGGTCGTTCATCGTGGCGAACTCCGCCGAGATTCTTTGAGCTTCAAAGGGTTTGAACTTCGCAGGGAAGTCGTAGTACATCTGCATGGGAGAGGGCACGTCGTAGCCCAAAGAACGAAGCACCCTCGTTTCATCGGGCCGGTGCGGCACAGCTACCATCGGTCCCTTGGCGGTCTTCACAATCTTGGCCGACGGGATGACGGTTGTAATCTGTGCGGGGTTCTGCGGCTGAAGCAGAACCGCTTGTTTGTCTTTGAGGATAATCATAGTCTTGCCATTCTAATGCCAGAACCGGCTCAGCTCTTTATACATGGTGTAGGTCACTACACCAAGGATAATTACGCAAAATATAAAAAGAATTGCCACTACTCCGACCATCAACCAGTCCATTACGATAGAAGCGTAACCGTTCATGTCAAACCTTCCTTACTTTATAACCTGATTCACCCTTACGCCAACCGCGGTTGCGATGGCGAGAGATCACACGGGTGTTGGATTTCGCACCGGAACCACCGGCCGATAAGGGAGTAATGTGGTCGATGTCCTTGTTATCTCCCTTTGAGACAAGTCCTTCACGAATTGCTTGGCGTCTTGCCTTGTTGCGGAGCACACGCTTGTGAATGTTTTCCGGTTTTGCGTCTCTGATTCTGTTGTACTCCCGTCCGCGGGGAGTGTTGCTGTTAGCCATAATTTCTCCTTTCCGCTTCTTGGCGGGCTCTGTAGTCCATCTCACACTCAATGCAGCAGAACTTATGCGCCGTTGTTTCCACGGGTTCTCCGCAGTTGATGCATTTCTGCTCATAGTTGATGAACTGTGGCGGGGCTTTTGACTGCCCTTTAATGAGAGCTCGGAGGATTACTCCTTCGTTCTCGTTTGCTCGGTCGATTTCATCGGCCATGTCACTATCTCCATTTTTTCTGCGTCATCCACAACTTCAGCGTGACCGAAGTGCGCGTTGATGGCGTCAATATTTTTTCTCTGATTCGGGGTTGTATTTTTTAATTTGCCGGGAGCCTTGGTCTCCACGGCGAAAAACACACCGATGGTTTTTCCCACCATTTCCGGTGTAATGGTTACAGGCTTACATCCGATTACATCGGGGATGCCGACACATCCGAGACCGTTTTGGACCGGAAAGTAGTGCCAATATCCCAGTGCCTTTAACCTCTTCCTAACTGCTGCCTTAACCTTCCCCTCTGGTGTGGTCGCCATATGGGTTCTCCTTGTCTACAAGAACCGAGACAATCAACTTTTGGAACCGGTTAATGCTGTCTTCCAGCCTCGTGGCAAGCATCTTTGCCAATGGGTTCAAATGATCCCACTGCTTTACTGCTGTCTTGACCAGTTCTCGATCAGTTAGTTTCTCAAGCTCTTCCATCTTTTCTATATCACTGTGCTTCATTTCTTGGCCTCCCAATGCGGGCATTGTTGACAAGGACACCAGCCTTTACACAATCCTGACGGTCTTGCAGGCCATTCGTCGTTGTTGTAGGCAGTCTCAAGTCGGGAAGCACGGGTAAGGAAAGGTTTCCAAAGCTCCGGTATATCGTCCCGCTTGAAGATTGTCTTATCAACTTTCTTCTCTTTGAGCCAAATGAAGCCTGACTCAACTTCTTTCACTGTCGGATAATGGGCGAAAGCAAAGAGCGCGTAGAGCTCCAACTGCTCAGTCACTTTCCGTTTCCCTGTCTTATAGTCCACCAACAAAACCTTGGAAGGTGTTTCCACGAGAAGGTCCGCGATCCCTCGGGCCCAGCCTTTGCGCCATTCAACCGGCTGAAAGGCCTTATCAACCGCAAGCTTGATCTCGCAGTGCTTGATACCCGGCATTGCCCTTAATTGGTCTCCAATGTTTTGGAAACTTGCCATCTCAGCAGGGAAGGGCTTCCCAAAAGAGATGTTTTCTTCAAACGCTTTGTGGACGGTGTTTCCCCACTTGATGTATTCCGACTCGGGCTCCTTAACGTCATAGGCAACCCGAGTGTGATAGAAACGCTTCGGACAAGTCTCGAAGCCATCTAAGTGGGAGTACGTCCACGGCTTCATCTTCGCCATGTTTGTCTCCATGGGGACAGTGTGTCCCCGGGTACTTACTTCTTAAATCTGCTTTGCAGTTTCTGTAGTTTAACTGTACGCTTCTCTACTTCCAACAGTTTATCAACAATACGAGGGAAGCGGATATTTTCTCTTACGATCTTGGCCCCTTTTTTCTCAGCTTCGAGGATACGAATTGTCGAACTCAGATCTCTGTCGTATTCCTGCCAGAACTTCTCTCGAGCTTCAGACTTAGACATATTCTCGTTAGAATACTTCTGGGCATAGAGACCGGCAGCATGAGAGGCTTCCGATGTGATCTCTTTGAACGCCTGCTTCTGTTTATCGCTGAGCTCATCGTTGTACTGAAGGTGATTCAGATAACGGAACAGCTTGTTCTGTGCGACTCTTCGACGGCTATAGACCTTGAGATATTCTTCGCGAGCGCTCTCCATTCGCTCCCGGTTGACAAACAAACGAATGTCCACAAGCTGTCTGAAGCGCGTCATACTTGCCTTTGCGATAGGTATCAAAACTTCCAACACAGCCATCTCACCTCGAAGATTATCAACACGCCTCTTTGCAGCTGCGCCGTCAATGTCCATAAAGGAATTGATGGTCCGCATAGGGCGATCCATCTTATTGAGAATCTCAAAGGCCTTGTCGATCTTCTCTTTGTTCTCCGTCATATAGGTTTCCAAGTCAAACTCATGGCGCCTAATTCTGAAAACCAAAGTCAGCAAACGCTCTAAGGCCTCCGGGTTCTTCCTGCCGAAGTCAACAAGAAGTCTTGTGTGTGGAGAGACACTGGCCGAAAAGGGTTTGCCGGGATTGCGAAGATAGTTGCGAATAGAGGAAATAGATTTCCTCCAGTTCGACGAATCGCAAAGCGTTTGCAGCGCATCTGCGAGCTCTTCATAATCTTTGTCTGTCATTTCACTCGGACTCCGTGTTTAATTAGTTATATTTTAACTGTTATTTCGCTTCGCCATAGGATTTACCTATTCCTCCTTCACAGTCAACAGGAAGATCAGGCGCCCAAGCAGGACGAACTCTCATCATCTCTTCCATCATTGCCTTGGTCTCTTCGGCTTCTTCTTCAGGTACGACTACTACGACTTCATCGTGTACGGTAAGTACAACTTGTCTGATCTTTCCGTTGGAATTTCCTCCTTTCTCCTTGAGCTTCTGGGCTATGCGGCCCATCTGATCGAACACAACAATGCGAGCTAACGCCTGAACAATGTTCTCGCAGTTGTGAACAATCAACGGTTTCCCGTCTGATCCTTGGACGACGTATCGGTGTCGGGGTCCGCAGTTTGTAATGTCGAAAACCTCCGACTCAAATCCGGCGGGTCTGCTAAGTGCTCTAATGGGACTCCGTTCTTGATTCTGTAGTGAACTGTTGTTACTCCCAAGCCATGCTTTCTGGCAAACTCCGCTATTGTCAGGTCGCCAATCCTTACATTGCTGCGTTTGTTGTTCGCTTGCTTCCGCATTGTTATCCAACGGCAGTTCGATGGCTCGTAGTTCCCGTTCACATCTATCCGGTCCAGCGTAAGCCCAGCCTTGTAAGTAGGGCCCATATCCGCATAAAAATTCTCGAACTTTTCCAGCCACCTTTCGCAGACCTTGATCCCACGTCCGCCGTAGTTTTTCCATGCCTGAGCATTGGGGTCGGTGCATCTCTGCTTCATTGAATGCCAAACATTCCATATTGGTGTTGCCGCCATGCCGTGTTTCGTTAAAGCCTTGGAAAAATGCTCTCTGTGCTTGCAGCCACAGCTTGGAAGGTAACCATTCTTTACTTGTCTCTTTATGTCGTGAGAGTCTCTCAGAACTTCCTTCCCGCATTCGCATTGGAAATACCACATGCTCCGATTTTTGTGTATATGAGAAAACCTCACAGCTGTCAGGTAGCCGAACTTCTGCCCGGTCAAATCTTTCCGCGGTTTCCCCGGTGCGCCAGCCGTCATTTGTTAGCACCCTATGATCCTTTGTCATTGAGACTCCGAATACCTCAATGACTTGTTTTGTTCCGTTAAAAGCAACTCCGGTGTGCTCAACCCATTCAACACCGTCCCATACCTTGTCAGTGAGTGCAACATCCTGAATAGGAATCCATCCTCTGGAAGTTAGGACGGGCGTGTCCTTTGCTATGCAAAGCTTTCCGCCATAGATCTTCGTTCTAAAGTTCTTCCTCCTGTAAGAGTATCCTTTCTCTTCTTTGTCGTTTGCCTCTGCACAATACCGAAGCTCAGGATAAAGAAGGAACATCCCGTTAGGCAGGTAGATCTTGCCCGGTTCGTATTTGAGTTTAACTCCTTCTCCGAACTCTCCGCTGTAACCTGCCACCATATTAGAAAGCACGTCGCTGCATATCTGCCACATTGACTTAATGGCGTAGTTAGAGCTTCTATAAATGTCTACTACTCGTTGACACTCAGAGTCACTCATTTCAACATTTCCGTTTTTCAAAGCGGACTGGAGCTTTCTCCATCCGACTTGATAGCCCAACCCGAGTGTAGCGGTCTTTCCGACAAAGCGTTCTTTCTTATCGGCCTTCGTGATCTTGCGGCCGTAGATCTTAGAGGCCAATTCACAGTAAACGTCGTTGCCTTCGGCAAAATGCTTGACCAAGTCAGCCTGACCACAGAACCAAGCATTTACCCTCCCTTCAATGTTGCTTGAATCACAGGCGCAGATCATGTGGCCGGGCGGCGCTATCAAGGACTTTCGAATTTCTCCGCCTCGGGGGAGATTTTGGAGATTCATCTTGTCTCCTCCGCTAGCTCTTCCTGTTGACCCACCCCAGTAATTAAGCAGGATAGGAAGCGCACCTCGATTGGCAATGCCGATCATGTTCTCGGTGCGCGTCTCTTCAATCGTGCTCTTCGTACCAAGGCGTGCTGCTGCCACGGCCTGTACATCCTCGTTGGGATGCTCCAAGAGCTCTTTGAACCCGTCGTCCGTCTTGGCAAACGCAAACGTTTCCTTACCCGTTGTCGGGCTGATCTTCGTGGGAGGAACGACACCCAAGCTCTTAAGAACCTCAGCAAACAAGTTGTTGCTCATCAGCTGGTCTTTTGTGAAAGGGATTCTGGAGAGAAGCTCTTGTTTCTTCGCTCTCACATCAGCTAGGTGGGCTTCGAGCCTCGGCTTGTCCAAGACGATCTTTGGCTCCGTGAACATCCGCAGCATCATGTCGATGATGACGAGCTCCCCTTTGGTCGTGTATGGGAGCAGTTTCTTAAAGAGGTGGTACGTAAGGTTCACGTCCTGCCTGCAATAAACACCGAAAGCATCGAGCTCCGACCTCGTGAAGTCTTTCTTGTGCTTACCCAGAGTGTTGTAGATTTCCGTGCCTTTCTCGCCTAAGCCGAACAGCTTGGAAAGCGCTCTTAACGAGCCTCCCACCGTGAGCCCCGTGAGCGGACGGGCCATGCTCAACGTGTCGAACAAAAACTTCGGATGGATGTCGTAGATCCAAGAGAGGATCGCGCCGTCAAATGCAGTGTTGTGACAGAGAACTTGATGCTCTTCCAAGTGAAGGGCCTTGAGCTCTTCACCTATGTTCTCCGTGATCCATCTGATGCCTCCTGAATCAATCTTCACTGAGACCCCGATTACCTCAAATTGCGGATCTCTTATGTAGGATTCTGTGGTCATCTTTGAAAGGCTGAACTCTTTTGAATAGTACGTTTCAAAGTCTATTGTGACCAGACTCATTGCTTCTCCTTTAGGTATTGATACCTTGTAATTTCTGAATTGTTTTTAAAACTTCGTAGTTAGGGATCTCTTCGGGCCATTCATCTCTAAGTCTGTAATCGGCCATGCGCTCAACCCACTTGGTTGCTTCATCAAAATTTTCAAACATCTTGTAGAGCTCCATCGGTTCTGACCAAGCAACACAGCGATAATCGTCATCTGCAACGGCTAGGTAGATTTCTCCCAAATTTTTGGGGTCGCTTTCCGGCCTATCAAGCTCTCCAATAACTAAAACAGCTGCCCAGCAATTAAGCTCAAAGCCAAACACTTCTTCCAAATATTGAAGCGAACCGGGGCTATACTTATCGCATGTCCACTCAGCGTCTTTGATCGTGTAGCTCATTTAGTCAACTCCATCCGAATCACTGTTCGATAAGCATTCAAAAGAGACTCTAAATTCGTTCTGGTGAGCTTCCCTTCCTTTGGAATGAACTGCTTGAAAAAGTCTCGGTACCGATCCAAATCCTCCTTTTCCGTGGTGTAGGGAAGATAGAGCAGAGTGATTTTTCTGCACCGCCCGTAGGCGGTCACTGTTATGAACTCCTGCGTAGCAAACTTGAGCCGTGGGCGAAGCGTCGCTTTTACATGAGCCGGAGTGAAGTGCCAAAAGGCTCTATCCTCTTCCAGCACCGGCGCAAACTCCCGCTGAAGCCAGTCCTTCTGGGTGCTTATCGCCATATCATCCAGCTCCTCACTGGTGATTATGGAACCCATCTAGACACTCCCACGTTTCTTCAAGGCGATGCAAAGTATTTTGCAAGAAGATGGAAGCATTTTGCCAATAGCCTTCTTCGACCATGTCGGCGTACTTTGACCAAGCCCAAGCGATAATCGCGTCAACGTCGAACTCAGTGTCTTCGACCACAGGGTTGTTTGCCAAATGCTTGGAAGCGTAATACTCAAGCTCCATGGCGGAAAGTTCTTCCATTGTGTATGTGTGTCCGTTGATAGAAATTTTGCTCATTTGTTTCTCCCCGATTGATCAAGTTTTTGAAGTGTGCGAAAGTAGGCAAGCACTTCGTCTAATGTCATTCTTTCTCCGCTCAAAGCAGATCGGCCGTGATCATCCTTTGCGTAAGTCTTTCCGTTTTTACGGATGTATCCTGAAAAATAATGTGTTCCTACTAAACCATTCCCCCAAAAGTAGTTAAAGAAAGTCTGCCCCTTATAAGGGGCATAAAGCTCAAACTCATCCCCCTCTCTACAGGGAAGGCGAGATACTATAGAATGCCGAAGATAATTGGAAACTAAAAGGTCGATTGCATCTTCCAAGGTTGGGCACTCAGTGGTATATCTTCTTCTTAGGTTATATTTGCCGTTTAGCAGAGCCACTGTGATAGTGTCATCATGCTTTTCTCTATGTTCACAAATTATCATCCCGTGGTCCGCATCCCCAATACGCGTCCAGTTAGACAGAGTTCCATCAATAGACCGACAGGCTCTCCAAGGCTCGTACCTATCGTACAAAGGGGAAGTCGTCTTCAGAAGAAAAAAATCACCTATCTCTATCTCCCGAAAATTCGGCAGCTCACTTTCAAAAATACCTAAATATTTCATTCGATTTCTCCGTTAAGCATTGCCATCGTCGTACGGTAGGCGAAGTAGTCGCTCCAGTTCCTTACGTTGTACTTCCAAAGCTTTTCAGTGACGCACTGGGGCTCCCAGTCGCGGCTGGTTGTGGTATCAAATTCAATTTCCACCCAACGTTTGTTGTCCAGCTCATACAATTCATCCCAGCTCATATCTTCCAGAACGTCTTCGGCACAACTCTCTGTAAGGTGTGAATATTTGTCGTACTCATCAAACTCGACTTTCGGTTTCATCATCCCCCCAATCGTTTAATTGTTAAGAGTTCCCAGAGGTACTCGTTCCAGTTCCTCATGTATTCACTTTGAATGCAGAGAGTAAGGGGTTTTATTAAGTACGGCCCCATGCGAAGTACACCGTCACTCGAGTTAGATTCAAAAACTATGTATCCAGTTTCCAAAGCATCTGAAATCTTGTTCGGCGAAGCATGTGTTAAGTAGTTTTCTGCTTCTTTAATAGTTGCTCCTCTTCTCCAGCCGAAAATCCGGTCGATTGTTTCGCACTGGTGAGCAAAGATCGGTTCCCATTCAATCTTCATGCTCCCTCCAACTTGAAAATCGTTTTGCGATAGGCGTAGTATTCCTTCCAGTTGAGAATGCTGTCTCTATCGACATCGAACCTGTCAATGTGTCCGGTGAAAGGCCCTGCATCTATCAACCAATCGCTGAACTCAAAAGAAATCGAGCTGGTCTGATCCAACTCGTCCAAATCTTCCTCGAAATAAGCGTGGTCAAGAATATTTGACGCTCTCTCTAAAGCTTCTCCTTCTTTCCAACCATAAGACTTATCCGCTTTTGCGCACCGTTTCTTGAAATCTTCAGACCATTCAATCTTCATCGCATTCTCCCAGCAAGAACATCGTCAGCCGCGTGGAAATGAACTCGTCCCAGTTTTCCATGTCGTCTTTGCGGACGGTTACTGCGTACAGGTCCGCTCTGTAACTGCCAAGGTCAATGCTTTCCACGTCGCCGTCGTAACTGATGTATAAATAGCTATTTCTCATTCCGTCTTCCAGCTCAGACCGGCTGGCGCTCCGAATGGCATTCATAAGATCGTCGATCACAACGCCTTCGCGCCATCCCATGAACTTTTCAAAAGCGGCGCATCGGTCCAAGAACTCAGGTGTCCATTTAGGTGCGTTCTTCATTTATTCCTCCATGTCGATCTTCACGACTTCACCGCAGGGCGGAGTTTCATCCGACTCAGTAATCGCCCAAACGAGAGAGCAGGGCGTCTCCTGCGGGAAGGGCGTCCAACCGTCTGTAAGAATGCAGCAAACGTCGCACTCAACATTGTTGTCTTCGATCCACTGAGTAATCGCTCTCATGTCGGTACCACCGCCGCCATAGGCGTGAAGCTCAACGGGGTATGTCTCCTGTGTGAACTCTTCGACCTTAGCAACCACTGAATCGCAGTAAACGACAATCACTTTCTCCGGTCGGCACTGTTCGATGATGGCGTTCAAATGCCCGCCAAAATACTGCAACTCACGAGGGCCGATGGAGCCCGAGGTATCAACGCCGATCACAACCGTGCCCATGGAGGGTTCTTTAGCGTTAATCGGGAGGTAGATGTCCATGGATGTGAAGCGTCTGTTCGGTCTCTCCCAGCTTTGGTTCTGCTTGGTAAAGCCTGAGAAGTATTTCTCAAGAACTTCGTACCACTTCATCTTGGTAGTGAGAAGGTCATTCACCATTCTTTCCAAGGCGCCTGATGCTCTGCCTCGTTCGCGACAAACTCTTGCGGCATCCGCCACATCCAGCTTCACTTGGAGCTCAGCTTGCTTAGCTTCAGCTTCGGACATCGCACCGCCTTCGTTCAAGATGTCACCGTTTAACGGATCTTTAGAAGGATCGGAATTGCCTCTGCCGTACCCGTCTTCATTGTCTGTGCCGCCGTTGCCTTTACCTTGCCCTTTGCCTTTCTGCTTCTGGGCTCGTTCAAGAAGCTCGTTATAAATCTCCTCTGTAGTCTTATCTTCCGAGCCTTCCTTAAAGAGCGCGCCTTTGGGCATAGAGCCAACGCCGCTGGAACACAAAAAAGAGTTGATGTAGAAGTCGCCTGCCATATTCCAAAGTTGAGGGTCTCTGCTCTGCTGCCGAAGGGCATGCATGCACACCATGTGCATAACCTCGTGACACATGACAAACATCAGTTCGCGACGTTCAAGTGTCTCAACCCACTGAGGGTTGTAGTAGATATTGCCGGACTTATCGACCGCCATTGTGGGAATATCCTCACGGACTTTCAGCGGACGCTTCATTAAAAGGCTTGCAAAAAACGGCTGGTGAAATGCCAGCTCGGCCTTGGCGGCCATGATCTTATCGCTCATATATCCTCCAAAAGTTTGTCCCATACACCTAAGCGAAGCATCGTTTCTATGTAGGATTTCTTTGCTTCAAGTTTGCGGTAGTAGTTTTTCGGGAATCTCATCGTTACCGACGCATACGGCCAAAAGTTGTTTCTGAAAATGATGTCGCTTCGCCTAGGAAAAATAATGACGTACCGGTCGTTTTGACTCCATAAGCTGATGTACATCTTGTATACAATTTCGCCTCGGTTTTTTATCCTCTTCCAAGGAAGTTCCGGTTTCACATTTCCTCCAAAAGTTCGTCCCACTCACCTAAACGAAGCATCAGCTCCACGTAGGCTTTCTTTTCTTCCAGCTTTAGGTATCCATCAGGGAACTGCATCCTCTTCATCACTCCGTCAACACAGTTGTGAATGAAGAACTCGCTTCGATCAGGAAAAATGCAGACATACATGTCGTCATCGTAGTAAGTGCTGATGTACAGTCTGTACACAATTTCTCCGTGGTCTGCTCTCCTATGCCAAGGGGGATTTGGTTTCATACGTCCTCCAAGATACCTTCCATGGCGCCGATCTTTATCAAGGCTTCGAGATAGTTTCTTTTCTGCTCGAGTGTTTTGCAGTCGCTTGGAAACTCCTTTTCAATCGGCGGCCGGAGTGTGGGGATCTTTTCACAACCAAACGTTTGGTCTTTGATGGAAACAGCATAGTTCTCGAAGTCCTCTGCCACGACGATCAATTCCCACTCTCTAAGCCAGAAATAACGCCTGATTTTCATATCAGCCCTTTCAACCGCAACAGGGTTTCAACATACTTCTTCATCTCCTCTGAAGTCCTAACTTGCTCAGGAAAGTCCCGTGCATAAGGTTCTGAACAGCCAAAAAATCTGTATGTCTGACGGGACGGACAAAAGGCTGCCATACAGCAATCTGCATCATCTTCCCTTCGGAGCCAAAATTCATACTTCGGAGCCGTGCCGAATCTTCGGTACGACCAGTAAAAACGCTTTTTCATGGTGTCTCCTGCGGGCCCGAAGGCCCTTTGGGTTATGCCAAGAGCTTGGCGTTAGCCACCGCCCAGTCAGTAAAGCCCGGGACGGAAATCAAGTCTTTGTACCGTTTGTAGCATCCTATCATTAGGATGGTTTGAAATTCGGGTGACAAGCGAGCGCCATAAGCAACGATGTTCTTAGCTGTCTTCTTGTCGATGAGGCTTTCAACCGCACCCAAGAACGCATAGAGCACATCGGGTCTTTCGGGGATCGGTGCTTTCTTCGGGTCCTTCAAGACTTCCTGCGGGTCAGGCATCTCTTTGGCAACCTTAATGAACGCAGCAAACTCAGTGGCTGCGCCTTCACCGATGGCTCCCTTGGCGTGTTCATAGAACGTTGCTGCATCGAGCTCAGTAGGGATTCTGTTGACATCTTCCCAAGAACGCGGTGTCGGATTCACAGCCACCTTCGGATCGAAGTTGGAGAGCAGAGCAGGGCGGAACTTAATGAAGGATGTCACGATAGGCTTAATACCGTGGGCGTAAGCCCAGTTCATCCAGTCCTCAATATTGGACTCGAACTCTAAGGTTCTGACACGGTTGCCGAGCTTGGTACTCAGACGGTTGGCGCCTGATTTATCTTCAACTCTGTTGCCCGTGGCGATAATGAACAACTGCTCGGATAACTTCATTTGGCCTGCGTAACGGTCGAGAATCACTCGGCACAACGGGTTCTGCATTGCCATGCCTGCGTCAGACATTTCTTCCAAGATGAGGATAGAAGGGCCTTGGCCTGCACGAATCGCATAGAACTCCTGCGGAGGAAGCCACTCGGAATGCGTACCATCTTCAGATTTGAAAGGTACGCCCATGATGTCCACCGGGTCTCTGAGAGACGGGTTGAACTCGACTACTCGGTCGTCAGGGATGTCGAACTTGACTTGCAGTTCCTTAGCAATCTCACGAGCGCAAGCACTCTTTCCTCCGCCGGGCTGCCCGGTGATGAAGGGGACGACTAAGTGTCCGTTTTCCTGACTGAATTGCAGAAGAACAGAAGATTTGAGAGTAGAGAACTTCATAATTAACCTCGTTTGTTAAGCCGAATAACCGTCTCGCTCCAACGCTTTGCTTCGTTGAAGTCCGAGAAAATCCTGAATGCCGAAACTGTTTTATCGGGGAACTCCCAGCACTCTTTGCCGATAGGTTTGTCCCCGAAGACGAAAGTAAAAGTAATCGGGTATTGGTACGCAACATAAGCCGCTCTCTCAACACCCGACCAGTAGACCTCCGCAGGATCGCATCCGTTTTTGTCTATGACAGGAATCCATGTCCTATCCTCATAGAAAATTCCCATTGCGTTTAACTCATATATTACTCTGATATTGTGGTTAAAGTGTTAGATTTTTACTTCAAACTGTTTAAACGTAACATTGTGTCGGCGTACTGCGTAGCCTCTTTGAGAAGACGAAAATGAACGTGCTTAGAATCGCCAACCTTCTTTGCGTAAATGCAGACCGTATAAGGTTTGCTTTTACCTTCCCAATCGGCCATAACACCTTGATAGCGGTACTTGTATATGTCAACGACGCATTTTTTGACATCCTCTCTGCGCCATGTAGCCACCAAGAGAATAGGGTCACGAGGATTTTCACCCTTCGCCGCTTTGCGTATCCATTTATGCGGCATGCTTCAACCTCTGAACTGTTATCCACTCCAAGAAGTTTTCAGGGACGCTTCGAATCGCTTCTTCCTTCGTAGCAAACCCGCCGTCTACCCACACACCCTTAAAGCGCTTGTACTTCAGTAGGTTTTCGTTGAAGACTTGGTAACGAAGTCCTGAAGCATAACTTCGATAGGCCTGAATCTTGACGTCTCCTGCTAATTCCTCCACGGTCAAGCCTGCTGCAAACTTATTCGGACCGACACGCAGGATCTCCATTTTGTTCCATGTGTCCGGCTCAAACGGATCGCCTTGTCCTACATATTCGTCTGCACCGTCCGAGCTTTCCTTTGTATTGAACCACCAGCGAGGCAAACACTCTGTGGCCAGCTCGCCGTAAATGCTGCCGAACATAGCCATCTGCCTTGCAGTAGTAGCCGAATACCACCCAAACGGAACATCAACCATTGTTAAGTTAGGGTTGTAGAAATTGAAAATGATTTCCACGATAGTGGAGTAGGACTGGAGGGCTATGTGTCCGCGTTCAGTTCTTAAGACACAGCAGTTTCCGCGGTAATCCTTCTTGAGGTGCTGAGCATCGACAACATGGTCAATCGCAGAGGCTGCGCCCCATTTAAGAACAACTCTTTTAAGGGGTTGTGTAAGAAACTTTCTCATTCTTAATCTCCTTTAGAATTTTCCATAAGTTGACAATGGCCTGTCCATAAGCCTCCTTCATCACTCCCTTCACGCCTGATGTTTTGCTGAGGTTCCAATAGTAGTCAGGGGATTCAAACACCTCGTACACCTTTGTTACAGGCCAAAACACACAGTAGCTTTTACAGCCGGTCTCAATAGGGTAATAGCCTTCTATGTGTCCTACCTCATATTTCTTGCCGTCCTTATCGTAAAGGTAGAGGGTAGTGAAACCTTGATCCGAGCGCTCCCATTTAAGCTTGATTTCCTTGTTCACCTTCGATCTCCTTTAGCCTCCGAACGATCTTCCACAGATTGGTGATGATGTACGCATTCATTTTCTCTTGGTAAGGTTCAAGCGGAGCACCTGTTCTTAGGGCGAAGTAACCTTCGTCCATCATGTCAAATATTTCCTTCCTCCAAGAAACCTCCCAATAGAAACGCTCCCTGCGAAGATGAACCTTTTGTGCTATTCCAAGCAGATATTCCTTGCCCTCGAAGTGGAGAATGATCCTTCTTATGTCGCAGCTTGGATTGCTAGGTGCGCGCCATTCAATTAACTCCTTCATCTCGTTTCCTCAGCTCCCTTACAATCTTCCACAGATTTAGAACGACCCATTCGTTTATCTGTTCTTTGGTAGGCTCAAGCGGCTCATTCATACGTAAATTAAAGACGGCGTTGTCCATGAGCTTGCGGACATCTTGCCTCCAAACGAACTGCCACCAAAACCCTTCGCTTGCGAAACTCAGCTTCGTAGCTCGGCCGAGAATGTACTCGACGCCCTCGAAGTGAAGAATGATTTTTCGATGGTCAAGCTCGGTGCTGTCAACGTGGCGCCACTCGATAAATTCCTTCATACACTCTTAACTCCTTAATAAGTTTCCAAAGGTTCAAAAGAACACGCCCCTCCAGCCTCTTTTTGCACACTTCAAAGGGTTCGTTGTATTCCGAAGCAGAATGATTTTTTAGTGCCCACGCGGCCGGTAGCGTCAAACCTTCGTTCCAGAAGTAATCAGATTCATCAACTCGGAGAGCCTCCACTTCTGCGAAAAAATACTTTTCATCTTCGTAGTTCAAGTACACCTTGTATGCTTCAATAGCAGGGGGCTTGAGGTTCTCAACTTTTACCCATTCAATAAGGTCTGCCACAGCCATCCTCCTTTGCTATCTTCAGCACTTTCCACAGGTTGAGTAAGACAGCGCGCTTCACGTTTTCCTTTACCTCACGAAGGTAGTCAAACTTCCAGCCGAGATCCCCTCCGATAGTGTCAACCTCTTCGTACTCTTCTCTGTACCATCTGAGATACCAATATCCCTTGCGGTAGTACATGGCGGCCGTACAAAGCGGATACTCAACGCCCTCATACCTCAGCCAACCGCCACGCCTACGCGCTAATCGCGTCCCGTCCTGTCTGAGCAGGTCACCTTCCTTCCAAACAATCTTCACCTTGTCCGGCATGACGTCTCCTTTCTGCAAGCGCCGCAAATTTGCACAGATTAGATGTGATAAATTTTTCAATCTTTTCCTTAACTTCCTCCAAAGAAAAGCAAGCCTCATTCCCGTACCACGGTATTAAGCCTCCTTCTTCAAAGATCTGGTTGACATCAGCATCTTCCGGGAGGAATCTCCAGCCGGGGCGTCCCGGTAAAAGGACTAGGTTAAGGGCATATCCGACTGCAAGAGCCTTGTTGTCAATAAGCAGTATCGCCGTGTAGTGCTTCCCATGCCTATCAAAGTTTTTCCACTCAACCTTAGTTTTCATATCATTACCTCTAATACTGTGAAGTTAATTAGTTGTTTATGATAGCCCAGCTTTCTCCTTATGCCCGAAGTCTTTCATTAGCGGAGCGAACTTCCAGAGGTTGAACCATACGAATGCTTCGACTTCCTGCTTAACTTCCTCGAAGGTAAGCTTGCAATGCTGCGGCCGATAGGGTCTGTACTGTGCGGCATCGAATATCTCATCCACATAGGTATTTGTCCAAAATAACCACGGCTTCTCAGGGCTCAACACGGTCTCGCATGATGCCGCTCCGATCGTGAGATATCTCCCATCTATGCACAGCACGAGCACTACGCCTCGGCTGGTATTAACGAAGTCGAAGTCCTTCGGGATTTCGTCGCTTACCCACTCAATCCTCGCTGACATTTTCTTCTCCTTTGTGCATATCTTTCCATTTGTCCCTTATGCTTTCGGCGAAGGCTTCGATGTTGAAGAAATCACTGAGATAAGTCTCGAAGTAAAACGAGTAGCTTGAATTAACTTCCTGCCCAACGGCGACAAACTCCTCTTCTTCGTACTTTTCGTTAATGATGTCGCCCACAATCTCACTCGGACAACAGCCCGCGTAATACTCATCGAAGAAGTCCTCATCGGCTCGATAGATGTATCCATAGAAATTGTCCCATGGACGATGCTTAAACGAACCCTCGCCCCGCATGGTGTTGTAGAGCGCGAGCACTTTGTCTGCGTCATCGCCAATCATGTTGCGCAGGATGTCCGCGATGTCTTCGCTTATGTCCCCGCGATCCTCCGGATCGGTGTCCATGTTTTCCATGTGCGCCTGAGCGCAGATCGAGTCAATGAGACTTTTGTACCTCTCAGGTGAGAGCTTTTTCGGTTTAACGAAGTTCATGGTTTTTAGCCTCCAAAGAATTAAGCACCGTCTCTGCTGCCGTCCTCGCTCTGCGAAGGCTTTGGAAACAGGTACGAAGTGCTGCATTGAGCGCAGGGACTGCCTGCGCCTTCTTCCACGTCTGCGAGTCAGAGTCCACTCGGCTAAACACATACCCGGGATAGAACCCGCCTCGATAAATACTGATACGGTGAGTGCCTAGTGTCGCATCCCACTGCGACGATCCACGACTCACCCAGTGAACCTGCTGAGTGTTTACGCTGTGCATGATGTCTCCTTTCGGGGAGCCACGTAGGGGCTCCCGTCCTCATAGAACAAAAGATCATTGGCAAAACAGTATTCTTCGACTTCATCGGTGTAATCGTGGTCTCTTATTTCCTCATTGAACTTGTCGAATACATCACGAATCAAATCTTCCAAGTCATCAAGTCTGATCTCTAAGAAAAACTTTTTCTTGATTGTTCGCTCGACAATCTCCATGGCATAAACGTGACCGATCTCATTGCCGATTTTTACGAAGTCGGTGAAACGCACAATCTGCTCGAAGTCATCGTTAAGAGTTGAGACTTCCTGCGCCTTTCCCACTACCTCTTTATAGTTGTACTCAAGCTCATTGAACTCAAATCCCATCAGCTCCTCAGCAAGGGGCCAATATGCGTTATCACGAGCGGACTGCGTGAGCTCTGTGTACTCATACAGGGGAACAGTTACTTGCTTCATAAGGGCCACCTTAAAACGGCATTTGACATTCCCTAAGAAGCTTTCCGTTCGGATCATCAATATCTCTGAAGTCAAAGAAACTTCGTGCCACAGCTTCAGGATCTTTCACGTTGTGCGCCTTAGCCCAAAGGAATGTCTCCCACAAGGGTGTGCTGCTTTCGTCCACAATCACAGGCACTCCGCCAAACTCGAAGTAAGTGAACGGCGTGGCTTGCTGTTCTTTGGTTTTGATGGGACGGGCGGCCTTCACTGCATTGTCTTCCGCCTTGGCAAACCATTCAAGCAAAGCTCGCATAAACTCCGAGCCTCCGTGGGTCTTAATGAAAAGAAACTGCTGCATGGTGAGCTGGTAGGTGCATGCCCTCTTGGTGGAGAGAACGCTGTTTTCCACGACTACCGTGTGCTGCTCTTCAATGATACCGGCCTGTCTTGGCACGGTGTTGCCACGGATGACAGTGTAGGGGGCAGACGCTTGCGCCTGAACGCGATCTTTCATAACGGACATACTTTTCTCCTTAAAAGAAAACTTCAATGACACACCACGCTCCGAAGAGGGCGAAGATGATTGGATAGATGATGCTTTCCAGCTTATTGATGAGCTGGTCATATTCCTTATCGCTCATATCCTGCTCCTAACACATCATGGCGTCGGTATCGAAACACACAAAATTTGCGATGGTTTCCAAGAGGCGCCAAATGATTCTTTCTTTAAGGTCATCGTCAGGGCAGTGCTCAATGAGCCTTAGCGCTTCACCTCTGGTAATGCAGAACTCACCTTCCAGCTCATCTTCTAAGAACTCTTCAGGGCAGTTGAGAATGAATGCATAGATGTCTTCGGCATTGTTGTCCCAGAACTCCAAGAGGTCACAGTGTTCCACGAAACCATGGGGCGCAGTCATGGGGGCGCCGTATTCAGCGATTGCCTTGAGGTCAACCATAATTTGGCTTTCGTCTTCATAAGACATCTCGCCGCCCGGCTCATACGGGTATCCGAGCTGAACAAAAAGGTTTGCCGCAAACGGGAAAGTATTGGACGCTTGATCTAAACAGAACATAGTTAGCTCCTTATTTAAGAGAACAAAAAAGCTATGGGCACTCAGAGAATGCGCATAGCTTTCCCCCGTGTTTCCACGGGGCTGGGGTGGGTATGACTAGGCGGGCGTAGACAAATCAATCATGCTGAAAAGCTCCTTCCTCAACGCTTCGTTTTCTTTTTCCAGCTCGATAACTTTTCGCCTGAGAGAGGCTAGAGAGGCTTTGTTTTTCTTATATGCAGTCTTGCGATACTCTTTGGCCTTGTCAGGATTGTCCTTTATGTATTGCTTGTGTCTTTGCTGAATCTCGTCTTTGTGGGCTAAGTAATACTCACGGTCATACTTAACCTCAGCCTTCCTCGGTCTTCCAGTCTTTGTGGGCATACGACCTCCTTTAGTTAGTGTGGAAATGAATTTAAAAAGTGTCCTAAAAATATCTTTAATAATCAATCACCTACAAAGGGGCTCCGGTGGGTTATCAGAAAATGTATTTGATTATTAAAGACTTTTTAGAAAAACAAGGGTAGATTGTGAGCGGGGTGAGCTTAGTGGGCTTTGTGGACTATAGGTGCAACTATCCAAACTATCCATTTTTGGATTGTAACTAGGCAGGTGTAACCTATTGATTTAAAAGCAACTATCCTTATTATCCCAACTATCCATGCTTTTTAGGATGGATTCAAATATAGAAAAATTTTCTCCGAAAAATAGTGTCACATTAAAATTCTCTCGTGACGTAAAAGCTATTTCTATTGGATATTAAGGATAATAAGGATAATTAGGATAGTTATATATAAATACAGTTGTTTACCTCACTTGGAAACACCCGCAAACTATCCCAATTATCCAAAATACCCTTAGTATGGTATGGTCACTAAGCCCATAAATACACGTAAACACTAGGTATACGCAAAAGCCTCCCAAAAAGCGGGCCACTGAATGGCCCGCCATGGAAACTAGGCACACTTTGCCCACGAAATCCGCCTAACTGCGTGAATCCCATTCCTGAGAATCGAGGTAGTCCTCGATAGCTTCGATGATTTCAACTAAGTCTTCGTAATCTGCGGACATGATTTCACTCCTATGGAGGCACGGCACCCAATGCGCCTGATGACTCCTTTTCGAAAAAATTTTTCGAGGGCTTGCTGCCCCCGGATTTTGGGTACAAAAAAGACGGCCCTTGCGGGCCGTCCGAGTGACTTACTTCTTGAGGGTTTCTTTAGCGGGCTGGGCCTGCTTGATTTTCATTGACTCTTCAATTTCCTTGAGGTTGTCTTTTACGAATAACATTATTTCTCTGTTATCTACAATCATGGCTATTAAGCTGGCAACTTCTGAGGAGCCTGCATAATCCTCGGCGTGCTCTCCTGTAAGTTTCTTGAGGAGCGATTCCACCAGCTTCCCAGCAGTCGGAGCGGTTTTTTCAGGTTTGGCCTTATTGGATGTGAATTTATCACCCTCCTCGATAACCACGGGGAACTTGTCAGCCTTGAGTAGGGCTTCTAAATCACCCTGACGCTTGCGGAGGGTTTCCAGCTTCATAGAATCGCCGTTCAACGGGATTCCAGCTTCTCGGAAAAATCTGCGGAAAGCGTCGCGGACGAAAACGGGGGCGGGGGCCTCAGTCACTTCCCGAACCAGCTCGAAGGACTTCAAGGCCGTGATGATAACCTTCGGTTCCTTCTTAAAGTTGGCCTCTCCTACCAGCTTACGGACAATGTACATGGCTGCCTTCTGAGAGGTGAGACCAATATCCTTGGCTCCTTTAATGAACTTGCGGAACTTGGCGAAGTCGGCGGAGGTACCGAAGTCCTTAACGGACTTAGAGGGGCGATCAACCGTGACAACCTGAGAGGACTTCACGGGGGCGGAGGCGGTAGCAGATACAGCAGAGGAAACAGCAGATTTAGCGGGGGCGTTGTTTGTTGTCGTCATAGTAATCTCCTATAAATGACGGTGGGTAAAAGACGTTTAAGGAACCTAGTGATAAGCTCCTTAAATATCCCCTCTGATTATTTCCTTAGATAACCAGAGGTTTAAGGGGTTAACCCCTTTTCTTTTTCTACAGAGGGGTAATCCGTTCACCCGCGATCTTAAGTTAACGGGCCTTCCGCTTCCGAGTGACCTCGTTCGCGGTGCTAAACTTCTCAGGGTTTGCGGTGCTAAACGGATAGTCTCTGCTGGCTTCTAAATGACGGTGGCGGGCTTCGATGCAGGGGGCCGATTCCCTACAGGCTATGGAGCCACCCGCGCTCCTCGTGGCTACTGCTCACCGTGATGGTGGGCTTCTGTTTTTAGTTTTCATATCGATCCTCCTTATATGTCCTATATCTAAGGGATTCATGGCCCGGGGGAGGGGGTGGGCTAGGTGGACAAGGGGGCCGGGGGTACCGGGTATGTTTTAATAAAAGGTCATAAAGCACACCCAGTTTTCTCGGAATGTGCATACATTTGACATACATTTACCGACTAACCCCGTGTCCACGAAAAACACGAGTAAAATCAAGGAATAACTTCCTCTAATCCCTAAAAATGAAGAAAAAGTGCTTTTACTTGGAGGAAGAGCTTTCCGCACGTCTCAAGGATTACTGTGTCCGCTACGGGCTCAAAGAAGCCCAAGTAGTTCGGATGGCTCTTCACATATTCATCAGAAACCACGGAGAACTTCTGAAACGAGATGCCCAACGAGCTTGACTTGGAAACCATCCCGTTTGTCGTGGAGGCAATGGACAATTTGGCGCTTTTAACCGACATAGCAATCGGTGACTATTCAGAAGCCAAAGAGGTCTATGAGCGCTACAACCTGACGGCTAAAGACTGGAAGGTTCTCGAAAAATCCAAAGCGTTCCAAGCGGCAGTGCTGCAAGTGCGCTCTGAGCTGGAAAAAGATGGGCGGATGAGTCGGTACAAGGCCCGCATGATGGCCGACGACCTGATGGACGTGGTGTACCGGGAAGCAATGGACGAGAACAACGCGCTCCCTATCGAGAAGCGGCTGGAAACCCTGAAGGTTCTGGCTCGCCTAGGTGACATGGAACCCAAGAACACTTTGGGATCTAAAGTCGGTTCCGGCGGTCCTGCCTTTGCCATTCAGATCAATCTCAATCAGGCTCCCGCGGGCACGAAGCCCGCGATTGTGGAAATCACTGCGGAGGATAAATGATGGAGACTACCAACTACACTCCGCCGCCTTCGCTCATCCCGTTTTTTACGAGTGAAAAGTTTATTTCTCTCATTGTGGGCCCGGTGGGTTCCGGCAAAACGTCAGCAGCTATTTTGAAAATTGCCTACCATGCGTCCCGAATGGCCCCTTGTAAGGACGGTATACGCCGCTCTCGATGTGTCTGGATACGTAACACTAGGCAGCAGCTTGCAGATACCAGTATTCCAGACTTCCTTAAGTGGTACCCGGACGGAGTAGCAGGGAACTTCGAGAAGACGAATACCAAGTTCACGCTGCGGTTTAACGACGTAGAGTGTGAGGTTCTGTTCCGTGGGCTTGATGATGCGAACGACGTGAAGCGTCTCTTGTCTTTGCAGGCTTCGTTTGCCGTGATGGATGAGTTCCGAGAGATCCACAAGGACATTTTCGAGACGATGCAGGGCCGTCTTGGGCGCTATCCGGATAAAGTCTTGGTGCCTCCGAGACCTGAGTGGGGCACAGATGCCAAGGGCATCCCCATCGGCGGCTGCGTGACCGAAGACGGCAAAAGCAACGCGCATATCTGGGGCCAGACCAACCCGCCTGACATGGAGACTTTTTGGGAAGAGTTCATCAACAACGCACCTGAGAATGCCTACGTAGGGATTCAGCCGAGCGGGCTCTCGCCGGAAGCAGACTGGCTGGAGTATTTGCCCGAGGACTACTACGAGAACTTGGCCAAAGGCAAGTCGGAAGACTGGATCGACGTTTACATCCACGCTAAATTCGGCAAGACCTTGTCCGGTACACCGGTGTTCAGAGCGTTTGCAAGAGACGTTCACGTGGCAAAAGAGCCGCTGAATTACATCAGGTCTTCTTCATTCCCGCTGATTGTGGGGATGGACGTAGGGCTGCATCCGGCAGCCGTGATCGGCCAAATGACACCGACCGGAAGGTTGGTTGTGCTGCATTCGATGTCTGAGTCAGGCATGGGAGCCTTAAGATTCGTTCGCGAGAGATTAAAACCCGTGTTATCGCAGAGATTTCCGGGGCAGCCTGCCATCGTGATCCTTGACCCGGCGGCAAATACCCGTTCGCAGACTGATGAGCGCACCGTGCTGGAGGTTCTGAAGGAAGAAGGGTTCCAAGTACGTACCGCGAAAACAAACGCGCTACAGCCCCGGATAAGCGCCGTAGACAGCTTTTTAACAAGGATGATTGACGGCAAAGGCGGCATCGTGTTCGATGAGGCATACTGCCACGGAATCATCACGGCGTTGGCCGGTAAGTACCGTTATCGCCTCAAAAAGAACGGGGATGCTGAAGATTCACCGGAAAAGAACCATCCGTGGTCCGACTTGGCGGACTCGTTGCAGTATTTGTGCCTTCATACCGACACTTCAGGGGTCTTCGGAGGCCATAAAAACACCAAATCTAGGCCCGTAAAACAGGTGAATTACCGCTATGTTTAGGAGAAAAAATGCCAATAAATTCCGCAGAAGTCCCTGAAAACGGGGCCATAAATGCACAGAATATGGGACTAAATGATGTCGAAACAGGTCGCCAAGCCCCGCCGATACAGGATTCCGGGTATGGGACTAAATCGCCTATTCTGCTTGGGCCTGACGGTCGTCCGGCGGGTTCTGTCAGTGTTGGCGGCATCATGGAAATTAAGAGCGCAGCGCAGCTCATTGAAGAAGAAAGGGCCAAGGCCGACGAAGAAAACGCAGAACCCATGATTCAAGGGTTAGCAAGCTACATTCGCAAATGCTGGGAAGAAGCTAAGTCTGCGAAAGAGACCACAGTTGAGCCGAGGATGCTGAAGAGCTTACGTCAGCGACGCGGTCAGTATGATCCTGACTTGGAAGCAATCCTTAAGTCTCAGGGTTCGACACTCGTCTACATGATGCTCACTTCCAACAAGTGCCGGTCGGCTGCTGCGTGGCTCAGAGAAGCGATGGCCGATATGCCGTGGGAATGCGAGCCGACGCCGGTCGCAGACATCGACCCCAAGACACAAAGCACGATTTTTGAAGAAGCCCAAAGCGCGGCGATGATGTCGGCTAAGATGGGCTACATCCCGTCGGCCTCTGAGATCATGGGCTACATGCTTGCCATGAAGAACATGGCGATGGTCAAGGTCCAAGAGATCGCCAAGCGTAAAGCGGAGCTGATGACCCGCAAGATGAAGGACCAGATGACAGAAGGGGGCTTCCAGAAAGCCATTGAGGATTTCATTGATGACTTAGTGACGTTCCCGGCGGCATGCTTCAAAGGCCCCGTCGTGCGCTACAAACCGACGCTTAAATGGACGCCTGATGTCAACGGCGCCTACAAGGTCGAAGTTCAAAAAGAGTTCCTGCTTGAGTGGGAGCGAGTCGATCCGTTCAACCTTTATCCGGCTCCCGATGCTACGGGTGTGGACGACGGCTACCTTATTGAGCGTCATAAATTGTCGCGGGAAGACTTAGTCGCGTTAAAAGGTGTCGAAGGCTACTCGGAAGCATCCATCAATGCTGTCTTGGCCGATTATTACCAGTCCGGACTTGAGAGACAAATTTCGATAGATTCTGAACGCGATACGGCCGAAGGAAGGGATGGAATGCCCGGTAATAACCCTTCGGGCCTCATCGAGGCTTTGCAGTTCTGGGGCAGTGTCAACGGTCAGCTCCTGCTTGACTGGGGCATGGACGAAAGCGAGATCGAAGATCCTTTGGGCGAGTACCACATCGAGGCTTGGCTCATCGGGAACTATGTGATAAAGGCCACAATCAACCCCGATCCTCTGCACCGCAAGCCTTACTACAAAACTTCTTGGGAAAACGTTCCCGGATGCTTCTGGGGAAACTCTGTGCCCGACCTTTGCCGTGACGCTCAGGGCGTCTGCAACGCAGCAGCCAGAGCCTTGGTGAACAACATGGGGCTTTCGTCCGGGCCGCAGGTGATGATTAACTCGTCCCGCCTACCGGAAGGCGAAGAGCTCACGAACATGTACCCGTGGAAAATCTGGCAGTATTCGGACGACGGGTACGGCACCGCAGGTGCTTTGCAGCCGATTGCATTCTTCCAGCCGAGCTCCAACGCTCAAGAACTCATGCAGATCTACCAGCAGTTCTCTCTTATGGCCGACGAGCACACAGGCATTCCGCGTTACATGACGGGGGACTCTGCGACCGGCGGTGCAGGCAGAACAGCTTCTGGGCTTTCCATGCTGATGAGCAACGCGGGCAAAACAATCAAGGGTGTGATCTCTTCGATTGACCGGATCTTGGAGCCTGCGATTGAGCGCCTTTACGTTTACAACATGCAGTTCTTGGATGACCCGGATCTTAAGGGCGATGTGAAGATCGTAGCCCGCGGCGCGATGGCGCTTGCAATGAAAGAACAACAGCAGCAGAGAGTGAACGAAGTGTTCCAGATGTGCTTGCAGTCTCCGGTGTTGCAGAACATTGTGGGACCGACCGGCATCGCTTACTTGTTCCGCAACGTCATCGAGCGCTTGGACATCAACCCGGACGAACTTGTTCCGTCGGTTGAAGTTTTGAAACAGCAGCAGGCTCAGCAGCAGGCGATGATGATGCAGGCTCAAGGGCAAGTGGCTGCTCAACAGCAGCAGGCGGAAGGTCAGCCTAACGCAGGCGGATCGGCTGCTAAACCTGAAAATAAAAGTCAGGGCAAACAGCTGATGGACGGAACTCCTCAGTCAGGTGCAAAAATGCAGCAGGGTTAGGGAAACCGATATATCTGAATAAACAGTTGAACGTATATACATTACGCTTTAAACACAAACAGTGAGTTAGGAGCTGTGTAAAATGAAAGCCAATAACCAGCAGTTGGAGAATTTTTTCAAGCAAATGAAGGGATCTCAAGGGGATACCTTCAGAGAATACTTAAAAGATTTGAAAACCGACCGGCTTGAGTCTCTGAGCTATGCCACGGACACGATAATGATTTATCGGATTCAAGGCGAGATCAGAGTCATCGACATGCTCCTCGGATTAGTCACCGAGAAGCGTGGCTAAAAGACAGCTCAAAGCACTTTTAACCATTAAGCATACCGACAAAACGTCGGAGCTATACAGACGGAGAAAACAATGGCATTACCTAGTTCAGTTCAAAGACAGGTCGAAGAAGTCGAACAGATCGAAAAGCATCTTAGCGGAGAGCAGAAGGCACCGGAAGAGCAGGAAAGTGGAGCGACACAGCCCGTAGAACCGAAACCGCAGGAACCCGTTGAAAGTAACAGGGAAGAGGAATTTCGCAAGCTCGAAGCTCGCTACAAGACGCTTCAGGGTATGCACCAAGCTGAAAACGCCCGCTGGAAGGCCCTCCGTGAAGAGGACGAAAAACAGCGCCGCGAGCTGATTGAAGAGATTCAGAAGCTAAAAGCTCAGGTGAAAGAAAAATCCGCTCCCTTGGTAAGCGAACAGGATAAAGAGACATTTGGCGAAGAAATGTACGATTTCGTCAACCGCGTTGCCGAGCAAGCCTCAAGAAAGGCTCAGCCTCAAGGTGACGACATGGTCAAGGCTGAAATCGAACAGATGAAACGCGAGATGCAGGCTCAGCGTGAGGCCCGTGCGGCAGCTGAAGAGCAGCGCTTCCTCAACACAATGGACGAGATGCTGCCCGATTGGCGTGACCAGAACGTGGACAAAGACTTCTTGGCGTGGCTTGCGGAAGCAGATACGACATACGGTTTCCAAAGACAAGAGATGTTAAGCAGAGCAGTAGCAGCGCGTGACGCAGCCAGCGCGGTATCTATTTTCAAGCTCTACCGCGACAGCAAAAGTTCTCCGACTCCCAATCCGCTTGCTCGGCAAATAGCACCGGCGCACAACCGAAACACACCGGTCCAGACCACCGAGCCTCAGAAGAAGATTTACACCCAGTGGGACGTGAAGGCTTTCTACGAGGATCTCAGACGCGGAAGGATCTCAGGCGAAGAGGCAGAGCGCATGGAAAAAGAAATTGACCGAGCTGTCGCAGAAGGCCGTGTGAAACTCAAGTAAACGCTTAATGGTACGTCTGTGGCGGCTCTTAAGAATCATCAGGAGAGCATAAATGGCTACAGTAACTCCGGGCGTAGTATTTCCTCAAGGTACTACGTTCAACTATCCGGGCGGCAGTGCAGTTGCCCCGACAACTCCGTACTCCGGTACCTTTATCCCGACCCTCTGGTCCGGTAAGTTAACCGCGAAGTTCTACAAGACCACGATTTTCGGTGAAATTTCCAACACTGACTATCAGGGTGAGATTTCCGGTATGGGCGACCGTGTCATCATTAACACGATCCCTGACCTGACAATCAAGGACTACAAACTCGGTGGCAACCTCGAATATGAAATGCCGCAGGGTGAAACCATCGACCTCGTTATTGACCGAGGCAAGTACTTTGCTTTCCAAGTCAATGACCTGCTTGAACTTCAGTCCAAGCCCAATCTTATGAGCATGTTCACGGACGATGCTACAGAGCGTATGAAGATCTCGATTGACTCCGATCTTCTCTACCGCACCTTCTTCAAGCCCGACGGCTCTTGGAACTCTTACAGCCCGACACGTGATAACGCTTATGGCGCTATCGACGAACGCAACATGGGTGCTTCTGCTGGCCGTGAATCCGGCGAGTACAACATGGGTACTGATGATGCACCGGTTGCTCTGACAGGCGCCAACATCATCGAAAAGATCACTGCAATGTCCACAATTCTGGATGAAGCAAACGTTCCGCAGGAAGGCCGCTTCTTGGTGATCTCTCCGCGCGAACGTCACATCCTGATGCAGTCTAACCTTGCTCAGGCTCAGTTCATGGGCGACCAGAAGTCCATCATTCGCAACGGTAAGATTGGTATGATCGACCGCTTCACGATCTATGTGTCTAACCAGCTTCCGAAGGCTGTTGCCGGTAAGACTTGGAACAACACTACGGTTTGGAAAGAGCCGGGTCTCGGTGAAGGTCAGACCTCTACCAAGGCCGCGCTTAAGCGCCATCTGATCTTCGCAGGCCACAAGTCTGCTATCACGTTCGCTTCTCAGTTTACTAAGACTGAGCATCTGCGTAACCCGCAGGATTTCGGCGATCTTGTTCGCGGATTGAACGTCTACGGCTCTAAGGTTATTAAGGGCGACGCTCTGGTACCGATGGTCGTATCTGGCTAACCAAGACTTGAGGGGGCTTAAGGGGTTGCAGCTGTGCGGCCGGCCCCCTCGATTCGCCGGAGGTTTTATGGGAGTTCTTACTGCTAAAGACATTATCAATCGGGCTTCTTTCATTTTGAAAGACCCCGAGAATGTCCGTTGGCTCAGAGATGTCATGTTGGACTACGTCAACGAGGCCCAAGCGGCTGTTGTGCGATTTCAGCCGTCGGCTAATAAGGTGAGGACTACCATAAAACTTGAGGAAGGGACTTCTCAGAAGCTCCCGGAAGACGCGCTGTGTCTTCTAACCATTACCAGAAACATGATTGACGGGGAACCCGGCCCGGCTATCCGCTTGGCAACCCGCAGCATTTTTGATGCGATGTTTATCGACTGGCACGAACAGTGGCCGGAGTCTTACGTCATCAATTACATCTATGACGACAGAGAAGGTAGAGACTTTGAAGTTTTCCCGCCGAACGACGGGTCAGGAGAAATTGAGGTCGTTTATTCGGCCTTTCCGCCGATCATTAAAGAAGAAGACAAGCTCACGCTTGGAGATGAGTTTGGAACGATCATCACGAACTACGTGCTCTATAAGTGCGCTCTTTTGGACAGTGACTTCAATGGCACGCAGAGCCTTGCTCAGTTCTACTACCAGCTCTATCTCTCCGAGCTTAATGGACAGAGCCAAGCTCAAAGTAAGGAAGGCCCGAGCCCGTCGCATTCGACGGGACCGATTGCCGCAAACGGAGGCACTGAATGACACCCGTGGATAAGTTTTTACCCTTTGTTCTGCCCTATGCCGACAGTGTTCCGCTGCCCGTGGCACGTGTGGCGATTGCAAAGGCTGCCAATCAGTTCTGTGCTCAGTCCTTGCTTTGGCAGGAAGAGTACCCGGAAGTCAAAGTCCACCCGGGAAAGTTTGTGTCTATTCCCGTTCCTAGATCGGCGATGGTGGTGAAGGTGATGTCTGTGGCCTATAACGGTATACGGCTCACCGCTACCTCTCGGGATGAGCTCAACTCCACGAACGTGATCGACTATCGTCTCTTTGACGGACCTCCCAAATTCTTTTTTCAGGCTGATTTAAACGAGCTGCGGCTGGTTCCCGAACCGGTAAGACACGGCATTTTATCCATTGTGGTAGCTCTAGCTCCGACGCCTGAGACAACCGAGGTGCCTACGAGCCTCTATACGCGCTTCTGGGAAGCGATTGCAAACGGGGCCTTAGCGGACATTAAGCAGATCCAAGGACAGTCCTACAGCGATCCTAATGCGGCTCTGGCCTATAAAACGCTCTTTCAGCAGGGCGTCAGAGAGGCGAAAAACGAAGCGGTAAGGAGTTTGGGAAGAACGGTCGGAAGAGTTGCATATCAGAGGGTTGTATGACAGTAAAGGTTACAAACAATGCGTGGGGAACACTCGCCGTCGGTGTAAACGACTCTGACACAACGCTGCTCCTTGGTACAGCCCAAGGGGATCGTTTCCCAAATTTACCGGCTAATAACCGGCTTAACCCGGAAGACTACTTCTTCGTCACGCTGATTGACGAGGCCACCAACGAAGTTGAAATCGTCCGAGTTGTCGAAAGAAACGTTGACGTTTTAACGGTTATTCGATCGCAGGATGGGTCACGCAGAAGACAGTTCCTAGCAGGGGCACGAGTTGAACTTCGACCCGTCGCTGCGCTTTTTGAATCCAAAAAAGACATCGTGCAAGACACGAAGGAGAAAAAAGAGATCAACGAGCGGATCGGAAACCTTGAAGAAGAAGTCAAGACAGGGTTTGAAGGCGTGGTGCATCTCGGTAAGCAGGACATGACTGACAAGGAAAAGGAGCAGGCGCGAAACAATATCGACGCTATGTCCACCACAACCGACCAAGAGGTAGACGGTTCTAAGACTTGGCTCAAACCTCAGTTCCATAAGAACAACGTTGTTATGCTTCAGAGAACGAGCGACGACAAGGGTAGCTACGCCTTAATCGGCCGCATGGCTGAAAACGACGCTTGGATTATCCGAGGGCTGGCTGAAAATATTCAGAACGGCGCCAACAACACTTGGACCCGAGTCGATAACGGCGCCTTGGAGATTGCAACCGCAGACAACGGTACGGAGCCTATTTACGTGACTCAGTATTCCGGCGGGAACATTCCGGCGTTGGATCAGGCAAGCCTCGAAGACTGGGATGAGTGCTTTAAGACAGTGCTCCACCGTGCAGCGCTATTAGACCGCAACGGCAACACATCGTTTCCGGGCATTATCTATGGCTCCAGTTTTCAAGCTACATCCGATAAGCGGCTGAAGTTTGACTTTGAAGAGGTTGCTAAAGAGTCTGTGCTGGATGCAATAACTCCATACCGTTATGGCCGCTTGGATAAGCATCCTAAAGAACGCTTTATCGGAGTTATTGCTCAGGACGTACAAGAGGTAATCCCGGAAGCGGTTAGGCCCGATGAGTACGGGTATTTAAGTGTTGACTATGCTGCGCTTACAGCTGTGCTGTGGGGCGAAGTCAAACGACTAAAAAATGAAATTCAGGAGATCAAAGATGGCATGCGGAAAGAAAGTTTGCAAACCGAGCAAAAAGACGCCCTCCAAGAAGCCGTGCAAGAAGTGCTAGAAAAACCTGCGGCTAAAACTACTCGCAAAAGGACAGCAAAATGACCTGCGGGTATAGAAATGCTGCCGGGACAGACTTAGACAGTCTGTTTTACTCGGACTTCAGAAACTCAGGTGCGTTGGGTTTTCGTCAGCCCGACGGCTGGGACTTAGGCAACAAGTACACGAGCGATGCAAACCTCGGATATTCAGTCGGATATAAAGCGGCAAATGGTGCTGACCTTGGTTATTTGCGAGGTAATGCCGCTCCACCTGTTATGGTCAGCGATGCTACGGACTGGCACAAACTCTACGATGCTACATTCGGAAGCTGCTCCGATACGTGGGAGGATGCCGAAGGCTCGCATTCGGCTTCAAGACGCTCCCGCCCGATGTATGGGTACGTTCGTTTGAGTGCTCATACACGAGGAGGAGGCGGAAAAGGGCAGGTTTGGCAGGTTTGTGCGTGTTATGTACACAAAGAAGGAAGCTATAACCATAAGTACAACCAAGCTTTTGAAGCTAATAAAACAACGGTTATTCACTGCCCTACCATTTGTGACGGCTATTCAAGACTGGCCGCAAATGTAGAGGCTCCGTGGGTAACAGTGTTTGAAGGGCAAACAGGGACTGACCCTTCGATTGTGGTTGCTTACGGGATTGAAGCTAACGACGGTCGAGATAATCATAAGGCATACGAAAACTTTATTCGTATTTATCACCGTTTTTATAACGATCTAGGGGCTACACAGTGGCGCATGCATGAGTTTCCTGTTGGGACCGGAGATGACCACCACAACCCGACAGGAGAGCTTGCAAACGGCGGCTTTAGCCGAGTTTAGGAGAAAAAATGAAGCAGAAATTTACTTTGCAGATCCGGGGCAATGTCCTCATTGAAAATCAGGTAGAACTTGAAAAGAAGATGCGCGAGGTTTTAGCGCGTTTCCCGAACTTCGTTCCGACATTCTCTTCCGTGGAAGTTTGGACGGACATTAAGGGCGAGCCTCGTATTTTCAATGATGACGGCAGTGATTACGTAGCGCCTGTGGTCCAAACCCCGGCCGTCGATAAGACTGAAGAGGGGCTGGAAGATTTGGTGAAAGGCTAAAGGCTATGGCTGAACTTATTGCTGCTCGTCGTTTGACTTTTTGTCTTGATTGTAATCAAGGGTCAGACGTTCTTTCGGTAATGAACCGAATGTTTGCCGGTTGGTTTTGCCGGGACCGCTTTGACATGTTGAACCACCACAGCTGTTTTCGAATAAAGAATGGCTCAGATCCTATTCCTCAAGCGATAGATACTGATATGGGGGAGCTCTGTGACAGAAGGGCAGCGGAGCTGATCGCGTTGGGCAAACCCGTTGTTGTGCTTTGGTCAGGCGGTGTGGATTCCACAGCGATTCTTGTGTCTTTTCTAAAGCAGATGACGGATGAACTTGATCTGACTGTGGCCTACGCGCCAATGACTAAGTTTGAAAACCCAGTCATGCTGGCCGCTTTAGTAAAGGACAAGCGCGTTAAGCTTGAAGAGCACGAGTCTATCCCTGATTACATTCGGACTCTTTCGGGGAAGACCGTGATTACTGGGTGGTGCGCAGATCAGCTATTCGGCTCTGATGTTCATCGCTTTGCTCCTACACTTTATAACGAGCCTTGGATGGACGGTATTCGGGCCATGATGAAAGCCAGAGGTATTTTTCTGACTGAACGCAGCTTTGATCTCATCGAGTCTGAGTTCAGTCGCTATGCCGCAAAGCTGGGTGTGGAGCTGACTAGATTCTGTGAGTTTGCTTGGCTATACAACTTCGGTGTCAAATGGTCTTTCGTGAGGGACGCTGCAAAACTCGTTTGCCATGACAGCGCGTCCCGCGACGGCGTCGTGAATTTCTTCGAAGCAATGCCGTTCCAAGAATGGTCGATGGCCAATTTTCATACGATCAAAGAGCACAACACAATGCTGGAGCCTATGTACTACAAGCGTCCGCTTAAGCAGTACATCTTCGAGTACAACCAAGATGAGAATTATCTTCTTAACAAGCCGAAGGTCAACTCTCGTTCCAGCACAAAGGCCGTGGATACTATCGGAACGAGAGATACAGACGGGTATCACGTCTTTAAACTCAAAGACGGAAAAGAAAGAGACATGGTTGAGCTCACCCGACTGGTGGCACAGAAATACCTGAAGGAAGAGTATTTATGAGCTTTCTCCCGAACCTTTACCTTGGAACCTCGATAGCGATCAGCTGGGCTTGGGGCACCTCTTTGATTCTTGGCATGCAGATTGCTCAGACCAAAGGGGTCGGAGCTTTCCTGCTCTGGGCTGCGGCCAACTGTCTGACCTTGGTACTGTTCGGGCAGCTCTATAAGCGTGGAGTCGTCACGGAAAAGATTCTTGAAAAGCCGGGCATCCGTCCGGCAATGCTGGTGATTCAGTGCTTCTGTCTGCTCATCCAAATGAAGGTTCTTTACGATGTGCTGCTGCCGTTTTGCGCGAGCCAGCTTGTGGCACAAGTTATGACCTCTATGGTAGGTATCTTGTTTGTGTTGGCGATGTTTAGAAGAGGCCTAAGTACGTCGGTCTTAACGGATAACTTCCAAGGGGCTCTGACGATTGCAGCACTGGTCGGTATGCTGGGAGTCTGTCTTTATCAGGCGGCCCCTAACGTTCCTCTGCCTTCTTCCGATGGTGACGCGATGCTCTGGGCCTCTTGGTCAGGCTGCATTTTATTGTCCGGCATTATCACGGACTTGCAGCATTGGCAGCGGGCCAAGCTCGACACTCATCGCTATGCCTTTGAGACGGCGGCAGGGCTCTTTGCGTTCTACCTTTCTTTGGTTTTTCTGCTTTCAACCTTCCAGCTCAACGCTCTGGCTCAGGGGCTTCTCTTGGTAGCCGTTCTCGGAGTGACGACTTCAACGATTGATTCTATTGCCGTAGCCCTTCATACGATGGCAGGAAAAGTCATCGGAACAGCCGTCGGAGTTGTGCTTTGCATTACATGGAGTTTGTTTGTCAGTGTGGGGCTTCTTTCCCTTTGGTCCTATGCAGGAATTTTTCGTGTAGCACTGGCGCTTGTCATCCTCTCTCTTGGAATCTACAGCTATAGGAGACTAAGATGACCACCTTATCTTTATCCAACTTCAATGGCCTTATCCCGCGCACGGGCCCGGCCAACCTTGATCCGACAAACGCTCAGATCGCGGTTAATACTCGCTTGCAGTCGGGAGAGATTAAGTCTTGGAAGGGAAAGACAGTTGAGTATCAGACGATCCAAGAAGGTGTTCAGACCATCTTTAAGCTTGAAGGACCTTCCGGCGAAGGGGCTTGGGCAGAGTGGATCGTAGACACTGACGTGGTTTTCAGCCCGATGGCTGACCTGAAGGAACACCGCTTTTACTACTCCGAAGCGGGAATCTGCAAAAAGTCTAACTGGACAATGGCTCACGATGGCTTAGACGGTACGCCGATCCCGAGAAACTGGCTCTATCTTGGAGTTCCTCGCCCCGATCAGGCGCCTCACGCTACAGCTACCCGCACGGATACCAGCCCCAAGAACACTGAGGAGCGAGCCTACGTCTACACCTATGTGAGCACGTTTGGAGACGTGAAGGAAGAGTCCGCCCCGTCGGATGCCTGCAACATCACGGCCGACATCGTCGGCGGTAAGGTTGTCTTTGATGAGTTCCCGAAGGCACCCACAGAACACTACAACATTACGGCCTTAAGACTTTATCGAGCAGTTATCGGATCGTCCGAGATCTCCTACATGCTGGTTGACGAATTTACCGTCGTCAAAGGCGAGGTTGTCACCTCCAAGCGGTCTCTTAACGGAGTTCGTTTTGAGGACGGGAAGTACCCGGATACTCGCAAGACCGAGCAGCTCGGCCTTGTCTTGGAGTCGATGTACTACGAAGAGCCGCCGGAGGGTTTGCGCGGGCTTGTGAATATGCCGAACGGCATGATTGCAGGCTTTGTCGGAAATCAAGTGTGGTTCTGCGAGCCTTATCTGCCGCATGCGTGGCCTTCTACCTATATGCTCACCACCGATTCTCAGATCGTGGGTTTGGGTGTTTACGGTAATACTCTTGTTGTTTGTACGGAGCGCCAGCCCTTTACGATTGCAGGCACTCATCCGGCAGCAATGACGCAGGAAAAGCTCCCGATGCTTCAGCCTTGCGTGAACAAACGCTCCATTGCATACGACCAGTACGGCGTGCTTTACGCCTCATCCAACGGTCTAGTGGTAATTGCTGGTGGGCAAATGGATGTCTTTTCCCGTCCTTTGTTCACACGAGAAGGCTGGTTAGAGTATAACCCTGTAGTAATGGTAGGCTCCATGTATAACAACAACTACCTGTGCGGCTACCAGCAGGGCAACACTTCCGGCATGTTTGTTTTCGCTCGCGGTGATACCCCTGCGTTAATTAAAGTTGAGTTCGACCCGGTTTGCCTTTTCGTGGAAAGAATCACGGGCTACATTTACGGACTGTCGCATGCTGACGGGATCGTTTACCGCTTGGACGCTTCCTCTACGAACCTCATGGGCTACACGTGGAAGAGCAAGATGTTCGTTTATCCGCGCTCGGTCTCGTTTTCCTGCGCCAAGCTCGATGCAGAGTTTGACGACAAAGAAGTGGCCGACATGCTCAACAAGCAGCGGCAGGGCATCATCAACTACAACCGCACACAAGCTGAAAAATACAAGGGGCAGTGCCTGCTGGGGTGCTTAAACGATGTGCCGGTGAACACTTGGACAGTTAACGGCGGAGTGCTCTTGGATGTTCCCGAGGAAGCGGAAGTTCGCTATGTGCAGCTGACGTTCTACTCCGACGGGAAAGCGATCTATACCAAGGACGTGGAAAACTGTGTTGCGTTCCGATTGCCTGCGTACAACGGCTACCGATGGGAAGTTCGTATGGCAGGTCACTTGCCGATCAGGGCGTTCCAGATGGCAACCTCAATGGCGGAGCTGGTAGGCGAATGAAAAAGGTAGTAGCAAGAAAGCCCGTGATTTCTACGATGGGTATGCCTGCGGAGCTCGCGTGGTTTTTAAAACCCGTGAAAGAAAACATCGAGATGGTGACGGGAGCCAGAGGCGGAGAGTTGAAAGGGCTCAAACCCGAAGCAACTCAGGACGAGATTATTAAGAAGGTGAACGAGCTTATCGCTCGGATCAACGTAAGCGGAGAGGCGAAGTAATGGCAAGAGTTTCGATTAAAACGGCGAACTACGGACGCAAAGCTGCGGTACGCCAGACTGGTTCTCGCATTTGGCAGCCTCCGCACAGAACAAAACAGGTTCCGGTTAAAGACAGCAAGTTGCCTAAGCCTGCTGAGAAGCAACCGACATTAACGGCCAAAGACGCAAACAAACTGAAACGAGGGTCCGTTAAGTCGGCTGCCGCTCCGGCAGATGTGAATGGCAAACGCAAACGCGCGTGGAGTAAGAGATGAGACCCACGATAAAAGTTCTTAAAGGAAGCGATCAGATTGTAAAAATCCCCTTTTGCGGACATGCAAACTTGGAAGGGTACAAGGCATGGGCTCAGCTTAGACGCTCCCCTTTTAGCGAAGAAGTTTTGGATGAGCTGACGACCGAGAACGAAAGAATTGTTATCTGTCGCGACCACTTCGATTTGAGCTTCCCCCACGATGTTACGCAAAAGTGGAAGTTCAGAAAAGCGGTTTTTGATATTAAAGCACTAAGCCCAAACGGCGGAGAAGTAAGGATGGCCGAAGGGAGGATTTTGGTGATACCGGAGGTTACACGATGAGAGAATTATTTGGCGACTGCCATGACCATTGTCACGATCACTGTCAAGACGGGCGCCTGCTGCAAGGCCCGAAGGGTGATAAAGGTGATAAGGGCGACAAGGGAGATAAAGGCGACGCTCTGAAGTGGAGCGACCTTACAGATGCTCAGAAAGCTGAAATCAAAGGTGAAAAAGGCGACAAAGGCGATAAGGGTGACCGCGGCCTGAAAGGCGATAAGGGCGATGCCTTTACTATTGATGACTTCACCGACGCGCAGCTTGAAAGCTTAAGAGGCCCGAGAGGCCTCAGAGGCGAGAAAGGTGACACGGGTGAAACCGGTCCCCGAGGCGAGCGCGGAGAAAAAGGTGAACGAGGCGACGAAGGCCCCCGCGGGTATCCCGGCAAGGCTCTTACGTTTGAAGAATTGACTGCTGACCAGAAAGCTCAGCTTAAAGGCGACAAAGGCGATCAAGGTTTAGGCTTGGTTGTTAGAGGCGTTTACAGTTCGTCTAAGCAGTTAATTAACGACCATCCTCATGGCTGTATCGGAGACGCCTATGTTATCGGTAGAAATATTTGGTTCTGGGATCACGATAAGCAGCTTTGGTACGACGGCGGCCAATGGGTTGGTGACCCGTTTAAGTTTGAAGACTTTACGGAAGAAGAGCTCAAATCTTTGACTCCCGAAGTTTCCGCTGCTGCAACGGCTTTAGAGGCCGGATCTCAGGCAACAGTTACTGTGACCGGAGATAAGACAGCTCCTATCTTTACTTTTGGAGTTCCTAAAGGGGAGAAGGGCGATAAGGGAGATACCGGAGAAGTCGGCCCGAAGGGTGACAAAGGCGATAAGGGCGATGTCGGCGAAACAGGTGCGCAGGGCCCGAAGGGTGACAAAGGTGACAAAGGCGATAAGGGCGACACGTTTACGTTCGACGACCTGACCGAAGACGAATTGAAAGCCTTAGTCCCGGATATTTCCGCCACCATCCACACGCACGAACCCGGCACGGAAGCTACGATCGACGTGGCAGGCACGAAGGAATCTCCGAAACTTGTTTTCGGCATCCCCCGTGGAAATCCCGGCAAAGACGGAGAAAAAGGCGAACGCGGTGATAAAGGTGAAGCAGGCCAGCCCGGACCGAAGGGTGATAAAGGTGACAAAGGCGATAAGGGAGACAAGGGCGACCGAGGAGATGTAGGTCCGCAGGGCCTAAAAGGCGATACCGGAGATACAGGTCCGCAGGGCCCTAAAGGCGATAAGGGAGACCAAGGAGAAGGCGTAGAGCTTAAAGGCTCTTATGAAACCGTTAGTGACTTAGAAACTGCTAAACCAACAGGAGATACGGGCGTTTACCTCGTCGGCTCGACAGGGTATTACTGGAACGGAACAGCGTGGACTTCTCTCGGAGAAATTAAAGGACCGAAAGGCGATAAAGGCGATACCGGGGATACGGGTGCTGCGGGCCCTAAAGGCGATACCGGAGAAACCGGTCCTCAAGGACCGAAGGGTGATACGGGTGAGACGGGCGCTCAAGGACCGAAAGGAGATAAGGGCGATAAAGGCGATCCTTTTACGTTTTCCGATTTAACAGAAGAGCAAAAGGCTTCGCTTAAAGGTGATACCGGAGAAACCGGCCCTCAGGGACCGAAAGGCGATACAGGTGAGACGGGTGCGCAGGGCCCGAAGGGAGATAAGGGTGATAAAGGCGATCCCGGCCAAGGCTTAGAAATAAAAGATTCTGTTGAAACTGTTGAGGCTCTTAACACGAAGTACCCTGAAGGTGCAGTCGGTGTGGTCATGGTGGGCGATACAGCTTACTTTTGGAACGGCACTGCTTGGGCTTCGATTGGAACCCTCAAAGGAGCTAAGGGCGACAAGGGCGATAAAGGCGATGCTTTGACGTTTGCCGATTTAACAGAAGAGCAAAAGGCGGAGCTTAAGGGTGATACAGGGGAAACCGGTCCTCAAGGACCGAAAGGTGATACGGGTGAGATTGGCGCTCAGGGTCCGAAGGGAGATAAGGGAGATACCGGAGAAATCGGGGCAAAACCTTGGCCTGCTGAATGGGCTTCTTTTGATCAAGCGACAACTGAGGGAACTTATTATTTAACACAATCTCAGTTGGAAGCAATCCCTGAGGCAGATTTTCCAGATAAGAAAGCCGATTCTGAATCAAATCTTTTAGTTAAAGATGTGATTTTACGGGTCACTCGACTAGAAGGAACTGCGGTTCAACAAGAAATTGAATTGGCAGTGAAGGTCGGCCCCGATTCTTATTCTTCAGCATGGCTAAGAAAAGGTTATATTCGAGCCCTTCCTAGTTACAGTGCTTACAACTCAAACAATCTCTACGGTACAGGTTATCCTTCAGAAGAAATGGGCACTTACGTAGGTGGTGCTTTAAATAAGGGCTGGACGGCTAAAGATGGCTTAACAGGGAATGTTGGTTATGCACCCGGATATATGGTTCCTTATGTTGCAAAAGATCGTAATCTTTATGACCCTACAGGAGCAACAATTTCCTCTACATCGCCCTCAAGCAACTATTATATGGGAACTGGAGGAATAACTATTAGCAATGGAGGGGCATTGGAGTCTTGGGTTAAATATATTGGCCTGCCCGGAGGAGGTTATGTTAATTTAGGAAATAAGTGGTCTTGGGTAAACGGGGAAGCTCCCACCCTTGGGAAAGGCGTAATTGTTGCTTGCTGGTGTCATGACATGGGCGTAGCTTCTTTCATTCCTGCGGAGGCTTCATAATGATTAAAAAATACCTTTACTACGATAACGTTTATTATTCCGAATATGCGGTTCGTCAGGCCATCTGGAAAGAAGACCGCAAAGCTTTCGGAAAAGAACCGGATGAGAATCGTGCGGAGTTCTGGGAAAAACTCAATGTCGTATATACGGAAGAGCCTGATCCTGAGCCCTCTGCGCGCAGCTTGGCGGCAAAAGAAATCAGAGAGCTGAAAGATCAGCTCCGAGAAACCGATTACGCCGTGATAAAGATTGCAGAAGGCGCAGCAACTGCCGAGGAATACTCGGAAGTTATCGCCCAAAGAGAAACATGGAGGGCAAGAATCAACGAACTGGAAGCAGTGCTGGAGGCTGATGGTGTTTAATGCTCCCGCATTATTGATGGGGTCTCAGAAAAAAGCACCCCAAGCAGTTTTTTCACTTCAAACTCCTTGGCTTTATAACGACGAAGATTATTGCGGGAATCCAATGCACGAAGGACAACACGAAAACGGCTCCGGGGCTTCCGGCCCGTGCGGCGGAGCATTCTATTTGGAGCTTTTGGACGCTAGCGGAAATACTGTTGCAGAGCTCAAAAATAGGGAACGCTACGAGACAGACCCCTATGAAATGTTTGAAGGAACGTGGGGAGAATTTTACGAATCGGCGCGTACATTTTACGAACCGATTGCTCTGACAGTGTCCTCAGACAGCAGCACCCCTATACGTACCATTAAGTTCAACCTTCGGTTTGGAGATTATGAGCGATACACGGCGGTGACTAGAGAGAATTTCGAGCAAGCGGACAAAATGGGAAGTTTGAGGATGACCATCGAGACTTCAACCAAGACTTATCAGCTTGTGAGAAACAGTGCTATTTGGTGCTTTCTCTCCGGCTTAAGCAGTGAGTGCGGGGTCTTAACCATTCGGAATATGCACGAAGAAGAAATTGATTTATCGGTAAATATCCCTGAAACCGTAAGTATTTGCTACAAGGATATTAAGAACATTTATATCGCTGTGACTGCCGGGATTGTTGCCATTCTTCTGCCGCCGACCCAAGAGATTGTTTAGAAGGAGAAGAACATGCTTAATAATCCAGCACTGCTTTTGTTCAGGACTAAAGACGAAGACTGCCTGCATTTTATCGCTGGCACGAGTAAAACAAATTTTCAGTTAAGTACGAATGAACTTGATTACTACAGAGTCGACATCAACGGACGCAGAACTTCGCAACAGATAAATTCTTTAACTTGGAACGCTGGCGATAGGATTAGGATTGTAAAGAAGAAAAATTATGGGAATTGGTACAACATAATTGGCTCACAGCCGACCGACATAAACTATGTTGGAGCGCAACTAGAATGTAGATTTTCGGAATTAGAACCAAAACACTGGTTATCTCCGTTGCCTAATCTTTTGCCTGACGAGCAATTTGTAGGCCTAGTAAGAACTTTTAATGGTTGTACCAGTCTTCAAAGTGTGTGTGATTATCTATTTGTTAATATGCCGCACACTAATAATTTAGCAAGACTATTTCAGGGATGTACTTCATTAACAACAGTACCTGAGCACATATTTGATGGTGTTTACGAGAATTTGTTATCAGTTGCTGGTTTGTTTAAAGATAGCGGAATTACTAGCATTACAAAACTTCTTTACGAAAATGAATATCCTGCGTTTTCTACTTGCAATGATGTATTCCGTAACACGCCTATAACAAGTGTCCCAAGTGACTTTTTTAGTAATTTAGGGCAAAAGGTTTTTAACTATTGTTATTGCTTTAATAGTACCCCGAACCTAGAGTCAGCACCTACTAAATTTGTCGGAGGGGCTCCGAATCCTAACCACAGCGATGCCGACTTCAAGATGTATCATCTTTTTAGCGACTCTAAGATGCTAACAAAAAGCGGTGTGGTGCTTGATTTCACTGAGTTTGACGCTATTACGGATTGCGGTTCTTTTTGGGGCAATAACAGTACTCCCGGGCTTCAGCCATGTACTGTTAAAGTGAAAAGGAATACTACAACGGCTGCCACTTTTGAAGCAAAAAAGGCTTCTGGTAGTACATCGAACACTTTTAATATTCAGTATGTTAATTAGGCGTGCTGTGTTTTTCACCAAACGCCCATAAAGAAAAGGGAGCTCGAAGGCTCCCTTTAGTTCCCGCACACTTTTGCGAAAATAGCAATCGTCAATTAAGACATTTGCTCGGATCATCCCCGCTGACGCGGGGAACTTAAAAACGATATAGACATCGCAAGAACATCTACTCGGGTCAACCCCGCTGACGCGGGGAACTGCTACTTGTGTGCGGGAAGTTCATTGTATAGATAAATTGTTGGCTTAGCAATCCTTGAGTTTAGCTAGGCTTCTATAAAGAACAGGGAGCTCGAAGGCTCCCTGAAGTTTGTACAGTTTAGCGACCAAAAGGGAGTTACAAGAGCTAGCCAAAAAAGGACTTTTTGGATGTAATTGTGGTAACGATTCTGCCGTCTGTAGATTTAATTGTTTGAGAAAAGTTTGTGCGGACTCCATACTGATTAGCAACTTCCGCCGCCGCAGCGACTCCTGATATTGCTGCATTCACATTGTTTTGCTGTAAAAGGCCGGATTGCTGAGCAAAGTTAAGTTCCGCGTCTATTTCAAGCTGTTTTTGAACAGCAAACTTTGCTACCTCCTTTTTCTGCTCTGGGGAAAGAGACTCTATCAAAGTAGCAAGCGTTCCTTGGGTAATTACTGTAGAAATTTGGTTACTCATTTTTAAAGATTCCTTTAACTATTTCAGAGAGGAATACAAAAATCATAATAAAAGGAAGGAGAGGAATAAGAAAAATTATTCCAAACGGTCCAAGGCTGTTAAAGAGGCTCTCGAAGATACCGGGAGGAGGTTGTCTGGATATCCTTAAGCTATACGTTCCTTTGTCAAATTTAAGGTCAGTTTGTATATTGCCAATAGTCTCAGAATTATAAAATTCTTCAATTTTGTTTAGAACGCTCGGAACCGATTTCAAAGTGACAGAGTCAACTGCATTGGCTTTTTGCGCATCCATAAGGGCGAGGACCGCTTGAATAGTTTTAGCGTCGTTTTCGTATAACCAAGTCAGTGATCCAAAAAAACTATCTGGAATTGCCGGCATTTGGGCTTGGCGGGGCGTGGCAAACTCCTCTATCTCCTTTTTAGCCTCTTCAAGTTGGGGTGCCAAGGGTTTGTCCACTTGGAAGGTGTAATAGTCATTGCTTTTAGCAGGCGAAGCTAAATACTTTTTAGCTATCAGATAGACAAGGTGGTTCTTGTCTTCTTGGCTTAAGAATTTTGGAGCGATTCTTAAGAGGCGGTCTTTAGTTTTGCCAGAAGGTTTAATATCTCCACACCTCCAATCCCAGCGGGTTTCGTTGGCGTATTGTTCCGCTCCTGCACCATATATGCGCCCCAGTTCAGCGGTGTATCTATACCATTGAGAATTAGGAAAGTTAAAGACTCTATCAAGGAGAAAATCTCTAGCTTCATAAGGAAGCTCGTCAATGAGCCACTCCTTTCGAGGAGAGCGATACCAAGAGTTGTAGTAACTGTAATAGCCCATTTAGTTTTCTCCTGTAACTAATTATTATCTTAACAAATCGTTACATGGGACTTTCCCGAGGGTGATCCCATCAATAAGGCTATTTTTATCGTTTTCCCTATGCTCGTGCATACGTTTTTCCATTACCACTGACTAAACAGTTTGCAGTGAATAAAATGACTAATTATCTACGAGGTTGGAAATTATGCTGGATAAAGATCCACAATCTCTGAGCCTGTTTCACACTGCCCTCGCCGCCGGAATGATGCTTTTAGGCGGCGGGCTTCGTCATGTCCAAAAAGTGATTGAAGGTAAGCCTTTCAGCTTCCGTGAATTTTTATTTGAGCTTTTCTCCAGCTTGTTCGTCGGAATGGTTTTTTATTTGATCGCACGAGGGCTAGGCACCCCCGAATTTGTTTCCGTGGGAATCTCGGCTGCGATGTCGTACTTCGGAACTAAGGCTTTAACGCTTATCTACAAACAGGCAGAAAAGAGGAGCGAGTAATGGACCTGAGAACAATTCTTAAAAACTTGTGGCTGGCAATTACAGTGTTCGCGTTTTTCTGCGGGGGTTACTTCATAGCAAGCCAGCATTACAAAGAGGTCATCGTCGTCAAAGAAAGACGGTTTGCTCAAGAATGCGCGAGAGTCAAGGCAGAAGCCGATCTAAAGATCGAACACTTTCAGAGGGAGGCTGCCGAACAGGCTAACGAGGCGATCCTAGAGCAGCAGAGAAAGAGCAGGGAGAGGGAAAATGAAATCTATAAGGAGATGGCAGCTTTACAGCGCAGGTTTTCTGATAATCGCACTCTTATTAAGCAGCTGCACGAGTCCCAAGCCAGTTTATGTAGCCGAGGAGTTCTCCCCGCTGACACCTGTCAGCGTCATCTCAGAGCGTGCGAAAAACTACTCGGATCAAGCGCAGAAACTATTGGAAGAAGTATCGAGCTACTTCAAGAACAGAGTGTCATCACAGGAGCAGGTAAATGAGTGAGATTTTTAGACTTCCGAGCGAGTTCAGCCCGAACACAGCGAAAAATTTTATTAAAGTTGCCGAAGGCTTAAGACTTCAGGCCTATCAATGCACGGCTGGACGTTGGACAATCGGACACGGGCACACGGGCGGTGTGAAAAAAGGCGATCGGATCACTGAGGAAGAGGCAGAACGTCTCTTGGAAAAAGATTTAAAAGAATGTCATCGGGCTTTGCTCAAATGGGTGCATCAATGTACCGAAGGGCAGTACATTGCCCTGATGAGTTTCGTCTTTAACTTCGGTGAAACGAGGTTCGCGCTTTCCACGCTTTTGACACTGCATAACCAAGAAAAATACAAAGAAGCCGCAGAACAGTTTGAACGCTGGATCTATTCCAAAGACCCGAAGACCGGCAAGAAAGGGCCGGATTCCCGCTTAATCCCGCGCAGACGCGAAGAGAAAAAACAATATCTGAGAGGTTTGGTATGAAGAAATACAACGATGACTATTCAAGCGAAGAATTACGAGACTTGATCGACGAAGAACTTGCGGACGCGCCCGACGGCTCAGCCTTTATTGCCACAGCTTTCGATGAAGACGAAGAGCCGGTACTGGTAGTAGGCGTCAAAGACGCAGGTCGTGTCGGAACCGCCGTGGTAAATCTCACGGAGGAGCTTTTGAAAGAGTGGTGCCTCAATCTCGGGTACCACGTTGAGAGGGTGCAATGAGCAGGATCGTTTCCGGCAGAGGCGGTCCGGTAGTGAAGTGGCTGGACAGCCGAATTTTTACTCAGGATCACTTCCCGGAGGACACTACTTGGATTGCCCTCATAGATGAGTGTACCGGCGAGATTCTCGGTGCTACCTGCTTCACGGATTACCGCGGCTCTTGCATCTCGTTGCACTTCGCAGGCGCAAAACGTGGGTGGCTTACAAGAAGGTTCATCCAGACGTGTTTCAACTACGTGTTTAACGAGCTCGGCTGCCGCCGGGCTGTCGGCTTGGTAAGGAAAGACAACTTAAAAGCGCTCATCACCGACATCAAGCTCGGGTTCACCGTGGAGTGTCTGATGAGAAAGGCCGATGACGACGGACAAGATATGTATCTTTTGAGCTTACTCCGGGAGGAATGCAAATGGCTGCCGAAGGCTGGGACTGGTAAGGAGGAATAAATGGGAAAGAAAAGCAGTAGCTCAGCGCCTGCTGTTCCACGCGAAGTAGGCGTAGCCATGGAGAAGCAAGCCGCCGTCGCTGAAAGGCAGCAGCAATGGTGGGAAGACGAGGTTTATCCTTGGTACAAAGACAGCACTGAAAAACAAAATGCTCTCCAAGAAAAGCTTGTTAATTCCTCTCTGGCGGATGCCGAATGGTGGAGAGACTATACGAAAACCCAGACGGATAAAGCCAACGCGATCCGAGACGAGTATTACGACCACTGGAAGAATGACTACAAGCCTATTGAGAACCAGCTGATTTCAGACGCACAAAAGTTCAACACTGACGCTTACGCTGAACAACAGGCCCAAGCCGCTATCGGAGATGTGGCAAGCCAGTACGCCAATCAGCGCCAGCAGACAGCCTTGAACATGAGTAAGTATGGCATCGACCCCAGCTCAGGTCAGTTTATGGGCCAAATGAATGCCCTTGGAATTAACCAAGCGGCGGCAACAGCAGCAGCTTCTAACGCAGCTCGTCAAGCGGCAGTCCAGCTCGGGTGGGACAAGAACCTTCAGTTAGCGAACCTCGGCATTCAGTACGCCGGTATTACCAACAACGCCACATCCGGTGTCAACCAATCGGCAGGTACGGGAGGTACTGGCACGAATAACTCGATGGGCATGGCTTCCAACAGCTCGACTCAGCAGCTTAGCAACATCGGTGGTTTGGCAACAACCGGCCTTCAGAGCTATCAGACCCTTAGTAATGCTTGGGGTCAGTACGGCAATATGGCTATGGACCAGTATAAGGGCCAGCTTTCTGCTTGGCAGGCCCAGCAGCAGGCGAATGCAAGCCGTTCCAACGGAATTATGGGTGCGATTGGCACGATTGGCGGTGCAGCTGTAGGCGCTATGACGATGATGTAAAAATGACAAAACTTGATGAGATTTTTAAGCGACACAAAACCGCGGTGCTTTGTTATTCGGGTGGCAAAGATTCTCTTGCTCTTTTGCTCCTGTGCAAGCCTTATTGGGATCGTATTACTGTCGTCTGGGTCAACACCGGATGCCAGTTCCCAGAAGTTATTGAGCACATGGACAAAGTCAGAAAACTTGTCCCACATTACATTGAACTTAAAGGGAACCAACCGGAGTTCTTTAACGATAACGGCTTTCCGGTTGATATGGTCCCGGAAGCAAACACAAATTTAGGACAGTTTCTCCTTGGAGAGCAGCCTGTAAAGATGTGTGCAAGGTTTGATTGCTGCGGCGTAAATAAGTGGCGCCCGATAGAACAGTTTTTACTTAGCGTGAAACCTGAGTGTGTTCTTAGGGCAGACAGAGATGATGAAAGAGTTCAAGGCCCGAATAAGTACGAGGGAACAGAGTTTTGCTTTCCGATTTTTGACTGGACGGTGGAGGATGTGTGGAAGTTCCTCCAAGAAAATGCCGGGGATTTATTACAAGAGCGGCACATGATGGGTTTCCAAACGTCTTTGGATTGTATGTGCTGCACTGCTTACTTCCGCGGCTACCACGAACGACAGGAATATTTGAAGAAGCGGCATCCCCAGCTCTATCAGAAGATCGCAAGCTTTTACAAGGTTTATCGGGAAATAGCGCTTGCTGAACTGAACAAAATTAAGGAGAAATAAATGGCAGGTTATCAAAGACATGATTTTGAAACGACTTCTGTATCTCCCGGTTCCGACGGCGGCTGGGGTGCTTTTGCTCGAGGCTTTTCCAACGGACACAGCATGGGACGGGCTATAAGTACCGCCGTTAATCGCCGTAATATTTCCAAGGCGAACGAAGACTACCAAAAGGACGTAGAGGCTGCGAACCAGCAGGATATTAAGACTCAGGAAGAGATGGACCCTGAACTGAAGAAGGCAGGGGTTTCAGACAGAGCAGCCATAATGACCAAATCCCAGTTGGAAAATCTCTCTCCAGAAGCACAGGAATACTTCAAGGATTACTACAGAAGCCAGCAGTTACAGGGAAATAAACCCGAGTATCGCTATGACTTCGCAACCCGTCAGGGGATGCTGGATGACGCAGCTTCCAGACGAAAAGAAGCAATTCAGTCTTCCTTCTTGAGGCACATGGGACCCGAAGCCTACAACGAGTTTCGCAAAAACGAGGCACAGGCAAACGCGGCTGAGTACGAAGACATGCGCACTCAGAAGAAGATGGCGTTTAGAAATTTCTTAAACGTGGCAAGATCCGGCACTCCAGACGGCTACCGAGCCATTCTTTCGATGGGGCAGAAATTAGGAATTGCGCTTCCGCAAGGTGTTCAGGTTGACTTGGATAAAGGCACGATCACACAGATGGGTCCCAAGGGGAAGCCAGTTGTTCAGCCGTTGAGCCGAGAGGCAGTTCAGCCTTATCTGAACGACGTTTCAATGAAGATCTACGAGGACATCTACGCTGATGATATGAAGCAGCTGGATGCGGCTCTGAATCATAAGTTCAACAAAGAAACCTACGCTGCAAGAGTTGAAGGCGAAAATCAGAAACCCGCGCTTGCCAGAAGTGCTGACGCCCGCGGGTGGTTCACAGCGCACGAAGCATCACGTCACAACACTGCCATGGAAAACCTCGGCGGAACAGCCCTTGGAGTCAAGGGAGTTAAGGAGGAAAACGATCCTCTTGCAGACGTTCCCGGATATGGAAAGATTCCCGCGTCTTATTTGGCGGGAGCCATGGACGAAAGCGGCAATGTTCTTGACGAGGAAAAGCTCAAAGCAGGGGTTCAAAAATACAAGGAAGATTCTCAAGCTATGAGCTTCTTCGGAAAGGCTCTCGGTATAGACCTAAGCGGAGTAAGCCCCAACATCTTCAGAAAGTATCTTCAGCATGTGTTTAGCGGAGGAAAATAATGCAGATAGATTTTTCAGCCTTACCTCCGGAGGCTCTTGATAAGCTCTATAAATGGGCAATGAGCGGGGATGTAATCGATGATAATGGCACGAAAACTCGTGTAAGGGGAGCTATTCCAACCAATCAATACACTGGCTATAGCGGTGTTAATACAGATAATTCTGCGTATGACGACAGCGGTGCCGAAGTTCCTCTGGTTGATGAAAGAAAAAAGGATGCTACTCCTTTACGTTATCGAATGACACCACCGGGAGGTACGAACCCGGTTGACTACCCCTACTACAACAAGGCGATCCACAAAGCCCTCTACGAGCCGGGACCTCGTCCTAATCTTGATGTTGATCAGATGAAGCAGTACGTCGAGGGTTATGAAAAACGTCAAAAAGCCATCGACGATACCCGAGCGGGAATGATTGCTGAACAGGCTCGCCGTCCTAAGCTGGACGTGGAAGCAATGCAGGAATATTTAAAACCCAAACCTGCAAAGCTTTCTAAACCGCAGGAAGAAAAGACTGCAATAAAAGAGGCAATTCCCACGAAGAAACTGAGGAAGCGTCGAAACGTTCGAGACATGGATTTTGATGAGTTGTCGGAAGCGATCGGTAATACTCGTCGAAGACAGCAGTTTGCAAGTATGCCGGAAATCGATCTTTCCAAGCTTTCGCCGGAAGCACTAAATATGCTGCGAGCGTTTGCAAAAGGTGAGCCGGTGAAATACGGGCCGTCGGATGATGAATTAAAGGCTATGAGCAAAATCGGAATACAGCCGAAAACTATGCGTCTGAAAAACGGACAGGTTGTTACCGGTTACCAAGCAGGAGATGCAATTTACGACAATTTAGAAGAAGCCAAAGCCGCGCTTCAACAAAATGTGATGCCGCAGTATCGGGTCCATGAACTTAGACAGCGATACGAGCAAGGCGAAGATGTAGACATTCAATAAAAAGAGAAAGAAATGGCCAAATTCAATCCCGACGACATTCTTGAGATTTCCGACTACAACCCTCCGGTGACAAAAGACCAGAGTTGGCAGAACGAGTCTTCCGGCGGACTTGGCATTATGGATGCCGGAGTTGGCATATTAAAAGGTATTCATTCCGGCACGGCTATGCTTGGAGACTTAGGTCTCATGGCTGTCAGCGGGGCAGTGAATAATAAGCGAGACCAGATGGTTGCCGCTGGGGAGCTTTCCCCTGACGAAGGGAGGTTAGATGCCAACAAGGTCATGCGTCAAAGCGGTTACTTCAATCCTGAAGCAGGGGCGGCAGAGCTTAACCGTCTTTATTCCAAAGGTACTCGTGAGTCTTTGCAGAATGTCGAAAACGCTGAAGGTTTCTGGGACACTCTTGTTGCCTATGCTAAGAACCCTCGTGCAGTGCTGGCAGGAATTGCAGAAAGCGCTCCGTTGATGCTGCCGGTTTTCAGTGCTGCTGGCCGAGCCTACAAAGCTGCTGAAGCAGCCGGACTTGCCAAGGGGCTGGCAGGCAAAGAGCTTGAAAACTACATCAAACGTCGAGTTATGGTCGCTTCAGGGGCTGCCGAAGGCGCAGTATCTTCTGCCGCGGCCTCTCAGGCAATCGGCCAAGATAACTTGGAGAACAGCAGAGACTATTCCGAAGGACAGGGTTGGGCACTTCCTATCGGTGTTACGACAGGTGTTATCGGGCAGCTTAACCCGATGGAAGCCAATATTATGACTAAGGGCCTCGTTAAAGGGGTCTTGATGAAAGAGGCGATTAAGACAGGTCAGCCTGTCTCTATGCTTAAGAGCGCAGGCGGAGCCCTTGGAAGAGCCGGAATATCTGCGGTTAAAGAAGGCGGAGAAGAAGTTGCTCAGGGTGTCTTTGAAACGGGATTCACCAACCTCGGTCAGAAGAAAGAGTTCATGGACGACCAAGGCAAGTCTGCGGCTGAAAACTTCGTTGTCGGCGGAGCTATGGGTGTCGGGATGCATCCGTTCACGAACGGCGGCTTCCGTAGGGGCAACATCGAGCAGGCCATCAATAACGACTCTTCTCAGCAGGCAGCCGAAGAGGCAGCTGCTCGTCCAAAGACTGAGCTCAACTCCGAGGAACAGTCTCAAGTCACTCAGGCAGCCGCAGACGCTCAGAACCCTAACAGTCAAGCGCAGCAGCCTGCGGAAGCACAAGCCCAAGAGCCCACGATGTCTCCTGAAGAGGCAGAACTTGCTCGAATGAATGCGGAAGACGCTGCGAGGCGCCAAGCGGTTATTGATAAGTATGGGCTGGAGTTTAACCGGGAGCACGGTGCAGCATTTGCCGATGTAACTCGGAATATTACAGACGAAGCCGAAAAAGACTTCCACGCGAAGATCCTCCAAGCTGCCGGAATGATGGGTATCAAAAACCCGTTCAAAGAAAAAGAGGCTGCTGCAAATTTTGCTACTGAATACAAGACCTTCGGCGGGGATCTAGCCAAGCTTGCAGAGTTTTACAGGAACATTGGCATAAAAGCAGAAAACGATGCCGGAAAGAAACAAGGTGCGCTTCGTCAAGCAGAGTTCTATCAGCAGTTGGCCGACCTCTTGGAAGGCGGAGAACTCTTGAACTTCGAGCAGCGCCGGGCGCGTAAGGAAGAGAAGAAAGCAGCTCAGGCAGCAGAGATACAGGCCGCTCAAGTGCAGCAGACAGCAGAGCAGATGAAGGCTCAGGAACCCGCCCCCGTGGAAGCTCAGCCCGAGATGAAGACTCAGCCGAAATCGGAAGCTCAGACTGAAATTGATTCAACGATACCGTCTGAAGAAGAATTATCTACCTTGGAACCTAACCGTAAAAGAAATTACCGAGGGAAAGTCGCCGCTATTATCGCTCGCTTGGAAAGCGAAGGGAAAATCTCGCCGGAGCAAAAGGAACAGGTGTATAGGGCGCTTAACAATGTTCGTAAAGGCGGCAGTCAGCTCGGTGCCTACAAAGCAGCAATAAGCAAACTAAGAAGCATTGAGAACCCGCCTCCGAAGAAGGTCAAACCTGAAAGTGGTCTGGAGCGAGCTCAAAAGGATGCAATAAAGCGAACTGCCAACTCTATTTTGACGAGCGCGGAAAATCTTCCGGCAAGTGTCGGTTATACGCCTGAACAAAGAACGGCTTTTAAAGCCCAGCATGCCGGGTTACTTTCTATCCAGAAATCCAAGTTCTCGGCGAGTAAAAAAGAACTTGAGGACTGGTCCGAAGCTCATGCTGTGGGCGACTTTGAGAAAGCTACAGCTATTTATGACAAATATAAAGCACGCCAGATGGCGAAGAGTTATGAAACTCTTGTAAAAGACTTGGAAGAAGGCGTAGAAGGCAAAGCTGAATTTCTTGAAGCGGTAAAGAGAAGAGATTGGCAACAAGCTGTCAATATTGCTGAGGACACAATGGACTTGACACCCCGAGGTTTAATTAAGTCTGTCAAGTCTAAAAAGGCCATTGTTTCTGAGACCGCAGCCGACGGGGAATACGAACTTGCCACGGAAGATAGCTACGAAAACGAGCCCTCTCATCAATTAGCACAGAGAGAAGCGGACGAAAACGACCTCACAAAAGTAGGCGGCCAAGTAACGACAGACGCGATCAGCATTGAGCCCTACAAAGGAGAAATTGCACCTGACGTTCGAGAAACTGCCAAGATGCTCTACGAGGATCGAGAAGGCTTAGATGCTGCTCTTTCCAGAGAAGGTGACAAGCAGGACCAGTCGGTAATGCCTCTTTACTATGCTCTGCTTGAACAGGCGATGCAGGCAAAAGATAATGCAATGGCAAGAAAACTCGCCTCGATGATTAAGCGCGTTCAAAAGAAGGCTGTTCAGTTGGAAAACGAGAAGCCCGACGAAGCTCCGAAACTTACAAAGGAAGAAGCAAAGAAAGAAGAAGCGGGGACGGACCTCGAAGTCTCTAACAGGCGCCCAACATCACGCATCCCCGAGTCGAATATAACGCAGACTAATAGCATAAACAAGACTACTGCGGATAAAGAGCCTGTTGTTGTCAACGCTACGATTCCTGAGAGCCCGTTTGAGAAGAAAGAGGAAGAACCGAAGAAAGCTAAATTCGGAGACGCTCTGAAAAAGGCTTTTGACGAAGCGAAAGAAAAAGCCAAAACGGAGGGGGAAAGCAAGCCTGTAGAAATTAAAGGGTCAGTTCCGAAACCTCCCAAAGATCCGTTTAAGGGGGCCGAAGAAAACAAGACAGTCGTCTCAGCTGTGGAAGGTAAGGAAAAGGATGCTAAGGCGGTAGCCAAGGCAGAAATGAAGGTGCGCTCAATTCTTGAGAGCATGCAGGATTACTTAGGCGGGAAGAGAAAGAAGAGACTCTCGGAAAACCAAGTAGACCTTGTCAATGAACTTAAAGACAAGGGCTTCCTGTTCGTGGACGACGAAAAGATCCTCGACGACTACAACAAACGTATTGAAACCAAATTTGGAAAATCAACACGCCATGCTTCGCGCTCCAACCGAACCCTTCGCTCTATCGAAGACCATGTTCGCAGAGGTGTGCCGACTAGTATTGAAAAGGCAAAAGGGCTGATTAGAGAGTTTGTCAACAGCGAAGGCGGAAAGAACTTCGTCAACTTCCTGATGGTAAATGACAGTGTTGCCAAACAGGTTGAACGAGAGATCGGTGTTGACGTTCAAGGTTTTGCTTTCCAGCTGAGGAAAGATGACATCACACATATCACAGACCACCACGGCAACGAAGAAGTTGAAGCCGCGAGAGGTCAGAGAGCGTGGAAACCGGAGGATTATGAAAATCTGCCGGAAGTCTTAAACTCGCCTGACAAGGTTGAAATAGCTGAGTATCAGCCCAAACCCGAAGCGCCGAGAGTTAAGTTTGAGAAGCGTCTTCCCAACGGCGATGTTCTTGTTGTGGAAGAAGTGCTGGTCGGAAGAGGTGTGTTGGAAATTGTTACCGGCTACATAAAAACAAATAAAGCCGCTGAGTCCCACGACTTAACGTCCGAAACGCCTTCTGCTCCCAAAGCAGATGTCGATATGCCCCTCAGCGACCGTAAGAGAAGTGTATCACTTACTCCGAAGCAAAGAAAACAGAACTACAACGATGTCCGAAACGGTCTGAATAAGTCGTGGGGTGTCTCTACGACTAAAGAGCTCCTTGGTTCCGGAAAGGTTGTTATCTGTGATTCCAACGAAGGGTTCATTGACACTATTGTCAAAGATTACCTTGCCAAGGACCCGAGCTTGTCAGAGGAAGAAGTCAGAAACACTCTCCACGAAGAAGGTCTTGACAAAGGAACGAACGCTATTTACGACGAGAACACAGGGAAGGTCTACATCAACGGCGAAAACGTTGATGAAAATGAGGCAGGCTCGGTACTCGCACATGAAATCGGTGTACACGCTGCTAAAGACTCTGAGTTCAAGGGGCTTGTCAAAGACATCGAAGACCGTGTCGCGACTTTGATGGCAGAAGGATTAAAGAGCAAGAACCCTGCGGTAAAGAAATTCTGGGAAGATGTTAAACGCCGGATGGATGACGCCGATGTTTCTGACAACGAAGAAAGACTTGCCTACTTCTTGGAAGTCTATGTTAAGCGAAACGGCGTTATCCCTCAGTCCATTCAGTCTGAAATGTATCGGGCCGTCGGCCAACTTAAGGACTGGCTTCTTAAGTTCCTTGGTATTAAGAGCATCAATGAGCACAAGGCAGCCGAGCTTCTATGTGACGTAGTGAGAGCTTACGCCGATCAGAGCGCTATGGAGAAGGGCGGCGGTCGTCATGCTTCCAAGAAAGGCAAAAACGATAAAAGTGACAAACCCAAGAAACCCCGCAAGCAGCTCACACCCGAAGAAAAGGAAAAGAAAAAGCAGGAAAAGCTTGCCAAGATGACACCGTCGCAGAGGGCAAGTTATGAGCGGCAGCAGAAACGTGCTGAGCTTAATAGGAAGATCAAGAAGCAGCAGGACGAAAGAGTCGGCAAAGCCGAGATGGAAAAGACCGAAGCGACTAAAAACGAAGCCAAAGCCGTGGAAACCGGCGGCTTCAAGAAGCTGATCGAGGATACGTTCATCGGCAAAGCAGCTCCTATCGGGGATGCGATCCTTTGGATTGGAGAAGTCGGTGCAAAACTGAACAACAAGCTCTTTAAATTTACCGATCAGCTAGTAAAAGAGCTTTCCAAGTTTGCTCCGTCTGCCAAGGTCTACTATCAGAAGCTAATCGACCACGCGAAAGCTCGTGCTGAGTATCAGGCTAAGTCTGCTGCCATCTATGAAGGCTGGCAAAAACTCGATGAGAAGAACCGAAAAGCGGTTAACCAGTTTCTCTTTGATTCCACGTCCTCCGGTCTTTGGGGCTACATCCCGGCTGACTGGACCGACATGGACGGGAAGGCAATCCCTGAAGAAAGTTTCGGGCAAGTTGACGCTCACATGGCTAAGCAGTTTGAAGCGCTCTCGCCGGAGGCACAAGCCGTGGTACAGCAAGTCTTTAAGTATGGTCACGATACAATGGTCTTGAAGCAGAAGCTTTATGACTTAATGGGGCAAGCCCTTCAAGGTAAAAACTATGTGTCGCCGTTTAAGTCTCCGAAGTCTGTACTGCCATATTCTCCGCTGCGCAGAACCGGTACTTACAACGTGGTCTGGGTGTCTCCTGAGCTCAAGGAAGCTCGCGGCAAGCTCAAAGCACTGCAAGATAAGTACACATCTTTGAAAGAAAACGACAAGGATGAAGAGCAAGTTGCAACTAGGAACGCAAAGCTCGGTGTGTCGTATGCTAAAGAAGCGGTGGATAAACTGGAGCGCAGTGCCGACCACTACTACGTCGGACGCTTCGAGTATTTCACCGATGCACGACAAGCTGTAAGAGACCTGAAGGCAGAGCATCCGGGCAACGACGCAGTTATGTATGAAATCGGGACTGAGGAAGGTCTGAAGTCTCTGACCAGCACTGCGGAAGTCAACGAGATGACGGCTAATCTGATTACAGCCGTGGAGAAAAACTACGGCCCGGTCAGCAAAGCCATGAAGCAGTCCATTCTGGAAATGACAATGGACGCTGCTCAGAAGAAAGTGGACGCTTCCATGAGAAAGAGAAGGAACATCGCGGGCGCCAACCCGAACATGATGGACTCTTTCCTGCATCAGGGACAGACGGATTCTTGGCTGCTTTCTAACATGCAGTATGGCAAGCAGATTTCCGATGCTTTCCAGAAAGTTAAAACGGAAACTAGGGACTATCGCCAAGGTCCCGAGGAAGGCAAAGCCACTGTGGGTGATATGCAGGCTCTCTACAACGAGCTCCAAGCACGACACCAGCGAATGATGGAACGCCATAACCACAATGCTTGGGATACATTCAGCGAATGGGCGAGAACGAGCAACACTGCTCTGACGCTTTCCTTTAAGCCGATGTTCTATGTTCAGAACGCCTTGCAGCCGTGGATGATGACAGCACCTTGGCTTGCCGGACAATTCGGCGGATATAAGACCCAGACCGCTATGGCGAAGGCCTATGGAGAATGGGGCACGATGTTCAATGCGGCCATGAAGGACGCTAAGACTGCCTCGGAAAAATTCCATGCCTTCGGCAACCTCTCTAAGCAGATCGAAGACAGCAAGCTGCCATTGGAAGAAAAGGCAATGCTCAAAGAGATGATGAGCCGGAACCTTCTTGACCTCGGAGCTCAGCAGGAGTTCGGCAATGTGACCGGACGAAGCGCTATCTCCAAGGCAATCAACAAGACGATGGTTGAAATCAGCGTGGCAGCCCGAGGCGTTGAACTTCTGAACCGCTATGTGACTGCGGTCTCCGGGTTCCGTCTGAAGAAAGCCGAGCTGATGGGCAAGGGCAAAGCAGAGGCAGAAGCAGTTCAAGGTGCGACAGAGTACGCAGCAGACTTACTCAGCATGACGCAGGGTGACTACTCGGCGCTCAACGCTCCCGACTGGTTCAACACCCGCCCGGGCAAATTCATGCTTCAGTTCCGTAAGTTCCAAGCCATCCAGCTGAACTTCTTCAAGCAAATGCTCAAAAACAGCTTTGACAAGAACATGTCTAAAGAGGAAAGAGCTGCTGCACGCCGTCAGCTTACATGGGCACTTGGTACACACTTCGCCATGGCGGGTGTTAAAGGCTTGCCCGCGATGTCTGCCACGCTTGCTCTACTGTCTTCTATGGGGCTGCTGGGAGACGATGATGAGGACGAAGAAACAGCACTTCGACGCCACCTAGCGGAAGCCGGTGTTCCTGTTGAGTTTCAGGACCTCATGTTGGAAGGCTTACCGAGCTTCCTTGGCTGGAACCTCTCTGATTCAGTAGGCGCAGGCACCATGCTCTCTGCTGCTCCGTATCGAAGAGAAGACCTTTTCTCCAAGGATGGGCTCAGGGAGGCTATCTGGAACCTAGGCGGCGCGCCTCTTGGAAGAGCCGAGCGAATCTGGAAAGGCTTTTTTGATTCCAACTGGGAGCACCAGAGACCTTTCTGGGAAGCCGTCCTTCCGGCTGGTATCCCCTCGGCGCTTAAGGCTGCCGGGATCTTTGATCCGACAGAGGATAAGAAGACCGGTGCCAAGATGTTCAATGATGACGAGATCTCTTTCGGGTCTCGTGCTCTGATGATGCTGGGTGCCACGCCTAAGAGCGTGGAGCGCATGTACAAAATGCGAAACCAAGCTTTCAGAACTCAGGAATACATCAAGGAAGAAAAGGGCGATCTAACGCGCCGTTGGATCGACGCCATGAAGAACCGAGACTACAAGGCTCAGTCGGAAATCAGAAAAGAGCTGCCTGAACTTAATAAGACTAGAAGAGCCAAGGGATTCAAACCGGTGAGCATGAACGATCTGATGACTGCGTGGAAGACCCGCCAGAAGGAAGAAAAACTCATGCAGAAGAACCACGGTCTCAAACTTCCGAACAGCCAGCAGGGGTTTGCCAAGCAGCTCAACAAAATTTACAATTAGAAGCGCAACATTATTTGGATCTTGTATCTAACTCGACTATTAAAGAACACTTCCCCGCCTTGTGCGGGGATCTTTTTATTTGGTACACAAAGTGGTACCAATAAAAAATAAATAATTTAATTATCAATAGGTTGCTATTAAAATCGGCGACCACCTCTTCCGCCAATACCCCTCCAAGACACGACGAGACATCAAAAGACATCACGAGACATTTAGTCTCAAACGCCCACCGTTATTGGCTTCTAAGCCTATTAAATCTTTCCTATTAAATTTCCGAACGAGACCTTAAAAGACTCGGCGAGACATTTGCAGTATCATCGGTGGTGGACATTTGGCGGACAACATCTTCTTTGGAGGACATCAATGCAGGTCACG
>ERZ834798.97-NODE-97-length-107085-cov-11.613137_pt1 | contig 107085 bp, 118 predicted proteins | sample MGYA00519689_ERZ834798 | MGnify/ENA primary metagenome ERZ834798 (study PRJEB31850, sample SAMEA3708761) | human gut metagenome | biome: human gut; feature: human-associated habitat; material: faeces | place: China | collected 2014 ...
TATAGTTAAGAAAGGTTAATTTGATTCTTTTTCTTTGTTTTGTTTGTTACTTATATCAAAATTGAAGCGAAGCGAAAGCGCATACAGCGCGGGCGGAACTTCAATTTTAAAACAAATAGGAATAACCCGTACCAACAAATAAAATCTTATTTAGAATGAATCTAAATAGTATGATACACAATTATTTGACTATCAACAAATTACACAAAATACCTATCAAAATAAAAGAAAAAGAGTAGGGAAAGTAGTTATACAGCATAATAGAAGGTGATCCCTATTTAACAAGAAAGTAGGAAATGAAATAGCAAGAAGGGAAAAAAGTGTATATGTATTGTTTTGCTTGTGTACAAAAAGTTTTTAAATCGTGAATTTTAAGATTTTGAGTTGTATGTATGCGATTATCTCGCCGCACCTGCCACTACCCCACACATTACGCTTTCCCTTCTTATCACCTTCATTCCTTCCCTTCCTATTATTCAAGCGGTTTTCGAAGTGTTTGAAATTTTGTTTGCTTTTTACTTTTTCGCCTTTATTCCTATAGTTGTTGATCGTCTTCTGTCCCTATTTTTAGCCTTCTGAGCACTACCTTCTTTCTTCCTGGAATAATATATCTATTGTTTTTAAAATTGGGTCTACGGCGCTGCAACGCACCATATACGACCCAATTTTGAGAGCTATACTAATACCGGAATACACCTATTTTCATCCTCAAAACCTCAAAATCTTTCATTTTTGACACAAAATAGTCAAATTGACTTATTGTATAATTTTTTGATCGCTTCAAAAAATCGAGTTTTTGAAATAAAAACAGATAACTTGCTAAAAATCAATATTTTAAATGAGTTGAATTTTCGAGTACGCCCTATAGTCAAAAAGAGTTTGACTCATTGTACTTTTTTACAATGAAAATAGGCAAAATTCGGTCTAAAACCTTTCAAATTTGACACAAATAGCCTTCTATTATCTCATTGATAGGGCGCAGACCTTCGTGTGTCGTTATCCTTCATTGCCTTGTTATTTCCTTTATTTCTTCATTTTTCTTATATATGATATATCATATATAAGAAATTTTTCTTTGTGTAGGGCTGTAGCCCTTCGTTACCTCTACCATTTACACATGGATGTAGTGTACATCTCCATGTAATAGGAATAGCGGTTGTTGTCCTTTTTCGGTTCCTATACTCTGATCCTATAATTTCAAATAATCGTTTTTAAGACTTTATTTTTATCTGGGCGGTAGTGGTATATCATTTTGAAAAAAAAGTGTCGGAAATAAGCGGAAAAGTAGGTAATCCGGGGGTATTTTGTTTTGGTAGGGTATCTTTAGGGACTGTTTGAGGACTCTCCATATTGAGGTTGCGTGCCTAATACGTCACAAGACAAAATCCTAAAATAGCACCTATTTGACAAAATTTCCATAGATGTTTATTTGGCTTTCTCCTTTACAGGACAAAACTTCCAAATAGGTTCTATGTAGCAAATTTTCAAGATTCATTCTTTTTGTTTCTATACAAGACAAAACTCCTAAATACACTCTTACCATGCAAATTTCCACAGAAAGTTCTTTCTATTTATATCTTTGATTTTCAATAAATTATAAATATAGTCAAATAGAAGAAGGCGGGTATTTGTTTCCTACACAAATAATAATGCTGTGATATTTCTCTATCCTTCTATATACAGGATTTTTGGATTTGCTTTCTTATAGGGCTTTTTTTTGATAGGGTAGGGGGGGGTATTTCTTTTTCTGTTCTATATAGCTGGTTTTCCTATTTTTCTTTGTTGGTATATGTGGAAATATGGATTTGAGTTCCTATTGGCAATTTTTGGTGGGTTGGTCTATCCTATTTTCTTTCGGAAGGGGAATCCTTGCGGATTCTTTCTCCCTTCCGAGGGACAATCGCTTCGCTCAATACATAAAATCTCCCTATTTTGATAAAATGATATGGGATCAAGGGAAATCTCTATCAAAATGATAGCAAGAAAATCGGGTTTTCAAAACTTTTTTCGCTATAAGGAGGTAGACGAAAATTGAAAAATTTAAATTATTGATTTTCAGACTTATGTGATTTTTGATAGGTCTCACACACCCTATTTTTCGACTATTTTTGAATTTTGACTATTTGCAAAGTAAATACAGTCTATTTCTATTAAAATGATACCAAGAAATAGCCAAAAACTGACCAAAATGTAATAGTTTATTATTACAAAATAGGGTGAATCTCCTACTACAAATACATCTGGATTACTACAAATTATACCCAAATGAATAGATTTTTGTCTTTTGGAAGAGTAATTTCTCCTATTTAACCTTCTGTAACTATTCTCCTACCAAAATGTAACACTTTACTTTTACTTTTTTAGATTGGATTTAACAATTGAGGCAAAATGAGACAAGAAAACAGTGCTTGGACTTATTGTATATTTTTACAATAAGGTGTAAAAGTGCATTTTTGATAAGATTTTTAGTTAAATTATTAATTATCAATGATTTATAAATTTTGAATTTTCGACTTCCCCTATAGGCGAAAATGAATTTACTTATTGTATATTTTTGACCAAAAATAGAGTGATTTTAAGGTCTAAAACATAGATTTTTGATTTTAACATTTAGGTGGGATAGTGAGCAGAAGTGTTTATAAGTAACAAACTTTTTGTGGATTTGTCGCAATATAATATGTCATGTGAAGTTTTTGAGCTAAAATGTAACATTATATTGCGACAAATCGGGTGATTTTTCATTTTCATTTTGAGATATATTCTTTCAGGAACTTGTTCACGAGATAAACTTGACCTTTCCCGGTTACAAGAGGTGTACTTACTGTAATCAAGTCACCGTTCGGTTTTGTGATCGTTCTTTTCTTGATCTCGAACATTCCTGCTTCTACCCATCTTTGCATAGGCTGATTGTAGTATTCTCCTTTTGTTCCAAGATACCCGCGTTTGCGGAGCCACTTAAATAACCGGTTCTGCCCTACTTCCATTCCGTTTTGGCAGATGATCTTTGCAAGTTCGGCAACAAGACAGGAACGTTTGGATTCGGTTACGGCCATTGCGAAAATTACTTTAGGTGCATCTTCTTCTATTTGGTTTTCCAGATTTTTGTTTTCTTCGGCAAGCTGTTTAGCTTGTTCTTTTAGAGCCTGTCTTTCTTTTTCTTCTTGAATCCATGCTTCGGCACGTTGAATAGGATTCTCTATTTGATAGGACGGTAAATTATAGCTTCCGGTTTTCCTAATAGCAGGTAACACTTCGGAAGTTACCCATCTTTTAAAACTCTTTGCAGATTCTAATTTACTACCGAAAATCAAAGAGTAAAGCCCACTTTCGTTTATCAAAGTTGTTTGTTGAGTAAAACCTTGACTGTCAGGGACGCCCTGTTTTAAGGCGTCCTCACTATCAACATGTTGCAAAATTGCGTTTCTGGTGTTAGAATAGCCCAAAACAGATGCAACATCTTTCCCCACAAAGTAAGGTTCGCCATTTACTAACATTGTTCTTACTTCTCCAAATTCTTCATTTTTGAAAATCTTTAATTCGTTCATAACTTTGTATTTTAATTGTGTTTGTAAGCAAAAAGAAAACGGCTTTGCCTTTCCCGGTTGCGAATTACATTAAGAAGCATGGTAAGATTTTCCTTAACGTTGGGAAGACAAAAGCCGTTTAAATATGAATAGAACGGTTGTTGGTTTCTTGCATTATGAAAACTTTACCATGTTTGTATTAATATAATTCGCACCACAAATATAGTAAAGTTTTTGTTTGATCTTTAGGTTTTCACCAAAAATATCGAAAACCGTTAACCCAGTTTTCCATCGGTGAATTTACCTTCTTTGATGATTTTCTCAACCTCATCTTCCTCGTAATCGTCTGTTTCTCCTACAAGATGTACCGTTTCTTCGTTGTAAGGAATGCAGTACCTTCTACTTATACCACCTTCTATAGTGTAAATACATTCTTGATTGTGAGGATTGATATGAGAAAAGAATGCTACAGACCAAGCACTTTCTTTGTTGTTCCTTACAAGCACCTTGTCGAAGGGTTGGAAATAGTAAACGTATTTCTTTCTCGGAATAGAATAATGCCGGTGCTTTTTGTGATTTTCTTGGTTCCAGATATCTATCTCTACTTCTGTAGCAAGACGATCAATAGGAGAGATTCTGTTACCATCTACATTCGTCATGAAAGAACCATCATCGGATATTACCCCAAACTCATTCAGATGTTCATTGTAGCCAACCATTCCGGCTTCAAAGGGAGATTCTATTGTAGTCAAATAAGGATCAAAACCTTCCCACATTCCGAATAAAGTAGGAAACAGTACACATGATCCTTTTTCATACAGTCTCCCACATTCGTCCAGTTTTAATGTCAGATTCTTGTCTAAAGGCAAAACTTTCAAAAAGATATTACCTTCTTTGTCTATTCTGTCCAAAAGGACATCTCCATGTGTGACAGAGTAAAGTTTAGTGTATTGTTTACACTCTTTGAGCAAACCTGCTATGTTTATTAATTTTTCCATGATCTTTATTGTTTGTTGTTGTTCCACTTCGCATTATCCGGCATTATATCTCTAAAACATTCAGGTACTTCACCCTGATGCCACCAATCGTTAGATATTACCTTTTCGCCAGAGTTTTTAATAGCTTCCATCATCCTACCATTAAAACCCATGAATCGTCTTGTCATGTTATTTGTATTAGGAACGAATGGATTGGCAATGTATGAGGTTCCATCTATAATTAGCCAATTAGGATCGTTTTTGTGTTGCTCGTACATTCTTATCCAGAATGCACAATGATAGCAAACACCATCTCTTTCCATGATTGTACGGATATCACATTTGACAAAATGTTCTGGGTTCATATCATGGATATGATTTTGTCCTGATCCATCTTCTTGTCCGCATTTAGGACATGTCTTTTTCTTCGTTTCCATATTCATTCTTTTGTTTTTATCTTATTCTTCCCATTCTATTTTTACTGTTTTGTAATACAAACGACTTGACTTTTCGCCTGATTCCATTCTATCCTTTGCTTCTTTTTCAGATTCAAAAAGATTAAGTCCTGGGAACAGTCGTTCATCTTTATCTTTGTACAAGTTTATCCATGCTTCTCGTATTACAGCTTTCATGAAAAGATCACACATACATTCCCTTCCATCGTTACTGAATCTTCCTTTCTTGTTATAAGAAAAGATAGTTTCATCACCAGCCTCTTTTACTAAGACCACAATAGGATGATGTCCTATTCTATCAAAACACAAGATTCTTGCTTCCTTACCATCTCTTGTGCACACCGGATGTCCGGCTTTCGCTTTTTCTAAATCAAATTCTTTCATTTCAAAATTTCATTTTTTCGAGTTTGACAATCTGCTTTTTCAAAGATTCGATCTTCTTAAATCTCATGTCTTCTGCTTTCTTCAAGGCTTCTTCTTTAGTGTGAACATAATCTCTGTTTGGCCACATAATATTCATCTGATTTTTTGACTTAGCATATTTTTCATGAGTACCTTGCTTTATTTCAGCATCTACCTCTATGATACCTTTTGTTAAAGCATACTTGAATACAAAAATTTTCTTTTCCATTTTTATTCTGTTTTATTGTTTGTTTTTACATATCCATTCTTAACACACCACACCAACATTTCATAGGCAGCCTCAATAATATCTTCTTTCTCGAAAAGACTAAGTATAGACCAGGTATAAGTGTTTTCATAAGAAACACTTACAACATTAGCATTCTTCCTAATCGTCAACATATTATTATCTATAGAATCAGGAAGCATACTTATAATATCTTGCAAAGTGAAAGTGGGAACCACTTCATAAGCAGTAAACCCCACACCCATAAATTCTTTTTGCAGACTTAAAAACCAATTGCCTTTAGAAGAATCGTTTATCCCACTTCCATGTGATCGTCTTGCCCAATATATGTTGGCTTTGCTTGTATCAACACCCAACTCTTTAAGGTGTTGCATCTGGTCGATTGATAAAACTTGATTTTTCATGATTCAATCTTCCTCAAAATATTCAATTAATTCTTCAACAGTAGCTTTACGCCATTTAAGGGGTGGTAATTTTGAAATATCCTTATGGCTATCATTAAAAACAAAAAATCCTTGCGGTGAGATAAACCATTGATAGATATCTGTATCATTTCTTATTGCGGCAATAGCCAAGAAAAGTTCTTCATTATAATTGCAATCTATTCGTCCAGCACAATTCCATGTCGTATGTGGATTACAAGAATCAAAAGTTTCGTTTTTAATGGTGGTGAATTTGCCCATTCCTGTAGCCAAACACAATTCATTATCATTAGATACCCATTCTGACGGTTCATACCCCAACTCTTTTAATTTGTTGCGAAGCTCTGGGGTATTTTTGCGTATAAAACATGCTTTAGTAAATGTCATAATTCAATCCTCCATAATACCTAACAAGTCGTTCAAATATGCCCATTTTATCGTTTCATTGAAATCATACAGAATACATCCCGGACGGGACGATATAAAAACTTGATCTTCTTGAAGGATACCCATCAGTTTCCCTTTATCATGGACACAAACAATAAGCTCACCAACTTTAGGCTTTACTGTTTTATCGTGCCATACATAATCTATAAACCAATTAACGCCTTCTCTAAAAGCAACCGCAACACTGTTTAGGCTTATATCGTTATGGAAGTTTCCTATTTCTCTTTTCACTGTCTTTTTAAAGACAGAAGATGCTTTTATTGTATCTTCTTTTTTCATACCTATTCTACTAATTCAATTGTTACCTGTTTAAATGATAAGTATTCTCTCAATTTAGATATTGTCCCATCCTTCTTTGCTTTCATAAGAATAGGAATCACTTCATTGCTTACAATTTCATATCCAGTTACATAAGCAAACTTCTTTTCTTCTGGAATTGTTTTTGTTTCTTTACCCCAGTAAAGTCGTTCTGTGTGAGCAGGAATAGTCAAACAAACTTTACTCCCAATAGGGAACTTTTTATTAGAGGATATATATTCATCCTCTAAGTCTCTCATTTCTTGTTTCCAGCTATCAATCTCGGATTGAATTTCCGCTTTTCGTGTTTTAAAATATGATTTGTCCATGTTTATTCTTCATTTTTTTGTAAATACAATTCCTTACCTTTTTCTGTTAACCCTAAAGTATGAGTATCGTCTGCCCATTCGTTAGCAATTTTCAATGAATGGGCAGGACACCCATAAACAAGTTTTACTTCGTATTCTCCGCCGGGTGAAATAGCATCATCTCCATATCCAGCAACTAACTTGCTGTCAAAAGCCATTAGATTACCATAATTATTGGCAAAGAAAATACCTGCATCTTTACATGCTTTGTAAGCTCTCTTCAATCTATTGAAAGCTCTTTTCTGCTCGTATGTTAATTCACATACTGAATATAATCCATCATCCATACTCTTTATTTTTTACTTTGAATAACGCTTTTTTTGAAGATGTGTATATGTTCAATTCTTTTTAATCTCTGTTTACTCTTTCAATAAATTCATCCGGTCTAATTTGTTGTGTTCCCAGTTGTTTCAATAAATTAGCACCTTCTTTCTTACTTTCCGATTTTACGGTATTCACAAAGTTTTCAATACTCCCTACAAGCGCGTCCAATGCCAGTGCAATATCTTCTCGAATGATGAATGATCCTTCTTCTGGATATTCATATCCTTTCCACATTACTTTGTATGGACGTTTTATAGCAAACGATTCGCTATAATGATTGCCATGAGTAACCTCTTTCATATTTTCATGTTTCATTTCAGGGGAATCAAGTGCAGAAAATAAATTCCTTAAAGATGCTATTAGATTGTAGTAATCATCTTTCTCTGTAATATATGGAGCATCAAAATATTTCACCCAAAACTCCACATATTCTTTCTTATGGTTGACTGTACGCTTTTGTATAGCTTTGTATTCTATAAGTTCATCCATGCACTTGAAACAAATACTGTCTTTTGCTGAACGACGGCTTTCCTTACCGGACTTACCACAACAAGGACAAGGAGTATCACCTATATATATTCTTGCCATAACTCAGTTCTTTTTAAATTATAGTTGTTGAAAAATCAGGAGTATCATTAATAATTGAGACTATTCTCAATATCTACACCGCACCATTTTTCTGGATCACCTTTCTTCTCGCCATCCACAGATACATAGCCTACACCTTCAATCAAATGTTTTGTTCCGAACACTGTGGCGTACCATGCAATATATCGAAGCATATCTTCTTCACTGGCACTGTCTTCTATCACATCTCGATAGCTTTCAAGCGCAGCCTTAAACTCTTCCGATTCTGGATCGTACTTCATACTAATGGTCGCGCTGACCTCTATATCTATTTGTTTCATGATATTAATAGTCTTCTCTAATGATTGCTATGATAATCATTTCAATAGCAAGAATAGTCATACCAACCCAAACATGAAATTCAAATCCAATTGCAAATAGCGATACGAATAACAACGCAACCCCGCATCTTCTCAAAAATTTATTCAATCTTGTCATAACTTTTCTTCGTATTGTTTGTGATGAACTTTTTCTCTATCCGTATAGTAATCTCTTTCGATCAAATCCATAAGCTCCGACATGCTTTCGGAATTGTCGTCAGAAGATTTACCTTTAAAGAAATATCGCATATATTCTGCAAGCTCTTTTGCAGCTTCATGAAATGCTTTTTCTTTAGTTTTCCATTCATCAGTAGGAATAAATCCTCTTTCTTTGAAATGAAGCAAATACAAGTCCAGATAATATACAGATAAATCTGCCATATTGAGAGAAAGATTGAGTGTCTTTGCTGCCCAAGAAACAAGTGATTTTTCCAAATTTTGTTCTTGGTAATAGAACTTGTCTTTGGATTTTAAGTAATCCAGTTCTTCTTGCAGGCGTATTCTTTTTTGATTCAGAAAAGAAATTTTTGCCCAATTTCTTGTACTTCTTGCTTTACTGATTTCTCTTTGAACTTCCCTTAATTCAATAGAGACTTCTGTTTTTGTTCTATCTTTCGTTTCCATATTTTGTTGTTTTTGAGATGATTAAATTATTCTACATCGAAAAGTTGATCCATAGAAGCAAGTTCCTTTTTCAAATCTTCTTCGTTATTAAATCTAATTTTTATACTGCCAAAAGAAGTTTTGAACAGGATATAATGTACATTTTCATCAGGACGGGAAACAGGTTTGTATTCCCGGAACACAGTCTTTCTGATATAACTGTTCCCTACCTTTACAAAATCTGGAAATGTTGCTATCAAATGTTCTTTGACCAGAACCATTTCTATATTGTCTTTGAAGGGAATAATTTCTTCTTTCCCTCTGATCTTTATAGAAAGATAGGGTGAAGTATTTACTGTTCCTTCTTGGAATTTGAAACAAGAAACAACTTGTTTGGGTAGTCTTCTATTTTGTAAGATAAAATAAGCCATTGCGCACAGTTTTAAAAATGAGATAAAACCCGGCGGGAGCCGATCTTTGCGGGAAGATGATGAACTGTCCCGCCGGGGAACTTAAAAAATATATGGAAACGTTGGGTTATCGTTCTTTAGGATCGTCTTTCGTTCCTACCAAATGTTCGTTTCCCTCAAATGGAATACATTCATCCCACATACCGGAAACGGTAAAATACTTGCCTTCTTTTGAAACGTGGGAAAATAAATCACAATGCCAAACGCTAAAGTCTACGTCAGAATCCTTTACAAGCACTTTTTGGAAAGGCTGGAATTTTGGTGTTTCCCGAACCTTTACTGCAATATATAAAGGCGTTGAAATTATACCACAAACAGAAATAGGTTTCTTTGCAGAATTGAAAATAAAAGGATTGTTAGTTGCAATAGAATTTTTGGTTATATCCAAAGGTTTTAATTCGTATTTTCCCAATTCAAGCATCCATTCATAGAACGTGTAAGGAAGGTCGTCTAAATAGATACCTTTGTCTCCTACTTCATCAATAATAAAGCATTTCCCACAAAGTTCACTTAATACCTTTGTGAATGAGCAACTGTAGCCGGTCACAGTTACATTCCCTTTTTCGTCTTTGTTATTGTCGTACCAATCAAGACTTTTGATCCGTACAATGTCACCTTTTTTAAATTTCGTTTCCATACTTTTCGTTTTTATTTTGTTTGTTACTATCAATAAATCAATCCTTCTTCTCATCATTAAATAAGTCTTTTGGAGAAACATCAAGAATATCAGCTATTTCCTTTAACCGGTTCATGGTAGGGTTTCCATTTAGACATCTATAAAGAGATTGTCTTGTTACTCCCAATTTTTCTGACATCTGGGTTACAGAAATACCTTTTTCTTGCATAATCTCTTTGATTTTTAATCCATTTTTCTGCATTAAGTTTAAAATCGTTTTAAGTTTGCTGCAAATGTAACACTTTAATGTTACATGACAAAACAAAATGTTACATTTTTGTCGAAATTCAGTCAAAAATTTTTAGTGTCAAAATAACACCAACAAGAATAACTGCGATAGGAACAATGATCATCTCATTGTCGAGGGTACATATCTTTGCCAAACTATCTATTGTAAGATACACCATTACCGACTTAATCAATCTGCTTTCCGCTTTCCTGTCTTTTCTCATACCGGCACAAAGATAACATGTAACAGTATAATATTACAATACTATTAACATTTGTTAAAGTATTTGTTTTTGAATAGGAGAGGACTTACTTTTGAAAGCAAAAAAGAATATAGGTATGGCAACTTATCAAGAAAGACTGGAAGCAGCTAAAGCAAAACTGCAAAAGATTTATCCGAACGCAACAATAGAACAAACTATTGATGATAACGGAAATGCTATTTGGAGAACGGTTGTGCCGGGAGTAAGGATTATCGAAAGCATGAATGTAAATGCTTTAGAAATCGTAGTAGAAAATCTTCGTCAGGCTTACCGGGCAAAAGTTGGGGTGTGAAGGGAAATGAATTGACAATTGATGATACATTATCATTCTCATTGTGATAAACAGAGTGATCGAAAGGGGTGCTTGTGAAAGTGCCCTTTTTCTTTTATCTTTGAAGCGGTTAATTAATTCAAAATATATTACATCATGAACAAAATTTTATTAGCGTTAGCATTTTTGTTCTCCTGTATTACTTGCATTTTTGCACAAGGAGAACTGCCGGAAGAAACAGTTGACTATGCGGCAAACTTCGCGACATTCGCAGGCGTAGTAGGTGTTACAGTAGTCGTGACAGAGTTTACCAAGAAACTATTCAAAGTGGAACCTTCGGAATGGGTTCAACGGATTATTTCTTGGATAATCGGTATCGGACTTGGCATGTTTGCTTGGGGATTCCATTTAGGTATGTTTGAAGGTTTAGAATGGTGGCAGGCGTTATTGTGGGGATTTGGAGCCGGATTAGCCAGTAACGGATTTTGGGACACTGGGCTTATTGAATGGCTATTTGGACTATTCACTAAAAAGAAAACATTATAATATAGCAACACAACTCCTTTTGTTTTTCATATTTTAGGTTTTGGGCGCGGTGGTCGGGTACTTCCGCGTCTTTTTATATTAATACATATGCTTATGACAATCGAAGAAAAATACTCAAAATTAAAAGACATCTTCTTTAAAGACTTTATTGTCACTACAGAAGAAACTACCTGTCGAGGTACAAATATCCCTGCCAGTAAAGTGACAAAAAGTGTAAGACTGGACAAGAAATCTCTATATTGGTATGATGGGACTATCAACATGGCCGAATATCTTCACTACCTTTTAATAGAATCGTTGTTAGGAGATAAATCATGCAATGACAAAATACTTTGGTGTCTGAAATCCATTCAAAGATTATCGGTAAGTGCCTATGAAGACGAAAAATCAAAAAATCCAAAAGTGTATTTTGTACACGAAAAAGGGTTTTTCCTTCGAGACGATATTTCATCCGCTTCCTGTGGTCTTTTTGATGCCATAAAAGTAGAAAGTGGTTATTCCAACGGGATCGAACTTGAAAACGAAGACCCCTGTTTTTCTCCTTTTGTATCACAAGATCAAATTTGGAACCTGCTACCCTCTCTTTCTCTTTTGATAGACGTTTTCAAAGAACAAGAAATAGGAAATTTGGCAAAAGAAATACTGCATGATATTCTTTCTTATGTTTCCGATCATAGACACACCATTTACAATCCCTATTTTAGCGCATTGAAGCATTTTTGGACTTACCTTCCATCCATGAACACAGAAAAATTGAAGCCCTGGGACAGAGTAAGGGATAGGAACGATCATTTAAAATACACTGTAAAGGTAAAAAGAGGTGCAAACAATTGGTATTTTGCTTATGGATTCAGAAAAACCCTCAAAAAATTAGTTCCGGAAGCAAAATTGAACGGATTTATGACCTTTTTGTATGGCGTCTGGTACATTCCTTTCATTTTCCTTGCTGATAGGGTGTATTACCCTATTGCAACACGATTTGGAGTGAAAAGAAAAGACAATTCTTATTACTGCATGTCTTCTGCTGGTGATGTTTGGTATGCCGGCAGGAAAAGTTATCTCAAAAGAGTATGTAAAAAGTTCAATAAAGATAAAGAATACACTTTTCCGGCACTTGCAGAATGTCTAAAACAGGAAAAGTGGCAATATATTGACATAGAAGCATTAGAAAAGTGGCTGAACGACTATGAATTTGACGAAAATTCATTGGAATCGCCCGTTAAATTTCTAACTTTGTCATGTTACTTGAAGTTGATCCAAGGTAATCATATATCAGCTACACCGATATAATTTGACGTTTCACTGTTCCGACCAATGTCGGCAACTCCGCGTCCTCTGCCCGATTTACCACCGGTGAAATATTTTCTTGGCTTAGAAGATTCTGTTTTTCTAAGCCAAATTTTTTAATATTTTGCGCTGCAAGAAAATCTCTATCATTTTCAGAACCACAACAAGGGCATGCCCACTTTCTATCTGAAAGTTTTAAATCTTTATTGATATACCCACAAGAGCACATCTTTGAAGAAGGCTCAAATCTTCCTATTCTAATAAGATTTACTCCATTCCATTCTGCTTTGTATTGCAACATTCTAAAAAATTCATTCCAAGAAACGGAAGAAATACCCTTTGCAAGACAATGATTTTTCAACATACCTTCTACATTCAAATCTTCAATAATAACAGTTTGGTTCTCACTGATTATTCTTTTAGAAACTTTATGCAGAAAATCCTGTCTACGGTTTCTTATTCTTTCATGGCAGATAGCAACAGCCAATTTTGCCTTTTTGTATCTATTGCTCCCCTTCTTTTTTCTTGAAAGTCTTCTTTGCAAACAAGCTAATCTTTTAGAAAGTTTTTCAAGATATTTTGGATTTTGAAAAACTTGTCCATTTGATAAAACAGCAAAATCTTTTAGACCAACATCTATTCCGACAGAAGTAGAAGGTGTAATAGGATTCTTTTCGGGTAAAGAATTTCCATCTTTTACCAAAACACTTACATAATATTTACCAGTAGAAGATTTTGAAACCGTTATTGTTCCTATTTTCCCTTCAAAAGAACGGTTTTTATAAAACTTTACCCAGCCTAAAATCGGAATTTTGATTTTACTGTTTTCAAAATCAATCTTGACAGAACCGATATTTTTGAAAGTTGATTTATCATGATGCTTGGATTTGAACTTTGGAAAGCCAGTATGTTCTCTAAAAAATTTCGTAAAAGCAGAATCTAAACATCTTATAGATTGCTGTAAAGATTCGTTTGAAACTTCTTTAAGCCAAAGATGATCTTCTTTTTGTTTTAATAAAGTAAGTTCTTTACATAAGTCAATAGCAGATAGAGACTTTTTACTTTCTTGATATGCTTTTATTTTCCTATCAAGTGCCCAATTATAGATATAACGACAACAACCAAAAGTCTTTTCCATTTGAACGATTTGACTTTTAGTAGGATTCAATCTATATTTGAACGATTTAATCATAATGCAAACATACAAAATTAAAGTAAAATGGATTCTATTTACTTTATGTTTTAAAACATAATTATGAAAACTGATATATAATTGCTTGAGTTTTTATTTCCATTAACAAGAGTGTAACACTAAAATGTTACATTTTAAAGTAATTTAACTGCATAGACTGCATTTTGTACAAAAACGATATTACTTTTGCAGCACAATCAAGTAACAACAATAAAAATAACAATCATGAAACCTTTCAATTTAGAAGAAGCAAAAGTAGGCAAACCCGTCTGCACAAGAAATGGTAGGAGAGTGGAAATCATTTCTTTTGAAAATCCGAGCAACAACAACTATCCTATTTTGGCAAAAGTATTTTTCGGTAAAGATGATTATGAAGAATTTACCTTTACAGAAAGTGGAACGTTTTTCATTGCTGATAAAGAAAGTGAAACAGATTTAATGATGACAGAAGATGAAACAGAAATTCCTTCACTCTGGATACAATCTTGCACAGAAGAAAATACAAAAATCAATTACATAATTAAAAACTAAAAAAGTATGGAAACAAAAATGACAGAAAGACAAGCGTTGCTTTACGAAGCAAGAAAGAAAAAGCCGTTTAGGGCTTTTATTATGACCTGTATGTGGGGTGGATTTGGGCTTTATTACACTGGTAAACCTATTATCGCATCCATCCTGACCATTTGTACCCTGTACAATATTTTAGGAGCTATAATCACCTTATTTAAGGTCGATCTGGTAAACTGTGTCGAGCACCTACTTTGGTTTACCGGATTTTGGATTTTCTCAATCCTGATAGCAGTTCCTCTGGCAGAGGACACAAACAACAATATTAAACGTGAAATTATCAAAAACAACAAGTAATATGAAAAGAGTAATTTTTATTAGTGTATTGCTTACACTTATTTCGATGTGTGGATGCAAACAGGAAGCCTCTAAAGAATCAGAAATTTCTAAAGAGCAAGAAACTCCCAAAGAATTGAACACCTATCAACTCATGGATATCCAATTTAAAATATTGGATGCTTCTTCTAAAGATTTTTTAGTTGAAGAAGCCGATAAACTCATTCCAAAAGAATGTTACGGCGAAAGAATTGCTTTGGATTCTGACGAAAAATCCGTAGAATATAAACTCAATACCGGTTATCAGATAAATGTGAATGAGGTCTTTGATGAAAAATTAGGCGTAGTTCCTTCTATAAGCCTTAAAACAAAATTCAATATTTACGACATGGAAGATATGAAAACCTTTATGGACGGGATTCTGGATTATCTGAAAGAGAAGAAAGGGTTAAAGAAAGAAGGAATGGTCGAAGATATAGATAAACCAGATTACAAAACTGTCGCTTTCTTTTGGGATGGTGGATTTAGTTTAATTGAATTGAAACAAAACGGAAAGATTGGACTTGATCTTATCCTTACCAACTATTACGATATGAACAAACAAAATAAAAAGTAAGGATATGGAAAAGGTGGTCACATATTACTTAGACAGAAAGGGTAGGGTGTTCTTACTATTTACTTGGAATGGAAAGGCTTTAGATGCTTTTAAGTCAGGTTTCTTCCCTAAAGATATGCCTGTAGAAATGATTCCTAAAGAAGAAAACATATCTGGTGAGAACCTCCTTATGGTAGAATACTTACCAGAAAGAAAAATACTGTTAAGAGTAGGAGACGGTATTTTAAGAAGCTACGAATGGAAAGGTGTCAAGAAAATGTATAGAGATAAAAACTACACAAAACAAAACACCTTCTTCCAGCAGAAAAATTGGAAGAAGATAAACAACCCTGTAAAAATAGAAAAGATAATAGCTATAAGAGAAAAAGGTAAAACAAAAGTAAAACCTGGTATGATAAGAGTTACCGAATATCGTCCAAAATTTGTATCTTTGAAGCAAAGAGTAGAAAACGAAAACAAAGATTTGGAATTTTAAAATCGTTTGTCATGCAAACAACAAGGTGAGGGTGGTTGAGAAATCGTCCTCACCTACAAAAACAATACACATAATATCCTAAACCGAACACCTTGACATTTTCTTCAAAATTCTTCTTTTGCTATTCGATGGGTGGGTAGCGGTCTATTTGATTTGCTACCCATTTTTCATTTACATGTTCCTTTTTTAATGCCATCATTTCCCCTCCATTTCCTTGTCAAAATGTTTTCATCATAACCACCACATCCTTAGAACCTTACAACAATAAAATGTTGTTTTCAGTTTCTATATGTAATTTCATAATAAACCCATTACGATTTATCTTTCAGCTAAATCTTTATTATGACTTTTTCTATCTAACGATAAGTCTTATAGATATAAAAATTAGTCATAATAAAATGGGTTATTGTGAAATCTTGCGTTTCACAAAAAGCTGTCGCTTGTTTGTGAGAACGGATTTGATCTCCAAATCCTATTAAGTAGGGATAAGAGTAAAGGAAAGAATGATGATATTTACAAAAGAAGAAAAAGAATAAAAGAAGATACTCCTACTAAGAAAAAGATAGGAAAGTGAAAACAAAAATGAATGACATCCTATTAAAAAGAAGAATAGAAAAACGCGCATACGCGTAAAAGAAACGGAAATCAAGACAAAGAGATGGAGGGTGGGAAAGAAACCCTACGGGCGCGCGTGAGCGAAGCGAGGCGTGCGAACGGGTGGTTGCGACATGGTTTGTAAAAAAATACAATTGTTGAAATTTTGTGGAGACAAAATTTTTGTGTATCTTTGTGGTACAAGAAACAATTTGTGAAAATTGTTTTGTTTGCACGGTTTAGATGCTAAATAGAGTTAAAAATACAGATAAATTTTTCTTATCTTATTTAACCCAACAGCAAAAATTGTATTTTTGCTCTTGTAAATTTTTAAACATAACATCATGTTGTTGGGAAAAGAATCAAAAAACAAACATAGCAGAATATTCTTCATAGAAGTCCAAATGATAAGATGGGCTTATGAAACTGAATTAAAGAAAGGTAAAGTTAAAGGGAACATTACTTTTAACCAATTGCATTCTATTGTTAATAGACATTTTCCAATAGGAAGAGTTCGTCTTGCTTCAATTTTAGAAAACAACCGTACCCTTATAAAACTTGAAGATGGAAAACTAAAGTTTATAAATAGACACAATGCTTACTCTCTTGTTGAGAAGTTCCCTACCATTTTTGCAGATTTATCTCAATTGAGAAGGACTTTCTATTTGAAAGATAAGAATTTGAGATGTGATTTTGTATTCATAGCTTTTCTTATTTATGCGGAGACGAAAAGAAGGTATTTTTTTTTAGCCTCTCATGAGAACAATCTTCTTGTTGAAAGTGGAGAAATCCGTTATGGGAGAAAATTTTCTTCTATTTCTTTTATGTCACAAAAGACAATGGCGAAAGAATTAGGCTGGTCTACTTCTAAAGTAGCTCAACAGATAAAAAAGATAAAAAGACTTTTCGGATCGAAATCTTATACTTCTGATACACAAAGGGAAAGACAAAGAAGGAAATATCCCAATTCTCAATCCTATTCTTTGAATTTACCTCCTTTAGAGGATATGGAAGCTATTGTAAACAGAAAAATGATAGCTTTGTCCAGGCTAAAGAAAAATGCTTTTAGAAAGAAAATGGATAAAGCTGAATGGACACACGTAAGGAATTGTATTAAAAGAAAAAATAGCAATCGATATAGATTTATGTATAATACGCAACACTGCAATTCTGACTGCTATCTTGAAACTATAGGTATCATAAATAGGATAGACAGTCTGCAAGATAAAGGCAAATACAAGTCCGCTCAATTCTTTTTAAAACTGTTGACCGGAGAGGAAATGGTAAATCAGAAAAGAGTTGTCCCTACTTTTGTTATAGATAAATTCAAAAAGGCACTAAAGAAATCTGAAACATTGGAGGCAGCTTGATCATGGAAAAGACTTTAATTGAAATTACTAAGGCTATTCATACTTTTGATGAAATAAAGGAAGCCGCAAAGTACAAACTTGAATTTCTTGAAAAGATAGAGAAGTCTAAAAGAGGCATTGCAAAATATGAGGGGTCTTATTGTCGTTCGGTTTTTAAAGAAAACTTTATAGATGATCCTGTGGAGTTTTGTTATATTGCTATGAATGGGTGTTCTGCAAAGGAATTAGAAGAAAGTTTGATTGATTTGTGTGTGGCTGGCATTGATATTGAAGAATATTTTATTTGTAAAAAACAGAAAAAGAAGAAAGCTAAATTTTGTGGAGAGAAAGATTACAAGTTTCTTTGCAGTAAATTGAATAAGAAAACGCACAGAAAACGATGAAAAAGAAAACATTATCTGTCAAGGATAAAAAGAACCTAACAGAAGAAGAAAAGAAAGACGTACTGTCTTTTTATGGAGTTACAAAGGATCAACAAGAAGCTGTTATTGACAGCTATCATCATGATCCTGAAAGATATTTTGCTACTATTCGGCAGATGCCAAAAGAGGAACAGGAGGTGTCTCTATTGATTGCTGCTGCATGTGGCATTGACATTAACAACTTTTAACATCAAAAATTGCAATAATTGCATACAAAAGTTGTATGTTTGCAGTCGAGATGAGATAGCTTAAAAAGTTGAAGTCGGGAAGTGATTCGCGATAGCTTCCCTTCTTCTTTTTGAAGGCTATGTGAGGTTGATGGGAAATGACTTTAGGGTGTTTCCCAAAAATTGAGGAGTTAATGCTACATCTTCGGATGTGAAGTATGGAAGTGCCGGCTCCCCTATAGAAGTATAAACCGATACGATAAGTCCTGAAACACTGGCATTAAGGCTTCCTATAGGATGTCGTGAGATAATGGTTTCTCGTGAGAAAGGCTTCTTTTGAAGTAACACTGTTCACCGCGTCTTTGAACGTAGCTGTAAGCTCCTTCTTCTAAAGGCTTTGCCGTTACCTTTGATCCCTGTGCGGAGGGAGAACGGCACTTGTAAGCGATATGAGTACAATTGCCGCACCAATATAGAAAATGTCGCTTACAAGTTTTTCTTTTTAAATTGTTCTTTTATAGGAAAAAAGTTATACTTTTGTATGTGTTGAATTATAAATAATTACGTCCATGAGTGTACAAGAATTTCCTATAAATGAATTTTTAATCCTTGCAGAAAAGAACAACTGGGAGGTTTATTCGTTGGAACAGGTGAAAAACTTTGCTTCTGACGTTGTAAAAAGCATTGATCCAATTGAGCAGGAACATGGAGCTATTGACTTTGTGTCCCTGAATCGTGTTGTTGTGGTTGACGAAAACTTCAACAAATCTGTTGTATATTATAGAGAATCTCAGATTGAGTGGAAGGATGCCGATCAAGAAACAATCGAAAAAGCCGGAGCAACCGGACTTCCTATAAAAAACAAATTGGGTTTCTATAAAGACACCCCCGAAAATCGCCGAAAGGGAATTGTGGGTATGCCTTACAAGAAAGATACCGAGTATCAAAAGAAGAAATCAGAATCCGATAAAACTGACAAGAAAGAGTAAGCCTTATTGAGCGATGGAAAGAAAACAGAGAGTACATTATTTAAAGGCTTATTTGGGTAGCTTCTGTTATCCATTGCTTGTCGCTATTCCCCTTTCTCCTATTGTGGATTTAATAGAAAAATACATATTCAAAGATTGGGAGTTCTTGAAATTCCTTGTAGTGTTAATTGTAGTAGATACACTTGTTAGTTGGGTGTTCCATTTACGACAGAAAGATTTTTCTTCTAAAGGTATTGGAATGATCTTTACTAAACTTTTTGTATATGCTTGCTTGTTGGTTGTAGCGCATGTATTGGGAGGTTATACGATTAACGGAGAATCTACAGAAACATTTACTTGGTTCCGGTCTTTGATGTGCACGGCTCTTATAGTAAGGGAGGCTGTTTCTATTGTGGAAAATTCCGGTAAGATAAACCCCAATCTTGTGCCTTCATGGATAAGAAAATATTTAAGGGACTTTGACGAGAATGGGTTCTTGAAAATGAAGGAAAGGATGAATAATAATAATACTCCTTCTATTTAGATGTATAGAAACTAAATTTTTTGAGATATGAGACTGTATAGATTTGTAAAGACAGATGATAAAATTGATGTAGTGGTTGCTACTGATGGTTCTTGCGGACAGAAAAGAGTGTTTATTACTGAATCGCCGCGAGGTGTGGTGGTTCCCGGTCAGACTGGTGCTACAGACGATCAAAAAGAAGGAAGTGATGCTTTTCTTGCTTTGGGTTGGAAGTGGAATGTAGGCGAAACGGTTCAACACGAAGATTTGGTTGACTTTGCAGAAGAAAACGGTTTGACACTTACCATTGAGCCGCAGGAAATTAACGATATTGTTACTGCTTCTGCTGAATGGGATGCGGAAAACAATTTGGTTGTTACTGCTGTATCGGAACTTAATCAGTCCAAAGAGGTAGAAGCTGTATTTCCCAATATTGTAAATTTGGCTGAATCAGCTACTCGTTTTGGCGAGATCACAAATGGCGGACACTCTATCAAGGGTAAAATCTTAAATTCTTGGACGTTTACTTTGGCTGATCTTGGTTTGGATGCTAAAGAAGAATTGGAGATTGTTTTGTTTGCAAACGGTGGTGTTCAATCCTTTAATCTTGTGGCTTCTGCCGATTAAGCCTTATGATGCGGATTTTATTTACAAATTCAGATAGTAGCAAAAGTTTGACTGTTATAACTGATGGTATTGACAGTCAGATGAACATTTTTGCTACAGAAACACCTATTGGAGATATTGACTATTTTAAAAGTCTGGGTATCTCTATAGAGGCAGGTGTGACGTACAATCTGGGCACTTTTAAAGAATGGGCATGGACAAATCTTTTGAAAGTGGTGGCTTATCCAGAAGGTTTGCAAGAGGAAGCTATGGTGTTGGTGGATGATACGGACATGGAAGTGGTTTATTCTTTGTCAGCAGACCCCACATCTTTGAGTTTTCCGGCAGAAGGCGGGACACAAAAACTGACTTCTATCACTTCTGTAAAACAAACTCATGTAGATAACGTTCCTGTTGGTAAGCCTACGAATGTTCCTTACACAACAGCCGTTAATGGAGATGGTTTTTCAAAAGGTAATTCTGATTTGGAAGTGGTTGCGTCAGAAAATCCTACAGAAGCAGCCAGAAATGGAACATTGGTGATTACGCAGTCAGAAGGAAACAAGACGGTTAGCGTTACTTTGACACAGGTAGCACCGTCAGCAGTATAATTTTTGATTTTAGTATGAGTAGGAAAAAGCAGAAAAATAATAAAGGAGGGAAGCCGGACTTTACCAAAAGTCTGGCGAGCCTTTCTTTGGAAGATATTGTAGGATTGCAAAAAACACTTCCTACTATACTCCAATCTAAATTACAACAGATGTCTCGATCAGACGATTTAGGGGATTTGGTGAAAGCTAATCTCTATATGGATAATGCTAATCAGAGACAAGACAGCGTAAAGGCTGTATTTTTTAATCCAGACGAAGCGAGCGATACGGGTAGGGGGTACAAAGACCCTAATTTTTACGGCTCTATGCCGTTTGAGGTGCTTCGCCGGATGGGAGATATTTTTGTTATCCGGGCTGTTGTCAATACTCGTGTGGAGCAAGTTCAGAATTTCCTTCATTTCAGTATTGACGAACAGAAAGAAGGATACACTATCAGAAGGAAAAGAAATCCTTTTGAAAAGGCAAGTCCGGAACAATCAAGAGAAGATCAGATAAAAATCAACTATATTAGAAAGTTTTTGGAAGAAGGTGGTTTTCATGATAAATGGGAATCGTTCGATACATTCCAAGACTTTGGAAGAAAGGTTGTGTTTGATAGCCTTACTCTTGATCAGCTTGCTTTTGAAATAGTAAGAGACAGGTCTTGGAATTTGGCTCGTTACCGGGCTGTGGATGCTTCTTTGATACGTTTTCTTGATAGCATTGATCCAAAGTTCCGGGAAGAATTTGAACAGTATCGGTTTAAAGGCTATTTGCCAAAATATTGTATGTGTTGGCAGGGACAGATCATGGAGAATCCTGTTACACACGAAAGTGTTATTTTTTATCCCTGGGAATTGGGCATCGGTATCCGCAATAAATCCACCAACATCTATAAAAATGGGTATGGCACGTCAGAACTGGAAACATTGTCCAGTGTTATGACGTGGATTTTGTGGGGGTTTGAATACAACGGAAATTATTTTAGCAAAGGTTCACAACCTAAAGGAATTATTAACGTTAAGAATCCAAACATCTCTCCAGCTTCTTTGAATGAGTTTAGACAGGCATGGCAGCAGACAATGGTGGGTACACGTAATTGTCTGGTTGGAAGCACTAAAATTGTAACAGAAAACGAAGGACTTGTGTCTTTGGAAGGCGTATTGAATGGATTGGAGTATAGGGATGTAAAAATATGGACAGGTAAATCTTTTGTCGATGCTCGAATTACGAAAACGCAGAAGAAGAAAATATGCAAATTGGGTGTTGCTAATGGGATGTATATTGAATCTTCTCCAGAACATAGATTTAAGGTTGTGTCTGATAATGGGGTTATAGAATGGAAAGAGAGAAAAGATATTAAATTAGGAGATTATGTTTTATCTAACAAAAAATCATTACCTCAAACTTTGACTTTATATTATAAAGGAAAAGAACTTGAAGCTGATTTCTTTGAGATGCTTGGGTGGCTGATTGGTGACGGACATATTGATAATGGAAATCCAAGTAGAAAGAGAATCTCTTTTTATTTTCATAGTATTAAAGAAGTTTGTATAAGCGAACACATTCATTCAATTTTAAACAAATATGGAATAAATAATTATATAAAAAGAACTAAGATAACAGAAGAAAAGACTGAAGATACAAAAAGAAGGTATGGGTTTAAATCAACTCTTTTAGAAAGACTTTCTATCTTGTGTTCCGACAAACAGTTTTTTGAATTTTTGATGGAGTTGGGTTTTACTCCAAGTTGTAAAGGCAAAACAATAGCTCCAGTATTGTTTAGGATTTCTTCTGAATGCAGATGTGCTTTTATAAGAGGTATGTTTTCTGCTGATGGATGTACTATTAAAAGTTCGCCTTCCCCTCAAATAACAATAGTTAACAATAGATTAAGACATCAATTTAGAGAATTATTGTTAGCTGAAGGGATTCAATGCACTTATTCGGAAGGTAACGTAAGAAGAAAGACAAAACTAAATAAAGAACCGCATGAAGGCGGATTTCTTCTTTTGATTAAAAATAGAAAAGATTTCTTTGAAAGGATATCTTTTATTCAGCCTTACAAACAAAGATCGTCTTTGTTGGATTACAAAGAACCGTTTTCTCTGCACCCCAAAATGATGCAAAGGATTGCTAATGAGATGAGGGTAGAGTCTTTTAGAAGAAATGTTTTCAAAGAAGAAGACCAAATAGACAAAAATCTTTCGAGAAAATTAATTGGTATAGGAATTGGTCATGATGGGATAACGCAAGCTGGACTTCTTGAAGTTGCTAAAAAAATGAATTTTGATCTTCCTTACGAATATAATGATTTTTATTTTTCGGAAATCAAATTTTTAGAGGAAACGGAAGAAGAAGTCGAAATGTATGATGTAGAAGTTTTTGACAACGAGCATCAATTTATTGCCAACGGTATTCTTACCCATAATAGCCACAGAACGCCGATTATCAATGGGTTAGACCTTCAATGGGTTGATTTATCTAAAAACACCAACCGGGACATGGAATTTAGTGAGTGGGTGAAATTCCTACTTGTTATGACTTGTGCCGTCTATCGTATTGACCCGTCAGAACTTGGTTTTCAATTTAAAGATCAGACAAATATCTTTGGACAAGCTGGACAAAAGGAACGTTTACAACATTCAAAAGACAAAGGACTAAAACCTATTCTTGTGTTCTTACAAGAGGTGATCAATTACTATCTTGTATCAGAATTGGATGAAGATTTTGAGTTTGTCTTTACAGGTGTAGATGCGGAAGATGAAGGAAGACAGGTTGAGATTGATGCTAAGAAAATTCAAAACGGTATGGTTTGTCTGGAAGATATTTTTGAAAAATACTCTGGACGTAAATTCAACCCGGAAACCGATACCATTTTGAATCAATCCTACCAACTTCAAAGACAATACCAGATGCAGCAAGCTATGTACGGAGGTGATACAATGAATGAAGAAGTGGATCGACAAATTGCGTCAGAAGACAAAGAAGATACACAGAAATCATTTGATTCCAACCCTATCATGAGTGCTGCAATGTCTTACATTGAAAAGAACTGGGGAGAGAAGTAATCTATGAATGTAAGATATGTCAAAAATATCAAGGTCGAAAAGATGCCTTTAGTGTCAAATATACACCATCATGTTGACCCTATGCGTTATCCAAAAGTACAGGAAGGATATGAAGGTATGGCACAAGTTATCTTTTCGACACAGATAAATAATATATTGATGGATTTGACGAAGAAAATGGTGGAACAAAAATCGAAGTAGGATGCTATTTACACCGGAAGAAATACAGCAGTTGTTTTTCATTGTCGATTACCGTATTGCTCGTGTAATTGCCGATGTATTGGGCAAGGAATATCTTTCCCAAGAAGATATAGATATGCTGAAAAGGTTTGACTTCGACTTAAAGACAGAAGTTTTAAAAATACCACCTTATTGGCAAGCATTCATATTTGGACGTTTGGCGGCAATTCTTACTCCTGCACAATTATCCTCTCTTAACTTCAACGACCTTCAACAATATGTCGAAAAAGAACAATATCCGGAACTCACTTCAAGAGAAAAAGCAGAATATAATGCTGCGGCTATGCGTTCTTATTCTTATATAAAAGGAATGGGGACACGTATAAAAGATTCTCTTTCTTCTACCATTTCAGAAGAAGAAATGAAAATAGCGGTGGCAGAACGGGAAAGGGAGGTGGAAACAGCTATTAGAGAAGAATTGACGGAAGGTGTCCTGAAAAGGAAATCAGTACAATCTATTGTTAGTTCATTGGGACATAGATTGGATGAATGGAACCGGGATTGGGGTCGTATTGTTGCTACTGAAATGGAGAACATCTTTCAGATAGGTATAGCGCAAACGATTATGAAAGAGCATGGTATTCATGCAAAGGTGTATAAAGAAACATATCCCGGCGCCTGTCGTTTCTGTCTTAATGCTTACACAACGGCTGGCGCAGGTTCTAAACCTATTATTTTTGATTTGTCTGAATTGATTGCTAACGGAACTAATATAGGTAGAAAGTCAAAAGATTGGAAACCTGTTTTAACAAATATTCACCCTTTCTGCCGTTGTATGTTAAGATATGTTCCAGATGGGTACGAATGGGACGATAAAACACAGTCATTTGAACCTAAAAAAACGGATGAAAGTAAGTGGGTTCAGAGAAAATCAAAGGTAAAGATAACTGTAGGTACAAAACATTTCGAAGTATGACAAAACAAAGAACGATTTTTAATTCCGGTTATATCAGTATTCCTACTGTTGATAGCTCAAAATGGATAAAGGATATTCAAGTAGGGAATGTGATAAAAACTGTTACCGGTTACAGAAGGGTAACAAAGGTAATACAGTTTGAACTATCTTCCGTTCCGCGCATTTTTGATATATGCTATGTTACGGAAGATGAAACTCTTGAAAAGGGATATCGAGAAGATGCTTTGCATAGAGTAGTAGATGGTTCCTATGTTTTGTGTCACAACAAAACTAAAAGAGTAGACAAGATAAAACCGGGAGATGTTCTTATGCTTAAAAATGGATGTAAAGGTAAAGTAACCAATATTATACAGATACCTATTGCAAATGTTTCGCAATATTTCTATACCTTTGAACTTGATAAGCCGGACTTTTATTTTGCAGATAATGTTTGTGTGCCGGATATGACAATTTGTAAGGATAAACAAAAATAATTTCTGATATGGGTTTAAATTTGAAAGCGTTGCTCGGATTACAGACGCAAAATGAAAAAATAACTGAATACAGGGGACTTCTCAAAAAAGGAAAAGAGATAATCCAAGAAATAAGTTCTCTTGGTGAAATCTATTCCATTCAGAAGTCGCAGTATGATGAACTGAAAGGAAGCGAAGATGCTGATGCGGTTGCAAAGGCAGAAAGCTGTTTTAATGAGTTTTTGAAGCAACAGTCTAAGGATTTGATGGACGTGTACAAGAGAAGAAATTCTATCCATAAATCTATTGCAAAGTTGGAAAATGATGAAGAATTTGCTGAAATGGCAAAAGATATTCGTCAACTTGAAAATTGCCGGGAATTATGGAAGCAGGGTTTGATCAAGAAGTCTGTTTATTTTGATCTGTTCAAAGCAAAACAGGGAAAAGTCCGGTTTGCAGACGTGCTTGTTTTTAGAGGTGACAAACTTCTTATTTTGAATCGTGTGGGAGAAAAGGGTGCAGTCTCGAATGATTGGTGTATTCCGGGCGGACATGTTGATCCGGGAGAAACTTTCTTGCAAGCTGCCAAAAGAGAACTGTTTGAGGAAACTGGTATTGATATGTCGGAAGAACTTCTGATACCGGTTGGCAAATATATTCCAAAGAAAAAGGGTATTGAGATTCACTATTTCATGTGCTACATTGATCCTGATACTCCTGCAAACATTCTTGTGGATGGAGAGGAAGAAACGGGCAGTGAATGGATCAATCCTCGTACCGAACTTGATCTGTACAATTTCATTTTTGACATGAAAGACAATATCAAGCGCATTCTTGGTATTGAAGTGCCGGATGAATTTCAGTTGGTAATGAAGTCTTTCAAAGAGGGTAAAATTTCAAAGGATGTGTTCACCTCTTATTGTGAAAAGAATCCTGAAAAACTTGAAAAGTCGGCAAACAAAACTTCTTTTACACATGAAGAAAGAAAGGATTTGGCAAAGAAAGGTGAAGCAATGCCTAATGGCAAATATCCTATTCGTAATAAACAAGATTTGAAAGATGCTATTCGTTTGTCCGGTAGTTCTTCTATGTCGAAAGAAGAAGTAAAGAAATGGATCAAGAAACGGGCAAAGGAACTTAATCTGGAAGATGAACTGCCAGAAGATTGGAAAGTAGAAAAAACTATGGATACGGCAGACGCACAGATATTGCAACGTGAATCTTTGGACGGTGAAACTAAAAACATTGTCCGTACAGAGGATGGTGTGGGAGAAGGTATCGAAAAAGCTATTACTTTTAAGAGAACCGTTTATGAAGAAAAAGAAGTTGAAGTGGAAGAAGAACCGAACAAATATACTTACGGTGAGTTTCATCTGAATTTTTCTGATAATGATGGAGGAAAAGGAGATAAGTTTGCTGATTTTTTAGGCACGCTTCAAAAGGTGACTAATCTTTGCAAGCCTTTTTCTATTACCATTAAGACAGAAGAAAATGGGGAACAGGAATGGAAATGGAACGGTAAGTTTCGTCTTGAAAATGCTACCAAAACGGAAAACATTCGAAAATCGACAGAAGACGAATTATTACCGGAAAACAGAGAAATTGAAGAAATCGAAAAATCCAAAAAGACTGATAAGAGCATTTTCAACACTTATCTTAATTTTCTGGAAGGTGCTAAAACACGTCTTAAAAACATTCATTGGGGTGAGGAAGATAATTCTAAACATGTTTACCTCGATGAACTTTCAGAAGAAGTTTCCGAATTTGAGGATAAGATTGCAGAAGCCGGGCAGTCAGGATTTGGACGATTCAAAGATGGGGAAATTCAAGGGGACGAAGTGAAAGAAGATGATCCGGTTGCTATTTGTCAGATGATATTCGACAAAACGATTGAGTTCAGAAAAGAACTTGCCGAAAAGGATGAATATATTGGGGAAATAAGCTGGATTGACGATTTTCTTGCAACACTCAAACAGTCTAAATATAGATTGCAACTGCATTAAGGTGTTTGGAGATAGATTGTGATAATTATTAATAAAAGTTAAAATATTGGGTTATTGTGATTTATCTCTAATTTTGCAGTATTTTTGAGTGTTACTAATACGTTTATTTCAATTTCAATCAATCAAAAATGTTTGATAGTTTTAAATTATATGTAGATTTGGACTTGGAGAAAGCCAAAAGTGCGGTATCGGAACAGCAGTCTCCGTATGCAAATATGGTATTCTCTGGTGTCGCTTCTGATTCTTCAAAAGACGATGAAGAAGAAGTGTTGGAGCCGTCCGGGTTTATATATGATAGATTTTTGAAATCCGGTTTATTTAATCTTGATCATTTACCCACACGTTCACCTATTAACAAAAGTCGTTTTTGGATTGGTGAACCTATTGAAGCCTATGTGAAAGACAATAAGTTTTTTGTAAAAGGTAAATTGTGGGAAAAGTCGCCGGAAGCCCGTGCCTTTTGGGACAAGGCAATTGAAATGCAAGAATCGGGTTCGACAAGAAAACCGGGTATGAGCGTAGAAGGTAAAGCGTTGGAACGGGATAAGAAAAATCCTAAAAGAGTAACAAAAGCTCTTATTACAAACATTGCCCTTACAATGACACCGGTCAACACTAAGACCTATTTGGATATCGAAAAAAGTAAGGGTGGTAGTGTGAATGATTTGTTGGAAATACAAAAATCAACTATTCTTTTTGAATATTGCACAGAGAATGGACTTGTCCAGATTGACAATAATTTCAAGGTGAATTTTCAAAAATCACATTCTTTTGATGTTGATGCTTTTTGGGAGATTTATCGTGCGGTTCAAGAAGGTAGAGTTGAAAAAAGTGTTTTAGATACATTCGTAGAAAAAGTTCGACAATAATTTTTATACATAATGTTATGGTAGACGTAAAAGAATTTAAAGATCCGTTATACAAGGCACTTGAAAATTCTGGTTTCAGTGCAGAAGATATCGCTACTATGGTAGAGAACGGAGATGTAACTTTTGAAAAATCGAAAAGTGTCGCCGATATGAAAGAATCCGAAAAAAAGGAGGATAAGAATATCGGCAATGACAAAAAGCACATTGACGATTTGAAGAAGGACGAAAAAGAGGATGAAAAAGACAAGAAGGACTTGAAAGAGGACATCAAAGAGAAAGAAGACAAAGTTGAGAAATCTTTCTCTATGGATGATATGAAGGCTTTCGGTGCTTCTTTGGCTGCTAACATTGTTAAGGGTATGACAGAAGTCATGAACGAACGTTTTGGCAACATTGAAAAGTCTTTGGAATCTTTCGGTGCGCAGACACCTTCTTTTAAGGGAGTGCAGACTTCTGCTGTTTTGGAAAAATCCATGAAGCCGGAAGTGGACGAAGACGGCAAGACACTTCTTTCTGTTACAAAACAACGTCCTTTGGTGATGGCAGCTATCAACAAGGCTGTTGAAAACGCCGGTGAAGAACTTGAAAAGTCAATTGGTGACGATGCTCTGATTTTCTTGGCAGATAGTCAGGCTGAAACCATTGGACAGGATTTGGCAAAATTCATGTACGAAAAGTACAATATCAAGTTCCAGAAGTAAGGAGTAATTCGATCGAATAAATATAAAGATTATAGAACGATGGATTTGTATAACTATAATGATTTAGCTGCTTTTGGCGGTGCTGGCAATGTTGCCGATGTGTTGAAAGCAATGGAAGCCGGTCTGCAAACCGGTATGCAGTACGACAATCAGGTTAACAATGGTGGTGGTCTGAAAGTTGAATCTTTGGATGCTTACATCAAGGTTTTGGCTAACCGCTTGAACCAGTTGGTTGTTTACAACGAAATGCCGAAACAGAGAATTGAGAATACGGTTCACCAGTACAACCAGTTGTACAAATATGGTGAAGAAATTGGTATCTTCAATCTTGAAGGTGAAACACCGGAAGAAACAGATACTCAATACATCCGTAAATCAATCATCTCTAAGTTTATGGGCGTTACAGGTCAGGTAACTGATCCGGCTATGCTTGCTAAACTTGCCGGTGGTATGAATATGTACACTCGTGAGGTACAGAACAAGACCACTTTGCTTTTGACTTTGATTGACACTCGCTTGACGGATGCTGATTCTACTTGTATCACAGAACAGTTTGATGGTATCTTCCGTCAGCACATGATGGGTGTAGCTTCTACTGACCGTGGTTCTACGGAAGGTATGAGCACAGAGCAGATTTTGGATGCTTATTATGGCTCTCCGGCTGTAATTGACGCACAGAACGGTATCTTGACAGATGCTTTGGTTGAAGATGCTGCCGACCGCGTTGTAAACGTTTATAATGGTTATATCGACCGTATCGTTTCTGCACCGGTTGTATTCAATAACTATGTGAAGAAATTCCATGAATCAAAACGTGTTGTTGTCGGTATGTCTAACAGCGTTGTAGGCGCAACAATGGGACAGTCTGTAAACGACATCATGACGCAGTTCGGTAAGGTTTCTGTTAAGAGCGACAAGTTCTTTGATGTTCGCCGTCCGATCAAGGCTACTGCTACGGCTTCTTCTCCGAAGGCTCCGGGTATTCCTGTTGCCGGTGCAACTAAGTCTGCTGTTATTGCTGACACAAAAACCAACTTCGTATTACATGTCGGTTCTTACGGCTACTTGGTAACAGCTAAGAACCGTTACGGTGAATCTGCTCCTTTGAGCTTGACGGACACTGCTTTGGCTGTTGCAGCTAATCAGTCTGTTGATTTGCAGTTTACCGCTCCGGTTGGTGGAGCTTACGCTCCTACTTGCTACGTTATCTATCGTACCAAGAAAGTAACTGCTTTGACTGACACGACAGAATACTATCCTATCTTCACTATCCCGGCTTCTATGTTGACTGCTGGATATGATGGTGCTGATGCCGGTAAAGTTCGTGACCGTAACCGTATCATTGCAGGTACGAAGTCTGCTTTGATTTACTACAATGACAGTCAGATCAACGAATACTTGCAGTTCGGTGACACTCGCAAACTTGACTTTGCTATCACTGCACCGTCTCGTAGATTCGCTATCTTGAACTACGGTACGCCGTGTTTGTATCAGCCGGCTAAGATTTGCCGTATTATCAATATCGGTGACGAAGGTTTGGGTGCTTAAAGACAGTTGTCTTGGCAAATTAATAAGGGGAGGAAAGGTTTTATAACGCCTTCCCTCCCTATTTTTATTTATTAATAATTATATTTCGTATGAAAAAGATTGTATCAACAGTATATAAAAACACTACCATTCAGTTTTTGAATGAACTTGTGGAGTTTGAAAACGGGAAAGCCGAAGTAAAGGATGAAACTTGGGAATACATCAAAAATGGTGGTTTCTCCGGTATTGCTTTGGAAGAAGAAGCTAATACGCTTGAAAAGGAAAAATCTGAATCTGAAAAAGATACTGATGAAGCTCTGAAAGTTCTGAAAGAAGAATACGAGTTTGAAATTGCTCGTTTGAACGGTATTATCAAGGACAAGAACAAGAAAATCGAACAATTGGAGCAGTCTATTGACGTTTGGAAAAAAGAGGTTGAAAGACTGTCTAACGGTGGCCAGCCGAAAGAAACTGTGGAAGAACCGGTTAAAGAGGAACCCGGTGCAACAGAAGAAGAAATTGCTTCTTTAAAGGAAGATATGTCTAAAATGACTTTTGAGGATTTGAAGGCACTTGCTATCGAAAACGGAATGAGCAAGCAGAAAGCCGGAAGATTCAAAGAAGAAAGTCAGAAAGACGAACTGATTGATGCTATAATTGCGTTACCCAAAAAGTAAAAGACATTTAAGTTATGCCGGGACAACTGATTTTTACAGTAAAGTATAAGAAAAATACGGGTTCCGTTATTTCCGTTGCGGAGATGTGGAACAATTACCTGTACGGTATCGCTATACAAGCCGGTACGGGAACTTCTTTTTCTGATGAATCACTTAGAACTTATTTGAGTGCTGCGCAGAGAGAGATTGAGAATTATTTTAATCTCAAATTTGTAAAGCAATTAGTTGAATCGGAAACACATTCTTATTACAGAACAGATTATTTCCAGCAATTTCCTATCATTCAAACTAACTGTCCGGTAAGGGTTCCGCTTGCGCTTACAGGTATGCTTAATAAGATGGAGCAGATTATTTACCCGCAAGGTTGGCTTAGTTGTGAGAAAGATATGGACGGGATAGGAAAAAGAAGAATGAGTGTCGTTCCTACCGGTGCAAATTCGGTTAATGCAAATGCAGATGTTATCCTTACCGGAATGACTACACAGATAGGCTTTCAACGGTTTACAAACATACCGGACTATTGGGACATTCAATATATAACCGGTTTTGATTTGGATAAAATGCCTGCCGATTTGATTAATCTTGTTGGTAAACTTGCCTCGTTCGGCCCGCTTAATATTGCCGGAGATATGATATTCAGTTTACCCGGTATAGCTTCTATGCACTTGGAAATAGATGGATTAAGACAATCTATCAACTCTACCGCTTCTGCTGAAAATGCAGGTTACGGGGCACGCTTGAAACAGTATCAAAAAGAAATAGAGGAAACTGTAGGGCGGATAAAACTTGTGTACGATGAATTTAGGTTTTTAGTATTATAAGGAGGTGAGGAATGGCAAAGAGTATTTTACAAACACCGGTTCCGCCTTTGAGCAATGCAAGTCCTGAATTTATACGTTCAGAGTTTGATTCTGCTGTTTATTTGAAAGGGTACGAGGTGATATTGGAAAAGGCGTTAAGATGTCCTTGTAATGCACCGGATGCGCCTTTAGTGGATTGCCAGAATTGTTTTGGTACAGGTTATTTCTATATCAATCCTACAAATACTCATGCTCTTATAACCGGCATAAACGGGGATAATAATTATAAGCGTTGGTCGGAAGAACTGATAGGAACAATTAATGTAACGGTAACAGATGTCGATAAACCCAATTTAGGGTATTTTGACCGGATCACAATTTTAAAAGAGTTCTCTTACTTTAGTGAAAATTTGCCTGTAAGAACGGATGGGGAGAACTTTTTTGTGTTTACGACCTACAAACCATTGAGTATTTATAGCATACATGTGTTTGAATCGTCTACAGAGCCTTTGAGACAGCTTTCTCCGGCAGATTATAAGATAAGTGATACAAACCCTTATTGCGTAATTTTGACGGCTGATATGTCCTTAAATCCGGTTGTAAGCATTTATTACCAACATCAATTGGAATTTCATGTACTGGATTTCCCTCATGAAGTCCGGGCTTCTTGGAAGAAAAATAAGGAAACGGGACAACTGGAAAGAACAAGGCTTCCTATTCAGGCAGTAGCAAGAAGAACGCATTTGATTGTGTCTGAAAAACCTAATTTTGACGGATCGGGAGTTATATTGAACGACAATATTCAAATGAAGGTGAGTGAATAATGGTAGTACCTATCAACATAGATTTAAGTGATTTGGTGGAAGAATTTGATCTTTCACAGGATCAATCTACGTTTTTAGGTGCTTCTATTATAGATGCTGTTATAACTGAATATCAGCTTAGGTGGGAAAACCTGATAAACCGGGAACTTCGTACTACAAGAAATGAGTATAAAAGGGGAGTTTTCATTGAAAGAGAATCCCCTTTGTCGGTTACGTTCGGGTTGATAAACAGGGCTTCTTCTATTCCTTTGATGATAGAAGAAGGACAGCCGCCTTTTGACGAAAAGGAAGGTTTTAGAAATTCCCCAAAAAGAAAGATTGCACAGGATGGAGGTTGGTATATAGATATTCCCTTTAGACATGCAACACCGGAAGCTGTAGCGGATTCGGGATTGTTTGCTTCTATAATGCCACAACAAATTTACAATGCAGTCCGGGAAACGGGAAGATTGGGAAGTGGAGACTTGCCAGAAAGTTTTTCTGAAAAAGGACAAAGAAAAGCAATAAATAGACTGGGTGTAAATAAACCGGCTTACATGCACAAAGCTCCTATTTATCAGGGTTTGACTAAAGTAAATATTGCTTCTACTGAAAAAGAAAAGAGAAGCGGTTACTTTACATGGAGAAGGGTGAGTGAAAACTCTGATCCTAATAGTTGGTGGAATGGCGGTATTGTTCCGTATAAACTTATGGACAAAGCTCTTGAACAAGCAAAGATAGATGTTGTTGCAGACAAAGTGATTGATCAATTTTTAAACTCGATGTGACGATGCTACAGATAGTCAAAATAAAAAAGATAGTGGAAGCCTGTTTGGAATATGTACAAACGGACTTCGAAAGCAAAACGGATGAAAAGGATTCTTTCTTGTATAAAGTATTGGGAGATACACAGGACGGTTCTTTCAATTATTATGAACAAGCAAAAAATATCTTTTTAAGAAAAGAAACAAACCCGAACAATATAAAGACAGTTTTGGAATATCCGAAAGACAAAACAGGACTGCCAGCATACGTTATTCGGGAGCCCGGAAAGACAGGTGGTATTGCCAATTCTATAGGTAAAATAGAATCTTTTATGGGTGGTGTTCCTATGTACAGAGACACAAGACAGTATGGTTTAGAAATCATGTGTTTTTCCGTAAACATGAATGAATCAATTTTGATGTCAGAGATTTTGTACGCATTACTGCTTGGTTCTTGGGACATTTTAGCTTCACAGTTCCTTAAAATAGAGTTTACTATGAAGGAGCTTATGATGCAAAACAACTTAATGCCAACACCTATTTTTATTCGTTCTATTGGACTTGATTTGTCTTCCGAAGAAATAGTGCCGGGATTGGTAGATTCGACTTTACTTGGAAATATTATCTTTGGAAAAGTAAATCAAGTGGATAGTTTTGTTCTTGGTGATCCGACTTCTGTGGGTGGACTTCCGGGTGTGGAATCAGAAATTACAGGGAACAAATAGTATGTTGATTGAAAATAGTTATCTTTGAAGGTGTAATAAAAAGAGAAATATACTTCCTTCTAATTATTTGGAGAGAATAGAAGGAATAAAAATCATATGGTAACCATATATCAGTTTGCAGAAAATATTTAATACTGTAGGTTTTAAATAGGAAATTTCAAATATTCTATTTATATTTGCGCCATGTATTTGGTAGAACAACATATTATTTCTGTAAACGATAAGAGATATAAAGATTTAGATCGAATTTGTTTCTTGTCTAAGAACTTGTATAATGCAGCCTTATATACAATAAAGCAAGAGTTTCTTAGTACGGGAAAGTGGATAAGAGCAGGAGAAATTAATAAGAAAATGGTAGCAGAGAATAATATAGATTATAGAGCAATGAGTGGATCATCTTCTCAACAAGTTCTTATGACTTTAGATAAGAACCTAAAATCTTATTTCTCTGCTATCAAGTCTTGGAAACGGGATAACAAAAAGTTTACTGGTTGCCCAAAATTTCCGAGATATAAACATAAAACAAAAGGTAGAAATGTATTTTCTTATTCTTATGCGCAATTTAAGCATAGAGGAAACTTCATTTTCTTTCCAAAGAAAGAAGGATTATCACCTTTGAAAACGAATTGCAAAGAAGGTTCTGTAAAACAAATTCGGTTTGTTCCTAAAGCAGATTGCTATACTATAGAAGTTGTTTATGAATCTTCTGTGAAAGAACAGCTTCCCGACAACAATAGGATCATGTCTATTGATTTAGGTGTAAACAATTTAGCTTCTATTGTAACTAATACAAACAGTAAACCTGTTTTGATTGATGGAAGGAAATTAAAATCCATCAATCAGTATTATAATAAGAAAAGATCGAAAATTCAACAACAATTAAAAAAGGTAAATGGAAAAGAAAATTCAAGACGGCTAATGTCTCTTGCAAGAAAGAGAAATAACAAAGTGAAAAATTATCTTCATAAGGCAAGTAAAGAAATAATTAACATTTGCATGGAAGATAATATAACAACATTGATAGTCGGGCATAACGATGGATGGAAACAAGAATCCAATCTTGGTAAAAGGAATAATCAAAATTTTGTCTCAATCCCTTTCAATATGTTCATATCAATGCTAAGATATAAATCAGAAAGACAAGGGCTAAGATTTGTTGAAGTAAACGAATCTCACACGTCAAAATGCAGTTCTTTTGATTTAGAATCTGTGGAACATCATGATACTTACGTTGGCAAAAGAATTAAGAGAGGGCTTTTTAGAACAAAAGATGGAATCTTACTTAATGCTGATGTCAACGGAAGTTATAACATCATGAGAAAAGTAAAAGGGGATGCAGTAATGCCACCCTATACAGGGTTTGGGTATAACCCAGTTAAGAAATTTATTAACTAATATATACTGGTGTAAACTTGTATATAATTACCAATCATATATAAATTCGATATATAAATAATTGAAAATCAATAAATTATGGCTACGACCTATATTTTTGGAAATAAACAAATTACTCTGCCTGGGGCGTATTCGACTATAAAAAGCGGAGAAACAAGTCCATCTCGTACATTGGACTATTCCAAAACGCTTATTGTTGATACTGGGGTTTATGGTGCAAATTGGGGCGGAGGCTCCGGTATAGATGGAGAAAATTTTCAGGGATTGGATTCTGTCTATACGTTTGACACTATTGCCGAGTTCCGTTCTTTCATGAAAGGTGGTATGTTCTGGAAGATCGCAGAAGGTCTTTTCACACCGGATTATACCAATCCTGCTTCTACTGGTATTTCACAGCTTCTTTTTGTGAGAGCCGCAAAGACTACATCCGCAACACTTACTTTTGCAACTACTTCCGGCGGTACATTTGAAGTAAAAACGTTGGATGAAGGTTTGGGAGCAAACGGTAAACTTTCAGAAGCCGGCAATTTGATTACCGGTTATGGTGTATCCATTGTAGCGGGTGAAGATGATCCGGCAAAATGGATCATGAAATTCTATGTCGGTTCTTTTACAGGATATGCAGAAGATGGTTATCCTATTGGAGAAACGCCGGAAGATCAAGCAGCACCTACTTTGGTATTGCAGTCGCCTGAATTTGACAATATCAACACTTTGATTGATTGGGCTAAGTCCGATTCTAATTTTGCTAATCTGTTTGTGTTGACGGCTAATGCAACACCGGAAGGTGAAGGAACTGTAGAACAAAGTGACGTTACTACCGCTTTAGCTGGTAAGAATTACATTCTTGCTGCCGGTGGTACGGAAACTTACAACGCTGACAATATGACGAAAGTCATGGAAGCGATTACAGGTTTGGACTACAGTTTTGTTCTCACAGATCAGTTTGGCGAAAATGCAGATTCCGCATTGCAGAGCCAGTACATTTCTCACATGAACAGTCAGGCAAAATATACCCACTTCTTGTTTGTAGGTGGTTATGACGATGCTGCTAATTTCTCTAAGTCCCTTGAATTAGCACAGGGATTCAACGGTGACCATGTTCAGTTGGTACATGGTGGTGCAGGTATGACTTCCGGTATCACAGGCGTGAAAACACGTTGGTGGGGAGTGATGTACAACTTGTGTTGTATTTTGGGTAGAACGGCAGGAAAACCGCCTTATATTCCAGTTACAAACAAAACAATCGGTATCGACAAGTTGAAACATACTTTGAACGATACGGAAAAGACTAAGGCTTTGAATGCCGGTGTGCTTGTGACGGTTTACAACGACTATACGAACAACTTTGTCGTATTGCAGGGCGTGAACACTTTGCAGGACAACAAAGTGCTGTTCAATTCCAACGGACAGAGCCACAGCATTCAGTTTATGCGTATCGTTGCTCAGATCAACAAGGAATTGGTTGTAAATGCTTCTATTGACTTGTTAGGACAGGAAAACGGTGTAAACGTAAACACACTGTCTGCCGGTGCAGTAAAGGATTGGACGGTTGCTTATTTGCAATCGAGAGTGGCAACAGAAGCACAGGACAACCTATTGCTTTCATTCAAGGACGTTCTTGTTACAAGACAGGAAGATGCTTGGTTCGTAACCTACAAGATCGTTGTGAACAATGAAATCAACAAGTTGTTCTTCACAGGCTTCTTAATTCGTGGATAATAATTCTAAAACATAGATATTATGCAGACATTCAGTGCACCTATGGCATATATCAAGATCGGCAATGAAACAGCCGGTTTTGTCAGAAATATAACCGTACAGGAACAAATCAATCGTGTGGACGTACAGGGATTGGGTAGTTTGCCTATTCAGGAAATCCCGCCGGTTTCTTACAGATGTTCGGCAACGGTAGATCAGTTCTTTTTGTCTTTCAAAGCTCCGGTGGTGGAAGCGATGATTCATCGTCTGGGTACTTTGCAGGAGGTTTTGGACACTCTTACATTTGCAGAGCAAGGATTCTCTATCATGATCTATAAGAAATTGGTACAGAACTTTGATGATTCTCGTAAGATGGTAACAAGTGTTGACCCGACAGGACAGACAGTTGCTCTTTTGACACCTTGTTTCATTGAGAATCAGAATTGGCAGTTGCAAGAGCAATCCGTTGCTTCCTATAATGTCAATATTAGGTACCTCCACCCCGTGGTAACTGCCGAATATTAAGTGTTGAAAATAAGATAGTTACTATTTTTATAGTATATTTTAACTAATTTTAAAGGTAAGAATTGAAGATGTTATATCTAAAGTTCTTACCTTTGTTGTGTATAACAATAAATGCCCATACAAAGATTGCAGTCAATGTATGGGCAGATTTCGATAAATTGAGCTTAAATTGGTTTTGGTTATGAAAGCTAATTTTGACAAAGGTACAAAAATTTGCTCTAAGTGCAAGAGAGAACTCCCTATTGAGAATTTTCAAAAGAATTGTGCTGCTACTGATGGACTTACTTGTAGATGTAAAGAATGTTTGTCTGCTAAAAATTTAACAGAAGAAGAAAGAAAGAGAAGGGTGGAATCTGTAAGAAAGTATCAACAAACGCTTAAAGGACAAGCAAACAGGGAAAGACAAAATGAGCGAAGGAGAAATGATACAGAATATAAAGAAATAGCAAGACAAAAACGTTATGAGTATTATCATAAGTATTTGGCAAATCCAAAAAAGACAAAAGAAATAGAGATAGACGAAAACGGAAATGAATTTTTTGTATGTTCTACATGTGGGAAGAGGCTTCCGATAGATTGTTTTCATTTGAATAATTCTACAAGATTGGGGATAAATTTTTCTTGTAAAGATTGTGTGAATAAGAGGAAAAGAGAACTGTCTCATACAGAAGAATATAGGGAGAAGAATAGGATAAAATCTGCCAAATTTCGATCGACTGAACTTGGCAGAAAATATATGAGTGAATACAATTTAAAAAGATTGTATGAGAATAATCAAGCGAGAATGAGTCTTAGATTACATAATTTGCTTAGAAAAATGATCCATCGCCCTACTTATAGTGGCAGTATGCTTAGGTTGATTGGCTGCTCAAGAAAAGATTTTATTGATTTTATTGAATCTCAATTTAAGGTTGGTATGTCATGGGATAATTATGGTAAAATATGGCACATTGATCATATCGTTCCATGCTCCTATTTTGATTTGACGGACGATGAAGAACAAAGGGTTTGTTTTAATTGGAGAAACACGCAGCCTTTGTTTTCTAAAGATAATTTTAGCAAGGGGAATAATGTATTAGAAGGATCGCAGGAACTTGTGGATTTTATTTGTCAAGAATTGAATATAAAGAAGAAAATAATATTGAAATTAAGGACAAGGGAGGAGTAAATAAAAGCCGGGACACTTTTTATTACTTATAAGCGGTATTTTTATCATAAGTACCTTGTTATTAATTATTTAACTCCGGGCCACTTTGGAAACAGTATTTTTACAATTCCGGCTTTGAAATTGGCGTTTTAACCTTTTGATTTGACGATAATTTGTTGATAATCATATCGTTGAACCCGGCACAATTTAATGTGTGTGATTTGTTGGTGAATAATCTTTTCAGAAAGCGGGATGAAAATTCCGCTTTTCTCTGTTTTATATATATCTTTGCGTATATCAATCAATTAAAAATCATATAGTATGGAATCTAAAGAGATTACAGTGAAAGGAAGAAAGTATGAGATCAGTTTTCCGAACGTTGGACAGTATTACCAAATTGAGGTAAACAAACAGAGACTTGGTAAAGGAAGTTATAATTCCATGATTGGCAATCCAACTATTTCAGCACAGCGTGCTTTGGATATGATAGATGTGGAAGCTGCCATTTCTGTTTTGTGTCCGCAACTGATGTCTGACTTGAAAGTAAAAAGTTTCTCTGAACTGGGGTTGAAAGATTACAAAGAAATTTGTGATATTTATATGCAAGACGTATTCCCGTTCTTGAAGGAAGCTGAAAAAATCCTTTCATCTGTAGACTGATGAACCGAGAAGAATATAAAAACTTTGTCATAAGATGGGACAATATGTTTCCTATTGATAGATGGTATAGGAACAAGCATAAAATCCCGTTTCTTTCAGAAGAACATAAGAAATGTGATTTCTTTGCAGAACTTATGGAATTTGAGGAAGACAAAGTTTTTTATGAACTGCAACAGGAAAAAGAAGAAAAAGAAAAACAAGAATATATTCCTAATATTGGAGATTGGCTAAAAGCACCGGAAGGTGGAATTTCGGAACAAGATACTGCTTTCTATGAAGATCAGATGTTTAAGATGATCGAGTTTGAACAGAAAGCAAAAGAGATAAAGGAAAATGGCGAACGCGGAGAAAAGGCTTAGAGTTTCGGTAGACACTTCTCAACTTAGGGCTATAGGTGGGGAAATGGAAAGTATTCAGCGAAGGATCGTTGAAAACAACGACAATATTCTTCGTCAGCAAAATGATGCTATCAATCAGCTTAGGGAACAATTGAATCTTTTGGGACGACAAAATTCCGAAAGAGGAAGGCAACCTGTTTCTCCTGTTCGTCCCACTCAACCAACCCCACAACCGGAAGAAGGAGAAACAGAACAACCAACTCCTACTCGAAGAAAGAGAAGAACGAAGCAAGACGAAATAGATAGTCTTAGAGGACAACTTGACGTTTATCAAACCGGTGGTGCAAGGGCTATAGATTTGAATGCACTTTTGGGTATCAATAAAGAAGGTTTTGCTTCTGTGGTGGAGGCGATCGCTTCTGGGAATGGCGATATTTCCGGTATAGCCGGACAAATACTTCAACAGGTACAAGCCGGGACAAGAGCTTTAGAAGCTATACAGGAAGGTATTTTTTCTATAGATGAATCTTTGTATAACGGAAGGGGTACATCTGGCGGAGGTTCAGGAATACAACCTATTCCGATCCCCACTCCGACACCGGTAGACAGAGAGCCAACTGCTATTACAAAGGAAAGACAAGAAAACGTGGAAAGAGGTAGCGATAGAAGCACTGCTACCAATATCGCAACAAGGGTTATTTCCGGCGTAGGAGCCACTTTCCAAAGTCCGGCTGCTATGGGTGGCGGGATTATTTCTTCTTTAGGCGGAATTTTAGGGGAAGGGCTTTCTTTAATCCCCGGTGTAGGAGGATTTTTAGGCGGAGTTACAACAGCCATTGCAAATGTGGCTGCTGGTATTTTTACGACTTCTGTAGAAAAAGCTATGGAAGCTCAAAAAAGAACTATAGCCTATTCTCAAACAATGGGAACAACTGCCGGACAATCTATGGCTACGGCTTTCAGAGAGGGTAGCTACGCTTCTTCTGCTTTGGGAATGAATGTGGGTGAATACATTCAAAGACGTGCTGAACTTATTCGTGCCGCCGGCGGAAAAGAAGCAACTGTAGCACCTGTACCGGAAACACAAAGTTTGATGGCTGTACAGCGTTTATACGGGCTTAGCGATCAGTCGGTAATGGGAATGCAAGGAGCAATGCGTTTCGCTCGTACAGAAGAAGGACAAACAGCTTCTTCATCTGCTATTATCCGATCTTTTGAACAAACTATGAAGCAACTTCAAATTCCGCTTAGTGAAATTGCTTCTACTATGGATGAAAGTATGACTACTTTTGTTCGGTCTGCTGATGATATCCTTTCTCGAACAGGTGAGATAGATGCGGCAAACATAGCTGCTATCATGCGTGCCGTTCGTTTACAAACAGGAATGGAGGGTAGGCAGCTTGAACGGGTTCAAGAGGCTTTTATGGGTAAAGGAATTTCACAGGATGAAGTAACACAAACCTTACTTCTTAGAGCGGTACAACAGGCAACAGGAGCCAGAACACCTTCCGAAGCGTTTGCAAAAATGGACGATTTGACGAAAGACCCTGATATTATGAGAGAATTTTTGCAGATTTTACAGCAGTATGCAGGTGGAAGTCTTGAAATGATGCGTAATCTTATGAAGGGAGCTTTCACAAACCTTACATGGACAGATGTTAATAAACTTACGGCAGGTGGTAATTTTGATTATGAGAAGATATTTGAAACGGTTCGTCAAGTGGAACAAGCCTTGCAGCAACGTAACGATCCGACAAATAGATATGAACCTACTGCTGCTGAAAGAACTGTTACGTCAGGGGAAAAAATGATGTCGACTTATGAAAATAGAATGGTTAGTATTGGGGAAACAAATATAGATAGGTTGGGTAAAATTTTGAACGCTTTGAATGGTATTTATACATCTATTTCAGATACATCGTCTTCGGTGGAAAGTTTTTATACACGTTTTATGGAAGCGTACAAAAAGAACGATGGATCAACCATGCAGCAATTATCTACTGTATTACATGGACTTCCGTCTCTTTTGATGTATGGTTTTCTTAAAAGTCCAAAAAAAGAGGAGGAGTAATCTATGGCAGAAGAAAAAAACAAAGAACTAAAGAATCCACCTATTTATCCTCTGGAAAGTTATCAGCAAGCAAAACCGGAGGACTTTATAAACTATTGGCAAAAAATTCTTCCGTCCGGGAAAAAGAAATTTACACCTTCTGAACTGATGAAGGTGGAAAATGGTAAAGGTATCACAAATCTGGATATCATTTGGGGAACGTATGATAAGGAAGAACAAGTCAAATACAAAAGTGACTATGATTCCGGCACATTGCCTTATATAAAGCAAGGAACAGTTTTGTGGTGTCCTAAAGGAGATACACCTATTTCTCTTGTGAAAGCTGCAAAAGAAGGGCAGTTTGTTTCACAGGGAAGTTTTAAAGCATATTGGGGAGATAACTACGAAGAATTGATAAGTGATCCTGAATATTTGCCTGATACAAATGTAACTTCTGCATTGGAAGGAACCGGGATAAACGCCAAAATAATATCTATGAATATCCGGGTATGGATGTACATAAAATCAATTGATAAAGTGATCGATCTATCCCCTTATGTGTTGCAGACGGTTACAACCAAATCTAAACAAACGGGAGAGTTCAGTATTTTGTTAGTACCTTTTTATTTTAATGGAAGCTCATTTAAGTTTGGGGGTTCTGTTTTGGAACAATTTAATACAGTTTCTAATACCGGTGCGCAAGTCAAGTCCTTCCAAGAGAAATTTATACAAAACAACGATATTGTCTTTATACGGTTTGAACGTTTGCAAAAAGAAAACAATAAAGGAGATGTGGATTTTGGCAAACGTGTCGATTTGGAAATTCCTGTTTCTAAAGTAGCAAAGGACAATATTTGGGATATGATAGGGTTTGTAGATACTTGTACCACATCTTACGAAGCACAAGGAAACATAAAATCCATTACAATAGAAGGACGGGACATAAACAAATTGTTTTCAGATGATGGTTGCTATTTTATTCCTTTGCTTAATGCAACTGATACATTTTCTCATTGGTATGAAATGAGCGAAGATAGTATTTGGTTTAAAAGAAACGTCCTTACTGGTGCATTTTCCAATCTTTTGTGGTCGTATCAAATGAAGCCTATCCGGGAATGTATTTGGTTTATTGTGAATGTAATGTCAAACATAGGGATAGCAAAGAATAGTGTGTTTGATTCATGGCAAGATAAAAGAACGGAAAGTTATGATATAGGTGTAGACGAAAAACAATCTGTAAATGGGATTTGGCAGATATTCAAAGTGTTTGTGGAAGATGTGCTTGAAAAAAGGGTGCTCATAGATTCTTCTATTGCCAATCCAAACGGTACACTTTTGGAGTATATGAATAGGGTTTGTCAATTCCCTTTGGTTGAGTTTTATTTTGATACTTATGTCAATACGATAGACCTTGTGGTAAGGCAACCACCGTTCAACAAGGATGCCATTTTAGGTGCGTATAAGAATGGGCAGTACATTACGGTTAAGTCTGAAAATATGCACGGATATGACTTGTCTTATGATACAAGAAGTTATTCTTGGTATCAGCTAAAAGTTATGAGTAATCATGCCGGACAGACAAATACAACAAGTCTTGCCTTTGTTCCTATTGTGTATTTGAATGAGTATGCAGAGGTGTTTGGGAACAAGAAAATGTCTTTTACGGATCAATATTTGAATTACAAGGATTTGGAAGGGACGGAGGCGACTCGATCTCTTGCAAACTTTCAGGCGGCTGCAACAAACGATTTGATTTACATTATGGAATCAACGGCTTATTTGCCGTTTACAAGGACAGGGACTATTACGATTAATGGGGACAGAAGAATAAAGGTCGGGACGTTTATTTATTTTGAGCCGACAAACGAGTTTTTCTATGTTTCCTCGGTTGTAAACAATGTTTCGTTTTTGGACGGTAACTTGCAAAGACAAACAATTTTACAAGTAGAAAGAGGTATGTATATGCCGATTCTTTCTAACTCTTTTTCGAATGTAAAGAACCGGCAGGACAATGCCGGAGAAGAAAGCAAAGATGTTAAACCGGATTATTTCAAATTGATTGATTTGACGGAAATAAGAAATGCAGCAAAGCAAGCAGAAGCGGATAAAATAACAACGCTTGTCATGCCTAAAGTAGACAAAGATCAGTTTGATTATTTCCTTAATAGAAAAATGTTTAGTTAATCATGGCAGGGGGAAAGGTAAGAAAATTAAACGGTTCTTCTGAACCTATTTCATTCGGGTTTATAGTCATTCCTAATGGAGTGGACAGAGATTTATATGTAGAGACTTGTTTTCGTACCGGACGTGTTTCTGTTATGGGAAATGGCGGTGTTTTCTTTAGGGATATATATATCACAAACGAAGTGTTGGCGAATATAGAGTTTCCTTCAAAAGAAAATGAGCAAGGGTCGGCAGTGGTAATAGCTACTAATCCGTATGACGGTATTCCTATTGTAGTAGGAAGTTATTGCAGAAACGATCAATCTCCTATGTGGAAAGAGAATACCTTCCGGTTTAGAAAAACAATAGGAAATGTAACAGCTTCTTTGATGGTTGATCCTACTGATAATACAATTTCTGTTTCTATCAATTCTCCCGAAAAGGCTTCTGTAAATTTGAAAGCAACCGGTTCCTCTGAATCGGAGGTGAATATTGAATCTACCGGTAAAGTGAATGTGACGGGCGGTGAAATGATTTCTGTAAAGAGCTATACCCAAATGGAAACTAAGATTGTCAATCCTGAAAAACCGGAGGAAGAAGAAAGACGTGTTTCTATGGATTTGGAAAAGGTTTCTTTTCATTGGAAAACAGAAGAACTTGAACAATCTTTGCAGGTAGACGATACAGGTGTGTTGGTTAAAATTGGGGATAATGTACAAAGTACAATAACCAAAGAACAGTTGGATTTGAAAACAGGAGCCTCTACACTCAAAATGAATAATGATGTAATTGAGTTCAATGGTGGAGGACTGAAAGGATTGGTGGAATTGGATAATCTTACAAGTAAATTGAATGCGTTTGTACAGTCTTTCAATTCTTTTGTAAGTATATACAATAGTCATTCTCATCCTGTGTCTACAGCCGGTTCAGCTACAGCGCAAACAGGATCAACTACTGGGATAATCGGTACGGCTCAATCGGCACAATCTTTTAACGCTTCTGATTATGAGAATGAAAAAATAACACAGGGATAGTGTGTTACAAGAAAAAGTTTGTACTTTTGAGAAACAATTTAAACACTTATAGCCGTGGCAGTTTTGGATTCAGTAGTAAAGACAGCAAAATCAACGCTTAAAAATTTGGGACGTTCTATGATGGCAACGCAATTCCCGAATGATTTTGAGGTGTATATGTGCTCTTTGGAATTGGCAGATTCTAAGGATAATACGATTGATGTCTTCACTTTTCCTATTAGTCCGGAAAGTATCGACAAGAGCGAGCCAAAAAGAACGACTGTGGTCAATACAGCAGGTGGTGTTACTGTCTTGACTTCTCCGGTATTTATGCCGCAATCCATATCCATAAAAGGGAATTTTGGACGGACATTCAAGATTCTTTTATCCGGTTCAGATAGTGTTTCTTTAACCGGTGCGGCTTTCAGTATAGCAGCAGGAAAACGCTATCTTTACCAATTGCAAGGAAAAAGTACAAGTTCACTTACAATGCCTTCTTTTAATGCCGGCATAAAAACCGGATATGGTTGTATTAAGATATTACAGTCTATTATAGATAAAAGTAACGGGGTGGATGAATTGGGCTTTCCTATGAAGTTGTATTTTTATAATATGGCATTAGGGGAAAGCTATTTGGTTACTATCCCGCCAAGAGGGGTAACGTTCAGCCAGAATGTTTCTAAAAATATGATATGGGAATATAACCTTGAAATGACGGTTATAGCTCCTTTGGAGGCTGTTTCCGCAACGAAAGGAGCTAAGAGTTCCCTTGTATCAATGTGTTCCTCTAATGTCATACAAAAGGGGATAAATGAGTTTGCAAGTTCACTTTCAAAAGGATTATTGGGCAATGGTTGAAGATATGTTCGATAAATTTTTTAGAATAACCGGGTACGATATAAAGTCCTACTTTCAGAAGTTTGTGGATTTTTGTACCAACGATTATCCTTTGATTGCTGACTATTATAGTAATGGTGGTGAGCTTGATAAGGATTCTTTTTTGCGTTTGGTTGAGCTGGTAAGAGAATCCGAAACGATTGAACCTCTATTTATCTTACATGAGAATACTTTGGATGATATTTCCATGTGGGAGATATTGGATAATTTTACAGAAACGCAAACCAAACTTTCTACTATAAAGAGTTCTGCAAGGTGGCTTCGTAGTTCTTCTTTAGAGAGAAACAATACTTTGCAGCTTGAAAAACATTTGAGAACAGGAGAGCGGTTTGAAGATGTAGCAAGACAACTTAATAGTGAAAATCCGGAAGATGATTGGATGAATATTACAATTCCTCAATATATAGAAGAAACTGATTATTCATTTACTGATGGTGGGGGTATATTCTATGTCAACCTTAAAAATATCGGCAACAATTATCTTGACACGGTAGTAGACGTATTGGTAGGCGACAATATATTGGGACGGGATATTGACCTTAATTTTGTGTTTGAAAATGACGATTTGAAGATAGTGGTAGGAGATGATGCTATACGGCAAGCTCTTGATGCCATCTTGTCTGCACAAAAGGGTGCAATACCTGAATTTAAGGATTATGGTATTGCGAATGAGTTTATTGGTACGACAGTAAACGCCATTCAATATCCGTCTATTTTTAAGAACGTTATGAATATGTTCCAAAGAGATTCAAGATGGGATTCTGTGGAGCTTATGGACGTAAAAAGAGAGGACGATGCGGTATTCCTTTCTTTGCAATGTAAAACCGTAACAAAGAAAGATTATTTAGTTAATGTTCCTATATAATTGATATTCAGATGATAACGAAAACAAGTGCAACGATAACCAATTTGAAAAATCTCTTTATAGAGATGTTTTTGGATAAAACTGCCAAAGTAAGCAATGTGGCAGACGGTTCGGTTGTGAACGCAACTGCATTCGGTGTAGCTAAAGTGGCTCAAAAGGCAATGAAAGATATTGCCATAAAAGAAGCGCAGATATTCCCAGATACGGCAACCGGTGTTTATTTGGATAAGGCGGCTGCTTTGTACGGGGTAAGTCCTCGAAAGGGTGCGCTTGGTTCTTCGACTTATATTAGGGTATCTGCTGATCCGGGTACTGTATATGATACTACTGTTACTTTTGTAAGTAAGAATGGTATCCGTTTTCAGGTGGACGAATCCCTTACAGTGGGTGAAAGCGGTTATGGCTATGTAAAGGTAAGGAGCGTGAATGCAGGCTATACTACCAATGTTGCGCCTAATAGTATTACGAATGTCAATCCACAACCACAAGGGCATATCGAATGCACGAATGAGTATTATGCTATTGGCGGACGGGATAGCGAAGACGATGAAACTTTTCGTATTCGTATCAAAAACAATCTGAATGTTCTAAGTAAGAATACTGTAGAATACTGGACACAAGTATTGAACGGTATTGATGATCGTGTTTTAAAGGTGATGGCTGCTGGGTTGGACGAACAAGGCATTTATAACCTTTATATCGTATCACAAAATGGTATTTTCTTTACGGAGGACGAATTGGGGACATTGCTTGAACAGGTACAAGGGTATTTCAGCCTTTCGGATTTGAATATAGAAGGGAAAGCTGTAGGTATTTCTCTTAAAAACATAGATTGGTTCTATGTTGGATCGGAAAGAGGATTGGATTTTCGTGTGCAATTACAGCCGGATTATGATGTAGCTACAGTGCGCCAGAACATTCAGATAAACCTTACCAAGTATTTGGATTTCCGTTTTTGGACGCCCGGCAATATTGTGGAATGGGACGATTTGTTGGATATTGTGAAAAAGACAGAAGGTGTAAAATATGTGCCAGATGAATACTTTTTCCCGTATTACGATCAGCAAGTCCCGGCAAATCAATTGCCGCGTATCAGAGGATTTATTATGCGGGATCAGGATGGTAATATCTTGTATGATTCTGACAGCAATCTTTCACCTTTGTTTTATCCGGCGGAATCAGAAGATTTGTTTGTTGGTATTAATGACAGTTCTTTGAATCTTTATCAGACGGCATTTTTCAATGTAAAAGATTCAGGCGGGAACCCGGTAGAAGGTGTAAATATTTCTATTGGTAATAACGGTATTATTACAAATGAACAGGGACAGGCTTCTTTGCAGCTTGCAAATGGACAATACTCATATATCGCTTCTTTGCAAGGGTATATCCCGGTAGAAGGAACATTTGTTGTTCTGAATGGCAGTGTTTCTATTGATGTGGAAATGGTTAGAGCACCTTATACGGTTACTTTCCGTGTACGAGATGAAAGGGGTGAAGCAGTACCTTATGCAAATGTGACAATGGACAATAGAACAACCACTACCAATATAGAGGGTGTTGCTACTTTGTCGGCAAGAAACGGGAATTATCCTTATTTGATTTCAAAGTTGGGATACGATGATTATTCCAACAATGTAGTCGTGCAGGATGGCAATACACAGGTAAATGTAGAAATGGAGTTTACCGTATGGACGATTACAGTTATTGTAAAAGATACAGAAAACGTTCCTATCGCTAACGCTGTTGTTAATGTAAATAACGGTCAATATCCTACCAATCAACAAGGAGAAGCGGAGATTCCGCTTGTAAACGGTCAATACCCTGTGACGATTGAAAAAACCGGATATGATACATTGAATGGATTAATTACAGTTAATAATTCAAATGCAGATGTGACATTTGAGTTGGATTATTTCTTGTACGATGTTTTGTTTAATGTTTATCAAGTAAATCAAGGTACGCCGGCAGAAGGTGCACTTGTAACAATACAAGGACAGCCGTCTGCACTACCTGTAAACAGTTTAGGGCAAGCAACTACAAAATTGAAGAACGGCGAATATAATTATACTATCACAAAAAGAAGGTATGATGATTTGACCGGTTCATTCAATGTACAGGGACAGAATGTTAATATCGAAAGAACGCTTGATTTGAAGCATTATAATGTTGTTATTACTGTTCTGGATAGTGATAACAACGAACCGGTTCAGGGCGCGGCAGTAAATATTAATAGCAGTTCCTACCCTACCGATGATAACGGTCAAGTTACTGTAAGTCTGCAAAACGGCACGTACCCTTATACTGTTACAAAATCCGGCTATTATGACGGCAATTCTTCGGTTACTGTTCTGGATAGTGATAACAGTTCGGTTGTCAATTTACAGGCAAGGTTATACAATGTGATTATGTTTGTAAGAGACCCGGAGCAACAGCCTATCGAAAACGCTACGGTAACTATTGGTAATAACACTTATCAGACGCAATCAAATGGACAGGTATCTTTGCAGTTAAAGAACGGTATATATCCGTTTACCGTTACAGCTACCGGAATGGAAGATTATTCCGATGATTTGACGGTAGCAAGTGCGGACATACCGTTGCTTGGTATAAGCATGGAGTACAAAAAGTATAATATTACTTTTGCAGTAGCAACAGATGAAGGTATTGCAGTAGGTAATGCAAATATCCATATTAATGATAACGATTATCAGACTTCGCAGGGTGGTTTGGTGACAATTCCTCTTTCCAACGGCACGTACCCTTATACAGTCACTAAAGCTGGCTATGTACCGACAGAAAGTAGTGTTACAGTGTCAAACGCAGACAAGAACGTAGCGGTTACGGTTACGGCAATGTCTTATGATGTTACGTTTGTTGTAAAGGACAATATGGCTTCTCCTAATCTTTTACAGGATGTTGAAATTCAGATATACGGTAGGGAAGATGCCCTTACAACAAATGCAAGCGGTGAAGCTACAGTTAGTTTAAAAGCAGGAAGTTACAATGCTACTTTTGCGAAAGACGGTTATAAAGGTGAAGAATTATCTTTTGAAGTTTCCGGTGAAGAAACTTTTACCCAGATATTAAAGAAAATCTGGAATTTGTCTTTCAAAGTCAGTGCGGCAGAAAAAACGGTTTTACAAGGTGTTACCATTAACGTAAGTGGGGAGGCTCTTGTGGGTGGTTCCACTACGCTTACAACAAAGGAAGATGGTACAACCGATTCGGTACAGGTTGTAAATGGTGCTTATGATTGGAACGCGTCATTTACGGGTTATTCTCCAGAAGAAGGTGTAGGAAGCATTAATGATGCTGACGAAATAAAGGAAGTTGAATTGACGTATGGTTTTGAAACGACATTTACGGTAAAGGATAATTTGGGTTCTCCTGTGGATGGCGTTCAGATTGTTATTGACGGTTCAGAAACACTGACGACCGCAAATGGAGGCATTGCAATGACTAATCTTTCTACCGGTACACATACATACACCTATTCAAAAGATGGATATGTTAGTGGTAGCGGTACAGTACAAATTGAAGAAGCAGAAAAAAGTGTAGATATTACAATTAATGTCGGTGCTGTTGTTACTTTCCATACAACCGCTAAAAGTGGTAATTTGGCAAATGTAAAGATTGTGATAAGCCAAGCTACAAAAGCAGGCAAAGCAAAAGCAAGGGCACTTCCAGAAACGATTGTTACCAATCAGCAAGGTATCGCTACGATAAGTTTGCCTTCGGGAAATTACATTTATTCTATTCCTACAAATGAAACGGATAATACCGATTTGATTGATGTGCCGGATGGAACTTTCCAAGTGGGTACGGAATCCAAAACTTTGGAGCTTGATTTGACGGATTATTTGAAATATCTAATCAAATTCCAGACTATACCAAGTGTTAGTGGTGTAAATATTACACTTAATAGAGAAAGCGAGCAGGTCGGTACGGGAAGCACAAATGACAGTGGTGTAATTGAGTTCAAAAATAGAAACGGAGAGTACACCTATACGACAACGAAAACCGGTTACATTGACTTGTCCGGTAGTTTTACTGTAAATGATGGTATGCAAATTGTTACGCTTAATATGCAGCAGATTTCTACTGTTACGTTTACAGTAAAGAAAGAAATTGATAGTTCTCCTGTTCAGAACGCTGTTGTGGAAATGGTGGATCAACTTGACCCGTCTAACAAATACAAAGGTACGACAGGTGCAAATGGTGTTGCCACTATGAATTTTGCTGGTGGAGATTTTGAATGGTCGCAGGATGATGATGCGGATTATTCGGGTATGTTTGTCTTACCTGAAAATGAAACATATACCATACCGTTTGCTGGCGTGCCGGGTGATCAGATGAAAACGTATTTTCCCAATGGTGTGGTTTGCTCTCCTCTGGCAATAGTTACTGACGGTGGTTCAAATGAAGAAAATCTAATGTCAGCTATAAATAGTTATAAAATAGATGGATGGAATGGAAGTTGGGACTCAAAGAAAAGGAATTTTACACTTACAGGAGTAAAGAAAGAGGGGACGCCCACTGTTACCAATAGTTATGTTGTTTTAAGTGTTGACGCAGGGTTTTTGTTTAAAATGGTAGGCAATATAATGATTGCTCCTCTTGTAAATATAAACTATAATAAGGCTTTGGACTTTGGCGTAAAAGTTTCTGGCGTTCCTGAAAATTTAAAAATTGTTGCTAATTGGGGAAGTATAGAGAGTCCAAAGACCGTGCCTTTAACGAATGGTACCATTCAAAGAATCCAGCTTTCCGATCTTATTTTTGATGTGGAAGAATTTATTAAAAGTACCACTTTTGTTCTGGCTCTTGAATCGGCAGATGAAAGTAGTATATCTACAGACGATATAAAGAGTCTTAACATAACTATTTCTTTCTATGGAAAGAAGTTTACAAGCATAGAAGTTCCGGAAAATAAAGTGCTGTATGGAAATTACAATTACACAATGACACCACCTTCACCTTATGAAGCGCAGTCCGGTGTGTTGAATGTAAACATCCCTGCTATCAATAAAGAACTTTTGGTTTCAAATAACACAGAAGTGACATTTAAGGTAATCGAGCAATCAGAGGCTCCCTTTGCATTCCGTCCTAAAGTGGGTGATTTTGTATATGGTGATAAAACTTGGTCTACTGAATTGGATTCATCAAAGACTTGTGTGGGTGTAATTACAGATGTAAGAAGTAGAGACTTTGATTTTATAGCGTTGACTGATGCAAATATAGATGTTTGGTCGTCAACAATCAGCTTAGTTAGTAATATTTTTACAAATATTGAATCACAATTAGCCGTAATTGATTTTGGTGGGAAGGGAAGCACAGAAACTATTATTTCTCGCTTGGGGTCAAGTGCTGTTGCAGCAAATTATTGTAACACTTATAGTAGAGAAGGTTTTGGGACAGGTTCTTGGTATTTACCTTCTGCTGGACAATGGAAAGTGGCGAGCTACAATAAAACTCTAATAAATGATGCAATATCTCAAATAGGTGCGGACATTAAAGAAAATGCAGGTTATTGGACATCTACACAATATAATGCAGATTATGCGTGGATTTTTGTATGGAGTGATTTATCACTAAATAATGTGTCAAAAACAGTTAACAGGAATATACGCCCTTTCTGTACATACGAATACAATCCTATTCCTAACGGAGTATATATCTGTGATTACTCTGGTAATCGTTACACAACAGAAGAATGGGTAAGTTCAGGTAAATCATCCAGCGAGGCTATTGGTGTAGGTGTGGCTACTGACAATGCAGCGTTTATGATATCTTCTACTAATCTGGTTTCTTCTCTGTCTTGGGGCAACAATGCTGATGTAAATATACCTTTTAATAGTCCTAATTATATAGCTTATTTGCCTCAACTTTTTCATGGTAAAGCCTATACGGATTATATAGTACCTTTGTTGACCAATAGTGCTGCTGAACATTGTAAGGATGTAGTTGCTCCCGGTTTCCCGAAAGGTTCAGCATATTTACCTGCTACCGGAGAATTAATTGAATTTAATACTAATTTAACGGCTGTAAATGTTGCTTTAGAGTTGATTGGAGGTACACCTATTCAAGATGAGGCTTTTTGGAGTTCTATTGTAAGTGGTTCAGGGTATGCCTATTGTGTGAATAAAGCAACTGGACCTGATCTATTCAATAGAACTACTGTTAAATCCGTTTTACCTTTCTTTCCATTTCCCTTTAAAGGCGGTATAGAAGAAGGTGTGTACATTCTTGATAAAAGCAACAAGTTATATGAAAAGAATCATTATTCTGGTACTTCTGATGATGCTGTAGGTGTGGCTGTAATGGTTTCCCAATGTCAATTTGTGATAAGCAAAGCTGCTAATTTCGCTAACATAGAGTGGGCTACTTCAGGTGGACTTATTGATGGGATTGTTACTTCCGTTGTAAGTGATGTCGTAGAGAAAGATTTTGCAGGAGAAAGTAATACTGACAAGCTCATAGAACAATTGGGAAGTAACGCTCCTGCTGCATATTCTTGTCGTACTACAACCGGTTTGTTTCCAGAAGGATATACGGGATATTTGCCGGCAATTGGCGAACTTCGATTGGCGTATGCTTTAAAGGCTCAAATTGAAGCATGTATGTCAAAAATAGGTGGGGAAGATATGTTTGGAACTTTTCGTCTTTGGGGTTCAGCACAAAGAGATGAAAATAATGCTTGGACTATGGCAGCTAATGTCGGGAACTTAATTTATGACACAAAAGCCTCTCAACGTTATGCCCGTGCTTTTGCTCGTGTCCGCAATATCATTTCAACACCTATTTTCGGTGCACTTGTCAAAATGACTTCTACTGCCGGTACGGTAACAGGAACTACAAATAGTGAAGGTGAAGTGGTTCTTTCTGTGGAACTTAATCAGAGCTATAACTATGAGGTTTCTGCTGACACGTATTTGACAGCTACAGGAAATGCCGGTACGGTAACAGAGGCTAAAACAATTGAGGTAGCATTGCAGCCGGGTAATGCGTTGAATATTACTATTCATAAAAATAATTTGTTTGGTGATATTATATCAGGTGTTCAGGTGGTTGTGTCCGATCAGACTACAGAACAAGTTTACGCAACCGGCACAACGCCTGCAAGCGGAGCTTTGATTTTATATCTGCCGACAGGGACGTTTAAAATAACGGCACAAAAAGATGGATATGTATCGAGAGAAGGTACAGTAACCATTAGTGAGGGTGACGGCAATAAGTACGAGAAATACATGGAGGAAATTTATTCCTATTTTGAAGTACAGATAAAAAGAGCCGGTTCTATAAGTGGATATGTTCCAAGTGAAATTCAGCTTAGAGAAATGGGAACATCTACTGTTCTTCAAACCGCAAGCACATCTACTGGGACAGCAACGTTTACTAATGTCGCATATGGAACTTACGTTTTGTACATGCCGGAAGGAGATTATTCTAAAGAGATAACACAAAGAGTTACTGTGTCAAGTAACGGTATGCAGGTTCAGTTAAATGTCACACCACTTTATTATGTACATATAAAGGTACTGCCTGCCGGTGGACAAATTACATTGGTGGATTCAGATGGGGTATCACATCAAGGATCGGCAGTACCGGCAACCTATACAGCAAGTATCCCAAAAGTGCCTGCTGGAAATTATTCGATCACAATCACGTCCGAAGGATACGATACGTTTACAACGAACGGTACATTTGATGTGATATTTGGACAATCTTTCTCTTTGGAATACACTTTATCCAAACCGCCTAAGTTAGTACAAATCACATCAAACCAAACGAACTACATGCTTGACACCTCTTACAAATACATCTCCCTTCTTTTAGTAGGGAGAGGGGGAGAAAGATTGTTGGATTGGAATAGTTGGAGTAATTTTGTTTTGGAAGGTGGAACAACAGGGCACATTGTATATGTTGAAAACATTCTACTTTCAGATATAACGAAAAACAATAATGTAAATATTACCTTTAATACCACACCAAATAACGGGGTTTGGATGGCTGGTACAGCAATGTCTTTGTACCTCGGAGATTCCCCTGAAAATCTGTTGGCTTACAATGGACAAGTATCTCCAGCGGGCGATTTAGTAATGAATCCTCGTATAGTTTTGGGCAATTACACTGTTTATAACGCTAAATCTTCCGGTGGATTTGCTGCTCATGGTGCGGGTAATTATTATTGTTCTGGGAGCTATGGTAGTCAAAATGCAAGTGAACTGACTGGAAGCCAAGCAGACCAATATATGCAACCCGCAGGCGCACCCGGCGGGGATGGGAAGTTTGGGTTTAAATGCTCTTATGAGGTAAATTTTGCATCGCCTCGAACCAATCCTATCGCTTCTACAAAAACCATTCCTATCTCATCCATTTTTGGAGGAACTTCTAAAGGAGGAACAGGGTATTTAAACAAACACAGTGAATTAAGAACCGGTGCAAGTGTTTATGGCGGAGCCGGATATGGTAATTCATGGGAAGGAGAAGTAGGTGGTGTAAAAAAAGCCGGTTATGGAAGTGGAGAAATGTCTTCTCCGGCAGATGAAGATGCCGGAAATCCAACCTCACCCGGCGATGGAATTGTCTGCTTATATTATCATAATGAACCAATCTAAAAACAAAATAGGGAGAGCTTAAACACTCTCCCTTTTAATTTATTGATATTCAGTTATTTAAATAGGATTGTTGTGGTAATAGATACAAACAATACCTGCACCTTCGTTGTAATCATTTGTTCCACTTCCTATTTTAAAACAAGTTCCACCGGCTCCATATCCTGCCGATCCATTTGGATTTGCTTCTCCATAACCACCTCCACCACTGGCTTTACAATTCGTAGTAGAAGTGAAGTAACTTAACCCACCGGTTCCTATACCACCAAATACAGACTGAATAGGTATGGTTTCACTTGCTCTAATTCCAGTGTTATAATCTGGACCTTGTGTTCCAAGTCTTCCGTCACCACCTTCTCCGCCTTGCATAATTGAAGCAGTAGATGTAGTTTGTTCGCCACTTCCATAAGTACCACCACTACCGGCTGTTAAAACAGAAGTTGCAAGACCGCCTTCTGTTCTTCCATAAACGAAAAGATCACTATCTGTTTCTCCATTTAAAGCAAATTCCCAATAATCCTGTCTGCGATCCTGTCCGTTGGACATATCGCCTAAAAAGGCGGTTATTTGATTTCCTAAACTTTGATTGTAACGAACAAACAAACCGAGAGAAGATGGACCGGTCATACTGTCTCTAAAGTCTATTTGAGTAATCCAACCCATACCACCAACACCGTCACTGGAAGTTATTATGTTTTTTTTGTAAGCGATCATACCGCCATCTCCACCCATACAACCACCAATCCATTGAGGTGCATTAGGAACGTTGTTAGTATTTTTACCACATCCCCCTCTCCCTACTAAAAGAAGGGAGATGTATTTGTAAAAAGAAAAAGATATGCGTTTGCTATGTTTGTTGAGAAAAGATTATCTTTGTGGGTAGTATATACTTAGACAATATTTTAAACGTTTAAAATTTTCATAATTATGGATATTATCAAGAGAACAGTAACAGCTAACTCCAATAAGCTGATAACTAATAATGGTGATGCAGCACCTTCGCTAATCAGTAGTGCATGGAATTTTGCTTCTATTGATGAAGATATAACACTTACTGACCAAAACGGTCAACCGGTTTCTTTTGTTATCATTCCTCTTGCGGCAGGTATAATTAAAGTGATCCTTGCCGGTGGTATGGAATATACTATTTCAGAAGCCGAAGTGAGCGCAAATATCGGCAATCCTCTTATGTATATGGTTCAGAAAATTGTGAAAGAGGGTACGACTGTTTCTTCTTTGAGTATTGGGATTTAAAAAGGGGAGGTGGCGGTATGATGCTGTTAGGAAACATAAACGCAATTCCTTTTAGAAGGAGGTTTGGGGGAGGAGGCGGTACACCCTTCCCAAATATTCCTGGTATGATTGCAAGATGGTCTGCCAAAGGATTAACCAATGAAGATATGTCTACTAATCCTGTATGGAAAGACCTTATGGGCAATGGGTATGATCTACAGTTGAAAAACTTCGCTTGGGGTGGAATGAGCGGAGTAGGTGGATATAATCAAAATTTTAATCAATATTTTGTAGGTGTTGATGAATCTAATAGAACTGTTAGCGATTCTTCTATGAAATTAGTTTTGTTAGAAAGTGATAGTCAAAAGGTTATTTATGATCGATATAGTCATCAGATTGGATATACTTATAATTTTTATATCAAAGTAACAGGTATTGAAGGTAGAACGTTGAATGTAAATGCTGGTACTTTGGGAGGTACAATTATGTCAATTACCGAAGATGGTATCTATTCTATAAATGCTACTGTATCTGATAGCTGGGGTAATAATATGTTGTATTTAATATTCCCTCCCTCTTCTTCAAGTAACACTGTCACCATCGAACAACTTCCCCTCTACCTCGGTGCACTCGTCTTTGATGGTGTAGACGATTACGGTATTTGCGATAACTTCCCTATTCTGACTAAGGAAAAGGGATATACGGTGGTGGCGTTGAGACAGTGGTTGTCAAATAAAGTATCTTCTACCTTTGTTCATAAGGGGACTATAAATTCAAGTGGTGCTTTTGTGTTTGAATTTATACGAAATAATGGAGAAGAAGATGTGTCATCTTTTGGTAAAGATAATGTTATTGACATTTCAAAAAGCGTATTTAGTTATCAAACATCAAATTCTTATAACGGGGCGTCTATTTTATCAGGGGATAATGCTGATGGAGCTATATTAAGAGTAGGCACAGGAGTTTATGCAAATTACACCAATGTAGCCATTTGGGAAATAGTTATTCTCGATCATGATGCCACCGAAGAAGAACTGACCAAGATCAAAGACTACTTCGTTAAAACCTATCCCTGGCTCTTCCCCGACCAAGGATGGACAGTAACCGGCAAAACCAACGAAGATACTGACAGGGCTACCATAGCTAACATAACGGGCAATGGTAATAATCTTGTGCTGTCTAATTTTGGGTTTGCAGAAGGGAGCGGGTATGGGTTGTATGCATATAACTTCAACTCATTTAATCTTAAAGATAATGTAGTTAAGCCAACAGATGTAAAAAAAGATTCGTTTAGAATGATCGGAACCGGAAACAGCAGCAATGTTTTGATTTTATTAAACGAATCTGATTCTGCTGATTGGAAGATACGTATCACAGGCATGAAAGAAGGTGATCGTTGTTTAATTGGAAATGCAAACAAAAGCGGTGAATATATTAGCGTTAATAAAGATGGTACATACACTTTCCAAAAACAGTATGCAGCAACTTCTACGAATGGTATATGGTATAATTCTTCACAAGAAGTAGATGTTTTAGTTGAACAAATCCCCGAATATGAAGGCTATCTAGTTACTGATGGGGTGGATGATATTATACAAAGTAAAAGGTTCTTGTTGCATAGAAATTGGACAATGGTGGGTGACTGGAGGTTTATGCCACCAGAAAAAAACGCAAACAGTGGGATAGTTAAATCACCAGCTATAAGATTATATAATCAACTTAACAACATTGCAATATACATCAACAGAACTACAAACCCCAAATCGATTTCTGGTAGATCAATAAAAGCTGTTTGTTCAGATGGTAGGATATACTTAGATGATTGGTCTGAATTTTTAGATACCGAATTACAAACAGATTTTGACAATAATGCTGTAATTAGTATCGCTAATTATGGAGTTAATTTTACTAAGATGATATTTAAAAATTTATCATTTTATGATAATCAATTGCTCTCCAAAGACGACTGTATCAAAGCATATAACTATTTACAAACTTTAAAAGCAAAATAATATGAAGAAGTACAAAGTTTTATTCTGTGATCTGGATGATACGTTAATTGAGACATTAAGTGGCAAAACATTTCCTAAAGGAATTTAGGATATGAAAATCAAATTTGATGTTTTGGATGCAATTAAGCAGTTTTCCCCTGAGTATGTTTTAATTGTAAGTAATCAAGGGGGAATTGAAGCTGGTTTTGTGGATCATCAAAGATTTCAATCTAAAATAGAATATGTATCACAATGCGTAAAAGAATATTGCGGAGTAAAATGCTATTCGGAATATTGCACCACGAATGATAAAAATGATTTGTATAGAAAACCAAACGTAGGAATGCTTAATCATCTTTGTGAAAACTATGTTGGCGATGATTTTGATTACATAAAATCTGTTACACTTATGATAGGTGACGCAAGTGGACTTGAAGGACAGTTTTCTGATAGTGATAAAAGAACCGCAGAAAATTTCGGGATTGACTATCTTGATGTAAATGAATTTGTTAATTTGTATAATAAAAAGAAATAAAAATAGATGAGATACGCAATAGTAGATTTAGTATGGGCAAAATCACATGGAATTGAGATATTGCCAGAAATGAGGACGAGTGTTGATCAAAGCAAAGTGATCTTGCACGAAGAATACCTTGCACCCTTCGATGATGAAGATTTTCCTCGCTATAGTTTTAGCGATCCGTCTTTTGTCGAACTACTGAATAGTGAAGAATGGACTTATCCAGAAGGAGAACAACCCGTAATCAATAGGCAATTCAGTAGATTGCTTGCTCTGAACGAACTGGACAAGGAAGTGACAGAGGAAATCAACATTTACAATCTTACTCCTTCGGAAGCATTGAAGGTAAAAGATCGCTATCCTGAATGGACGATTGGAATTGATGTGAAAGTGTCAGAACGATATAAGTGTGACGATATTCTTTGGGAATGTATTAAGGATCACAAAACACAGGAAAATTGGAAACCATCTCTTGCTACGGCTTCTCTTTGGAAAGTTGTTGTAGAAGATCACGAAGGTACAGAAAATGATCCTATTCCTTATACGCCACCTATGGAGATATTTAATGGCAAATATTATATTCAGAATGGTGTGAAGTATAGATGCACAAGAAATAGCGGACAATCTTTGTCACACAACTTGTCAGATTTAGTAGGGCTTTATGCCCAAAAGGTATAACAAAAACAATTCAAAAATTTTTAGAATGTCACAGGAAATCTACAATAAAACCGTATTCAAACGGTTCTTTGAAGAAAACGATCCTGCCGTAATGGAATGGGCGGAGAACGTGCTTGAAAAAGTATCTTCGCCCGGCATTCTTCCTACTTTCATAAAGAAAGACGGTGAGGATTTTAAGGCATATTGGGAAACAGTCTGTCATATATTTGCCCTTGTTGTATTGTATGCAAAACAATATAATGAGATTGATACAAATAAGATTCTGTTTGAATTGTTTATTGAAAACAGAGGACTTGTGACGGATGAAGTTGATACACTTGAACAGATGCAATATCTGTTCGATAACTATGTAAAGGAATACCGGAAAAGAGGAACAATTGATATTGTAAATAAAGAAGGCACAATACTTGGTGAGCTTCTTCGTCTTATCCGGTACAAAACGGAAGAAGAATTTATTTTTGCCCTTTTGATGGCACGTGATACGGGCTGGACAATGGGATACAGTTCTCCTACATGGAACCGGACTGATACTGTTTTAAACGTTACCAAAGGATATGAGACAACAGAAAGTATAACTGATTTGAATGCTTACCCTTTGGTCAACCCTACCGGTGTGGTTGTGGTAAGCGATATTGATAATGACGGCAATCCTATCCAAGCCATGACTTTTGTGGGAAATAGTTTGGTGGGCATATCTTCGGCAGAGGACAAATCAAAACTTCTTCCTGTGTCTGAGAATATGACTTACCAAATTTCTTTCAAGGCAAAAACATCTTCTGTAAATAACCAGAACTTGAAGTTTGGTGTCGAGGTGTATGGGAAAGGAAAACAGGTAATGACTTGTAAGGAATCTTATGGAGAAGCAGAAAGTATTAGTTTCGTATCGAATGACGGTGCTTTGAGTTTGCCGTTTGCAGGTGTTTATTACGAATGCAGAGGAATCCTTTCAAGAAAAGATAGAGCTTATGCAAGTCCTGTTGCTCTCAATTTCCCGAATGGAAGGGGGCTTCAAATGAAAGAAGGAACTTCTTATTTGTCGCTTTCTCTTACCCAAGACAGATCGCAAGCATCAAGTAGTGTTTATATCTATGATATCAAGATAAAACCTATTTTCTTGCCGTTTTATCAAGGGCATTTGGGAGAAAAGGATGTGATAGCCGCCTATTATAAAAACAACTCTTTGGTAAGTAATGAAGGTGTAAAAGACTTTATGGAAACCTATTTGGTTGCTTACAAAAATATAATAGGTGATAACGAAATACGTCCTTTGATTCAAAAGAAAGTTATTTTCAAGGTTATTTCTGATAGGGGTTCTTATATCGAGGGAGCAAAAATTTCCATTTTGGAAGATGTTCTTACAACCAATAGAAACGGGGAAGCTGATATAGTTTTGTTCCCTGGTGATTATTCTGTTGATGTGGAGAAAAACTTGTTCTTACCGATAAAAGATTATCTTTTATCGGTATTGGAAGATGAAGAAGACACTCAAATCGAATATATTCTGATGCAAGGTGATATTTACGAAAGGAAAATCACTTTCATTGTAAGAAATGAACAAGGACTTCCTATTTCCGGTGCACAGATAGTTTTTAATGGAGAGTTTAAAAATACGGATTCTTATGGGAATGCGGTGTTTTACACTTTCCCCGGTCTTTATCCTTACACTGTCACAAAAGATGGATATTATACCATAAACAAGAATATCAATGTACAGGATGATCAATCTGAACCAGTTGAAATGATTTTGATTCCGCTTTATGATTTAACATTTACAGTAACAAATGCTTCTACCGGTGCAGTAGAAGGTGCAAATGTTACTTTGGTGTCAAACGAAAGGTCGGATGAAAACGCATTGGTAGTTTCGCAAAGCAGAAGAACAGGAACAGACGGTAAAGCTATTTTTAATGATTTATTAGGTGGCAGTTACTCTTATTTGGTCGAAAAACAGAATTGGATTCCTGTAAATGGAAATCTTACTTTGGATAGTGACAAAGAAGTGTCCATTGACTTTAATCCCATGCCTACTTACAACATGGTGTTTACTGTAAATGACTACAATACTTTTACTGGTGAAAAGGTTCCTTTACAGGGTGTTACAGTTTCTTTTGCCGGACTTACAAAGGTAACAGATAGTAGTGGTCAGGCTTCTTTTGAAGGTGTTTTAGGAGGCAAATATACTTATGATATTCGCTATACGAATGATTATCAAAGAGTAACTGTAGAGAACTATGAGTTTTACGGGGATGCCAATTTGACTATTGATTTGGCAAGGCTGACTTATAAAACCACTATTAAAGTGATTGGAGCAGGTGGTGTAGTTTTGACAGGTGCTACTGTTGTGGTAGACGAAACTCATACTTACACTCAAAAAGATTCTTCTGGAATTGTATTAGACCTTCCAAATGGTCCATATAAGGCGGTAGCTTCTTATGAAGAATACAACGACAAGGAACAGTCTTTTACTGTAAACAGAGCAGCGCAAACTGTCACTATTGATATGTCTCAAATTTTATACAACCTTACTTTTGTTGTAACAGAAGATAACGGTTCTGTTTCGAATGGGACAAGAATCAGTTTGAACAGTGGCGAGCAGGAAGGTTTGACAAACAATGGACAAGTCGTTTTCCAAGTTCCAAGAAATCTGTACAATTGGGTTGCAAGCAAACAGTATTTTGAAAATCAAGTAGGGGTAGTTCAACCGAACGATCTTCCAAAAACGGTATATGTTGCAATGCCGCGAAAAGAAGTAAGGGTGCAGTTCTATGTTTACAATTCGGACACGGGACTTCCGGTGTCTGGTGCTTCTATTAAGCCCGAAGGGTTAAGCACACAGAATACCGGGTCGGATGGTACAACTACCTTTACTATGCAAATGGGTAAAACGTATGTGTGTGAAATATCTGTTTACGATTATCAGACGACCACCTATTCGGTAACGGTCAATCAAGAATCCATGCCACAGCAAAGGGTTGGTATATCGAATAAGACATACAATGCACACATTACTGTAAAATCAAGAAACGGTTACAATATCAATAGGGCGTATGTGACTTACGGAGGAAAGAGTGGCTATACAAATTCATCCGGTTTGCTTACACTTACAGGTATTCAATCAGGTACATACGATGCAACTTGTACGGCTACCAATTATCAATCGCAGACAAAGTATAATGTGGCAATGTCCGGTTCTGACGTGTACATTGATTTTGTGTTGGATTACGATCTTACAACCACTTACATTTATTTAAGAAAAGAAAATGTATTGCAGGCGTATGCTTCTGTCAGTGTAAGAACTACTGCGCCGGACGGATCGACTTATTCTAACACTACAGAGCAGACAAATGGTAGTGGTAGGGTAACTGTTTCTTCTCCTTCCGGTGGATATGTATATGCTTCCGCAACGGATTCTCAATGTGTGGGTACAGGGGAAGAAATTACGGATGCAGGCGGTAGCAGTATTTACCTTTATTTATGGAAAGCCCTTATTGTTACTTACAGTGGTTCACCACAGACACCTTCTGTTTCAAGTGGTGTGTATGAAATTGTAGGAAGTGAAGTGAGGGTACAAGCTGGAAGTAGAAATACAAGTAGTCCCGGTACAGTTCGTGCCAATTTCAAAAATCATACAAGAGCTACAGCAATCAAGCAGTGGCCTGAATCTTTTTCTATTCAGGGAAGTACGGGTACATTTAACATTGATGCTACAGGCGGAAACCCCGGTGCTTTTATGGGTTGTACAAGTCTTTCTTCTATTGCCACAAATGCAATTCCTTCTATTTCGGGAGGTGTTATAAGTTGGTTTAGAGGTTGTACGTCTTTGAAGTCAATTCCGCAAGGGTTGTTTACTAAAATGACAGGAAATTCTTGTGCAGGGGCTTTTTATGGTAGTGGAGTAACGTCGCTTCCGGGTGGACAGCTTGTTCCCCTTTCTTGTATATACCATTCTTCTATGTTCCGGGAATGCAAGAGCTTGACTTCTTGTATTGGAAGCGGTACTTTTGGGCGAGGCGGTGGAGAAGAAGATTTCCATGCAGTATTTACAGATTGTACGGCTTTGACAAATACAGGTGGGCTTTCCGCTACATCTTCGCCATTTAGTAACGCTACGAACGCGCTATATATGCAATATACGTTTCAAGGTTGTACAAAGATAGATGCGCTTCCTGTTATCTGGTTTAGGAATTGCACAAATATTGTCTCATTTATAGGATGTTTTGTAGGTTGTACAAGTCTTAGAGACGAGTGGTCTACTGCTATGTTTTCTTTTAATACGAAAGCAACCAATATGCAGTCTCTTTTTGAGAATTGTACATATCTTTCAATTCCGTATGGACAAGCGCTTCCGTCAAGTGTAACAAATGCTTCAAGAATGTTTGCTAATTGTAGGAATGTAACTGATATCACTTCTTTTGACATGAAGAATGGAAAGTTGCAAAATGCGGCAAGTATGTTTGAAAGTACAGGAGTAAGTCAGGTTCCGGCAAATTTCTTTAACGGAATGACAACACTTACTAATCTTAGAAGATGTTTTGCAAATTGCACTTCTTTGACTTCTTTTGGATGGACAACTAACTATGTAGGGATGCCTTCTACAACAATAAGACCTGTTAATGTGGATAGAGGTAATCAGTTTGAGAATACACCTATGGATATTTTAGGTAACACATTGGATTGTACAGAAATGTTTTCTGGGTGTACCAACCTTTCACTTGGAACAGAGCAAGCCTATGCTGTTTCTTATACTTCTTTATTTGCAAGAGCTTCTGCTCCGGGTGTAGCAAAAGTGAATATGGACAGAATGTTTTATAATTGTTCAAAATTGGGTACTGTGCCGGTTTACGAATTATCAAGTGGTTCTCCTAACTATAGATTGATAACAGATAGTACGGATAGTAGTGTGACAAGTCATTCTCAAACATTCTATGGTACGAACTGCCAGAATGTACCAAGTGGTTGGAAATAGTGATTATTAATTTTTAAAAGATATTGAAAATGAGCAAGATTAATATCAGTAGAAATGTGTTTTTGGAAAAAGAGGAATTGACGAATATGTTGTCTTTCTTTGCTACAGCACCGCTAATGAAGGCGGTGCTACAGGCTTCTTATTCTTTTGGGATGGTAACAAATGATCCTTCAAAGATTAACCCGAATACGATCAATAAGCCGACAGATGAAGATAATTTGGTTGATCCTTTTAAAGTGGAAACCGGTACAAACTCCGGAACGATCAAAATTCTTCCCGGTATGGCTCTTACAAGTCAAGGAAACTTTATTGACATTAATGTAGAAGACAATATTGCTGTTCCAAATGACAGCAACTTCTATTGGGTGAAAATAGGGTATCAAACACGCAATTACGAAAAGGGCTACGTGAGTGTCGACTCACAAGGTGTCGTTTCGGGTTCTGTAAACTTTTCAGGTAAGGTAAGGGGGCAATCTTCATCAACACCCGTTTCTATCCGGTTTGAAAAGCAAGATGGCTCTGTTCCTATCAATAATGGGGTTTATCAAATCGTAAACGTAATTGATAATCAGAACTTGTTGCTTACATCTGCTTCTACTTTTGTCGCAGAGTCCAATCTTCGAGTAATTGTATTGGGTACACTTCCTTTGGGTGGTGTTTTGACTTCCGAGCAAAGAAATGGGTTATACACCTATGACGATTATGTTATTTCTTTAGTGCCGGAAGTAAGTGTTCTTACACCACCTGAAAAAGAAGCGGATGAATATTACATTGCCCGTGTTCAAAATTCCGGCGGTACAGTTTCCGTTTCCAATGAAGTGAAAAGTGAATATTGGTCACTGGGAAACATCTTTATGTCAACCCCCTAAAAGCTAAAGGTTATGTTGAAGTTTTATTATACAACAAGCGCAGGGTACAACAATCAGCAAACTAAGATTTCTGATTCTTTGGGTGGATATAAATCATCCACCCCTGTACCCAATGATATGTTCAGCAATCTATTTGATGAAATAAGCCTTAATTTGGCAGCGAATCCACTTAATCAATACATTGCTGTCATTTTGAAAAATGAGGGCACAGAAACGCTTAAAAACGTCAATATGTGGTTTTCTGCTGTAACAGAGAATCCGTATGGAAAAATCATGGTAGGGGCAATAGGGATGAACAAGGATGAAAACGACAATCCTGTTACACCAAGAACGTCTTCTATTTATGAGAAGCCCTATTGGATTCAATTTTATGATGCCACAGAAGAAGATAAGGCTACATTGGGTGATCTTGAACCGGATGCTGAAATTTGTTTGTGGTTTTCACGGGTACTTGATGAAAAAATTATCCGAGAAGACTATAACAATGTGGCAGAGAGAGATACAAATACTCAAAACCGCTATAAGAAGGTTGAAAAAGAGACTGACGAGATTTTTAACATTAATTTGGTTTGGGAATAATTACAAAAGTTGTAGTTTTGCTGACGAGATAGGGGAACAAAAACTTCCCCTTCTTTTATCACTTAAAACATGCAACTTTTGTATGCAATGATTGTATAAATCTAATTTCGATAGCAATGACAAGAAAAGAAGAATTTAAGGAGATTTACGAATACTTACAAGGGAAACTAACAAATAACCCTATGTACGAGTTTCGTATGAAAAGAAAGGATAGGGAAAAGATAAATGATTTTCTTGAAAACGAGATAGTAGGCGATTTGTGGAACTATCTTACCTTTCAATTCCACAGACAAGTTTTTCTTTTGTCAGTGTCAAAGTTGAACATGGTTCCTCTTGCAAATGTAATAGGAAAGGCTGCTATTGAAAGATGGAGAAACCGAACACAAAGGGATATGTGGTTTGTTTCCAAGTTTGTAATGGAGCATGACCTTTGTAATCCTATCAAGAAAGAAGAATGTATCACAGAATCCTATCTGGACAAAGAAAGAAGCCTTTATTTTAATTCTCCGAGAGGTTATATCCTTTGTGAAAGTTACGATGGTTTTTTGTATCATGATGAAAAATGCAAGGGATGTCGGTATATAAAGCTGTGTGAAGAAAAGTACAAAAACCAAAGGATATGAAAAAGAAAGGGAAAGAACTGGAAGTAAGGATTGTTCCTTGCTTTTATGACACAAAAAGGGCTGAATTGTTTGTCATAAGATATGCTTGCTTTGGGAACACATTGTGGATTAAAAGCTACGGATTCATCTATTTTTCAAGCAAAGAAAGCGAAGCAAGACTGGATTATGTATGCAAAGTGGTAGAAAGGTTTAACAGAATGCAAAATAGAAACAGGTAGTATGGGAAAGAGAAAACGTAAAGCAAGACAGAGATTCTTAGATTCTTTGTCGGAAGAAGAAAAGTTGAAAAGAGGTATGTGGGGATATGTCCCTGCTAACAGTGGAAGAAAAATCCTATGTAGAGGGAATACCTCTGGCGATATATTGTTTATTCCTTTACGGACAAAGGAAGAACCGGTAGGTTTTTGGGCTTTTGTGAAAGATGGTAAGCTAATGGGGAATTGGTGATATGTTGAAAAAGAAAGAGAAATGGCAGTATCGTCCCTGTAAAAGATGTGGTGAAAACCATTATATCTACAATAGGATGAAGTGGCTTTGCAAAGATTGCGACACGGAAACAACCAAAGAACGCAGGGGTGATCTTCAATCCCTATTTATGGAGATATGGGAAGAAAGACCTCATGTTTGTGTAAAATGCGGGAAATCTTTAGGGGACGAACCGAAAGCTATCTTCTTTTCGCATATCAGATCAAGAGGTGCAAGACCGGATTTGAAGATGGACAAGAACAATATTGAACTTCTTTGCTCCGCTTGCCATAGATTACATGAATTTAACGAAAGAGAGATTGTATAACTTTTAAATCAAAAATATCATGACAGTATGTTGGACAGAAGGATGTTACTACTTTGAAGGCGAAGTAGTCGATTCCTACCAAACGGAAGATGGTACTATGCTGGTAGTGAAAGTACAGAACGGACGGACAAGGGAAGTCCTTAGAGAAAATGATCATTTAATTGAATTGGACGCATGAGGATAGATGAAAACATAGAGGTATTGCTTCAATCTGTTGCAAATTTATTTGGGGATTTGAAGCTAAATGTTCTGAAAGGAAAGTTGGAAGATGTGATAGTACTTCAAGATACGGAAAGTATCGCTGACTTTGTGGAAGAATGTGTCAAGTGGTCAGAAAGAGAATATACAAAAAAACAGCGTATGTTTATATTTTCTGACGGGAAATTGGCTTTGACAAGGATATTTATTGTTTCCGCAGAAATGGATTACACGGATGAAGGTGTACCGGAAATAATCATAAATAGAATGCCGGACGATGTAACGTTAAAGGATAATCCTTACAAAAACATTCATGTCCGGTATGAAAGCGAGGAAAATTGTTCTCGTGATTTCGATAGACTGAAATTAGTGTTGAATTGACAATTAATGGCAACGGAAATTATAGTAAAAAACTTGAATCTTGTTGGAATGACAGACTATTTCAATGAGCATTATAAAAAGAAAGATGGCGGAAAGTTTTCATACTGGAATATCAGGGCTTATGCGGCAACAGGCAAAGTCCCTTCCTATTTGGGAGAAGGATTGAGTATTGTTCCTTGTGTGCCGGCAGGCAGTAATGTAAGGCTATGGAAACTTGTGAAAGAAATAAAATAGAAAAATGAGATGAAGATATATGTAAGTTTGCCTATTTCTGGGCATGATATAGAAGAAACGAAAGAATACGCAGAAAAGGTTAAGGAGTTTCTTGAGGAAAAGGGTGATGAAATTGTTACTCCTTTTGATGCTTGCGATGAAGAAGGCAAGTCTTATTCCTATTACATGGGTAGGAGTATTGAAGCACTTTTAGAATGTGATGCTGTTTTCTTTGTACCAAATTGGCAGGAATCAAAGGGTTGCATGGCTGAATTTGAGTTGGCAAGAATTTATGGAAAGAAAATTTTAATGTAAAGAAAATGAAAAGTTCGAGTAAGTATTTGATATGCTATGACATAGAGTCTGGGGGTTTACCTTCAAAAGATAAGTTGGCTTTTGATACGATTGCACTTATAGAAATTGCATTTGCAATCATAGATATGGAGAAATTGGAAATATGTGAAGAAGTGTCTATGATCCTTCCGCGTGACTACAAAGAAGGGTTGGTCTATAGTGCAGAAGCGGAAGAAAAGCATGGTATTACTGAATCTATCCAGAATGAAAAGGCAATTTCATTGAAAGAGGCTTATAAAAAGTGTCTGGATATTTTCAAAAAATACAAGAATCCGCGTCAATTATGTACACTTTGCGGACACAACATAGTAGGGTTTGATAATGCCTTTTTGGAGAACTTTTTTAAGTTCATGGGAGATGATCTAAGCAAGTATGTAAAGTTTTCGTTGGATACGATGCAATTGGCTCACATGGCTTATACAGAATCGGAAAACTATCAACTACATACCATTTGTGACAAAGAAGGTATTGATTTGGTTCATGCTCACCGTGCCGGTGACGATACTTATGCGAACGCATTGCTTATGATAAATTTCGTAAAGAAACTTCGCGGAGAAGGAACAGCTACCGAACAAGCTGGTATGACGGTCAAGAATCCTTTCCGAGAAAAATTTGCTTTGTAAAGCATGGCAATAGTATATAATTCAAAAGGTGGGATTCTGACCGATTTGCAAGCAAAGAGGTTGTTTACTACTGTAGACGATATAATAGACAGGCTTCCTTCTCCTACTATATCTCAACTCTTTTCAGGGGGATATAAAAGGGATATGGACAAGATGCTTGAAACTATTATAGATCAGACAGAGTATGCAATGAATTTTGGACGATCTCTCGATACTGAAAAATTGGAATATGTGGACAATTTGTTTGCTTCAATGGATGAAAATCTAAGAATCCTTTCGTACAACTATTTCAATGCGACTGTCCTTTCTAATTTTAATTTAGGATGGAGAAATTTGGAATGGGGGAACCTTACACAACTCTTTCCGTGGAGTAGTTACTTGTGCAGTCGCGGATCAGGCAAATCTTATATGTGGTGCTATTCTTTCCCTTTGTGGCGTTTGTATTCCTATGCACGTCCTATGCTTTATGGAGGCGATACGGTTGACAACAAGAACCGGAAAGAAACGGCTATGATTACAAACACTATGACACTTGCAAAAGTGCATGTGAACAAGATCATAGAAGAAATCACTACTAATGATATTTTAAAGGAAAAGATTGATCCGAATGGAAAGGCGAAATTAGGTGAAACAGCAATAGAAGGTGAGAATGGTGCTATCCTCCATGTCCGTGGTAAGGATGGGTTTATTCGTGGTCTGCATGTTGGCGCAGCGATTATAGACGATATGCCGGACGAAAGTTCTTTGTATAGTGATGAACAAAGGGAAAAGCTGAAAGAAGTCTTTAGAGGTACAATTACACCTATTGTAGAACCATACGGGTATTTGATTGTATCTGGTACACCTTATTCGACTGCTCCGAATGAACTGTATAATGTGATAAAAGGCGACAAACGCTTCTATTCGTTTGAATATCCTATTGTTTTCCCGGATGGTAGACCGCTTGCACCAGATAGATATACCTTTGAAGATATAAAGACAAAAAGAATAGAACTTGGTTCTATTGTATTTGCTCGTGAGTATTTGGTTATCCCTATTTCCGATAACTCAACTATCTTCCCTTATGAGTATTTAAGAAGGTCAACTGTGGGGATGGACAAAGTTTCTTTTGCTGACAGTATAGAATTTTTCCCATTTGAGCTTCAAAGAGTAGTGGTAGGATGTGACTTTGCCGTATCCGGTAATATTGGTGCTGACTATACTGTTTATTCTGTTTGGGGTATTGATCATTCAAACGATTTTTATTTGATAAACTATTTTCGTGCAAAAGGGATGTCCCATAATGAACAGGTAGATAAGATTGTTCTTTTCAACCGATTGTATAAACCGGATAAGATAGTATGTGAGGCAAACGGTTTTCAGGGTATTTTATCTGCACTTGCAAGGGAAAGGGGACTTTCCAACATCGAACAGTTTACAACAACAGAAGGAAACAAGAAAGACCTTTATTCCGGTCTACCATCCTTGTCTGCTATGTTTGAAAGAGGACAGATCAAAGTTCCTTACAAGGAAGGAGAAACAAGGCAAAAGGTAGAGTTGATGTTCAGTGAGTTTGCGTCCGTTACTTTCAGAAGCGATAAAGGGAAATTGGAAGCGAGTTCAGGACATGACGACATTGTGATGTCAAACTTTTTATCTATACATACCCTTCGTGAAGAAAATGGATCAGGTAATAGTTTTAGTATAAACATGGTGTAAAACAAAATATAGGAAATGGGCAAACTGAATCCCGGCTTCATGGCAGAAATCTTTAAATTGATGTTTTCTGATGAGGTCATAATGCGTATAGCTTCGGAATATTTGAAATATGAATTGATTCCTAAAGAATGGTCGGGCTATAAATTCATTCTTAGGGAAGCGATCATACAATATACAGAAAAGAACAAACTACCTTCTATTGGTGCTATTTGTCAGAAATTTGCTGATGAAGATGTCGTACAGGATGCGGCAAAAGAAATAAAGAAGGCAGCTTTGATAGACAGGGAAATTGCAATAGACCAATTGCAGTCTTTTGTCAAAGAAACAGAATTTGAACTTCTTTCAAGAAAAGTGCATGACTTGTACGAAGAAGGAAAGAAGGAAGAAGCAATACGTATCAATGCCGAAGAATCCCAAAGGATATTGGAAATGTCGTTTCGTTCCAAATCAGGCGGTTTTCAGTCTGTTTTTGGGGGTTTTCATGAACGGATGGTAGAAAGACGTATGGAAGGAGATGCTGCCTCTGAAAAGCCCGTAAAAGTACCTTTTGGAGTGGACAGATTGGATGATGTTTCTTTTGGTGGAATGGAAATAGGAGATACATCTCTTTGGATTGCTCGAAGCGGTGTTGGTAAAAGTTCGGTTCTTAAATGGCATGGTTATTCTGCTGCTATTAGAGGTGTACCGGTTCTTCATATCCAATTGGAAGGTGGGGTTAAATCCTGTATGCAAATATATGATCAGTTATGGTCTGCTCAATCCTATTCCGATATTAAATCCGGTAATATCAGTCCAAAAGATAGAAAGAAGATAGAACAGGCTATCAAAGAAGTAAAGGAGCTTAGTTCTGATATTGAAGTGTATGGATTCAAAAAGTTCGGACAGGCTTCTATGAGTGACGTTAGGCAGCTTTGCTATGACTATTTTAATACACATGGCAAATTCCCCGGGTTGGTAATACTCGATTCTCTGGATTTGGTAAAGACCGGCATATCCAAAAAGATAGATTCTGATCCTGACCACAAAAAAGAAAAATTACAGACTTGTGCCCAGTTATTAAAGAACTTGGCTGATGAAATAGGTGCTCCTATTATTACGGCCACACAGACAAGTGATGTTCCGTTTGAAGTATGGAACAATCCGGACAAAGTAATTGACCGTTCCTATACGGAAGGCGACAAAACACTTGTAAAGCCTTTTTCTTTTGTGTTTACTCTGAACATGACAATAGAAGAAAAGGCAAACGCAACGGCTCGCATTTATGTCGACAAGCTCCGTGATTACAAGGAAAGCCAAGAAGTGATTACGATTGCCACCAATTACGACAAAAGACGATTCTATCACAGAGGACGGACGATGGAAATGTACAATCAAATTTCCGAAAGGAAAGAGGTAAAAAGACAGGCACGCAAGAAAAAGACAGACGCAGAGAAAATGGAAAGCATTTAGGATTATGATACGGATAGACGAAGAAGAAGTAAAAGCAGCGATCGGACTTCGGTTGTTTGGTTCGCAAGGGTGGCTCTCCAATAAAAACATGGATTGTCCCTATTGTGGGAAGTCGAAGAAATGGGGTATTCTTTTAAATCCTCACGGGGGAGTGTTCCACTGTTGGAAATGTGGCAGTAAAAAACCATTGAAGGATTTTCTGGATAAGATAGGAAGGAAAGACCTTATACGGATGGAGTACCAAAATTCATTAAGTATAAAACTTACACCTTTGAAAGATGAAGCAGAGGAAGATACAACCGAAGAACTGCCAGAAGTAAAACTTCCCCTTCGTCTTGAAAGATTGAAATCTGACCCTTATTTGGATGAAAGAGGATTTAGGGCGTATCATTATGCACTTTTTGAACCTTCTGAAACCAAATCTATTTTAGAAAAGGATTTGAAGAACTACATCATTTTCAAAATGAAAATGGATGATAAGTTGGTAGGGTGGCTCGGTAGAAGCAGGTATTCCAAAGAGTGGCATAAAAAAGATTTGGAAAGAGCAAAAGAAACCGGTACTAAGCCGCATTTGAGGTATGAAAACAGCATAGGCACGAACTTTACAAAAATATTAGGTGGTTACAATGAGCTTTCTCCTACTGTAAAGGATGTGATAATAGTAGAAGGATTGTTTGACAAGATAGGCGTAGACAATCTTTTGAAACTTTGGGATTGCAGGGATTTGAAGTGCGTGTTTACTTTTGGAAACAGCATAAGCAAGGAACAAATATCCTATTTGGAAAGAAAAGGGGTAGAAAATGTGATCCTGATGTATGACGATGCAACTGTTGAAGAATCTAAAAGTGCAGGACTAATGCTTGCAAAAACATTCAATACCAAGATAGCTTACCTTTATAAGCCCGGTATTGATCCGGGAGATATGGATATGGATTATCTGGACGATGTGTTAAGCAACTTGTATGATCCGATTAATTTTTACGTCTCTAAAATCAAGAAAATGTGGTAGGTTATTCCTACTTTTGTTGAAAACTACAAATCATATGATCAGATGGATAGAAGTAGAGAATTGTCGATAGACGAATATTTGAAAGTGCTCCAATTGGAATACTTTACCCATAAGGTAAGGAGCCTTATCTTTGATAAACCGGAATTTATCAAGATGGCAAATGATATTGCAGAGTTTAAGAAAGAACGGATTGAATTGTTGGCAAAGAAACATTTCAAACGGTCTATTTTCTTTTCAGTGGAAGAATACTTTTCTTTTTATGAGAAAGAATTTCTGAATCCTACCGGTATTCCCAATTTCCAGTATTCCACCAATGAGCAGAAAAGAAACTCACAGTGGTTTTGGGATATGATTTATTTGCTTGGGAAGGATCAGATTGTCATTTATGACGACAAGGAATATCGGATTTTGAAGAACGATATAAAGAACCAAACGGTTACTATCAAAGTGAACGGAAAGAAAAAAGATGTGGAATATTCAAACATTAAAATAAAAAGGCTTATCATGTGTTTTGATGGTAAGTTATTATAAATCAATTAATTTAAATTTCGTATTATGACTTTTAAAGAGTATGAAGCGCACGCGGCTTCAACAGCGTGTTATGCAAAAGAGGTAGCTATTCCGTATGTGGTAATGGGGCTTACCAATGAATTGGCAGAAGTTTATGAAAAAGTAGACAATGCTGCCGAAGCAAAGGAAATCATGAAGGAAATAGGTGATGTTCTTTGGTATATCGCAATGATAAGACAGGAATTGCAATTGCCGCCGGTTGAGTTCCCCGAAGTATTGAGCAGAATAGACGATACGAATGTGTACAGATTAAGCCCTTCCTATTTGCTCCAACAGGCAGGTATCATCAATGGACAGGTGAAGAAATACTTCCGGGACGATGATTACAGCAAACCTTTCCCTGAAAAGAGAAAAGAACTTTGCCATACAGCGTTGGAACAGATTCTTGTAGGGTTACAGATTCTTGTTACCTACATTGAAGGAAAGGAACTGAACCAGTCTTTGGTATCCATTGCAAAGCAAAATGTGGAAAAGCTGGCAAAAAGAAAGGTAGAAAATAAAATTCACGGTGACGGAGACAATCGGTAATGGTTAGGGCAGTATCTTTTTTGGGAGCTTCGTGTGTCGGAAAGACTTCTGTGTTTGAACTTTTAAAGAAAGACAGATTGTTTGACCGGTTCGACAAAATAGATAGCATAACAAGACAGTTAGTAAAGGAAGGGAAGATAGAACCTTCTTTTACTTCTGTTCAAAATCAAAAACTGATTTTTGATAAGTATGCGGAACTATTAAACACAGATTGCTATGTTTCCGATAGAAGCATAATAGATGTGCATACGTTTACGAAAACAATTCCTGCTTCTATTCAAAGAGACGCAGAATTGAAAAGACAATTGGATTTTTTAAACGTTAGCGAGTATTTTCTTCCTATTATCTTTTATTTCCCTATTTATTGGGATGTAGAAAATGATGGGGAAAGAATGGCAGATGCAGAAAGAAGAAAATGTTGGGATGCCGAAATAAGGAAGTTTTTGATAGAAAGAAAATTGCCTTATGAAGTGATACCAAACGATACCCCTTTTAACCGATTGAAGTTTATCAAAAGTGTTTTGAATACACGAATAAATTTAGGTTAAACGTAGGGTTAAGGATTGTAAAAACATACAATAATTGCATACAAAAGTTGTATGTTTGTCTGTGAAAAACGAAAAGAAGAAAATACGATGGATCGACTTTTAAATGAGTTGGAAGAATATCTTTCTTCCAATACTATACAATACTCTCTTGACAAGGAAAATTACACTGTTTCCTTTGAGGGAAAATCATACGAAGTTTTTGAACCTAACGAAGACGGATATTTCTTTTCAGAAGATTTTCGTTGGGACTGTGAGCGCACCGAAGAGGATGGTTACATCTTTCGTCTTGGTGGCGTATGGTACACATTGGATAAAGGGAAGGAAAACGAACCTAAACTTAACCGGGTAAAATGGAGAGGACAAAGTGAAATGGCAGGTCTTTCTACTAATTTTTTGGGAGTACACGGATCGTTTGAACTTTTGAACGGTACAGGATTATACCCGGATTGGGCAAAGAAAGCCAAATTCTTAGGAATAGAGAGACTGGGGATTGTTGAAAAAGCAACTTTGGCAGGTGCACTCAAATTTCAAAACGCTTGCAAGGCAGAAGGAATTATCCCTGTGTTTGGTCTGGAAGTCCCGGTAAAGGATGAAAAAAAGGATATTACCTATACTTACAAAATCTATGCAAAGAATGAAAAAGGCTGGCAGCATTTACTTGCATTAAACAAGATTTTGAACTGTGGTGATAACGGAAAGTTTGTTTCCCCCAAAGACATGTCGGAACACGTTTCAGATGTGTATATCGTATTTGATCCGAAAACGATACAGTTTGAAGATGTTCCTATCCTTTTAAGAAGCAAACCTAATGTGTTTTGGCAGGTTGATACTGTGGAATACACAAAAAACGATAGGGATACTTCCTACTTGATGAACTTTGAAAAGTTCTATAAGTCCAAAATGAAGCCCGTAGCCATTTTTGATGCTTATTATATTGAGCCGGAATATGCTATACTTCGGGAAGTCGTAAATAAGATTGATGGGAAAGTAAATTACAAATCCGGCAATCAGTATTTCAAGGATGAAGCAACTTACATGGAAGAACTTCTTTCTTTATTCGGAGATAGCGAAAAGGGAGAGGAATTTTATATGATAGCAAGAAGTAATGCTGATATGATTGCAGAAAGCTGCAACTTTGAAATCCCTACTGACGGCCGGCATCTTCCCCGTTATGAAATGACGGAAGAAGAAAAGAAAAAGTACGCTTCCAATGAAGATATGTTTGATTCTTTGATTTATGAAGGATTGGAAAACAAACCGGAGCTTTTGGAAGATTACTCGGAAGATGTACTTGTAGAAAGAATCGAAAGAGAATCAGAGGTAATTAAATATGGACAGGTTGTTGATTACTTTTTGATTTTGCGTGATATTGTCAATTGGTGCAAAAAGAATGGCATCTTATTAGGTGCAGGAAGAGGTTCGTCGGCAGGATGCTTAATATCTTATCTTTTTGGTATCGTAAATGTAAATCCTTTGCATTTTGGCTTACTTTTTGAAAGGTTTTTGAATAAAGGACGTGTCAAAGTGTCATTACCGGATGTGGATATAGATGTTCCGGGTGAGCATAGACCGGCAGTAAAACAATACATGGAAAATCGTTTTGGAGTTTCGCAAGTTTGTTCTGTAGGTACATATACCACTTTACAAATAAAACAGGCTATAAACGATGTAGGAAAGATTTATGGAGCTTCAATTCCTACTCTTAGGAGGCTTACTAAAATGATAGAAGATGTAAAGACAGAAGAAGATTTTTTGAAACTTGCTTGCAAGAAGTCAGAAGTAAATCAATTTCTGAACAAATATCCGGAAATGATGAATATTGTTTTTCTTCTTCTTGGACAACAAAAGGCAGCTTCTATTCATGCTTGCGCCATGATGATTTTTCCAAAAGAAAAGACAATGTACGAATGGTGTCCTGTAAGAAAGTCCGGTGATTTGATTGTCAGTGAATGGGAAGGCGGAGAAATGGACGAAGCTGGGCTTTTGAAAGAAGATATTCTTGGCATTGAACAATTGGATAAATTCACTGATATTCTGAATCTGATTGAAAAGAATACGGGTAGGAAAATCAATCTCTATTCTGATATAGAATATGATGATCCAGAAGTTTACAGATATTTTGCAAATGGTTGGCTTAGTGATATATTCCAATTTTCAGCAAAAGGGTTATCGTCCTATACGCAAAAATTGAAGCCTAAAAACATAGATGATGTGATAGCAGCACTTTCTTTGTTCCGTCCGGGGCCAATGGAAAATGGTTTTCACATGGACTATATTGCTTTGAAAAACGGAGAAAAAGAGCCGAAATACCCTATTGGAACAGAGGAAATATTGAAAGATACTTACTCTGTGCTAACTCAACAGGAACAGATTATGAATATTTGCAATCAGCTTGCTGGTTTTGATTTGGTTACATGTGATACTGTTCGTAAAGCGTTGGGTAAAAAGAAATTAGATGTCTTGCTTCCTTTGAAAACAAAATTTATAAATGGTTATGTTGAAAGATTTGGAAGCAAAGGTGTAAACCCAAAATATGCAGAAACTCTTTGGGGACAAATGGAGGAGTTTGCTAAGTATTCGTTCAATAAGTGCGTTAGTTTCAGGACTTTAGTATATGTTGTTGGGTTTGGAGAAATAACAGTTGAAAAATTGTTTCATGCTTTTAATAACCAAGAATGTAATTCTTTTGTCGCAAAAAGCATGAAGAAAGACGGTACGCTGTATTTTTCTAAAATAAAAGATGTAAAATATTCGGGAAACAGACCTGTATATGAAATTTCTCTTGTTGATGGGAAGAAGATAAGAACAACAGGAAACCACAAATTCCCTACAACAGAAGGAAAAGTGTATGCAGAGTTTCTTCTGGGGAAAACTTTGTTTGTTGCTAATAATACCTCCAATGCGCAAATGGCAAATGTTGTTTCTGTAAGTCTTGTAGGTAATGAAGATGTGTATGACATTGAAATGGAAGATGAAAATCACAATTTTGTTGCAAATGGAATTGTGACCTGTAACAGTCATGCTGCTGCATATGCTATCAATGCTTACAATTCCTTGTGGCTGAAAGTGCATTATCCTTTGGAATTTTGGTCAGTAGCTTTATCTCGTGCAAGTGAAACTGATTTTCCCCAATATGTCAATGAAATGCAGCAGACCGAAGGAATCGAAATCAAACCTGTAAATATCAACAAGTCTGACATAAACATTGTAGCGGACAAAAAAGACAATAGTATCTATTGGGCGATCAATGCAACAAAGCAAGTAGGAGAAAAGGCGCAGAATCAGATTATGGAAGAACGCTCTAAGAATGGGGAGTATTTTTCTTTGGCTGAATTTATCGACCGCCATACATTCAAGGGATCGGCAGTAAATAAATCCGTTATTGAAAACCTTATCTATTCCGGTGCGTTCGATATGATGGATGAAACAAGGGAATTTTCCAATATTTTTTCTGCAAGGGAATTCATGCTTGGAAAGTACCGGGAAAAGAATAAGATCAAAATTGATAAAGAAAAGGATGAATATTTTCTTGCCTTTGAAAAGAAAAAGATCAGTAAGGATTGGTGGTGGCTTTTACAACAAAAGAACAAGTCCGGTTTTGCTTTCTTCGACTACGAAGGGTTGGTAAGAGAATATTTAAAGCCAAAAGTTAGAAATGGGGTTTTCTACAATGTGGAAGATTTGCAAAACTATGACAGATCGACCTATGAAATGGTTATGGTAGGCGGTTATGTTTTGGAAGTAGAAGAAAGAGAAGGAAAGAAAGGGCGATTTGCCAATCTTTTGCTTGAAAGCAATTACAAATTTCTTCGTGTGGTTATTTTCCCGGACGATTATGAGGAAAATGCAGAGTTTTTTCAATCCACAAAGAAAAACCTTCTCCTACTAAGTGGAAAGGCTAACTTTGACAAATTCAAGGAAGAGTATGTATTACAAGTAAACAGTAACAGTAAATTCATAAAACTTGGGGTATGATGGAAAAAGACGAAAAAGAAACTATCCTATGGAAATGTATAGAAGAAAGGATAGGAGAAGAAAGGACAAAGAACATTGAATTTGATGCGAACGTTTTTGATGGAATCATGGATGCAATGGAGCAGTATGCAAAATTAAAAGTGTCTTAGAAATGAAACTGGTAAGAAATATAGGAGACAAAGCGATAGTTTTACTCTCCAATGATTTGAAAAACGAATTGGACATGGATGCGGTGACTTCTATAGATCATGCTAATTTGTATGGAGAAATCGCTACTTGCTCCGTCCTGCTGAATAAAGTAGGACTTCTTAAAGCACAAGCAGAATCGGAATACGAATCTGCAAAAGTGGAATTTAATGTCTATAGGGCACAGCTTGCTACACAGATAAGACGTGAATCCATTGTAAACGGTGGAAAGGTGAAAGTGGAAGGTATAGGACTTGTAAAACTTACGGAAAGTTCTTTGGACGATATTTTGACGATCAATCCGGAGTTACACGCCATGCAAAAGGATTTGGTCAAAAAGAAAAAGCATTTGGCAGAAATAGACAGTCTCTATTGGGCTTTGCAGTCAAAGGACAAGAAACTGACGGGACTTGTCCCGAAGGTAACGCCGGAAGAATTTCTGGACAATTTGGTAGAAGGTGAGATCAACACATTTTTAATCATAAAAGAGAAATAGTATGGAAATTAAGCTAACGGAAGAATTTAAAATCGTTCAATGTACAAATGCACCGTTTCTATGGGATTTGTACAGAATCAGAACAGCAAAGGAAACGGGTAAACAATATGAAACGGCAGAAGCCTATGGTATAGACCTAAAAGGGATTGCCGAAAGAGTGCCCTATTTTGAGGTAGAAGATAAGGCAAGAAAACCCGTTTCCTTCAAAGAGTTTGTAGGTATGTTTGAAAAAGAGCAAAAACAGATTATTGAAGCGTTTTTAAAACAGGTAAAAGAGAAATAACGATTTATTTATCAATCAATTAAATTAAAAAGAATTATGAAATTTGACAAATCGAAATTCAAGAAGCAATCAATTGAAGATGTAGAAGCAGAAGTAAAGCAAGCTGAAAAAACAATGTACAAAGGTAACAAGAGCTATACAGGCTTTGCAACTGTCCAGAAAGGAAAGAACGTATTCCGTGTTGTTCCGGCAATGGGTAAGGCTTATGTAGCTTGCAAAATGTCCAAATTGCGTGTGGAAGTGCCTACTTATGATGAGAACGGTAAAGTGACCGGCAAGGAGGTAAAGGACAAGAACATTTTTTGTGCCGACATTCACGGAAAGAACCTTTTGAAAGGAAAAGACCCTATTGTCTTGTATTGCGACTATGTGAGAAAAAAGGCTTCCGAAGAATATCAGGACGACGCAGAGCGCAGAAAATTCCTCAATCCTATCATGGGGTACAAAAAGGGAAACAAGTTCGTATGGGGCATTAACCCGACTTTGGCGTATGTTTGTTACGTATATCAAGGCTCGAAAGACTTTGCCCGTTTGCAACTATACGGAACATGGATGAAACGCATAAAGGAAATTTCGGTTGAGATGTCGGACGATGAAACGGTTTCTTTCGATATTTTCTCTCAATTGGAAGGAGCATACCCGCTTGTGATCACAATGGGAGAAGACGATAAAGGAAAGAAAACTTACTCTTTGTCTGCTGGTATTCCGAAAAAAGGGCAAACTTGGGACGATTTCTTTGAAGAAACAGTTATCCCGGATGAAGATATGGAGTATTTCTTGAATGAGGTTCCTACGCTGGAAGAAATCTACAAGGATGTCTACTCACAGAAAGACTTCAATATGGCTCTTGACGGATTGAAACGTTTTGATGAAGAAAACGGATACGACATCTTTGCTGACGATGGGTTCCTTACCGAAATAGAAGAAATGGCTGCATTGATTCCGGAAGATGGTGACAAAGAGGATGAGGACGATGAAAATCCCAAAAAGAAGCCCGCTTCCAAAGCAAAGAAAGTAGAAGAGCCGGAAGATGAGGATGAGGAAGAAGAAAAACCCGCTCCTAAAAAGAAAGCTCCGGTAAGTGCACCGGCAAAAGAAAAGGCAGCAAAAGTAGCTTCCTACCCACCTCTTTCAAAGATGAAAAAGTTTTTGGAAGATTATATTGGAGAAGAATACCCGGAAGCTGAATTGCCGGACGATCTGACAATAGCAGAGGTTCGTTCTTGGTATGATCTGGCACAAGCTGGCGAAGCACTTCCTTTCCCGGAAGAAGACGATGATGAAGCTCCTACAGAAACGGCAGCCGATCCGGAACCGGACGGTGAACCGGAAAGCGAAGAAGAATCAAAAGAAGAATCCCCGGTCGATGAAGATGCTACGGACAAGGATGAAGAACTTTCAAAAGCTAAAGCAAGATTGCAAGCTCTGAAAGCCAAAATGAAAAAGAAATAATTTCTTCTTTTTAGTTTTTCATATTTTTTCTAATTTGGTTGGGGACTTGAAATACAGTCTCCTTCCTTGTTAAGAAATTTATTAACTAATGTGTGTCAACGTAAATTGATATATAATTACCATGGGCAAAAAATATTTAGCTATAATTTCAACCGATCATCATCTGTCAGAGGGAAATGCTTCTATCATAAAAGACATTTTGTTGGAAGAAATGGATATAGCAAGCAAAAAGGGCATTAAAACTCATATTTGGCTGGGCGATGTTTTTGACAATAGGGTATCTCAAAGGGAAGTGTGCCTTTCTACACTTCATGAAATATTGGAGGCGTACGATGAAAACGGGCATCAAATCGTCTGCATTCCCGGTAATCATGACAAAACATCCTATTCAAGTCAAAAGTCATTTCTTACAGCTTTTAAACATCACCCTTCTTTTACTTTGGTAGAAGAATTGGACGGTATGCAAATAGAAGGGGTTTATTGCTTTTTCTTGCCGTTTTTTACTGACGATATCTTGCTTGATGAATTAGCAGAAATCGGGGATAAGAGAAAGAAGAATATCCTATTTGGGCATTTTGCTGTAACCGGTAGCAAAAACATGGACGGAACAGAAGTAAAAAGTGAACTAAAACCTTCCATGTTCGAAATGTTCAAAAAAGTGTATTTAGGACACTATCATAATTACCAGCGTGTAGGCAGTAACATCTACCATTTGGGAAGTGTCCAGCAGAACAATTTCGGGGAAGACGAAAAGAAAGGTTTTTGGCTTCTGGATTCTGATTTGGAAGTTGACCTCATTCCTTCCACAAAAGGAACAGTATTCAAAAAACTGGAAATAGATTTGGAAGAAACACCACACAAGCAAGCGGTAGCACTTATTAACAAGTTTAAGAAAGAAAATCCTACCGCCCGTGTAAGAGTAGAAGTTTGGGGGGAACAATCTTCACTCGATGCTTTTGATAAAGATGCTTTTACAAAAGAAGGTGTGGACATCAAAAAGAAATTCAAGGAAATCGAAATAAAGGAAGTCCTTGCTCCTACTGTAGAAGTGAAGACTTTGGAAGCAAAGGATATAGAAGATAGATTTTCGTCTTTCTGTAAAGAAAACGGATATGATGAAAAAGAGGGAAAGGAAATTTTAAACAAATTGCTGTATGTCGAAAAAGAAGGAAACTAAAAAGGTAGAAGAAGTCCAGACGGTAGCAAAGGAACAGCCCACAGAAACTAAAAAACCTAATCGTTTGGGTGATCTTATTTCAAGAATAGAAGATCGTTTTGGTAAGGATGCTATAGCCGGAAGAAGGCAAGATGTTGAATTTGTTCATTCCGGCTCTTACCTACTGGACGAAATACTTGGTGGTGGATGGGCAAAAGGACGTGTTGTGGAAGCCTACGGAGGTTTTTCTTCCGGCAAGACAAGTATTGCTTTCCATTTGGCAACGGAAGTTCAGAAATCAGGGAAAGCAGTGGGATATCTTGATACGGAAAATGCTGTTGATCCAAAATACATGCAAGCAATAGGAATTGATTTGTCCCCCGACAAGTTTATTCTTTCCCAGCCTTCTACCGCAGAAGAAGTGCTTGAAATAGCAAAGGAAATGTGCAATGAAGAATCTATTGGTCTTGTTGTGATTGATTCTATTGCCGGACTTGTTCCTACCGCTCTTTTGAATGGAGAAGCAGGGGACGCACATATAGGACTTACAGCGCGTCTTTTAAGTTCCCAAGTAAATATCCTAAAGAACATCTGTAAGCAGACCGGATGTATCCTTTTTTGCATCAATCAAATCCGGTCTAACATAGGCGGATACGGTGCTGCCACCACAACACCGGGAGGTTTCGCCATTCCTTTCTATGCAAGTCAGAGGATTGAACTTGCTCGTGTGGGGTCGGAAAAGGAAGGAGAAACACAAGTTTCCAATAAGGTGAAAATAACCTGTAAAAAGAATAAGGTTGCACCGCCTTTTAAAGCCTGTCAGATCATTATCCGGTTTGGAGTAGGTATTGACAAGGTGATGGAAATTGTAAATATGGGACTTGATTTGGGTGTGCTTTCCAAAAAAGGAACCTACATCTACTATGGGGAAGAAAAAATAGGATTCGGGTTCCCGAAAGCAAGAAAACGCCTTTTGGAAGACACAAAGCTGTTTGAGAGAATCAAGAAGGATGTTCTTAACGCATTCAGAAAGAAAGAAACAACATTTGAAAACAAGGAGGACGAGAATGAAGCCGATTAGAATTGAAGCAACAAATTTCGTGTCATTCGAACACTTTAAATACGAATTTCAAGACGGGGTAACTGCACTTGTGGGGTTAAACAAGACAGACGACAATCAAGGAAGTAATGGTAGCGGGAAAGCCTTAACAATGGATGCAGATATTCTTACCCCTAATGGATTTGTAAAAATGAGAGAAATAAAGGTAGGAGATGTTATTCTTCATCCTTCCGGTGGGTATCAAGTGGTAAGGGCAATCCCTTTTCATGACATTGACATTGCTTATAAGATTATATTTTCCGATGGGACGGAAGTTAAATGCAACAGAAGCCATTTATGGAAAGTACGTTTGCACAAAGGTGAAGACTGGTATGTAATCCCGCTTGAAGAAATTATGGAAAGATCGAAAAACGAAGAAGTCTTTTTTGAAGTGCCGGAATGCTTGGGTAAACCTTCCCGAAAGATGATTGCCTTTACTTGTTTGGGTGCAGAAGAACAACAGTGCATAACTGTTTCCGGTGAAGACGGTATGTTTGTTACAAACAACTACATTCCTACCCATAATTCATCCATGCAGCAAGCTGTCTATTTTGCCATTACCGGGAACAATTACCGAAGCAGTGTGGATAAAAAGCTCATTAGAAGGGGTGAGAAGGAAGCAAAAGTATTATTGGATATAGAGTGTCCAATAAGAAAAGAAACTCTCTCTATCGAGCGCATTTTGCCCTTAAAAGGAAGCAGTAAACTAAATGTGTCTTTGAATGGTAAACCGGTAGAACTTGCTACTGTAAAAGATGGGAATAACTATATCCTTTCTTGGATTGCTATTTCTCCGGAAGATTTGAAAAGCTATTTCCTTATCTGCAAAGAATACTACAAATCGTTTTTTAAAAGCTCCAATACGGATAAGTTGGCTCTTATTAGCCGGTTTATCAATTACGACTTTTTGGATGGAGCAAAAGATATCATTCAAAAAGAACTGGATACTTTATCTTCTCAAAAACTTGCTATTCAAAGTAAAAAGGATCGTGCAGAAGGTAGCATAGAGGCACTAAAACAGGTAATAGAAGATGCTGCCAATTTTGACTTTGAAGCCGACAAATTATCTCGTATTGAAAAAAGAGAAAGTGTGATAAAATCTCTGAAAGAAGAAATTGATTCTTTTCGGTATGAAATAAGTCGGGCGGACAAAAGTATCAAGGAAAACAATTCCACTTTGGAAGAACTGGAAGCCCTTTTGAAAGAAGAAGAAAAGAAGAAAGACCAACTCCCTTCTACCAAAGAAATTCAGGAAGTGATTGAATCTGTCAAAAAGGAATTGGGGGAAACAAAAGCAAATCAGAATGAAGTGCTGGAAATGAAAGAAGAGCTTTCAAAAATTCATGATGAACTGAAAGTGTCCCTTAGAAAAGTCCTTGTAAACTTATCCGGTGCGATTACTTGCCCAAAATGTAAGCACAAATTCCTTACACTGAAAGACACTACACTGGAACAGGAAGAAAAAAAGAAGGCGAAAATAGGAAAGCAAGAGAAGGAAGTTGTTTCCGAGATGGAGGCTTTAGATGAATCTTTGAAAGAATATGAAGAACTTATTTCATCTTTCATTCAATTGAAAAACGAGCAAGAAGATGAAATCGACAAGATTCGTCAGTCAGCACAGGAAATCAATACATCTCTTTACAAGATCAATGACGATATTGAATACACCAAGAACACTATTTCTTCTTTGGAAAGGAAAAAGAAAACCTTGTCTGAAAAGGTTGAATCCAACTTGGTCGATATTAAAGACAACGAAAAACAGATAAAGGAAATCAAGAAAGAAAAAGCTACGAAAGTGGATATGTCTTCACAGGAAAAGCAAATAGAAGACATTATGCTTTCGATTGCCGGATACGACAAAGAGCTTTCCGATTTGGATGCCCTTCTATTTAAGAAAAAAGAATGGATCGGCAGGTTTAAGTCTTTCAAAATGTATCTTGCATTGGAACAGTTGAAAAATATTCAATCAAGAGCGAACAATATCCTGAAAGCAGAAAATAGCGACCTTCGTATCTTAATAGAAGGATTCAAGACAAAAGCGGACGGAGATATCAAAGAAGAAATAACTCCGTACGTCGTCCGGGACGAAGCAGAAAACTTTTGGTACTACAGTGGTGGTGAACGCGCAAGAGTAGAAATAGCCCTTATCATCGCTATCCAGAATATGATAAATGAAACAAACAGATGGGGAGGCTTACAATTCCTATCCATTGATGAAATCACAGAAGGGTTATCGAAAGAAAGTCTGTATGATGTGATCGAAGCATTGGAATTTATTCAGTATCCTATTTTGGTTACTACTCATATTTCGAACGAAAACGCTAAGTGCAAAACACTTAAAATAATAAAGGAGAACGGTGTAAGCCGTATTGAACAATGAGCAAGGATACAGAATTGAAATTTTACATTGGGATAGATAATGGTGTGACTGGCTCAATCGGAATAGTAGGGAAAGACCTTACCTATTACAACATGGTAAAAACACCTGTTATTTCCGGTCAGGATTACACAAAAACAAAAAAGAATATTTCCCGTGTGGACGTGAAGGTATTGGCGGAAATCATTGCAGACCTACAAGAATACGCACCATGTGTTGCGATCGTAGAACGTCCCATGAAGAACCCTGCACGTTTTGAAGCAACTTGTTCCGCTATGCGTGCATTAGAAGCAGAACTGACCGTATTGGAACTTTATCAAGTACCGTACATTTTTGTGGATTCTAAGGAATGGCAAAGAGAACTATTACCAAAAGGGATTACAGGTGCGCCAGAGCTTAAAAAGGCTTCTTTGGATATAGGGAAAAGGTTGTTCCCGGAAGTGCTTCTAAAACACCCGGATAGGGATGGTATTCTGATTGCTGAATACGCAAGACGAAAAGGGCTGATTTAGAAATCTGACAATTTCAAGACAAAAATGTACAAAAATGCTTGGAGATGTAATAATATACTGTTACATTTGCGTCCGTTATAAGTAACAAACAAATAATTTCGATTATGGCAAACGGTAAATATTTGAACATTTTTGTCTTGTCTTTCTTGGACAGACTGGAAAGTATTGAACACGATCTTTCCTACCTTAAAAACAATGTAAACGACCCTTCAAGATTGGAAGAAGTGGAAAAACAACTTTCTCTTTTGAAGGACAAAATCAAATCCATTCAGAATGATAAGAATATATTGTGGCAATGAAAATTGCGAAAGGTTTGGGATAAAATCTCCCATGACAAATGCAAAGTTCGTCTTTCGGTACAATAAACTTGTTTCTTCCAATCTTCCCAAATGTCCGGTATGTGGCAGGCAAGTTTCCTATGAAGAAGAAAAGAATGAAAAAGTTCCTGATATTTCTATAGGAGAATTTAAGATGATGTCTACCGAAAGCAAGGCGAAGATATTGAAGAAAAGGGCGAACAACTTTTCTAAGAAAGACGGAAGCGAAGACAAGAAACGCTTCTATCAGGAAAAAGCGATCAAGAACATGTTGAACGTAAAATAATTTGACATTATGGAGCATAATCTTTACATGGCTATTAGTCACATGCAACGAATAGGAAAGAAGCCTGTTCTTGCTATTATGTCGACAGACGGAAAGATGGAAAGAGCTATCCTTTTGGATAACTTCAATGGAAAGACAAGGGACTTCTATCAAAACGAAGCGATTGGCAGGGATATCACAAGTATCGTTTTGAAAGCCAATCTTTCCAATTATTCGGAAGGAACGATAAGGGGGTGGATAAAGGAATGTGATTCTATCTCTATCAATTTCGGACACGACAACTTCGTGATTTACAAAAGCGTTCTAAAACCGCATGAACTCGAAGAATAACTGTATCTTGAACAGATTAAGAGATAAAACAATAGAACTTCCCGGAATAGGAGAAGCTACAATCAAAGGTGTGAGAGTGGCAAGAGATTTTAGAAATATTGAACTCGATGTTGTTCGAAATGGGAAATTGAAATCCTTTCGGATGGGGATAACAGGATTTTTAAAGTCAGCAATCATAAAAGAAAGTATATGAAGAGAAATTCAGTAATTGCTTTTTGTTTGTTATTTTGTTGTTTTATTGGTTTGGGCGGGTGCAAATCCCGTCCTTCCCAAAAGACAGACTATAACTTTACACTAAAAGATTCCCTATTCTGGGAAAGAGAGCTAACAGATACGCTTGTAAAAATTCCCTATTCAATTGCAAACCTCGTTATCAATCCTCAAAAAATGGAAGATGGGGAAAAGAGGGAAACAAGTAAGGGACAAGCTAATCTTTCAGTTCAAAAGAAAGGTGACACTATTGTTATAGTAGCTTCTTGCGATAGTCTGGAATTGGTTGTAAAAAGCCTCAAAGAAAGGTTGTCTAAAGTAAGCGAAGAAAACGAAAACTTGAAAGAAGAGGTAAAGGAGGCTCCTAATAGATTGCTTTCTTTCATGGGAGGTATAGGGATGGGTGCTTTTACGGTTTTGATTGCATTATTCATATTACTAAAAGTAACGAAAAGAATTTGAGATTATGGCTAAACTATTAGTATCGGACAAAGAACTGATTAGAAATAAATTTGTCCAAAAAGCAGGAAAGAAATTGAGTGATTATTTGGCGAAAATTGGAACACAATTGCAAGATAGAGTGAATGCTATTCTGTCGCCAGAAATAAAATCTATTGTAGATAGATATCCGTCCATGCAGCCACTTTTGTTTTACAGAAGTATTTCCATAAACGATCTTCTAAAAATAAAGGGTGTCTGTATCTATGAAACCATTCCTTTTGATGGAATAGGGATGCCCAAAATGTTTTATAATGAATATTTGAGCGATTTTAAACGCTATTTCGAAAAAGATATTTTGGAATGGAGCAAGAAAGCGTGTGAGTTTAAAAAGCTGGAAAACGAAACCAGAAACAGAGTTGCTTGTGCTCTCGACCATATCAACACAGAAAAGCAATTACAAGACAACTTCCCGGAAGCCTATAAGATTTTGATAGAAATCAAAGGCAAGCAAAAAGAAGAAAACAAGTGTGATTCTGTAGAGAATACCAGAGCATTTCTTTCATCCTTAGACAAATAAAATCATGACGAAGAAACAAAAAGAATTGGAAGGCAAGATAATAGAAGCCAACCAGAAATACAGAGAAGGTGCTCCTATCATGAACGATAAGGAGTATGATCTTTTGATCGACCAGTTGAAAAAGGAATATCCTGATAGCGAAATCCTGACAAAACCTATCATTGAAGAAAACAAAAAGGGTGACCGGATGGAAAAATTGCCGTATCCAATGTTTTCTTTGGAAAAGGTAAAAACAATCAGTGAGATCAGAAGATGGGTTAAAGATGTATGGGAACTTCACCCTACTAACAAAGTGGTTATTACGCCTAAATATGACGGCATTTCCCTTTTGGTGAATGAATCAACAAATGAATGTTGGACAAGAGGTGACGGAATAGAAGGACAAAGAAGTGACCGGCATTATGAATATGTCAATCATGGGAACCCTATGGACAAGAAATCTTGTTTTACTTTTGGAGAAGCCATTATCCCTGTCGGTATGTTTCTGAAAAACGTAAAACCGCTTGGTTACAAAAGTGCAAGAAATTCTGTGGCAGGAGCTTTTAATGCAGACGAAATGAATCCGCAGGTTTTAGGGAACACCGCTTATATCCGATACGGTATTATGGACTTGGACAGGGACAAATCTTTGCAACTTGCAGAGCTTTACAATACCTATGAACCGTATGCTACGCAGTATTGGGTGACTTCTGCTTCTATTTTCGATGACGAAAAATCCGCTTTTGATTACTTGAATGAACTGTTTGAGCTTACCAAAAATTTCAAATGTGACGGCCTTGTAATTGAAGTGGACGACAAAAACATTCGTAATGCTTTGGGCAGACTTCCTAATGGGAACCCGCGTTACGCGATTGCTTATAAAAACCCGGACTGGCAAGAAAGATATACAACCAAAGTTACTTCTATTGAATGGAGTATTTCAAAAGACGGCAAAAGCAAACCTGTAATCGTTTTTGAGCCGGTTGAGTTCGATGGTGCTACAGTTACACGTTGTACCGGTTACAATGCAAAATACATTACTGACAATCATATTTGTCCTAATGCCTATATAGTGGTTACAAGAAGCGGAGATGTTATTCCCAAACACTTGGAAACACTAAAATATAGTGTAGAATGTTTTGAAGGGATGTGCGATAGTATGATGTTTTGTCCTTCTTGCGGAGAACCTTTGAGATGGGATGCAAATCTAACCGATCTTGTTTGTGTAAACCCGAATTGTGATGAAAAAGCAGTGAAGCAACTTGTCTATTTCTTTGCTACACTGGGCACAGAAGAAATGCAGGAAGCAACTGTAAGAAAACTCTATAAAGGTGGGCTTTTCTCTATTGAAGACATTGTAAATGCAACAGAAAAGGAACTTGGAAAAATCGAAGGAATAGGAAAGAGCCTTTCCAAAAAGTTATGGAAGCAATTTGATTCCTATATAGATGATGGAGTTCCTTTTGCAAGGATTTTGACCGCTTACAATGTGTTTAATGGTGTAATAGGAGAAAAGACCTGTCAAATGATTTTCAACAGCCTATCCAAAGACCAGATAGATTATATGTTTGAAAATGAAGAAGTCCCTTTAAAAGACTTGCTTTCTATTGATGGTATCGCTGAAACTACCGCAAAGGCTTTCAATGATGGGTTAAAGACATTCTTCGATCTTTGTAGTGGTACACCTGTTTCTATTTCTTTTATCCAAGAGGAAACGGTAGAAAACGACAATCCCGAATCGGTTTGTTTTACGGGATTCAGAAACAAACAGTGGGAAGAACGCCTTGTAAAAGAAGGGCACAAAGTTGTTTCCGGCGTATCCAAAAACACTACAATCCTTGTAACAAAAGACAAGGAAAGTTCTTCATCCAAAGTTAAGAAAGCTAAGGATTTGAACATTCCTATTTTAACACCGGAAGAATTTGAAATCAAAATAGGATGGAAAGAGATATAGAAGACTGGATTAACGACTTCGAAGATGAAGATTGCGATCCGGACGAAGACGATCAATTCGAGTAATTTAATTTGAAATAAAACGAATGAGTAAGATTTACAGGGAGGTAACTTTCAACTTCATGAAAGCATTGAATAAAGCCGGGTTTAGAACAAATGCCAGAAGTTTTATTTCCATGCGGTCTGTAGACAAGATTATCTCCCTACTCTTTGAAGTCATATTTGACAAACTGGAAAAAGACGGAAAGGTTAATATCAAGAATTTCTGTATCATTAAGAAGATTAAGTGTAAGAATGACAAGTATTATTTTGAATTTATAGACAATAGAAAGAAATGACGTACTACTACAGGGAAAAGGATTATTGGTATTTTGCCGGATTGGACAAGGAATCTTTACTTAGGCTTAAACTTATTTCTTCTTACAAAAGAAATGCTGCCAACAAGGAATTATATGTCAAATCTGATCCAGCAAAAGAAATTTTACTCAAAGAATTTGTAGCGGATTGTGGAATAGAAGAAGCTGACCCTCTTTCTATTGTTCGTACAGGTTGTAAAGCTGAAATAAAGCCTTTTGAGGAACTTTTATCAAGAAAGGATATAGAACTATTGGTAGACGAACTTTCTCTCTTAAAAAAGCCGAGAAGCTATCAAATGGACTATCTCTACTATGCTATCAATCACGGGAACCATGTAAATGGTTCTTCGGTTGGAACAGGGAAAAGTCTTTCGTCCATTTTTTATGCAGAAATACTTGATCTTTTTCCTTGTATGGTTGTATGTCCGGCTTCTGTAAAATCTGGTTGGCTTAGAGAGTGGAAAGAAGCAAATCCGAATAGAAGTGTATCTGTTATCTCCACTACTTCGCCAGCAGAAGATTTTAATGCAGATGTCCTTGTAATCAATTACGACATTCTTGGGAAAAGAACAGAAAAGAACGACAAGACCTCTATTGAAGTAAGGTTGGACGGGATGAAGAAAAAGAAATTCTCTCTTGTCATAGCTGACGAAATCCATTTTCTGAAAAACAGAAAATCCATACGGAGCAAGACGTTTAAAAAGTTGGCAGGAAAATCTTCTGCTATCATAGGATTAACCGGTACGCTTATCATGAACCGTCCGGTAGAACTATTGAACATACTTGCACTTATAGGAAGGTTGAAAGAGATTGTGCCGGATGATCCTTACCATCACTATTTCTTTGAAAGGTATTGTAATTTAAAAGAAACTTTTTGGGGAATGGACATGACAGGTGCGTCCAATATTAAAGAATTGAACGATCTTCTCACCAAATGTTGCTATTTCCATGTGAGTAAAAGGGATGCTTTGAAAGAGCTTCCACCTGTAACGGAAAACATGGTAGAATGTGAGATAACCAACAAGAAGGCTTACAAGGCTGCGGAAGAAGATTTGCTGGAATTTATCTTTAATCATTTTAAGGACGAAGAAAAGGTGGAAAAAGCTGCAAGGGCGGAGTTTCTTGTAAAGATGAATCTTTTAAAACAGCTTTCTTTAGAAGGAAAAATAAAGGCAATCAAAAAGTGGGTAGAAGAATGGTTAGAAGCAAACGAAGACGATAAATTGCTTGTATTCGGTTCTCATTCCGCTATTTTGAAAGACATACAAAAACTTTTCAAAAACAGTCTGCTTGTTATCGGAGAAACAACTGGGAAGAAAAGAGAAAAAGTATTGTCTGACTTTTCTTCCGATCCTTCCAAAAGACTTCTATTTGCCAATATGGGATGCTTGGGAACAGGAGTGGATGGACTTCAAAAGGTTTGTTCAAATATGGCTATTTTGGAGTTACCACCTCGACCGAGTGATCTTGTGCAGGTAATAGGAAGATTGGAGAGAAGTGGGCAAGAAAACCCGGTTACAATACAATATTTACTTTCATCTTCTACCATAGACAAGGATTTGTGGGAAATGTTGAAAAACAAAAAGTCGGTAACTGATATGTTGAACAAAGGCTTTGAGGACGATTCAAGTCTAATGATTTTAAAGAGTTATGGCGAAAAAGCAAAGAAAAGGAAAGGTTCTTGAAGTTTGGACAGACGGCAGTTGCTATACAAAACACCCTAAAAGATTGGGTGGATCGTCTGTTTACATCAAATGGAAAGATAAAGAATATCACATAAGAAAAGGGTTTTCTCATACCACTATAGGCAGAAGGGAAACGGAAGCTGTTCTGATGGCTTTAAAAGCTATTCGAAAGGATTTAAGGGCAACCGTTACCTTCTATATAGATAGTCAGTATGTGGCCGATCAATTGAGGTATAAATTTGTAGATTGGGTAAGAGAGGACTTGCGTGTAGAAAATCAGGATTTGTGGGAGAAAATCTTCATGGAAGTTTTGGAACACACAAAGCTAAGAATAAAGGTCAAATGGATCCCGGGACATGGGAAAGATTACAATGATCCTATTGTTTGCGGAAATTTCATTGCTGATTATTTAGCGGATTACAAGAAATTCAGTGAATATGAAAGGGATAATTATATACAATAAATTGATCCCTTTCAAGGGATATGTGGCAATGACCGTTTTTCCTTTCATTTTTGTAAGGAGAGAGTATAAGCCAATAGGAAAGAGAACGATCAATCATGAAAGCATACGCTTGCGACAACAGATGGAATTATTGGTAATACCGTTCTTTATTTGGTATAGAACAGAATACCTATTTAGAGCAATACGTTATTGGAGCTTTAAAAAGGCTTATAAAAATATCTCTTTTGAAAAAGAGGCTTTTACCAATGATAAAGACGATCGTTATCTGGAAGGAACAAGAAAACCATTCGCATTTCTTCATTATTTAAGGAAAGAAGATTAACAACAATAAAAACAAACGAAAAGAATTATGGAATGGAGCAAGTATCAATTGGCTATTTTCGATGCTTACGAGAATACCAATAAAAACATAGTAATAGAAGCAACGGCGGGATGTTTAGGGAAAGATACACCTATTTTGATGCACGATGGTTCAATTAAATTTGTGCAAGACATAAAAATAGGTGATCAGGTGATGGGAGCCGATTCAACTCCAAGGAATGTTCTATCTGTATCAAACGGTATAGACAAATTATATGAAATAAAACCAGTTAAGGGCGATAGTTGGATTTGCAATAGTGAACATTTATTGACCGTTTACGATCAAAACATAGCAAGAAACAATAAAATAAAGAAAAAAGAGAATCAGTTAAATCCTTTAGTAGATTATTCTATAAATAAAATACTAACAAGACCTGTCGAAAAAACAACAGGAGCAAAAATGAAACTTCAATTACAAAGAGTTGGAGCCGATTTTCCAGAACAAAATTTACCGCTTGACCCTTATTTTGTGGGATTGTGGATAGCAGAAGGTGGGAAGCGCAAAGATAGTGTTTCTAATTTTTCTATAAATGAAAACGACACTGTATTAATGGATTATCTTGAAAATTTTAAATTTAAAGGTGAAAAAGTTTCCATTTGCAAGATAAAAGAAAAAGGATGTTTTCGTATAAATGTAAAATTAAAAAAAGGTAGAATAAATCCAATTAGAGCTATATTAAAAGATTTTGTGAAAGAAAAAGGGCATTTGGATATTCCAAAAGAATATATGATAAACTCACGAGAAAACAGACTAAAACTTATAGCGGGTATATTAGATGGAGATGGGTATTTGAATAACAATTTTTTTGTTATCATAACTAAATATAAAGAGATTTCTGATTTAATTGTATATGTATGTAGAAGTCTTGGCTTAGCTGCGTATAGCAAAAAAAGAATAGGAAGAATAAAATCTTTAAATTTTGAAGGAGTTTATCATAGTATAAATATTAGTGGTAATCTTGATATTATCCCTACAAAAGTAGAAAGAAGAAAAGCAAAAGAAAGAAAACAGATAAAATCAGTTCTTAGAACGGGGTTTTGGATAAAAGAAATTGGAGTTGGAGAATGGTATGGATTTAAAGTGGATAAAGATGAAAGATTTCTTTTAGGTGATTTTACAATTACACATAATTCAGGTAAAACGGCTACACTCAAAGAGTTATGCAACAGAACACCGGTAGGAACAAGTTGTTTATTTATGGCTTTCAACAAAAGCATTGCAGAAGAACTAAAAACAAAACTACCTACTACAGTAGAATGTAACACTTTTCATTCAATGGGACTTCGTACATTAATGAAAAATTTTAGGTTCCGTATGCAGCTTGAAGAAAACAAATGTTTTTCTCTTTGTATGGAATTATTTGATTTTAGGAAAAAGGAGTACAAAGAGAAAATGCGATATTATTTTTCCTTACAAGAATTATGGGAAAAGATTAGGCTATCGCTTTGCGAAATCAACGAAGAAAATGTCTCTGCGCTTTGCATTGAATATGATTTGGATTATGAAAAATCAATGATAAGTGATCTAAATAAAATCAATGAAAGATGGAGAAAAGATTGTACTAAAATACAAGGCAACAAATCTTTCAAAATGGACTTTCCGGACATGTTATGGATTCCATATAATTTTGTGGATGAAATGAACTTTCCTAAGTATCAAGTTGTTATGATTGACGAGGGACAGGATTTATTTACACTTCAAAAGGAAATTTTACAAAGACATATCAAACCAAGAGGAAGGTTTATTGCCGTAGGAGATTCAAAACAGCTTATTTATAATTTCATGGGTTCCGATTTGGATGTATTTACTTCCATAAAAAGAATGCCCAATACTATTTGTCTCCCTCTTTCTGTTACTTACCGGTGCGCAAAGAAAATTGTTGAAAAAGCAAACGAAGTGTTTCCCGGCACTGAATGTATTCCTACAGCAATAGAAGGTGTCATAAGGGAAGGGGATATTTTTGAAGCCGAAAGCGGAGATTTTGTTCTTTGTAGGAACAATTTTCCATTAGTTGCAGCTTTCATTCTTTTTTTGGAGAGAGGGAAGAAAGCATCCATCATGGGACGGGACTTTGGAGAAAGTCTTTGTCGGCTTTTAGACGGACAGGAACGTTTGGACGACCTATACCTCCTATTGGAAGATAAAGTCTCTAAGCTAAAAGAAAAGGGATTGTCTGAAATAGCTATTACCAACAACGCTTCTTATGTGGCATTGAAAGAAAAAGTTTCTATCATTGAAATCTTGTATAAGCGTTTCCCCGGTTCTTTTTTAGCTTTGAAACAAAAGATCAAAAACATTTTCTCTGATGATAAAACCGGCATCATTCTCTCTACCATACATAAAAGCAAAGGATTGGAAGCAAAACGGGTTTTCTTTTTAAATCCTGAACTCATTCCTTCTAAATTTGCAAAGACACCTAAAGCCTTGTATGCAGAAGAATGTTTGAAATTTGTTGCTATTACAAGGGCAAAAGAAGAACTGGTTTATTGCCATATAAATACAGAAGAATCGCCTTTATAAGTAACAAACAAAAGAAAGAAAAACTGACAATTTTACGTATTTTAACTATAAAAGAGCGATTATGTAACAGTATAATGTTACATTTGCAACATCAAAAACTAAAAAAATATGAGATATGAACAAATTAGAGTTGAAAGCATTGCAAGAAGCCATTAATCTTCTTGATTCATTTGAAAGTTACAAATTCTATGAACTTATATCGTCAACTAAAGATATAAACTTAATGAAGAAATACGAACAGTTATCCCAAGAACAGCATTCTAAAATCAACCAAGCTAAAGGTTGGTTGAACGCTGTGCTATCAGAACAAAAAATAAAAAGAATATGAGTACTACAGGCTGGATTTTTCTTACAATTATCATAATTGCTATTTGTATCACGGTACATTGCATACTTGAGAATTACTTCTATTACAAAATAGAGCAGATTGAACAAAACAAAGAATCAAAAGAAGATGAAGAAGAATAAACTTTATATCATTGTTCCTCATGAAAATAGGAAGATATCACTTTTCAATGCAAACAAAATAGAAGAATTGGAACCCTATTTGCCGTCTATGGAAGCTATAAAGACAAACATTGATCTTCAAGTGGCAAAATGGGAAAAGGACAATTCTTATAAACCGCAACCATTAATGTTGCGTATTCCTTTGGATGTATTTTTGAAAGTGAAAGCCGTTACAAAAGGCAAATGGAATGAAATTCCTTTGAATCAGGGTTGTAATGGTGTACCGTCCGTTCTTCTTATCCCCAACAAAAAAGAAGATGGGGAATAATGATGGAATTACAAAAGATGTCCTTGTTGCTTTAGACAGTGACACAAGAGCCATGAGATGTGATGAGATATACGAAACCGGGCATCTCACCCTTGCAGTCACCTTAAAAAATCATTCAGAATTTGGAAGGGAGCTTGCAGAGTGTATCAAAGACGATTACAACCATGTAATGAATTTTACTTTGAATACCGGCGACAGCTTCAAGGCAACAGCAGGACTTCTTGCAATGGATATGTGGGGAAACTGGATGTCTTTGTTGTCGGCAGAAGGGATACCACTTTTCTCCTATGATTTTTCCGCATGGAGAAAGAAAGCCAAAAAGTTTCTGTACATAGAAAAAGCATCTTTCCTTCCCGACCCGGAAATAACCTACAATTTTAAGATGGAATCACCGTCTAAGAATTTCGTTATCATTCCAAGAGGTAGCGAAGAATGCGATTTTACAAAAGGAATTATTTTACAATCATTAATCTAATGACAGTATGTATTTCGAATCAACTATAAATTACTGGACAGACAATCCAGACGGTTTTAAACCTCCGAGAATACCTGTTAAAAGAACTATTCTTGTCAGGGCTTACACCTATACGGAAGTAGAAGCGATCACTACTGATTGGGGAGCGAAAGAAACAGATGAAGATTTTAGAATTTCTCCTATCAAGGAAACAGATATTATTTCTGTAGTAGGAGAGGGAGAAAAATTTTTCAAAGTCGTTTCCTATTATCCGGAAACAACGCCTAAAGGGAAAATAAAAATGCAAAAAGCCGTTTTGATGGTTCAATCAGGTTCCGATATAGAAGCTATTGAAAGAGCAAAACTGTATTTTGATTTTCTGCCGGATATTGAGGATTTAGTTATTAAGTCGGTTACATTGACTGAATTAGAAACATACATAGAAATAGATTAATATCATGAATGTACTTAGCTTATTTGACGGGATGTCCTGCGGACAGATAGCGTTGAAGGAATTGGGAATTGAACCCGACATATACTATGCAAGCGAGATAGACAAGTTTGCTATAAAGCAAACACAACTCAATTTTCCTAATACAATTCAATTAGGAGATGTAAGAAATATAAAAGTGACTGATTTAGAAAGAATTGATTTGATTTTAGGAGGAAGCCCTTGTTACAATTTATCTATGATTGGCAGGAGAGAAGGACTTTCTACAAAAGAAAACATTGAAGTTCTTTCTTTAGAGCAATATCTTGATCTAAAAGAACAAGGAGTTGAATTTATAGGTCAATCTTATTTGTTTTGGGAATTTGTTCGTATTTTAAAAGAAGCAAAGAAGATAAACCCAAACGTCCAATTTCTGTTAGAAAATGTGGAAATGGGCAAAAGATGGGAATCAATATTTGACAAGGCTTTAAATATAAAAGGTATTCATATCAATTCTGCTTTAGTTTCTGCGCAAAACAGGAAACGTATCTATTGGACGAGTATAAATAAGGGCAGTATTCCTTTGCCGAAAGACAGAGGTCTTGTCCTAAAGGATGTAATGGAAGAAGTCTTGGAAGACAATCGCTTTCTTTCAGAAAAAGCATTGGCAGGGCTACAACGACATCTTGAAAGAAATAAATCCAATGGAAACGGTTTTGGTGTAGATTGCAGAACAGAAAACCAAAAATCCCAAACATTACGTCTTGGTAGTGCCGGCGTGTATGATCTTGTTTATCAAAAAGACAGAATAAGAAGGCTTACTCCTGTTGAACGTGCAAGATTGCAAACAATACCGGAATGGTATAAATGGGAATGCAGCGCAACACAACAATGCAGGATGCTTGGAAACGGCTGGACAGTAGATGTAATCGTACATATTTTAAGTCACATGAAAATGAATGAAATAGAATAAAAACAGTTTATATTTTCCATAAATAGTTAAGATTCATTTTGGGAAATCCGGTCTGTGAAGATATGTTTTCCTACTTTTTCACAAGTACAATTTAAAAACAACAAGACATGAGCAGAAAGAAAGAAACAGAGCTTCAAAAGCTCATTAGACATATTAATTCCATAGACCGTCCATTTGAGTTTTACGATGTGTCGAGATGTAATTTATTCTTTAACGGTACACTTAGAAAAACTATTACCTATCTTTACAGAGCGGGATTTATAGAACGGATTGAAAGAGGACGTTATAAACGCCTTAAAACAATCCCAGAGAATATAACTACTGTGGAGTTAGAAAAAATGGCTTACAAACGATAAAAACATGGAATTTTCAACAATTTGTATTATAATTCTGGGGATAATAGCAGTTTTCCTATTGGGGATTGTATTTATCCTATGGCTAAGAGTTAAGAACTTGAAAAACTATTGCATGGCAATAGATTCAAGGATCGATTCCGTAAGGCTTAATTATCTCATAGGACTTAGAAACCTCTTGATCCAACAAGAAAGGTTTGAAGATGTAGAATACATAGACGAACTGATCAAAGATGAATATCCCGGTGTAAACCTAAAGGAAGTGACGATAGACGATATGATTAATTTGCTATAAACTTTTTAAAAATCAATTAATTATGGAGATTAAAGTAGATAGAAAATGGAAAAAAGAAAAATATACAATAGGGAGATTGTATATTAATGGTGAATTTATTTGTAACACCATTGAAGACACCGACAGAGGATTGACACAAAGTATGTCGGAAGAAGAAATAAAATCTAAAAAAATATATGGAAAGACAGCTATTCCTTCCGGCAGATATAAAATTCTTATGAATGTGGTCTCCCCTAAATTCAGCCAAAAGGAATTTTATATGAATGTATGTAAAGGGAAAGTTCCAAGACTGGAAGGAATAAAAGGCTTTTCTGGCGTTTTGATTCATTCTGCCGCCACAGCAGACAATGTAGAAGGATGTATAGGGGTAGGATTTAACACAGAAATAGGGAGACTTACTTCTATCAAAGAAGCGTTTGAAAAAGTATATTCTAAACTTTCTTCTTCAAAAGAAGACATCTGGATTACAATTGAGTAAGAAATATATACCTGTATAATTGTTTATAGTTAATCGAGTTGCAAACCTATCAAAAGAAAGGAGGTGAAAACATGAAATAACAAAATCTATTCTAAATTCCTCTATATAAATAAATCTAAGTTTTTAATAAAGGAGGATGCCGAAAATCCTTAACAGAGTAGGTACATTAACAATCTCGTTGTTAGTAAATTACGTTAATCAAGAAAGGGCTTTGAACACAATCTGTAAAAATCGGTTCTTAGCCCTTTCGTCTTTAAAAACTAATAGTATGCCTTACGAAAAGAAGAATATTGAAACTCCCAAAAAGAAACCTATGATCATTCCGGTAAAGAATGCTGTTCCTGCTTGGACAAAGACAAAGGTACGGAACATTATGCGTGATTCCAAATATCCCGAACTTCATGGAGAGATGTACCTGGGTTAAGAATAAGCCCGGAAAATGGTTTTTGTGTTAGGTACGATCGACCGATCGTATTTTGCTTTCAGTCTAAATAGGATTTCTCTTTGAAGGGCTGATTCTTGATTTTTTAGTTTCAATACTGTTCCCCGGTAATCCGATACAATCCATTTTCCGTCTTTCTTTTCCAAAAGAGACAAACGCGATCTTATATCCCCATTTACAAACACTTTTATAGATGGGGATATTTTTATTTTCGCGTCCTTTACATTTACCAAATACTTTTTCAGTTCCGGCAACATCCTTTTTCTTCCATCACTACCCGCATCCCCTTCCAGATACTTTATAAACTTTTCTACTCCTTTTATCTTCCGGTCTATACTTTCTTCTTTTTCTTCCGACAGGGCTATTTTCAAATTCCTTCTTGTAATAGGTTTTATAATCGTACTTCCCCACAGGAACCCGTTGGATGGACAAAGTTCGTTAAACCTTTCTACTCTTTTTATATAGAGATTTATCTTTCTTTCTTTGTTCGTCATACCACTTCCTTTCCTATTTAAGTCGTAAAGCCTTTAATCTGTCCTTTACAGAGGCTTTTCTTTCATCATCTATATAAGTAGGCTCCTGCACTTCATAGGGTGTCATTTCGTCTAAAAACTTCTGATTTTGCCTTTCCAGTTCTTCCCAATTGGCTGCACGAATCAGATCACCCGGAAGCATAATCTTTTCCCTACCCAAAATAGTTTTGTTAAAGCCGTTGAAGTCCTTGTAATAGCTCGTTGCAAGCTGATGTACTAACACTGTAGGATCAAGACCTGATTTTGCAGCGACAAGACCTATTATAATAGAATTGATAGGAAGTGTACGGAATACACGAGAAACATTTTCTTGTCCATGCAAGGTAGCGACAATATCTATTTTCCCGTCTACAGTTAGTTTTAGTTCATTTCCTTTTACTTCTTTCCGAGCTTGTTCGAGCATGTTTCTTATTTCCCGCTCGAATATAAGTGCTTTTTCTTCCTTTTCTTCCGCCAAATATTTTTGATACCGGTGTTGAAGGTCGATTATGATAGTGTTGATGATCTGTAGCCGTCCGGCTTCCGTTGCTACCTTGTATTGATTGGATGAAGCAAGAAACACGGCACGTTTGCTTTCGATTTCCGCTTTCTTTTTGGCAAAGATAGCTTGTAGTTCTTTTTGGGTAAGTTTTATCTTCTTTTCTTCCTTTAGAATCTTTTGGACATCATCAACGCCGTTCATTTCCCCGAACAGTTTCACAATATAGGTCATGATCTCTGGGGTAACGGAGGAAAGCATTTCTTTTCGGTAAATATCATTAAATGCTTCTTTGCGCCTCTTTATTTCTTCTATAAGAGGCATAACATACATTTCCTTGTGCCGTTGTGCTTTCTTTACATCCGATTCTTTTCCACCATGACGGAGGATGAATCCCTTTGCAGAGTAGCTCTTCAAATCGGCTGTGATTTCTTCCCCGTCTTTACCTTCAAAGACAAAGAACCGATAGGACGATTCAGACAGCGCCCTTTCCGCCATTTCCAAAGCGACAAAAGCGTTTTTTAACTCACTGGAAGCGGTTTGGATCACTTCCGGAGCCTGTTCTATTATTTCCACAAAATCCTTTTGAGAAATAGCCGGCAAATCTTTATTAGTAAGTTGTTTCTGTTTCTTCATGGTTCAAGTCCTCAATTTGAGATTTTGAAAGTTGTGCACTGTTATATTCAAAGCATTCTGATTTGTCCACATAGGGACACTCAATTTTGTATCTACAGTTATCACAAACTATAGAAGGCTTACTTACAGATTTTTGTAGTTTCATTTTGACAAAAATTTAATAATTATTATATGGCAAAGCTACATTAAAGAAAGGACAAAAACAAAAGTCCCTACCTATATATCGCATACCGGTAGGGACAGCAAGTAATAATAACATAAACTAAACTAATTACTAAATACTATATTAAATAACTAAACCAATTATGACAAATAGGTCTCTACACATAGCAAAGATAACACAAATCTTTTCTTGTCGGGTCAAACACTTTCAAAATATGCAACTTCTTTTAGCTGATACATTTTCAGTCTTTCCCCGTTCTCTATTTTGTACCCGACATATACCAATTTGTAAAGGAACTGATAAAAGTTGCCCGGCAAAAATTTCTTCTTGTTCTTCTTTAGGATATTCTTTACAAAATACCCTTTACAGAAAAAACCTTGTAATTTTCTTGAATCATTCAGTAGAAGTACCTTTACAATATCTACAGATTGGTTCAGATAGAAACACGGTACGCCGGCGTTGTATTTCCATGTCACAAACTTGATATTATCTTTTGTGTAATACTTCATTCTGTTCTTTTCTTTTACTCTTTCCTTATCTGCCTTTTTAGAGACAAACAAGGAAAGAAATTTACTCAACCGGATCATAGTGCTACATACTTTCGTTTATCTTTTGTAATACACTTTGTAACACACTATAGCCGTTAAAAGTTGTTTCTATTACAGTGCTTACACTTCCATTATCATAAATAAACACTATCTTTCCGGTTTTATCATATAGTTTTATGTCCTGTATAGCGTTTAGTTCTTTTGGGCTATCCTGGTTTACTTTAAATATTAAATTTTCCAAATCAAGTCCGACCAGTTCCAACATACCGTCCTCATAATCAGAGACATTAAAGTCAAAGTATTTTTTATTCTCTTTGTCTCGAACAAAGTTATATGCTTCAAACTCATTTTCAAACGTCTTTTCTTTCCCGTTCTTGAATAGGTGGAATGTTTGCGCGTTCGGTTGTTCCCAATGATAACCTTCTTTTTCCATGAAGAAAAATACTCTGTTTGCAGCATGTCTCTTTAAATCTGCCAAAGACTGCTCTAAAAATTCTACAAAAGAGATACTTGTATCTATATCCTTTTCTATGCTGACACCTACTTTTGAATATATCCCTAAACGTTCTGTATAAGTCCAGATATAAACTTTACTTATAAGGTTGCTGCTATCTTTGGGGACAAAAGATATTATTCCGTCTTCGTATGCTATACTGTAAGTGTCTTTTAGAGATAACTCTATCTTTTCCCACTCGTTTTTACTTATTCCTATCGTATTTAAGGTACTTTCTTTGCTTTCCTGTAGGTTTATGTCGTTTTGATTTTCCAAAGCTCCTACAGGCTTAATATTAATCAATCGTTTAACTGGTATTTCATATCCATTTACAGAAACAAAGTGTCCCAACCTATCATTATATTGTACAATAGCTTGCACCGGTTTTACTTGATAAGACGTTGTTATAAATTCGATTGTTTCTCCTTCTTTTGGTTCATACATTCCTGGCTCCTTTACTTCTTCTTCATAAAAAACAGTCGTTAATTGGTTCGGTAAATAATCTACTTTGTTTCTAATCTTATTAAAACAATTCATTTTGCCACTGTCAACCATAAAACAATTATCGCAACTATCAGAGACAAAAGAAATCTTGTTACAATAGCTTTCTTTTGTAATATATATTTCGCCGTTCCAGTCATTCAAACAAGAAATAACCCTATTTATTTTATTATCCGTTCTATATGTAAAATTAGAAGGTTCAGACAATTGTACATAAAATTCCCCGTATTTATTTTCTTCGTCATTTGCACCGAACTCCGCAATATAATTTACTCTTAACCGGTCTGATCCTTTTTCTATCTCGAAGGAAACAAATTCCGAAATTTTAGATATAACCTTTAAATCTTTCGCAAACTGTTTGCTATTCTTAACCGTTAATTTCAGTTCTTTATATAAAATAGGATAAACTTCTTCTATACTTATATTCTTGTTAAAATCATTATAGCGACATTCGAAAATTTCACCGTTAGTTGTTTTGATTGTTACAATTACTTGATCTTCTTTGTTGTCGCGATCAACCATAATTTTACAACTTTTCCCTACTACCTTTTTGAAAACGTCAAAAGATATACATACATGCTTATCCCAACTACCAAAAAGATTAGATATTTTCACATTTCTACTTTTGCAAGTAAACGAATCAGTAGCATATATTTTGCTTAAATTTATATCTATCAAAACATTATTGTGAACATAATAGAATGAATTTTTGATTTTTGCGGTTAAAAACGTTTTATCTTTCTTGTCAAATGTGATATCAAAAGCGCAAAGATAATTATTTTCGTTTTGTTCGTTGGTTCCGGTTTCTTCTTTGACAAATTCCAATTTTTCTTTTGCACCTGACAACTGTTTGTATCTTTCCAGATATTCAAATACTTTAATCACGTCAAAACTACATTTAAAATTGCCTTTTTCAATAGAGATAATATTATTTGAAACTTTACACAAGTATAGTACACTGTTTTTTAAAATAGGATCAATATTTGAATAGTAAGTACTTTTAATGTAGTATTTTATCGCTTGTTCTTTTTCTTTCTCTGTTAATCTTTCCGCTTTCCCTTGTTTTGTTTCGAGGCTATCACAGTTTGCAATATAATTATAAATGTCCTTTAATGTATATACGCCCGGTTTTTCGTTTTTAAAAAGTTCCTGAAAATATGCTTTAGCAATTATCAATAATTCAACAAAAATTTCCATGAATAAAGTATCTGTGTTGTTATTAGCTGCTTTCATTTTATTATCCCCTATTAGTTTATGTTATTGTTATTAAATTGTTTATGTTTTATAGATATTCGTATAACTCTCTATTGTCGTACCCTTCAAACGATACCCGAAAGTCTTCAAAGTCTTTTTCACTTGCTAACCTTATTTTGTCGCTCTTTGTGATTTGATAAGGTTCATTCATTACCCTAAACGGTGCACCCTTCAAAACACTATCCGCCAAAGTACAAACCATATTAGGATATTCCGGTAAAATGTAACCTAAACAATATTCGTTATATACTATTAATTTTATTCTTTCCATATCTGTATGCTTTTTAATTGATTGACAAAATAGGTAGGGTGATTATTCCCTACCTTTGTCCAGATTCGTTACTTTTATTTCTTCCGGTAGGGTGTTACTACATATAAGTCCGTTAATCACGTCAGAAGGTACTTTGTCTAAATAATCCAACCAATTAAAACAAAGTTCGTTTTTATGATCGTAAAATACAACATTATTCCAACTTATCCCGAAAGAAACAACCGTTTTTTTTATTTCATACTCTTTTTGTGCTTTTGCAATAGCTTTATTTCTTTCATCTTTAATTTCTTTTAGTTCCTTTTGTTTTTGATCTTCTTTTCTTGCTTTGTTCCTAAATTCCTTTTGTACCTTAGATGCGTAGCCTAATTGATATAAATTTTCCAATAATTCACAATCTTTTTCTGAAAACTGCTTAAATACACGATCTTTTCCTTCAATTTTTAGTTTGCTGTTACTTCTTTTCTCTATTTCTTGAATAGCTTCGCCGGCTAAATTTTCCCAATTTTCGGCAACACCCAAACGAAAAACCAAGTAATAAAATAAATCTTTATTATCCGAAGCGTTACGCAAAATTTCAATTGCTTTTATATCGGAAATATTGTATATTTCCGATATTTCCTGATCTGTTTTGCCTTCATTGATATGATAACGAATGTTATCTATATACATTGGTTGCCCTAAATGGTTGCAAGTATGTAGCTTTTCAAACATAGAAAATTCAGGTTTAAAATAGGTAATAATATTACCTATTGCGCCGGAAATAAAATCATAATAACGTCCGTTACCCTTTTTTATCTTAATGCTTCCAGTAAATGAAAAGGTTAAATGTCCATTTTTACACTCGTCATCTAATTTTATTAGATAATCAAATTCATAATCACCAGGATATAAAATTTGATTGCCTATTTTGATATCTTCTCCAAGAAATTTATAAAACGATCCAGAAAAACCTATTTTATTTACAAATTCTTTTCTTTCGTTGTTGTTAGCTGTAGTTGTCATAATGTTTTGCTGCGTTTTGTCAAGGTTTGCGCACCTTGTTAATTAGTTTAGTTGTTGTTATTATTAGTTCTTTTCTTTGATACAAATGTAACACTTTAATGTTACATACCAAAGGTTTTATAGTTAAGAAAGGTT